>WJXF01000046.1_pt1 | contig 52926 bp, 42 predicted proteins | sample 9263211 | NCBI WGS metagenome assembly WJXF01 (sample SAMN12697362, study PRJNA563984) | aquatic metagenome | isolation source: water sample from a prawn hatchery tank treated with erythromycin, plated on... | place: Australia | collected 2018-10-17
AGTCGATGGATAAGAACACATCCTTGCCGTACTTCTCTGCCATGTTGAAGATATCTCGATGCAAGTATTCTCCCATCTCAGGCAAGTTATCAAACGTAGATAAGAAGTCTTGTCGCAACTTGGTTAGTTTCGCAGGGTCATTGGTGCCAAGGTAAAAAACCTGCTCTTTTTCGGGGACTGGGTAGCTGTCAACCCGAACGGCAAAAACCCCCAACTTACCAGCGCAGCCACTGGCTTCAAATAATCGGCGTTCATCGGCATTAAAGCGAGAAGGAATGTCAGAAGTCACGTCTCGAACACGTTCATCGTATTCTCTGTCTGATGCCATTCGCTCATCATGAATGATCTTCGCTGGGTCAAAGTTCCCTTCTTGCAGGTTTGTTAGAATTTCTTCTGGCGTTTCACCTAATCCTTCAATACCAAGGTGGTTCACCAAATGTAACTGGCCTTGCTTATCGACCTGCGCGTAGATCGCCAGTTCCGTATAAGCAGGACCACGCTTAACTAGCGCACCGCCTGAGTTATTGGCGATACCACCGACCACAGTGGCACCTAGCGATGAAGAGCCGATGATAGAATGCGGTGCTCGGTTCACTGCCTTCAACTCTTTCTCCAAAGAGTGTAAGCTCGCACCAGGCAAGCAAACCGCCTGCTTACCACCATCTAATAAGTGAATCTTCTTGATTTTGGTAATATTGATCACAACCACATCGCGATCATAATCATTACCACTCGGAGCTGAGCCCTCTGTTAAACCTGTTTTAGCCGCCTGCATGATAATGATGCAGTTTGCTTCAACACACTGTTTAATAATCTTCCATTGTTCTAGAAGAGTGTTAGGAAACACGATAGCAAGCGCATTACCACTACCCGAACGAAACCCCGAGCGGTAATATTTCGTTTTAACCTCGTCGGTTAGAACATTTTCTTCCCCCACGATGGTTTTAAATTCTTCAATCAGCTGCTTTTGTTTCATATCCGTATCTCTAGTTATTGTACTTCGCTCACAACACCGCTTAGCGGCAGGCATGGCGTTTGAGCCACTATAAGCAGTCCATTTCTCTGCGTCTATGTCAGGCGGACGAACAATACGTAATCAATAAACAACAAACAAAATAATTCTTTATTTTTCTGTTACTTATCTTTCACATTTGAGAAATTTAACGTAAGAAACAGACCGTTTCTTAAAAGAAACAATAGCAAAACCATTTGTTAACAGTTGTGCGGGGTATCTTGTTATCAATATTAGTGAAGAAAACGAGGAGAAGCGTAAGCTCCTAAATTTAAGAGGACTCTTAGAAATGAAGATGGAAACATAAGCTCAACACCAACATAACGATCGGTGTTGAGTTATTGGCTTAAAATCGATGGTTTTGACTTTGAAAGCTTGTGTATAGATGATCGATAAAGATCTTAATTTTTTCTGGTTGCTGACGAGTGTAAGGGTACACCGCATAAATACCCAAACATTTGGCTGTTTCGTCTTTAAATAACTGAATCAGACTGCCTTGCTTTAAGTCTTCATAAACCAATACACGCGGCACATAGATGATTCCCTGCCCTAACAGCGCCACATTTCTCAATACAGAAGAATTGTTAGTACAGAGGTTACCGTCGACGGTGATTTGATATACCTCGTCTCCATCTTTAAACGCCCACTCATGCGCTCCGGTTTCTTGGTAGGAATAGACTAAACAATTGTGTTTAGCCAAGGCTTGAGGTTGTTTAGGTATGCCATGTTTAGCTAGGTATTGGGGTGACGCGCAAATGATCCAATTTGCATCCACCAGCTTTCTTGCAATCAGACTAGAATCTGGCAACACACCCGTTCTAATTGCCAAATCAAAACGTTCATTCACGATATCGACGAAACGATTATCTAGATCCATATCGATATTGATGTCTGGGTATTTCTGATTAAATTCATTAATCACTTGAGGAAGAATTAATTCACCAGAGATAGTAGGCACCGAAATTTTAATGTTTCCAGATAAGTTTTTACCTAAACCCACAATGGATTCTTCCGCCGTTGCTACCGCTTGATAAACCACTTTTGCATGAGTAAAAAACGCTCGTCCTGCTTCAGTCAACGTTAGCGTTCGCGTTGTTCGGTAGAGAAGCTGTACACCAAGCTCTTGTTCAAGCTTGGCAATCCGTTTACTGACGACCGATTTGGTCAGTGACATATGTCTCGCGGCAGCACTGAATGAACCTTGCTCGATCAAGTGATAAAAAATGATGTAATCGTCGGTATTTCTCATGCGTCTTCGTCAAATCCTTTGGAAGCCCGTATTGTAAACTGAAATTGGCTGAGGTGCGAAACATCGGGTCACACTTAATATCAGAAACTCGTGACAGAGATGGGGTTGCTAAGCTCACAGGTAATGAAAAAGAGATGGTGTGAATTTATCAGTCTTCAGATACAAAAAAACCAGCTTTCGCTGGTTTTAAGTTGATGCACTTGGCATCGAGATACCGCCATGGCCATATCTGAATAATTTGGAGCGACACACGAGGTTCGAACTCGTGACCTCAACCTTGGCAAGGTTGCGCTCTACCAACTGAGCTAGTGTCGCATTTATTCTCGAAAGCCATTCGCTCTCAAAAGAATAATGGAGGCGCCTCCCGGAGTCGAACCGAGGTCCACGGATTTGCAATCCGCTGCATAGCCACTCTGCCAAGGCGCCTTTTTATTACGCTTCAGGGCTCTACCCCGTTGCGTTGGTGGCTACTTTACGGATTGAGAGAAGATAGTCAAACAAAAACATTTCATTTTCTGTTCGTTTGATTTCTTTTAAGTCAATTCGACCAAAGTTCGATCTTATTGGCTTAAAACGAAGCAATATAAATCTCGCTTTCAGTTCGTTTTGTCCCATGAAACATTAAAGCGTTTAATAGTTGCTGACCCTTTTTAGCAATCTTCCCACAACATTAGGGTGATAAGACCAAGTGTGATCAAACATCGACATTAATGCAGGATTTCCGTATTTCGATAAGCTAATCGCGTGAAAACGGTTTTTCTTCGCTTTGAGCGCATCCACTTTGGCCAGTAACTCGTCTTGTTGTTTTGGCGCGATAAAGTCGGAAATGACTACCATGTCTGCGTTTTTATATTTATCACCGCTCATCAAGTCGATAGATTTAATCAAAGTTGGCTCTAAGTCTGTACCACCATGGAAGCTATAAGTTAGAAAGTCCGCCGCCTCGCGCAGACCATCTTGTTTGGTTAGTTCGTAGGTAATGTGTTCCGTAGAAAAAATAATGACATAGCAATCACGTTGCTCCGCTAGTGCGATTTGCATCAGAGCATAAGCCATGGCTTTGGCGCATTGCTCAGGAAAGCCACTCATGGAACCGGACGCGTCCACACAAACAATGAAGGGGCCTTTTTCGATATCTACCGCTTTATGGTCAGGTCGGTGAGCTTTAACTTTACGTAACGTGCGCGATTTGCCTTGTGTACGATAGTTCATGAGCCGTTTATCGACTAAGTGTTTATAGAACACAACTTCAAGTTCAGGATACGCCAAAAACATCGTTTCGTTGGGAAGTAGCTTATTTAGATCATCGCTTTCGTGAATACCAACAATATCATCCGTCGCCTCATCACTTTTCTCTTCGACCAATTGAAGTTCTTCAGTGGGCGCACGATTTAGTTCAGGATCATTTACTTGCCCCGCCATACGACCGAGTTGCTCCGCAATTTCTTGCAAGCCTTGGTGCTTCTTCAGAAACTCAGCATGGCGTTTCATCACCGTTAAGTCTGTTTTACTCAACTTGGCAGATGCCATATCCCACAGGCGCCCTACACTTTCAGCATCACCCGACTCCGTGACTTTATCCATATTACGCATGGTTTCCATACGTTGATACAGGTCTTTCAGCACCTTTTCTTTATTGGCTTCAAGCTCGCTTACTTGCGCTTGTTTTATTGCATCGGTGAGGCTTTGGTACCATTGATCACAAAAGTAATGTGGGAACATAGGGTTATTCATCCCTTTGTTCTTTTCCATCATTCGGCGAGCTTGCATGTAAAACGCAGAGTGCCATTCCAGCTTTTTAATCACATCTTCGATGTTTTCAAAAAACGCCTCTTCATCCCAATGAATAACCTCTTGATATAAAGACAGCTCTTGTTGGAAACGCTCTGTCTCACATACCTTGGTGATCCGTTTTTTGACGCTGCCTCGCCACTTTAACAAGTGACCTTTGACCGAAGATTTAACACCTCGGTTTTCTGCCATCATCATGACTTGTGAACGAGCCATCAAATCATTAACTGCGCTATCGATGATGCCGGAGTCGGCCACCATCAGCGCGAGGTTAAGTCCGTCTGCACCTAGCATGTCGTCTCCTTATGAGAAAAACTGATGTAAGTTTTTAAAGCGTTGGATAACTTTTTCACTTTCTGCTTGGATTGATTCAAGTCTCTGACTGACCTGTTGCAGACTCGACTCCATAAGGCGGGGTAGTTCAGGATCAACAAAGCTATGCGGAAGCGCATCATGAAAGTTCGCTTTCACCTTGCGCATATGGTGTTCTGCCTCACTAAGCTGATTTACGGCTTTTTCGCTCTGCGTTAACCACTTTTGGTAAAGCTCTACATCCAAGCCCTCTTGAGTCACTAGGCTAACCAAAATGCCTCGGTTCGCGATATCACGGATAACTAGGTTATTCGCCGCGTCAACATCAAATCGTAAACGGCACATGTTGGTGTTTTGATTGACGTAACCATACACATCACCGCTTCCCTCTTTAATGACTCGATCTAACTCATCTTTGGGTACATAAACCCAGCGGCTATCACCTTTTTCTGATTCTGAAACCGACATGTTGCTTTGCAAGACCACCAATTTAACTAAGTTAACGGCTGCGCCAACTTTGTACATCTTGGCTTTAGAGGTATCAAAGCGCATGGTTTCTTTGCGCAAAATACCCGTTGCCGCTTCAGACGTTAACGTCATGCGGTAGGCATCTTCAAGTTCATGTTGAACATCAACCAAAGACTCACGGCAGTACTCGATTTCCTGCTCCGCGTCTTGTTGATCAAATGCATGTTTTAAGGCGAACTCTTGAACCACTTCACGTACCACATCTCGCGATTCAGGACTGTTCCATAAACAATCTTGCAGCAGTAAAAGGTCAAGCGGATTTATTTCATCGCGACCATTAAAAAACGCGCTCGCTTTTAACAACTTCACGGCTTTCTTCCAGCGGCGGTCAGAGACATACATATCGGTATTGGCCACATCACCAAACTGAGCTTCAACTTTGCTTTCTAACATCGTTTTAAGCTGGAAAAGCTTTTCGAATGCATTGTCGGTTAACGTCAATTTGTCGAGCTGTTGTTGCCATTGATGATATTCTTCATCAGTTATCGCTAGGCCTTCTGGTACTTGTGCCTCTTGCGATGTGCCCACAGTCAACATCGACTTAAAGTTTTGTTTATTCTGAATTCGATTCACAAACACACGCACCAACATGCGGTCGTAGAGCGCATCCAATCCACTATCTTCATCGGGTAATTCATTGGAAGCCGATACCAACAAGCGCATTGGCACACGCTCGATATCGCTGCCATTTTTGAATGTTTTCTCATTAACCACTGTCAGCAATGTATTAAGAATTGCAGGGCCCGCCTTCCAGATTTCATCCAAAAATACGACTTGTGCAGTTGGCAAATACCCTTTAGTTAAGCGAACATAACGGCCGTTGTCTTTTAGCTCTTGGATACTCAGTGGCCCAAACACCTCTTCAGGGGTTGAGAAGCGCGTCATCAGGTATTCGAAGTAACTGCTGTTATCGAACGCTTGGATGAGTCGTTTGGCAATTAAGCTTTTTGCAATACCAGGGGGACCTAAAAGAAAAACACTTTCACCAGCAAGTGCAGCAAGAAGGCAGAGCTTGATCGTATGTTCACGCTCATAAACGCCATCCGTTAACGCTTTCGCCAATTTATTGATGCGTTCTGAGAGAAGCGCTTTTTCGGCATTTGAGGCAAATAAGGTTTGTGTCATACGTTCTCCGGCTACTGAAGTGGTATTGCGTTAACATTTTTATACACTTGTTATAACTTTGTTACAAATGTATTTTGTCGAATTCCCCTTATAGCAGATGCTTTTCCCCTTCTTGACGAAGCAATCAAAGTTTCCATTTATGAGACATTGCTCACTTAAAGTGCAAACGCTTTCGTCGTGTTGCAGTATTTTTTGCTTTTGTTTCCCACCATTTGTGGTTAATGTCGAAAAACGTCAAAAATGCGGTAACAGCTAGGGTTCATAACTGCATGAGCAAGATAATTCATAAATGGAAGCAAATTTCTCTGATTGAAGAAGACGTTGTGCTTCCTACAGGACAGGCAATTACGCACACCACAATCCATCATCCGGGTGCTGCGGTGATTCTCCCTATTACAGCGGAGGGTCACATTGTCCTTGTCCACCAATTTCGGCCTTCACTTAATAAATGGCTATTGGAACTTCCTGCTGGTACCAGAGAAGGCAACGAAGAGCCACTCTGCTGCGCCAAAAGAGAGTTAGAGGAAGAAACTGGGTTTAGTGCAGAGAAATTCACGTCTCTCGGCCAAGTCACCCCTCTTGCCGGATTTTGTGATGAGATACAGTATCTATTTGTTGCCGAAAAGCTCAACAAAACAAACCGTTACGAGTGCGATGAAGACGAAGTGATTGAGGTCGTCACCTTGTCAATCAAGCAACTCGAAGAAAAGATAGTCGATGGCACGATCACCGATGCCAAAACGATCGCTTGCTTAAGCAAAGCGCGCCTTTGCGGATATATTTAGGACTTTGACCAAGGAGACATTCATGGATTTTCGATCAGATACCGTTACACAGCCCACCCAAGCCATGCGAGAAGCCATGTTTAAGGCCCCCGTTGGGGATGATGTTTATGGTGATGACCCTACGGTCAATGAGCTTGAAAAATTTGCTGCGCAGCTTGCTGGTTTCGAAGCAGCTTTGTTTACCACTTCAGGCACTCAAGCCAATCTGCTCGGTTTAATGGCGCATTGCGAGCGGGGAGATGAATATCTATGTGGGCAACAAGCACATAACTACAAATACGAAGCTGGTGGCGCGGCGGTTTTGGGATCAATTCAACCTCAACCAGTCGAAAATAACCCAGATGGCACGCTACCATTTGATAAACTGACTGCTGCGATTAAACCAGATGATTGTCACTTTGCTCGCACTAAGCTTCTCAGCTTAGAAAACACAATTAATGGTAAAGTACTACCTCTGTCTTACTTAGCAGAAGCACGTGACTTCGTGAATAAACATAACTTGCAGATGCATCTAGATGGCGCTCGCGTTTTTAACGCAGCCGTTGCACTTGATGTTCCGGTAAAAGAGATCGGTCAGTACTTTGATTCAATGACGATCTGTCTGTCGAAAGGTCTGGCTGCCCCTGTTGGCTCGCTACTACTTGGTAGCAAAGACTACATCGCAAAAGCACGTCGCTTAAGAAAGATGGTCGGCGGTGGTATGCGTCAAGCGGGTATTCTTGCCGCAGCAGGCAAACTTGCCCTTACCGAACAAGTGGAACAGCTAAAACAAGACCACATCAACGCAAAAACCTTAGCGGAAGGTTTAGCAGAACTGCCTGGTTTTTCAGTCAACCCTGAATTTGTTCAAACGAACATCGTGTTCGCGAAGCTTGATCCTCAAGTGGACATAGTAAGTATCGCTGCGAAACTAAAGGAACAAAACATCACGATAACCCCTGGAAATCCAATTCGTTTTGTAACTCATAAAGATATTTCAGCGAAAGACATCGACACTTTCTTATCAAGTATAAAATCTCTACTTTAATTTGATTTTGATCATTGAGCTTCCCCTAAGGGGAAGCTTTATTGTATCGCCATGATTTTTAGCGAATAGATAACCTCCATGCTCAGGTTTGTACTTCTAATCTCTTTTATTTTCTCTTCCGCTATCCATGCCGAGCCGTTTGGTGATGCTGATAAAGGTAAAATCAAATCACCTAGCTGTGTCTATTGTCACGGTGTTAAAGGCATCGCAACGAACAACACCTATCCAAGCCTTGCTGGTCAAAATTCTCAGTACCTTTACAATGCAATGAAATCTTATCAAGCCGGTGAGCGTAAAGGGCCGCTTGCAGAAATGATGGCAGCACAGTTAAAAATGTTAAATGATGAAGACCTTCGTGATGTCGCTGCTTTTTATGCAGAACAGACAGAAATCAAGTAATTAGATCACCTGTAGATGACTATGAAAGCTCGTGAATCATCCAAACTCAACGCATATTGAAACATTAACCCAACATTTGACCACAAAACAATCAAATTAACTTCACTTCAAATATTTGATGAATTTATAGTTCAACATAAGCATTAATATTGACTTTTTATTCTATTTTATCGATATTTCATGCTTTATTGAATTTGACGTGAAGTAAGTTATGTCTCACACACATGCGCAACCAGCAGACTCGGTTGCTACCCCTAAGTCGTGGCAGATGCCAGATACCCTCATTTTGATCTTCATTGTTGGTATTCTTGCTGCGATTCTTACCTACTTAATTCCTGCTGGTCATTTTGATAGCCAACAGGTGACCTACATGGTCGACGGTGCAGAAAAAACTCGCACAGTTATCGATCCTTCTTCTTTCTCTTATGCAACCGACGAAAACGGTGAGTTGGTTTACAACACAGTTGGCCTGTTTGCTTCTGGTGGTGGCATTGGTCTGATGAACTTCCCTTTCGAAGGTCTAGTTTCTGGCTCTAAATGGGGCAGCGCAATCGGCGTGATTATGTTCATGTTGGTTATCGGCGGTGCTTTCGGCGTTGTAATGCGTACAGGCACTATCGATAACGGTATCCTGCGCCTTATCGATAAGACCAAAGGTAACGAAGCGCTATTCATTCCAGTGCTATTTTTGCTGTTTTCGCTAGGCGGTGCGGTATTTGGTATGGGTGAAGAAGCCGTAGCATTTGCGATTATTATCGCGCCGCTTATGGTTCGCCTTGGTTATGATGGTATCACTACGGTGATGGTTACCTATGTTGCGACTCAAATTGGCTTCGCTACTTCTTGGATGAACCCTTTTTCCGTCGCTATTGCGCAAGGCATTGCGGGTGTACCTGTTTTATCCGGCATGACAGTGCGCATGGGGTTATGGGCTGGCTTTACGTTAATCGGTATCGCTTTCACAATGATCTACGCCGCTCGTGTGAAGTCAAATCCTAAACTTTCTTACAGCCATCGCACAGACCAGTATTTCCGTCAGCAAGAGCTTGGCAATCAAGATTCTCGTTGGAACCTAGGTGACACACTCGTTATCCTTACGGTTATTGCGACCACGGTGTGGGTCGTTTGGGGCGTAGTCGCTAACGCATGGTACATCCCAGAAATCGCTTCTCAATTTTTCACTATGGGCTTTGTTGTCGCGATCATCGGTACGATTTTCCGCCTAAACGGTATGACGCTAAACTGCGCAGCTGATGCATTTAAAGAAGGTGCAGCTATTATGCTTGCACCTGCCCTATTAGTGGGTTGTGCAAAAGGGGTATTGTTGATCCTTGGTGGTGGTACAACTGATGAAGCGAGTGTACTGAACTCAATTCTAAACAGTGCTGGCGGCGTGATCAGTGGGCTTCCTGACGTAGCTGCAGCATGGTTAATGTATGTATTCCAATCTATCTTCAACTTCTTCGTCACTTCGGGCTCTGGACAAGCGGCACTAACGATGCCTCTACTGGCCCCTCTGGCAGACATTGCAGGAGTTACGCGCCAAGTGGCAGTTTTGTCATTCCAACTTGGCGATGGCTTTACTAACGTTATCGTCCCTACTTCGGCATCTCTCATGGCAACGCTTGGTGTCTGCCGTATCGACTGGGGTGACTGGGCAAAATTCTGCTGGCGATTTATTCTATTACTCTTTACCCTATCAAGTATCGTCGTTATCGCAGCTCATATTATGGGTTTTGCGTAAAACGAAGCCAATTGGTAATTAAGGTGAGACATGTTCTCGCCTTATTAATATTCATGGTATGACGACGCTAAGGTTTTAGATTAGCTCATGGTTTTGGAGTGGTAACTTTAATGGCAACACAATTTCTCGATGACGTGATTCAAGGTCATCAAGTGATTCAATCTCTCAATGTAGCAGACCTAAATTCGGGCGAGCATAAGTTTTGGTTTCGCATCGCAACGAATGCTCTCTCTCAGTGGCAACACCTACCTGTGCTAGTGTTCAAAGGTGAAAAACCTGGCAAGAAAATCATGATTACCGCAGGGGTTCATGGTGATGAGTACAATGGTGTGTTAGCAGCGCAGCAAACTGCTCGAGAGCTCATCGGCACTGAAGTCGCTGGTACTGTCACTATTGTTCCAACCGTTAACATGCCAGGTATGCTAAACCACAGCCGTGATTTCTATTCCGCAGACCCTGATGCGTCTCCTGCAAACTTAAACCGCTTTTTTCCTGGTGACCAAAACGGCAATGAAGCCCAACGCTACTTATATGCATTGTGGAATGATTTGCTCAAACCAAATGCTGATTTAGCCATTGACCTTCACACTCAAACCAGTGGTGCGGCCTATCCGCTTTACGTGTTTGCAGATTTCCGAATCGAGCAATCATTAGAAATGGCTCGTCTCATTAATCCTGATGCGATTTTAAATGATCCTGGAGATGCTGGCGTCCTTGAAACGGTTTGGAATAACCACGGTGTCCCAAGCATTACAGTTGAAGTAGGTATGGGGCGATACACCGAGCAAGAGCTCATCAGTCGAACTGTAACAGGCATTTTTAATGTGCTGAAAGAGCATAACATTGTTGAAGGTGATGTGGACACTATTACGTCATGCTTGGAAGGAAACGAAATCATCAGTGTGAAAGCGACACACGGCGGCTTTGTACTGCCTCATGTTAGTTTGATGGATTTTGTCGAGCAAGGTCAACTTCTTGCGATTCAATACGACAGCTTTGGCGCTGAGATTAAACGCTACACCGCCCCAACAAGCGGCACAGTACTTAGCCACAATGTTGAATCTATTCGAGCACCAGGCTCCCTGATCGTTCGTTTGATTAAGTAAACCATAACCGTTTGTTGATAGATCAACCTTTCGACGCTCACTCAAATTTATATAAGCCCCATCACGAGTAATCACAAATGATGGGGCTATATCCATTTTGACCACATTAAGTTACGCGGTAACAAATTACTGTTAAGCGAAATGACAAACTGAGCTCTTAATTAGGAAGCTTCCCCTCTGTCCGCTTTTTCAGCCACGCTGATGAACTTAAAGCTGTCTTTGTTTCTCTTGTTCAACAAAAATGAGCTCGTCTATAGCGAAACCTTTCTCTTTAGCTACGTACTTAAAGCGCTCCACTACTTTCTCATCAACGTTAGGCGTTCTAGACAATAGCCACAAATAGTCGTGGTTGTAACCGGAAACAAACGCATAGTTATAGTTTTCACCTAGCTCAAAAACAATGTAAGAAGAGTATATTGGCCCAAAAAAGGAAACCTTTAAGTGTCCAACCGTTTTATCTTCAACAAAATAAGCTTTGCCTTCAGCTTCTGACCACTGTCGCTCTTCTTCGGAATATCCACGGTTTATCACCTTAACCCCACCATCCTCGCGAACCTGATACTCAGCGGTAACGTTGGATAAGCCTCGCTCAAATGAATGGTCTAGGCGTGCAATTTCGTACCACTTACCTAGATATGGCTCTAAATCGAAATTATTGACGGGTTCCACCCCATCCGGCTTCGAGGTACAACCAAATAAAGTTGCAAGTGACAAAAGTAAAAATATTTTTATCGATTTCATACAACACCTAAATTTTAATTAGTGATTGATTTTACTCTAGAAGATAACAAATCGATCACTAAGCCGCACCATCGCCCTAATAGGTACACATCACAATTCTTCATCATCAATAGCGCGCTGAACACCGAAACCTCGTCATCTCAGCAAATCGATAACAAGATTGCTCTATTTTTGACTTACAAGCTGACCATGCTTGTACATTTTGTCAGCATTTAACCCTATGCATATAGAAACTTTGCACAACATAGACATTCGTAGGCATATCACCCTCCTATAATACGTTGCGTTATAGACAGAGGTTATTGTTATGAAATTAAAAACAGTGTCAGTTTGTGCACTTTTGGTGTTACTTGCAGGTTGTCAGCAGGAAAAGCCGAGCGCAACGACACAATTAACGACCTCGGCAGATGTATGTAATGCACAAGGAAACATGCCAGGTGGGTGGAATGAGTTTAACGCGACCCCTGATGCACAAAAGGCAATGGCCTTTGTTTTAAAGAAAATGGACACAATAGCGTCGTTTAAACAAATACTGAATGTTCACGCGCAAATCGTTAGCGGCGTCAACTATGCTATTGAGTTTGAATTGGATGATGGCTCTGTTTGGAACACGATTGTTTATCGCAACCTCGATGGCGAATATGCGATTACCCAATCGCCAAAAGAAGGCCACTTTTGCGAACAGTAGCGACTTAGTCAGAAAGCCCCAACATTAAGGGCTTTTTGATCTAACAGTAGTCACTGAATTAGACAGCGAAGCGACATTGAGATTTAATCGACACCGTTGAACCAAGTCTTGATGGTTCTACATCAATCCTCTGCGCCATTTGTTCTTTCAACTCAGAAACGTGAGAAATAACACCGATCATGCGCCCAGTCTGTTGCAGGTCCACTAGCGTTTGAATAGCAAGATCTAAAGACTCTGGGTCTAAACTACCGAAGCCCTCATCAATAAATAAAGTGTCTAAACGAATACCGCCACTATAGGATTGCACAACATCCGACAAACCAAGTGCCAGAGCAAGCGCTGCCATAAATGATTCACCGCCGGAAAGTGTCGCAACATCACGCGTTTTTCCTGTGTAGCCATCTTCAACCATTAAATCTAAGCCGCGACCCGCAGCACCTTTGAAGCCCTCTGTTTTTCGAGCAAGAATATAGCGCCCTTTACTCATAAGGCTTAAACGTTGGGAGGCCTGAATCAGCACATCATCCAACAGTACACCAAGAACAAAGCGATGTAGGCTAACCCTGCTGCCTGTTTTACCACTAGCAACGTCGTACAACGTACCAAAGACTTTGTATTCTTCTTCTAACTTACTATTTTTCTCATGCAACACGGCAATATCTTTACGAACCTTTTCAAGACGTTCAAATATTGAGCGTGTGGTATCAAGTTGATTCCTTACTTCAATATATTGCGCCTGCAGAGTGGTTAACCTGTCATTAAACAACTCTAAATTAGGCCTTTCAAGATCTTTCAATGCATGATTTAAATCATGTAGTGTTTGCTCAAGCTTGGTTTGTGCCTGTTTGAAGCTGTCTATTTCTTGCTGCCAGGCTTGAAGTTCATCATCTCCCACTCGACTACTTAGATAATGGCTTTCATCCTCAAATTTACTCGCCTGTAGTGCCTCATTCCACGCTAATTCTGCTTGGCTAAGTTTTTGCTCTGACTCAGATAACCACTGCTTGTTCGTCGCTAAGTGACTTTCCGCATTTGATTTCTCCAATATCGCTTGCTGCAAAGCGGTTTGCGCCTTTTCTAAGCCTGTGTTCAAACTCAGAATTTGCTCTTTTGTCAGCAAAATTTCACGTTCAAGCAAGTCAGCGGAACTGTATTTTGGGTCAATAGAAGCTTGTAATTGAGCCAATTGTTCTTGGTTCGCTTTAACGGTTGATTCATTTGCCGCAATTTTATTCTGTAACTCATGAATTTTATTTTCACCCACGACGCAGCGTTGATTAAGCTGTTCAACGTTCCTTTCTATTTTTTCAATATCAATAGCTTGTAGACGTAGGAGTTGAGCATTAAGCGCTTGCAAATCATTTTGAACCGTCGAGATCTCAGATGTAGCATACTCACCCAACTCCTCTTTCAACTGGTTACACTGATTCTGATACTGACTAATGACAACGTTATGTTGTTCTAGCTGATTGCTTAGTTGGTTCAACAAGGTTTGAGCTTCTCGCTCTTTAGCTCTAGCCGCCTGAACTTGCTCTTTTGTAACGGCTTCTTCAACAAACGTTGCGGGGTTAGGATGCGTTTCGCTACCACACACCGGGCATGCTTCACCTGCTTTTAGTCGCTGCGCTAATACTGCCGCTTGAGCGTTGTGCCACTTAAGCTCTATCGTATCAGCGGCTTGTTGACGCTGCATATAGCGCTGACTGGCTTCGTGTAGTGACTGCTGCTTGCCTACAGTTAGCGCATTGAGTTTAGAGAGCTCTAAAGTAAGATCATGCAGCTTTTGTAGATCCTGTAACAGCCGTTGTTTTTGTTTTATTTCCGCATCGATGCTGCCAATAAGCGCAACATCAACTCGTGCTTTCTCTAGCTCCTTCTGTCCCTGCTGGGCCTGTAACGTTAACTTATCTTTTAGTTCTATGTACTGTTTTAACGTTGCTTCAAATTGTTGTTTTTGTTGATAACCCGCCGTTATTTTACTTTCCAAATTGTCTTTCTCGACCAACTTGTTTTTCGTACTTTCAAGCTGATACTGCAGTTGCGTTAACTGCGGGACCTTTGCCGCGGCCTCTTTTGCACTTTGCTGCAAGTTTTCTTGTTCTCTCGCAACGACATGAGCTTTTTCGAGACTCTCTTTCAAAGCTACGATTTTTTGCCTAAGCTCTTGCGTTTGAGCTTTTGCATTTTGTAATGAGATATAGGGCAACTCTATCTTATTGGCATTTTTAGCGTTTTCTAATTGCTGTTGACGAGCTTTTATCGAATCTGAGTGTTCTAGATGCAGCTTGAGTGCGCTTTCTGCTTGCTCTCGTTTCGAAAACTCTCCATTCAAGGTTTCCGCTTTTTGCAATTCAGATTTAGCAGTATTGAGCTTATCTAACGCTGCTTGCTCATTCTTTTTATCAGACTCTAATTGCTTAGTTACTTGTTCCAGTTGTTGTAATAGTTCTTGTTCAGAACTCGCTTCTGCAACTTGTAAAGCACCTCGAATTTGATTATCAAATTCGCCTTTCGCTTTACTAATTGCACTCGCTTTATCTTTGAGCGCGTACTCAATTTTTTTATATATGTCAGTTTGAAAGAGCTGGCCAAAAATTTCTTCACGCTCTTTAGAGCTAGCAAGCAACAGTTCTCGGAATTTTCCTTGAGGCAACACCATAACTTGACGAAATTGAGTTTCATTCAAGCCAATAATATTGCTAACTTCAGTTTTAACCTGAGTCGTCTTGCTGGTGATAAGCGTTTCAGTCTCACCGAGTTCATAAAGAGCCGCAGTGTGCTTTTTAATCGTCATCCCTTCACCACGGGCCTTGGGCGCTTCCTGCTCAGGGGATCGAACAACTCGGTATTGTTTGCCGTGTAACGAAAATTCGAGAACTACTTCGGTTGGTAAATCTTGCGCGGATAAGTCACACCGCATCTGAATACCTTGTCGCTCATTACCTGTGGTTTCACCATAAAGGGCGAAGCAAATGGCATCTAAGATCGACGTTTTACCGGAACCTGTAGGACCATTAATCAAAAATAGAGGGTTACTGCCAAGCTTCTCAAAATGAATGATTTCAGTTTTTGCAAACGGACCAAAGGCTTGCATGGTTAGTTTAATTGGTTTCATCTTTGGTCCCTATTGCTGTGATAATTGCTTAATAATGTCAGTAACAGCTTGCTCTTGCTCTTTAGACAACTGGCTATCTTGCGCCTCAATAAAAAAATCTCGGAACATATCAATTTCGCTTCGCGCCAACTTTGCTTGCGCCATTTCCTGCTCTACCCCAATTAACATGCCAGGTTTCTCAAGGTGTAAAACGTTTGGATACACTGAACGAAGTTTTTCCATTGGGTTTAAAATCGCATGTTTATCCATCAAACGAACTAACAAATAATCTTCATTCTTAGGGTCTGTTTTGCCTTGATCAATAACTTTATCCAGCTCGCCCTCTACAATGCGCATTTCATGAGGAGCCGTAAGATCAATATGCTCTGCAGAAACAAATCCTTTCTTGTCCAGTTCAACTAACGTGAAACCTTTTCTCTGGTTCTGTTCACCAAAGCTATACTTCATGAGTGAGCCAGAGTAGCGGATATGCTCTGCGCCTTTCTTTTGAGGCTGATGCAAATGACCAAGTGCGACGTAGTCAAAATCTAAGAAGTGTTCATGACTCACGCGATCAGAGCCACCAATAGATAATGGTCGTTCAGAGTCTGACTCGATGGCCCCATCAACAAAACAATGACTCACGAGCACGCGCTTTTGCGTAGAGATAAAGCGCTCTTTAATTTGCTCAACAAGCAATTGATGAGCCTCATCATGAGTGGATACCGAGGCTTTGTAGGCAAACCTGACCTGTTCAGGGTCGTTATAAGGCATACCATAAAACGCGACCTCGTCCGCAGAGTCCGTTTTTATGATTATGGGAGTGAGCATATCTTCAAAGTTGCTAACAATATGGAGACCTGCATTTTTCATTTGCTCTGAGCCGAAACCTAGCCTTTCTGCACCATCATGGTTGCCAGATATAAATATCATTGGTGTTTCTAACTCGGTACAAATACGTTTCACGACTCGATCTAACAGTTCTATTGCAACCGTTGGTGGCACCGAACGGTCATAGATATCTCCCGCCACTACAACTGCATCGACGGGGTTGCGTTCAATATAGTTAATCAGTTGTTCGAGTACTGCTTGTTGATCTTCGAGTAGTGATACGTTGTGGAATTGTCGACCAAGATGCCAATCTGAGGTGTGGATAAACTTCATTCGAATTCACTTTCCGCCAATTCTATGAGTAGGCTTGCTTCTGTCAGAGTCCATGTACCGTTTATAAAAAGGAATGCGTCACGGGTGGGATCTCGAACAAGCCAAAACTCAAGTTATTTTATATCGGTAAGGATATCTTGAGTCGAACAGCTTTTCATGTGGTTTGTGTTCTATGGCTGGCTATTTAATCAGAAAGCGAGAAGAACACTGTAAAAACGCGGTGAGCAAAGCTATTTTGAAAAGCAAGCTGCGCCTAGTCATTGTCCAAACATCATTAAAGGGCCAGTTTCGAGTCAATCCCCCATAACATTTGCATCACTAAAACCTCAGCTACTAGAAGGAAAAGCAATAGCCAGACCTATTCGCTACGCCAATTGTATATTACTCCTACCGCATAGCCATCTGGCTCGATGTCGGCTTGCAAAACGTGAAAGTCTGGGCAGGGGCTGCTTCTTTGAAGCTCATCAATCACTAACGCTTTTAAAACTCCGCCACATGCACCCAATCCGCCAAGTTTTATATCAACAAATTGATACTGAGTTTGATCGGTCACCCACGGAGACAAGAATTGCATTGAGTTTAACCATTGCGGCTCTTCCTCATTAACGGATAAATACAATTGACTGAGTGGATGTTCACAACTTACTCCTAATTGCTTAAACACCTTGTCCACGGCGATGCGTTGTTGTTTGGCATCTAAATCAATTCGAACAACATCAGGCACAAGACCTGAATGTCGAAAAAAACACTTGGTTAAAATGATAGAGCTTTGAGGTTTGACATGCCCTTCTACATCGCTCGTAACCTCTATAGCCAGTATCCAAGTCGCTTGCGTTTCATTAACTTCACGATTTATCCGATTTAGTGCCATCAAAAATGCAGCTTGGCCATAAGGATAAAAGTAAATTTCAGTATTGACAGTTTGGTCAACGAAAATAGAAAGCTCGCTTATCAATGCTTTAAGCAAGCTTTTGTCTACCGAAGAGGGTAAAAGAACACAGAGATTCCCTTTGATATCAGCTTGCTCAAGACTCTCGCGCTCAGAGCGCACGAGGCTTAATATATGCTCATCTATTGATTGAGCAAAGTCAGGGGGTCGGATTTCCTCGGACAATCTAAAAGAATCATCAGCTATCTCGCGAACGGTGTGTGAACGGCCATTAAAGGATAGAAGATGCGTTTGAAATGCGAGTGGCATCTAGCCTCCGATTAAAACCGTAGGCATACCAGATAGAATTTTGCCACCATGAGACGTTGAATCGCCGACTCTTGCGGCTGGTTTACCGTTGATTGTTACGCTAGAAGAACCTGCTGAGATACTATCCGGAGGACCGATACAAATAAGCTTGTCGCCTTGTCTTGCCGCAGGTATCCCGCCAATCGTTACGTTTGGTGAACCAACAACGACGGGACCACCGACATGCGGTATCTTTCCTGTTTTTTTAGGGCAAAGATGAAAGCTGCCCAAAATTGCGGCTGGTTTACCCACTTTAAATCACCTTAGTTCAATGAAATTTGCCCAGCTTTAAGAGCAATAGCTGAGCCGTTAATGGATATTTTATTACCTTTGATATTGATTTCTCCAGAGCTAGACATCTGAATAGAAGCACCACCTACTTTGATCTCGACGCTCTTTCCTGCATTAAAAGACAGTACTTCACCCGTTTCATTCGAAAAGTTTTTACCTACTTTCAAGCTCGCGTTCTGACCAACCTCTTGATTAACATCATTGGTCACTTTTTCGGTTTTACTGTTTTCAACAGCGATATCAACACAGTCTTCAACTAGCATTTGGAACAGTTTTTCAGCATGAAGATAAATGTGCTCTTCACCAGGCTTATCATCGAAGCGCAACTCATTAAAATTGGATGTACCTTTTTGTACAGAGCGTGATTTATAACCACTCTGAGAACTTTGCTCTGGTAAAGCGTAAGGAGGGAGTTGACTACCGTTATATAGTGACCCCGTAACGATTGGTTGATCAGGGTCTCCGTTAACAAACTCGACGATGACCTCTTGTCCGACTCTAGGGTGAAACACCGACCCCCATCCGTTACCTGCAATATTTTGCGCAACACGAATCCAACATGAACTATTTACATCGTATTTACCAACACGGTCCCAGTGAAACTGAACTTTGATACGGCCATGTTTGTCTATGTAAATTTCACCATCTTTGTTCCCCGTAACTACTGCGGTTTGCAAACCTTTCATCTGAGGTTTCGGGTAGTTAACTGAAGGACGCAGGATTGTCTTTGAGTCAACACAACTAAACGAGACTTTGACACCTTGCGCACCGGTCCCACCTTGACCAGTCTGGTTATAAACAGCAGCAGACAAAAAAACAGAAGACAGTACATATTCTTTGCCGACTCGAGATTTATCTTCATGCTTTTTAAACTTGAAGCACTTGCCCACACTGAATGTTCTGCACGTAGCCTCGCCACGACACAAATATGCATTTTGCTGTAGTGCTTCTATTGCATGCGTGTTTCTCAGTGCGTATTGATCATTGCTCTCCATTTCACCCATGTATTCAAAATACTCGCTTCCAGGTACTGTAAAAAAATCACTTTCACCCTTTGCAGCATTTTTAGGATTCGAAGAAGGCTTGAGCATGTTATAGCCTGACTTTTGACTCGCTTTAGTAGTCAGAATTTGCGTTTCATGCCAAGAAGAAATGTGGCTAGATTTCGCCGTACCTGTATCAAAATCGACTAAAAACTCAGTACCCGGCTTATAAAAACTGATATCATCAAAAATATTGAGCGTATGGGCAGACTTAGTATGTGTAAAACAAAATGATAGCCCCTCCTCCGATAACAGACGTCGAACAAATTCAAGATCTGATTCTTCATATTGTACTTTGTATGTGTATTTAGGATAGGACTTGGTTAACTCAAAACTAAAGGCAACACTATGCTCCGATAGTACTTCAGAGATAATTTCCTTTATATCTTTATGCTGAAATATTCTGCAATTTTTTCGATATTCAGCGAAACGTAATTTAGGCTCTATTAATAATTCTATGTTTTTATAATTTTCGCCTTTATGTGTATTAGAAACCCTTTTCCCTTCTAATCTTGCAGCAGAAACATAACCATGCATATAACGAGGATTTGAAGAAACATCCTCATTATTTTCAAGGGTAATGGTAACTTCCTTACCAATAATTTCGTTTAATTCACTTCGTTGATCATTAAAGTAAGCTTTAGCACGCAATGAAAAAAGTTCTGAGATCTCTTCTCTATGCTCAAACGAGTTTAGTATGATGGCATCTTTACCGAATGGCGAAGAAATTCGGATGAAATTGTTATCTTGAGTTGCTCTTTTCATTAAATACTTCTTTCAAAAAAATGCGGAGGAATACTCCCCCGCATGAAAATTACATTTGTTGACCTTTAACACCGCTGTAGCCGTATACCAATGGAGCAGAAGTGTTGTTCTTATCGTCAGTAGGAGTCACTGTCATCATCATTTCTGTGTAAGAAATTGTGATAGTTTCAACTGGACGATCGTCTTGGATAGAAACTGAGTAGTTAGAAATCATCGCATCAGTCAGTTCGATCTTCATGATCTCTTCAACCTTCTCACCCTGCTTAGTAATATGGAAAACCGCTGGTTTACCTTTACCAATCGTCGCTTCTTTAAATAAGTCAGGAGAAGAACGGTCTTGAAGTTTAGTGATAGTCAAATCATATAGACGAGTAGCGCTCGCTTCACGGTCCATCGCTGTACCAGTGTATGATGAGATCTCACGACCTACACTCCAATCTACAGATAGTAGTGTAATCAAATCTTTGTATTGCTCGGCTGTTGCCTCACCCTTAATATCTGCGTATTTAAGATACGTATTAGACTGCATGCTAATCTCCTATAGCATTATTAATTGACATATATCGTAATAATTTAATTATCTGACGTTTGGTGATAATTAGTGATTAATGTATCAAAAACTTCATTTTAAATACGCCCTGTTATATCTTTAAATAAGATTTAATTTAAGCGTTTTTTATAAAAAATAATAGTTAATATGAACCAACTCCCAATTATTATTGAGAGTGTAAAGGATGTTAAACTATTGAGACATCAAGTCCACTAGTTGTACCTTTAACAATAATTTCATCAAACGTCTTATCATTAAGAATTGCATGCAATATTTCATGAGAAATCTTCGGAAGCAATGTATTTTCTATGGTTGTTTGTACCACACGCGCACCACTCCCAGACTCATTGCTATTGTCTACAATATCATTAATTAGTTCCTCATCAAAAAACAGGTCAGCGTTATAGTGCTTACGAATACGAGTCGTAATTTTATCCAACTTTAATTTTGTTATTTCTATCAATACTTTTCTTGATAGAGGCAAATAAGGTAATACATTCACACGCCCTAAAAATGCTGGTTTAAAGTCAACCAACAAATCATCGCGTAAAGCATCTTTTAGTGCTGACGGCTCAGGAGCTAAATCAGGATCAGAATACAAAGACATCGTCGTTTCGGTCCCTGTGTTCGCGGTCATAATAATAATAGTGTTTTTAAAGTCTATATCTCGACCTTCACCGTCTTTAATTGAGCCTTTATCAAATACCTGATAAAAAATATCTTGAACACCAGGGTGCGCTTTTTCCATTTCATCGAGGAGAATTACACTATAAGGTTTACGTCTAACAGCTTCAGTCAGTACACCTCCTTCTCCATAACCGACATAACCAGGAGGAGAACCTAATAGCAATGAGACTTTATGCTCTTCCTTAAATTCCGACATATTGATAGTCGTGACATTTTCTTCACTACCATACACTTTCTCTGCAATCGCCAAAGCCGATTCGGTTTTACCCACTCCGCTTGGTCCGGTTAGGAGAAATACACCATTTGGTCGTGTCTCATCCGTGAGCTGCGCACTCGCGGTTTTTATCACTTCAGACATGAGCTCTAAAGCGTGATCCTGCCCGACAACTCGCTTACACAAACTTTCTTTCAAACCCAATACTGCTTGGATTTCATCATCCTGAAGTTTACCCAGCGGTATACCGGTCCAATCCGAAATAACTTCTGCGATTAGCGCTTCATTTACATGCGAAAAAACTAACGGCTGTGAGTTAGCGGAAAGGTTATTTTCAAGCTCTTGTAACTTGTCTCTAGCAGTTTCAGAACCCTCCTGGATTATTTGGGTTCTAAGTGACTTAGCTTCACTTACCCATTCTTTTTCTTTTTCCCAAAGTACCTCTAATTCAATAATGTCATTAGATAGCGCATCAATCTCTTTTCGGACACCTTGGAGCTGCACATCAAGAGATGCTCCTAATCGATTCTCTTGGCTAAGATGCTCATACTCAGCTTGCTTTGCTTTAAGTTTGTTTCTTTTCGCATCTAGACCTCCCGGTGTAGATGACTGACTTAACGCAACTCGAGAACAGGCCGTATCCAAAACAGAAACCGCCTTATCTGGCAGTTGACGACCATTAATGTATCGAGCTGAGAGTTGGACCGCTGCATTGAGAGCTTGGTTAGTGATATGAACATCGTGGTGTTGTGCCATTACATCAAGTAAGCCTCGTAACATTTCGATCGCGAGCTCAGGGGCTGGCTCATCAACCTTTACGACTTGAAAACGCCTAGTTAAAGCTGCATCTTTTTCAAAATACTTTTTATACTCTGCCCACGTTGTTGCCGCGATCGTTCTGAGTTCGCCTCTCGCCAATGCTGGCTTCAGAATATTCGCCGCATCACCTTGGCCCGCTTGCCCACCACCGCCAATTAGGCCATGAGCTTCATCAATAAACAATATAATAGGCTGTGGAGCGTCGTTTACTTCCTTCACAAGGTTCTTAAGCCTGTTTTCAAACTCACCTTTCATGCCTGCACCGGCTTGCAGTAACGCCAAATCCAGAGACTTAATTGCCACATTTTGCAGAGCGGGAGGTACATCGCCATCAATGATCTTTTGCGCCAAACCTTCAACAACGGCTGTTTTTCCAACACCAGCTTCTCCCGTAAGAATCGGGTTGTTTTGTCGGCGTCTTAATAAAATATCGATCATTAGGCGAATTTCATTATCTCTACCAATCACCGGATCTATTTTACCTTCCCTAGCTTGCTCAGTAAGGTCTGTTGTAAATTGATTCAAGGCGGAATTCGCGTTTGACTGCGCTAAGTCATTCGATCTTGATTGAGGCGCATTACTTTCTTTAAAGTTCAATAAGCGAGATGGTTCTATCTTGTTTAGTTCAGGACTAATCGAACCAGCCATGTTGACTAACGTATCATCAGACAAGTAGGCAAATAAAAGATGGATGCACCCCAACTGTTCTTGATTGAATTCAATGGTTGCAGATAACAAGGCATTTTGCATAACAGTCACCGTATGAGCTGATAGCCCAGGCACCGACTGGCATCCTGTTTTGTATTTTTCTAATGCCTTTTGAATATCGGTTTCAACCTTGATTTTATCGACATCAAATTCGTCAAAAACTTCAGAGTAAATATCGTCAGGATGGCGGATAATCATCATTAACCAGTGAGACATTTCAATACTGTGATGAGTTCGGGAGCTTGCCATCGCAGCTGCCTGTTCAAGTGTTTCCTTAGCCTGAGGAGACAATCTTTCGACCAACGCTGAAAGTGAGAGTGAAGCCATTACATTTCCTTTAAATAGTAATTGTTATAGTTCGATCTTTTGTACGTTCGTGTTTTTTAAGCACAGAACCAATACCTAACTGCCCCTGCTGTTTCGATAAACAAGCTTGTGGTAGCAAACTATGTTTGGTGGTGAGCTGCCACTTCAGTTGTTTATGTTTTCCAATCAACTCATAAGCAGCGTTCTTAATGATTGCTATATTGGGTTGGTTAGGAAGCAATTTACTAACTAGCTGTTTATCTTTTGGCAGAAATTCTATTGTTGTCCCCGCGTTGATATTCCATACTTTCGAACCCAAAGAAGCTCCTACACCAAGTTGAGCAAACTGCCCTTCAGGCATAGTTCGGGATGCAAGGCGTGTTTGCTCTTCTTTCGTAAGGTGTAACCATTGTCCTTGAAATTCATGAACTTTTACTTGGCATCCAGATAAACATTCAAGAATACTTTTCAGTCCACCTTTACTTCTCACTGGTGAAGCAAACACACCACCATAGTGCCGGGACAGTGAACTCCCTTTCCCAGTTAATGCCGATTTACAGCTTTCTAACGGCGAACGCGCGCCCTGCGCATGCGCACGAGACTGAACAGTCAGCTGACTCAGTTGCCAACATCGATAATAAAGAGATAATAAGCGATGATTGAAAATATCGTAGAAGTCCACCATAGCCGTATCGCCTTCTTTTTGGCGATGTAAAGCTAATTCACTATAGTGCTGGGGAAGCACACCTTGCTCACCCGTTAGGCCTATTAAATTGGTCTCAATCTCTAACTTGCTGTCATCTATATTTTTCAGTTCACAAAGCTGAGCATTTTCAAAACCTAATGATGGATTAACCTTTAAGTTTAGCTTTTCATGCTTCGGTAACGCATCTGTTCCTATTTGCGCCTCTGCTTGCAGGACTTCGTGTTCAATAAGATGAATCGCTTCAAACAATGGATGTTGCTTTAATTCTCGATAAAATTGTTCCGCGCTCATAGCAACACCTTATCGCCAGTTAATGCGGGCCATAGGTGGAAAGACTTTCCCGTGGACTTAAGTCTTATTTCCAACTGCGTAAAAATGTTAATTTCAGCATATTGCGAGAAGTAAACAGATAAAACACTACCTAAGAGAAAGATCTGCTCTTTAGGTAAAATTTGATCAGAAACCGTCAAAATAATTTTTATACCGTGCGCAAATCCAACTTTGCCTTTCTGACTAATTCTTCCTGTAGTAGGCTCAAACTCTAACTTAGTTAAAGCATCGATTACCGCTTTCGTTTCTGCTGTCCCAGAAAATGCATAGAGATTAAGGGTCTGCTTCAAAGTTGCTAAACCATCTTCCTCGGTAAAATGGTTTAAAGTTAAAAGCTTAGTTAACTGCCATCGTGTGCTTTCATCCATTTCTGGCCGAATAGTTTCTGATAAAGAAACTAAACAACGAACAGATTCGAAATTGTCATTTATCTCCGGTAAAGATACTTGCGGCAGCCCACCTCCAAATGGAAGTTTCTGCGCTAAGTTGCGGTTACAGCACTCAGCTTCCACGTACATTAACCAGTTTTCCCGGCTATCCGGGCTGAACAATTGATGTTTTTTATCAACAAAAGAAATGTAAGTTTCTCTACCGGGCTCATCATACCCACCAGCCCAGTTCTTATCCTCACGTCTCATCAACCAATAAATCTCACTAGTGTTCGTATAATGCGTGTGCTCACCAGCGTGATAACATGGCAAATTGTGGTACGTTTTGTTCCAGTTTCTCAACGTTACGTCAGAAATTGAGACAACCTCATTACTTTCAGATTCTTGGTATTGCGGAGACAAGTGGTAATCGTATTCAGTTGGTAGAATACGCTTAGGCTCCATAATACTTTTAAATAAGTTGATTACAGGCACACAACCTACCATTAAGCTTTCTTCGTCCACTTGCTTTGGAAGCCAGTCATCGTTGGTATCAAAGTAAAAATACAGTTCGACTTGCTCTCCAAGATCTAGCTCAGATAATCCAAGTTCGGTGATATCAAAGAACATAAACTTCTCAGGAAAGTGCAAATACTCAACAAGTAATCTTGCTCCTGAAAAGCTTCTTTTACTGTATGGCACAACTTTCTCATCTTCTGAAAATCCCACTTCAGAAAGATGTCTTTTGGTTAAAGGACGAACTTCTTTGCCATCCACAACAACAGATAAACCAATTAGGTTTTGAAACAGCATTTGGTAGAGCTTAAAAGTCAATTGAGATTGACCGTTTAAATAGAAGCGCAGCCGTTCTACCCCCATTTCACCAAGAGGAGTCTCTTCATCTTGAGCCGTGAGCTGTACTTTCAAAACTGAATGAGCATTGCTTTCCCATCGTGAGCCAACTGGCTTGAAAGGCGCATTTTTAAAAACGCCAGAGGTCACATCAACAGGATACATTCTGACCGGATAACAAGTTCTAAACTCGCACTCATGATATCCAGGAGCACCGACAACAACTCGCTCGCCTTCTTCTACATCAAAATAAGAGGAAGTGGAGTTAGAACAGCTCATTTTAATGACTGACATTGACGGGATTGGGGCGTGAAAATCCGGATATAACTGTCCCATCAAAGACTCTGTAAACTGAGGGTAACTATTGTCTAAGCTTTGTCTAATCCTTGCTGTTAGAAATGCGCAGCCTTCTAACAATCTTTCTACGTGTGGATCGTCAACCTGTTCCTCACTAATACGAAGTCTCGCGGCAATCTTGGGATACTGCTCACCAAACTCTTGCCCTTTGTGACGCAAATAAGCTAACTCGCGATTATAGTACTTGAGAAACTCTTCACTCATTTTGCTCTACTCAGTTTCATACCTAAATTTACCGGCTCTACTTCAGAATTGAATCGCACTTCATGAATACTGTTATCAATTAAGCAAGTGGCATTTATCTGTAACCTCAATACCCTATCAATAGCGTTTTTCTCGTCTGAAATCTGGACATGAGGGTTCCTTAACCTTGGCTCAAACTCTTTAATTGCATCATGAACAATGTCGCAAAGCTGATTCTGCCCTTCTTGGCTGCTATAGGGCATTGAGGAAAAATCTGGCAGTCCATAATTCAATATTGAATAACGAACCTCTAGAAGGTCATCAGGAATATTTTTCCATCCAATACGACTATTCAGCATCGACTCTAGATCTCTAAGTAAGCTGCTCAACATCTGTTGCTGGCTTGCAGGGAAGTCTTTCTCATCTCGAGTGAGAGGATCACTATCTATCAATTTGTCGAGCAGAGAAACGGTTAACGACATGATATTTCTACGCTATTTGTTTCTGTTCTAATAATGTAGTCAAATCACAGATTGGAAGCGCTGAGTCACCGACTAACCAACATTTTTGACCCAAGCCAACAAAAGATTCTTGCTCACCAATCTGCTTCCAATCCGTTTCTCGACCTAACTTTTGCGCATCGGTCTCTGAGTCAACATATGTCAACGGCATATGGCCTTCGCCTTCACCAAGTCCATCGATATCAAACTCGACAGGTCGCCAAATACTCTCTAACAATGAAGTAGGTGCTTTAACTTCTAGCGTATGGATGCTCGATATGGGTACAAGAAAATAGTTACCTGCTGTAGAAAACAGTTCAATGTAACCACCTAAACGATCATCAATATCTCTAGCATCTTCGTAGTTTGTGCCGTTTACGTTAAACCCTTTAATAGTACGATGCTCTTCAATGCGATGCGATAGACGTGACGCTTCTTCGTACTCTTGATTTCCGAGAGCAAGATTAAATCGAACAAGCTCTTTAGTTAATTCCTCATCACCTATTACTTTGGCACTAGCCGCACCATTGATAAAATCCTTTCTAGCTTGAGCTGCTTTCACTAAATGTCGTAGCTGACTTGCACCAGGCAGATACTCAGGAAACAATTTAATCGATTGCATGAGCTGAGCGTCCGCTCGCTCGAAGTCCCCATCAATGCAAAGAAGCTCAATGAAGGAACTTCTCAAGCTCGCATCTTTAGGTGTTGCTTTAATTTCATCAGTTAATTGCTCTAGAGCGTGTTGCAATAGGCCTTGGGACAAAGCATTTTTCCATTGAGTCATTGTTATTTCCTTACACCATGTGCTCTGGTGATAATTCGGTAATTAATTTAATGCTAGATACCATTTGATCGAGTTGAAAATGCGGTCGCAAATGGATAACTGAGTAATAATGTCCAGGAGTTTCTCTTTTCTCTCGAACTGTAATTTTTGCTTCATTTAGGGGGTATTTAGCCCGAAGCTCATCCGACGCTTCATCTGATGCGGTAGTGTACTGGTGTAACCAGCGTTGAAAGTCACGCTCTAGGCTTTCCGCGTCTTGATACCCACCAATTTTGTCACGCCCCATAACCTTGAGATAATGTGCGACTCGCGATACACACAATGTGTATTGCAACATCGATGTCAGTTTTGCATTCGTTGAAATATGCTTTTCTGCGTATTGTTTGGGCTTGTAGAGAGATACATTCGAGGTCATCCCTACCATATCAGTCTCAGGTATTGGAGAAATAGAAATAAAACCGCACTCAGACAATTCTTGTTCTTTTCTCTCAGAGATTTTCAAGTTTAACGGACATCTTTCACGATCATTCTTGCCATTAACACGCATCTTGCTCCTTGTAGGAGCGACGATAATACCCTGACTGTAATCGCCTTGTTTAATCCCTCGCATATGCGTGAACCAACCATGTTCCTGAAATGCTCTAATTGATACGGCAGCAAAACAGTACGCACTACTCCCCCATAGCAAATCTCGGTTGGAGTCGTAGATGTGTTCTTGAAAATTGAATTTATCATTCCGCGAGCCATCACTTTTGTATGGCTGACGGAACAAGACGTTAGGTGCAGTCAAACCAATAAATTTAGCGTCATCGTTGTCTCTCAAACTACGCCACTTTGCATAATCTTCCTGTTCAAATTGGGCCGCTATATCTCTTATCGCAGAGAGTTGAGCGAAACTATCAACACCAAACATCTCTGGCGATGCAGACATGATAAATGGGCTGAATGCTGCAGCTGCAGACTGAGAGATCTTACTCAACACAGACAGATCTCTATCAAAATAATTTTTACTAGGATCACAGCGAAGCTGATAATCTCCAACCACCACACCAAAGGGTTCTCCCCCTGCCATGCCATATTCATTTTGATAGAGCAACTTAAATAGTGCTGATTGGTCAAACTCGATGGCTTTTAAAGCATCTTTACTGATTTCATTCCATGTCGCCGTTAAAACCTTAACTTTTACAGAATCCGATGAACGAGAATCAACCTGTTCACATAAATACCTAACTCCAACCCACCCCCTTTCGAGCTGTTGAAACTCAGGATGATGTAATATTTCATTTAGTTGAGATTCTAATAGCTCATCAATGCGGTTAATTGTGTTCATCACACTATGACGAAAGCTGTCCAAATCTCTTGAACGTGTACCTTCTAGCCAAATTCGCGCTGACGCTACAAGATCAGAAGATTCATTGAATCGAGTCAACCACGGGCTATCAAGTTCAGCATAGCCTCCGGTACTGAACTCATGTTTTAGCTTGCTAGGGTCGCGAAAGTTAAGTGACACTGCTAATTCCATCTAGAACATAAAGATTGGTCATGGCTGGCCTTTCGACCAGCCAATTCATTTCTTATCCACCTGACTGAGGGATCTTTGCCACAAGTCGCAAAGATGTGGTCAGTTCTTCCATTTGTAACCAAGGCTTCAGCCATGCTACGGCATTGTAAGAACCAGGTGCGCCAGGAATTTCCTTAACCTGAACACGAGCGTCTGCTAGAGGGTATTTCGCTCTGATCTCTTGACCACCGCCTTCAGAAGCATTGACGTAACCTAGGATCCAGCGGTTCAGCCAAGACTCAACGTCTTCTGCTTCCATAAAGCTACCAATTTTATCTCGAGCCATTACTTTCAAATAATGCGCAAAACGAGATGTTGCCATCATATAAGGTAGGCGGGCAGAAATGGCCGCATTGGCCGTTGCTTCAGGGGATTCATGGTTCGCTGGTTTTTGACAGGTTTGCGCACCAAAGAACACTGCATAGTTGGTGTTTTTGTAGTGACAAAGCGGTAAGAAACCAAGCTTACCAAGCTCCGCCTCACGTCTGTCGGTAATACCAATCTCTGTTGGGCACTTCATATCAGGGTCGCCATCATCACTCATGAAGAAATGCGTTGGCAAGTTATCCACTCGACCGCCGCCTTCTGCACCACGGATGGCAGTACAAAATCCATATTTTGAAAATGCGTCGGTTAACTTAACACCAAGAACATACGAAGAGTTCATCCAACAGTAGTCGTTATGTTCAGCGTTAACAGCAATACCTGAAACAGGATCTACTTCGAACTCTTCAAACCCAAACTCTTCGACTGGAGCGGTAGCTTGTCCGTATGGCAAACGAGCAAGGACTTTTGGCATCGTCAGACTAACGAAGCGCGAATCGGCACTCTCGCGGAACGAACGCCATTGGGCGTATTCTAGTGATTCAAATACCTTATCTAGGTCGCGTGGTTTTGACAACTCAGTCCACTCATCAAAGCCGAATAGTGCTGGTGAAGCTGCGGACAAGAATGGAGAGAAGCCAGAAGCCGCTACATTTGACATTAGGCGTAACGACTCAATATCTTCTGGGTGGTTGGTAAACTCATAGTCTCCAATCAATGCACCATACGGTTCACCACCAGCACTACCAAACTCAGACTCGTAAACCTTTTTAAAGATCTGGCTTTGATCAAACTCAACAGCTTTGCTCAAGTCTTTATGTAGCTCTTTCTTGGTCATGCTCATCATGCGAACTTTCAGAGTAGAGCTGGTCTCTGAATTCATCACTAGATAATTTAAGCCGCGCCAAGAACCTTCGAGTTTCTGTAATTCTGGGTGATGCATTACTTCAGACAACTGATCAGAAATCTGCCTATCGAGCAAATTAATCGCTTCACGAAAAGTTACTGTTAGGTTTTTGTTCCAAGTAACTGTCCCTTTCATTGCTTCTTCAGCGAGCGTTTTAATCAGCTCCTCAGCACGAGAAGCTTCGGTCTGCTTAGTCGCACCAATAGCTTGATCTAAGAATGAAGTTGTCTGTTCATTAACAGTTGGATCTAACTGTTTTTCAGCTTCAGTCGTCATTATTCCGCTCCTTCAGTACTGTCTGACTTCGCTTTCTTGCCAAGATCTAACTCGCCTGCAAGTCTTGCCAGATTGTCTGTATTGTTCAAAACATCCTCTAGGATATTTTCAAGCTCTTCTGAGCGGTCAACTTTTGTCATCAAATCACGCAGTTTATTACGCGTTTCCATCAATTGGCGTAGTGGATCAACTTGATTTACGATCGCAGCAGGCTCAAAGTCTTGCATTGATTTAAAGTTTAAATCGACCTCAAACTGTGAATCGTCATTCGCAAGCTTATTCGCAACTTTAAACTTCACCGATGGATTCATTTTTTTGAGTACATCGTCAAAGTTATCTCGATCGATCTGAATAAAACGGCGGTCTTTTAATGGCTTCAACGCTTCTGTGTTTTGACCAGCGAAATCACCCATTACACCTACAACAAAAGGCAGTTCTTTCTTAAGAGTTGTACCTTCAGTTTCAACATCATAGGTAATGTGGACACGAGGCTTCCGTACTCGTGATAGTTTCGAGTGGATACTCGTCATACCATTCTCCCTTTATTAATTTTCATTTTGTTCTGCTATGCCAACCAAACGGAAGTAGCTTTTCTTTGCATCCCCGTCGGAGATAAGTTCCGCCAGTAACTCCGGCAGAGGCATCCCACACCAACGAATAATCTGTTCGATGGAGTAAGAAACTGGTGAGTGAGGTTCACTCTCTCGGAAGAAATCAGCTACTTGCTGCAATTGTCTAATTGCCTGCTCTCGTGATTTCATGTTTGTCGCTAATAATGCATCACAACTTTGTGAACTTAACGGTTGTTCAGAAGAAGATTCATCAAGATCCTCTAGCTCTTCAAACACGGCTTGTGGTTGATTGAAACGATCTCCTAGAAGGTGCTTTAATGCCGAGTGTATTGATTCAAGTCTTTTTGATATATAAGAGCTAGGAGTCACATCACCGGCCGCTTCGTCTAATCGCTGACTGAATTCATTAAATGATTCTGTAGCGAACTCCAAATCCGTGATTAATTCTTGATAAAACGTATCAGAAGTCGACTTAACCGTAGTTATAATTTCAGATAACTCAACAGCCCCAAGCTCGACTCGATTTCGGCGCTTATCTTCGTCTAAGCGCTCAAGCTCTATAGCTTGCTGATATTCCCAATAGGCATAAGCTTGCTCCACGCCTAAGTCAGTCAATGGTATACAAGCAATTGGAAAAATAAGTGTTCCTTCACTATCGATACCATTGAGGCCAATAATCGCCGATATTCTTGTCTCAATACCATCTTCATCAGGCATTGGGTACAGATCATCCCAAAAGTTCTCAATTAAACTGGTTGCGAGTTTGTAGCCAACGCCCATACCACGAAAACCATACAATCGAGTTAGGGCTTCTATAAGCCAGGCAACAAATTCCAAATCTTTAGACTGATTCGTGAGTATTTCTGGGACATCTTCAATAAATACTCGCCATAAATTACTGTGGGTATAGATACTTTCTTCTTCTATAAGAGCATTACGTTCAGCGTTGCGGGCGGCCATACGCTGATCTTTCAACCGATAGTAAGCAGACTGTGGTGATACATCCTCTCTAGGATCAACACCTGTAGGATTTTCTTGAGATATAGGAGCCAACGCTTGTTCATACCAATCAAACATTTCATTACTCATAAGCTCTCCCTCTTAGAAAGACAGGTATTGTCGCGTCTTCTCTAGTTACTGTTTCGCACTCCGTTTGCGCTTGGCGAACTTTGATCAAAGCACAAGTTACGTTATCACTTGCGCCCCGAACCAAAGCCGAATGCATGAGCGCTAATCCAGCTTGGTTGACTGAGTCTGCATACAATGTCCGATGAATTTCATCACTCGTAAGTTCCTTAGAGAGTCCATCGCTACAGAGTAGAAACTGATCGCCGTCAGCCAACTGCCCTGAAACTTGATCAATAGTGACACTTTCGTCGACCCCAACAGCTCTGGTAATAACATTTGCAAGAGGGTGCGATTCGGCATCTTCAAATGCCAATAAGCCCTGATCCACTAAGTCCATGACTTGACTATGATCACGTGTTTTTTGGACCAAATTACCACTTCTAAGCTGGTAAATTCGGCTATCACCCACCCAAAGACAGTGGTAATACCCATCCTGAATAAACAACAAAACAAGTGTTGTTCCCATCGTTTTACCGTCTAAGTGATTTTGTGCGTATTGGTAAATTTCTAAGTTCGCTTCTTGAACCACTCTTCGGATATCATCGATATTAGTATTGGAGACATCCTGCATGTGGCGCGCGACTCTATCCACTAGCATCTGGCTTGCTATATCGCCAGCACTGTGTCCACCCATTCCATCGGCAACCACCCAAATATGCTGCTCTGTCATATCCAACAGAGCATCCTCGTTATAAGGGCGTACTTTTCCTGCGTGCGATTTAGCAAAGGTAAAATAGTTCCAATTCATTCTTCTATCCTACCAATTCCACTTTTTCCAGCCGCCATCAAGCATGGCTGAAAACTGACCAATTGAAGGAAATCCACTAGTAATGAACATGCATGGTTCAACCTTCGTTGAACCTTCAGTCCACCAAAAACATGGTTTACTCAATTTTTCTTTAATGAGGTAATTCAAAAGCGTATTTTGATCAGTATTGCCGTGATCATGAAAAACTGTAGATATTTGGCTTTGATAAAGAAACTCTAGAGGCCTCACTTCACTTGTTACATTCGCAACGAGGTCATTTTTTTCTTGAGTACTCTTATGCCAAACATCAAAGACAAAGTCGTCCTCAAGTACTGAAAGAGCAAGAGCGGCACTGTCCTCTGTCCAAGCTCTGTCACCCCAATATTGCGCAGCTTCACCTTTTACGGCACGAGCTATAGTAAAGAAAAAGTATCTACCGCATGCATCAACACTAGGAATCATGCTACCAATGTAGGTTGAGTCTTCTAAATAGCTAATATCCAAAGCAAAGTGCCACACAGGAGCCGTTAAAAAGTGCTCATTCCAGCTTTCACCCAGTTGTTCCCTGCTGACTGCAATAACCGCCTGTTGCCAATCATGCCAACGCTCCGAGAAATCTTGTGATAAACCATCTTTCACAAAGTCCCCTTTTGCAGGCATTTTACCGATATAGCCCCAGCCTGATGTTATAAGGTTCGTGGACATCTGAACCTCTCCATTTCATTTGACCAAAACGGATTAATGGCACTAGAAGGAATAAGCTCTAGCTGCACCTTATTTCCCTTTAAATCAATCATAACTATATTGTCTTTACGCGATTCTGGCCTTGCTTTAAGTGATTGATCCAAAAGCTTGAATATGCCCCACTCACCTTCATAGGTATGCGCAATTTCGCGTTTAGATTCAGGTGGTGTGAACACAATTCGAGTCTGATCTTGACCGGCAGGCCAACTCAACGATTTAGCTCTTGCTGGTCCATGCTTATAAACCAAATCTTGTCCACCCAACTCTAAGACAAATCGAGTAATGTGCTGGTCTAGATAAACAGGCTTCATCCCAAACTCTACGCGTAAGGAATTATCAGATTCAAAGAAAGACTGCCTGATACGTTGCGCTCTTTGAAAGACCATTAGTGTTTCTGGGCGAACTCCAATTTCCTTTTCTAATCGCCAACGACTTTTCGAAGTATCCACAAACGGTTCGAGGTATTCTTGGAAGAATGCGTCAAGCGTACCTCCATAACCAAAGAATCGCTTAAAGTCTTTCAATCTAACTTCTCTGCTCGCGTTGGGCTCGAATGGATATCTGCCAGCAATAGTCCGCTGATAAGGGCGGACCACTTGTGTTACCCAAAGTTGATTTAGATGATCCTTCGAACCGCTCTCCGCAAACTTAACCGACTCTTGAGAAAGCTCACCTAGCCATTGATTAAATGGTCTCGGCAAAAGTTCTTTAGCACGAGCAAAGGAAGCTGCGACATCTTGTGTAACGGTTCCATCTAAAATACTTTTGTAGGCAATTTTCTGATTGTTACCAGAGCTTGATAAGTCACTTAAATACGAACGCAAGTTAACCATTGCTTGTTGAATATCATCAAAGTCTTGCTCACCAAGGCGTAAGATCTCTGAAAAATGCGATTCGACTTCTTTACCTGGCAGAGCAACATTGAAGCCGTTTTCTTCAGGTAAATACATGTCTAGTCTATCTGCCGTATTTGAAAACTTAACTTTGGCAACTTTACCAGCAACTTCAGAAGCGGCTTTTTGATTTTCTGACAATGATACTTTTGATAGAGCAACCTCTTTTTGGATTGCTCTCAACAAAGATTCGATTGGTCTTTCAACTCCAGATAAAACCCTCGCTTGCTCTGTCGCAAGTTCTAGGCTCGGAGCCTGCTTCAATTGAATATCTTCGATCAACGTTTTCCATTCATTAACATAATCTTGATAGTATCGAGACTGAACGCCTTGGATGGCACTATCTTGATCAATTTCATGAGCCTTAAGATCGTCACCATAAACCCAGTTCTCTTCCATTAGGCTTTTTACTGTACGGTTGATCTGAATCTGAAAAATGCTATGAAAACCATTGTACGTGTAGAAACCCGAAATGCCTTGTGATAGCGGTTTTCCACTAGCTCGCTCGAACTGCTCAAGCCCTTTAGGTCCCAATACATCAGTCAAGCGAAATGAAGGTACATGACTCTTAGAAAATTGTATTTTCATTCGCTGATAAGCACGTTCAGGTAGAGACATTTGAGTCAACACTTCTCGAGCACTCGTCACGGCAGCAGTGTTGTAAGTAAAGCCTTGTCCATCGTTGCCTAATAAATATTGAGTGTGCTGTAGCAAACGTCTTCTTAAGTCTGCGTTTAGCTCACCCGGATATTGACGTTCGAAATAAAAGTTAAACCAAGCCAACACTTCATCTTGTTGATATTTGTCTGGATTGAATAACATCAAATACGTTTTTAACGTTTCGTACAAATACTCACGATGCTGTTGATTGCTCTCCATTTCTGACACCAAGCTATCAAGAAGCAGAGGGGCGTAATATTGGGTCAAAGCATCAGAATATGCATTGTTTGCCGCCTGAGACACTTTGTCTCCTTGATAGAGACCAAACCTCTTTACAGAGTCGGCATCACCGTAGTCGCTTTGCTTTCCGAGAGGAAGCGTCATCAACCTATCTAATGTTTCTACAGCTGAAACAATATCCGCTTCAAAATCTAAACTTTGAGCGCCAATCATTGCATCAATATGGCTCGCTTGTTCATTGGTATCGACAATTAACTGTGAGTTCCACTTATAACTCATAAACCAAAGCGCAGAAGCTCCTAGCAGTAGCGTTGTACATCCAATGTAAACACCTCGACGCATCCAACCTGACTGCTTTTGATAGTGACGATTAACTGTTCCTAACAGTTGCTCTTTGAAAATAACCTTGTCAAAAAGATTCTTTACGAAATAACTATGAGAACCAGTCTGACTCTTTGCTAGAGCTAAACGATTTAACCCAAGTCCATTGGTTGATTCATTCATCAGCTTATCGACTGGTAAGCCTTCTTGAACCGAACTCAACATAAACACACCACGAATCAAGGCAGGCTCTTCAAAACTGTTTTGTGCAAAAATTTCAGCTAAAAACTCGTCAAGATTAGCTTGTAGCACTCTTAATTGCTTTGGAAATTCAAAGATAAGCGCGCGTTTATCTAAATCGTCCTCTGTTTCAAGTATTCTAAGCATACGGGCATCAAGGCGCTCCAACATGCCATGAAATTCTTTGTTGAATAGAGAAATAACGCCTCTTTCATCATCCACTTCACGAGGGAACATGAAACCAAATAATTCCTCTCGCTCTTCCTTACTTAAATCGGCAAAAAACTCATTGAAACCGGCAACTAAATCCATTTTGGTGAGCAATACGTAAATCGGAAACTGCATGCCTAACTGGTTTTTCAGTTCTTGAAGTCTCGACTTAATTGCTCGAGCATGAAGACTTCGCTCGGTTCGAGTCTGAGACATCACGCTGGCTAAACTTATCGTAACAATCGCACCATTAATTGGTCTTTGCGTTCTATACTTTTTCAACAATCCTAAGAAACCATGCCACGCTTTAGAGTCGACCTTTTCTTGACTGTCTTGTGTCGTATACCGGCCAGCCGTATCTATAAGAACTGCTTTATTTGCAAACCACCAATCACAGTGGCGAGTGCCACCTACACCGGCAATAGAGTCAGAGCCAAGGCTGTCTCCTAATGGAAACTCTAACCCCGACTGCTTTAATACGGTTGTTTTCCCCGTTCCAGGAGGGCCAATCAACACATACCACGGTAAGTCATACAAGCTTCTCTTGCCTTTGTGTGTTTTCGTCACTACTTTGACAGCTTGCTCAATACGCTCGCGCATTAAGTCAATTTCACTTGCCGCTTCTTTATCTGATAGGCTATCAACCTCAAGCAACGTTTGAATACTTTCGTCTTCTTTCACCTTTTGCTTATGCTGCTTGGTAACGTTAAATATCGCCCAAAGCAACACCAACACTAGAATAGTGACTAGCCGTTGAAAGTCACTCTTTAGGGGCTCATATCCCGCTATCGTAATAAGTGGACCAACAACCCAAATGAAAATAGAACAAGCAGCGACACCGATAAGACCGAGAAACCATCTTTGAGTAAATATTCTGCCAATTTCTTTAATACGCATCTCTATCTACCTATTATTAATTCGCGACAAGAAGGTCGATTTCAATCCGGCGGTTAATAGCTCGGTTTTCATCACTACTGTTTTCAACTAATGGTCTTGCATCCCCCAATCCCTCGGGTATCACTCGCCCTTCTAATGCACTATTCGAGATCAGTTGTTCAGACATAGCAGTGGCTCGAGCTAATGATAGGTGCCAGTTCGAGGGATATTTACTCGTGAAAATAGGCCTATCGTCGGTGTGACCAGTAACAATGATCTTGCCTTGGGTCGACTCCAATGTTCTCGCAAGCTTAGAAATAACGGGTTGGATGTAAGCGACAACATCAGCACTACCTGATTCAAATAGATCTTGAGACTTTAACGAAATTCTTACCCTGTCTTGCAGCGGCTCAACATTGATTAGCCCCTTACCGATCTCAGTTGCTAGATACATTGAAATCTTTTCTGCAATTGGCGCTGATTTTGATTCTGACGTTGCATCTTGGTTAAGTTGTTGCGGTTGAATCAAATTGACTAATTGAGAAAAGGTGCGATTGGATGCCTTATTTAGCTCATAACTAAAATACATATATATGCAGACCAATAGTGCCGCCGTTACAGAACATACAACCCAAAGAGGAGCTCTATCAGAAGCCTTTGAGCCATTCAAAATGTGTTGGTCGATACTATTGCTTAGTTCCTGAGGGACTCCTCTCCCATAAGTCTTAAGAGTAGCAATAACCTGTCTTCTCAATTTCCGGTGCGATTCCAGTCCATTTTTTTCTAAACGGTATTGACCCAGAAACCCGAGAGATAAGCACACATACATTAGTTCAAGCAAATCTAAGTTCGCATCTGGTTTCGCCATGCACTTATCAAGATGCTTAAAAAACGCTTCCCCACCTTGACTGCTAGCATAGAAGGAGCTAAGTAATGAATCGTGACTCCAGAATGAATGCCCACCCCAATTGGTGTTAAGGACAACTTCATCTAGTGAACAGCATAAACAATAACGAGCTGTATCAATGATATCCAAATCAACGTCATGCTGACGTAATCGGTTCTCATAATCTCTAAGCTTTTGTGCCAATGTCTCTTTTAGAAACAACGGATCGGAATGAGTCGCTGTCGACCGAATTTGACCGATAATAGATAACAGGCCATTCGCCTCTGCTAATAGAGAGTTATTCCCATAAGCGACCACTGAATCATTGTTCACCAATTCAGGGCTTTTTGAGATAACTACGGTATTATCCACAGACTTTTCTGATTGTGGTTTCGATGCGGGTGCTCTTCCACCCGGTGTTGGTTTTACTATCGTTTGTTCCATACAGAGCGCGCCTATTGATTAATACTCCAAAGCTCAAGTTCAGCATTCGGAAAATGCCCTGATAGGTGAAGCGCAATACCGCCACTATCTTTTAGCCTCATCCAAAATGGCCCTTTCTTGACAACTTCGAAATAAACATAGCCCGTTTGGTAAGGAATCTGTCTCGGGACGACACTCAACGGCACTACGTTTATACCGTTGATCTGATTATTAATTAGATCGCGAATCTGTTCTGCCGGGCCAAACTTGAGTTGCGCTGGGACCAGGCGTCTTATTTCATCTGTTGTGGTGTCTGCTTTAATTGCTAGCACAAATTGGCATGACTCAAGCAAGCGTTTATCTGGAAGCGGCGTCACTTGAATACCGTATTGGCGAGGCTCCAACGGAAGTTTGGTCGCAGTTTGGTCAAGGACAACACTGAGGTACTGACTGAGTATCTGATTCAACTCGCTATAGACACTTGATACATCTAAGTGATCATACGCAAGCAAACTTGGGACTCTTTTAGTTTTATTAGAAAAAGTGGCTAACTCACCAATGTAACCTTTAAGTGTCGTCGCTAATTCCAGTGGATGTAACCTATCTAACTCACTGAAATGCTTTAACTTCGCCTCATATCGGTTCAGCATTTGGAGCATGATGAAATCAACAGCAGATGCCGATGCAGATTTACCCTTAATCAAGCGCTGTGCAATAACGTCAGCACGCATCTTTGTCATCGCGATAACGTTACGTAGATAAGCTGACATAACTTTGTCGCTAAGGAGGTTGATAAGCGGAGGAACGTACTCATCGTCTAGTATAACTTCCCCTTCAGGAGTTACCTCTTTGATCCTTAAGATAGGTAACTCCACATAACCCGCTAATTTGTCATTACTCGCTTTCAACTCTAGGTTAAGGGCTGCAACTTGGATGGTTTCTTCATCTTGTCCTGTAAGGTTATCTATCACGTCGATATCTTGAAGTACATAACGAGAGACGATCGATTCGCTTACATCCGAAACGTTTTTACCTGTAACACTTGAAAGAGGGAGAGTTATTTTTACTAACGTATTTTCAGTGTTTTTATCAATAAGTAGAGGCGAAACTGAATCGTTGGATATTAACGTATTAACCAACGTCATATCTGGCAAAACAGCTTCAAGATGCTCAAGTTCAATAAGACCATCTTTTAGCGCGTGTTTTTTTACTCGACATTTCCAAACTCCCCAATTGTAAGCCCCACCTAACTGATGTAAGCCCTTGAATTCTTGAGAGGTTGCGCGTTCTTGTTGTTGGAAGTGCTGGGGACGTAAAAACATTCCTTCGCACCAAGCCGTCTTGGAGTATTGCGTCATTTATAATTAGCCAACTAAACGTTATTTAACGACCAAAGACAGATCTTCTAACAATACTTGATATGTGTTGTAACCGGTCTTATCCACTTTAATGACTTGTCGCCAATTTGAGTTTTCAATATCTCGAAACGCTACGACAATGCCTAAATATTCTGTCTTTGGAGACATACTTGCTTGATATGTTTCTTTCTGACCTGGAGTTAATGAAACTTCATATTTATTCACTAAATCAGGTCCTAAGACTTTTTCACTTTCTTCATAAATAGAAAAAAAGTCCTGGCTTTCGAAAATGGTATTTGACGTTAATTCAAATACATACACCACTACAGGAGAAGGCCTGCCGTTTGAATCAGGATTAATGTTATGACTTGCTGCTATTTCTAAATCTGAGTATGGATCAACAACTAGGTTCGCTGCTGAGCACCCAAATAAAGCTATTGAAATTAATAACAAAATATATTGGTAAAACTTTTTCATCACCCTAATTCCTAGCCTTTGTTTTTTAATGCTAATTCATAGTGCTTAGCGAAGTCTTCTAAATAGAACGGAGACTCTTTATTGATAATATCATCGGATAGCTTTTCATGAATATCCTCAAACCTCTTCCAACTTTGAGCATATTTCCTAGCTGGAATAACCTTATTAATAACCGTGTCTTTCGCTAAAGCATCTGAGTATATAGAAGTAGGTTCAACAAGTGACATAACACTCGAAACCGTACCTTCAACACCTTTCATTAAGGCTTGCTCATGACTTTCGATGTCATTAAATGCTTCTTTAATGGCTGCATTTGGCTTTAAGAAGCTAGCGGTTTGACGGTTATATAAGTTATGAATCGCATCTTCTAAGTTTGCAGAAAACTTTAAAGGGTTATTTTCTGACTTACGAAATGCGGTATGACTAAGTCGATTTGTTTGTTTAAACACTGCTCTGTTATGCAGTGTTTCCATTAAACCAACTAGCATCAAAGAAAATGACTCCCCCAGTTGTTCGAACCATTCCTCTCGGTTATCGCTGGGAATCATCATTGGATCTATACCCACCCCTCTAACAAAAGCCGCAAGTTCACCCCCATTGGTATCAAAGTTGGGAGTCGATAGGTGTTCTGATTGTCGGTTAACTTTCGGTAAAGTTTCAGATACGGTGCTCTGTTTTTCGGGCTTTGGGATATCAATAAAATCATCGACTAAACCAATATCTAGCTGAAAATCAGAAGGAACACTTTCGTTTAAGAGTTCACTAGCACTAAGGCCTAGGTCAACAAATTCTGCTTCCGATGGACTTGAGACTACTTCAGGGGGTGCGCTAGAAAGACTTTTACTTGTCTCAAGACTGACTACATCTGTATCTGTTTGAATAGAAATTGAAATTTGATAATCCCCTAAGCTAACCATATCGTCATCGCTTAGTGCTATTTCATTTCCTTGACCCACAGGAGTTACAGCATTATTTACAAAAGTACCATTAGTTGAGAGGTCTTTTATCAAGTATTTGTCACCAAACTTAATCAGTTCTCCGTGGGTTCCGGATACCACTCTTTCAGGATCTGGTAGTGTCCAATCACATTGTTCAGACCTACCAAATGTAACCTTGGCATGTTCATCACTTGATTCAAACACGAACTCACTCTCAATCTCTGGAGTAAATTTGTGAAAACTTGTTATGGTTAAAACCAACTTCATGTAAACCTCGCCAAAGACCTGCTAGATATTATTTTTAATTTTATTATTAACTACTTTCTTATTAACAGTAAGATTAATAAAAATCTTAATACTGCCATTGAAAATCATGCACGGAATAATGAATCATTTTTTTATCAAAGCAATCACGTATTGTTCAACAATTTTAATTATCCAACCAAGTTCAAATTTTTGACACTTAGACTTTCATCAATAAAAAAACGAATGTTAGTTTGGCCGAGAAATTCTAACATAATGACTTTTCATTGAGCAGAAAGGTATATATTCCCCCATCATTTATACGGAGTTCTTGTGATGGAAGACAGTAATAAAAACAATTCTATAAATAACGAAGAAAGCGGAGATAAAACTAAAATTGTAAAGACTCAAAAACGAGACAATGCAATTAAATCAACCAAACTCACTAATAATGAAACCTCCGTTAAAAATAAAAATGAAACAAATACAAAACTGTCTCAAAAAGAAAACACTCCGTTAGTTAATAAGAAAAAAAACAATAAAGATGACTCATTAAATAATAACAAAGATGTTATTAACGAAAGCTTAATAGGAGCGACCGTTAAAAATCGGTATGAAATTGAGTCGGTTATTGGGCATGGTGGGCTTTGCGATGTTTACTTAGCTAAAGATAGGATTCTTGAATCTTCAGGTTCAGAAACACCCTACGTTGCGTTAAAAATATTACAGAAAGAGTTTGCTTCTCAACCAGAGACTGCACGCATGTTAATACGTGAAGCTCAACAAACTCAAAGGTTAAGCCACCCTAATATCATTAGGGTTTTTGATTTTGGTGTTGATGGCGAAATATACTTTTTAGTTATGGAGTATATTAACGGAGAAACATTAGAGAGTTTAATACAGCGTTCTAGGCCCCATGGGCTGAAGTTTAATGCAACTTTATCAATCCTAAATCAGGTACTCGATGCACTCTCATATGCTCACTCTCTTGGTGTAGTGCACGCCGACCTAAAGCCCGCTAATGTGATTTTAACGTCTGAGGGTAACGTTAAGTTGCTTGATTTTGGTGTATCTAAAACTCATCAATTAAAGCAGGATCAATATGCGGCTAAACGTAAATCCGAAAATGTTGAAACGCTTGGTTATACTCCCAACTATGCATCACTCAACCTGTTATCCGGTAAGGAACCGAACTTAAGCGACGATATGTTTGCTCTATTTTGTATTGCTTACGAGCTATTGAGTTGCAAACACCCTTACGCAAGAACTCCAGTTAATGAAGCTCTCAAAAAGAAGATCAAGGTCTCTAAACCAACTAACATGCCTGCATCTAAGTGGCCAATATTTTCAAGCGTATTTTCAACTGGCATCATTCCGAACGAGCTGACCCCTGAGCAGTTGAAACGCAAATTGAATATGCGCTATTGGCCTATCGCTAGCGGCGCGGCAGCGAGTATATTATTAGTTAGCGGCATTGTATTTGGTTATCAGCAGCAACAAGAAACCATCGCCAATTTGGAAACCGTTATTAGCAAGCAAAATGATCAAATTGCCGGACAAGAGTGGCAGCTTGATACGCCAGCAGAAAAAAGTTTGGCACTGATTGATAGTGAAAAAAGCTTACATCCAGTCGTTAAGGCTGGCTTATTACGCTTACACAAGACCTATATTCTCAGCGAGTTTGAATCTGAAATTGATCAGGTTTTGAATTCTGATGCCAACAACTACCCGAATTATGATGAAATTGAGTCCATACTTGATAAAGCAAAAACCTACTACCCTGACTCACATAAAATAGAAGTTCTTGCCTTAGATATTCAGTCAAGCAAGCACTCCACGTTACTTTCGATAGCAAGGCAAATCAACAGTCAACTTGAAAAGTCTCGGTACAGTAAAGAAGACGGCAGTAAATCCATCTATGAGCTCAAGGATGAGTTAAATCAGATTCATCAAGGTTATCCTTTCACGCCAAGTTCGTTATCTAGCGATGTTTTCGGTCAGCACCTCACTGAAGCACTCCAAAAGAAAGACGCAGCTGCACTTGTTGCTCTTATTAAGGTTGGGAACACCTTCTTTTCAAACGTAGAAGAGCATCAAGAGAACTTACAGATAAGTAATGCGATGAAAGATGCAGTGCTGGAAATGAAATTATATGAGACAGCGCTAGATTCCAACAGCCCTCTACCGTTTCCAGAAGATGCCGCTAGAATCCTGTTCCAAAAAGAGTTTGAAAACTTTTATTCTCGCCTAGAAAAGGCAAGGACGACAACTCATCTCGATAACTTGGTGAAGGATGTGGATCTGTTCTCGAAAAACTTTCCTATTGGTTTTCAGGATGTCAACGATTTAAGATTCAAAACTGCTGATAAATACTTACGCTTCTCCGATATATTGCTTAATAAGCGAAGGACTTCAAGCGCAAGACGCGCTATGAAGAAAGCCAACGAGCTTATGAAGCAAATAGAACAGGACTCTAAGCAAAGCTAGTAATACAAAAGGGACGCGAGTCCCTTTTTTGCCGCAGATCACTTGCCAATATGCAACTAGATTGCTAATTTATACTTGTACTTAATGAGGAGAGTTAGCCTTGACTGAAGGAATAGTCAAAGTTGGCGAACGTCTGGCGTCCGTATGTAACGATAGCCTTAAACTAGGACTGCAAGACACTTACCGACTCGGCGTTTTACTTGGAAACGTCCCCTTTGCTACTTGTGTTAAAAACACGCGAGTTGAAGTTTTTTCATCCCTACATTTCGACCATTGCCGTTTGGATATAAGTCAAAATATCTTTAACAATGACTTTCTTTTTGTAAGTTTATCTCAAGCGACAAGCAAACTATTTCTGCTCAAATACTGGTTATGCCATTCATACCTTCGGCTAAGCCTTCATTATCCGAAACATTCCTCTACCTCAACGTTTAATAGGGGTATACATGATTAATTTTGATGTTCTCAATACATACATGGATAACGACGTAGATCTGATCGCCACTGTTTTTTCTACATACCTTGAAGATCACACGAATGATATAGAGCGTATAGATGAGCTATATGCAAGCAAATGTTGGTCAGAACTCTATCTATTAGCTCATAGTTTAAAGGGCATTCTAGAGAGTTTCGGAGAAGACACCGCGGTCATTGCGTTTCAAAGAATAGAAGAAAAAACCAGAAACGATACAGCGCCAGATAGCTCAGATATAGCTATAGTTACTAAAGAGCTAGCTGCAATTAATCAACAAATCTTCACTTACTTGAAGAATATGCAATAAAGAAATTCAAGGCTTAACTGGGGGAAATATGGCAATGAATAATAGCAATTTCAGGGAGTTGATTGAGTCTCTCAAAGACTTAACACCAACTCAAAAAAGGTACTTACTTAGCCGTACAAAGATGGCGCTAGATGATGAAAATAATATGTTAAACATCAGTGATATTCTAACACCAGAAGAGTTGGAGGCGTTACTATCACCAGCACCAACAACGAATACAAAATAACAATGATATACAACGCAACCGTCAGATTAACGCTAGGGACCAAGTGAAGCAAATCGACTTTGCTTGGTTGTTAGTTTCTCTCCCAATTCCTTTTCACTACAACAAACGTATTGTTTTCGAAACCTTTTTCCAATTTAAACAGGTCAGATAATTGAGCGACTAACATCAGTCCGCGACCAGAGGAGGACCAACTATCGTCATCCATTAAGTTAGGTGCCTCAATCTGTTTATTTTTATGTTGGATGAACGTCTTCTCATTGATCGGCGCTCCGCAATCAGAGACTCTCAGTTCCACGAAACCGGACACTTGGTCATCCCCAACCCTACACTCCACTTCAATTGGCAGGCCTTCTATTTCACTGTAAGAATGAATATAAGCGTTATTCATGAGCTCAACGACACAAAGCTCCAATGATTGAATTGCATTTAAGGGGATTTGATGACCCATCAAAAACCGAACAACGTCTTTGCTCGCACTTCGTGAGTGAGTAAGGGAGCTCCCGTAAGTTCGTTTAAATTCGCTCTTTGACATTCTTTTCCTTAAAATCGAGCCTCTCACCATGCCATTTTACCTGTAAAAGGCTGGCATCATCATCAAACTCATCTTCGTTGTGCCAAGATTGTACTTTTTTAAAGACGTCTCCCACTTGATCTTCAACTGGCAGCGTGCAAACAGCTTTTATACTCGATGCCAATCGTTGTAGTGAAAACATCTCCTCACCCTGCCTCGCTTCAATCAAACCATCCGAATAAAGCCACAATGCATCGCCCTCATCTAGACTAATTTGGTTACCGCTATATTCTATCGGCTGCATTGCACCAACGATAAAGTTATCGTCACCTATCTGTTCCATCGTGTTCGTACTCGCTCGCCAAACTAAGATCCTGGGGTGGCCAGCCGTGCAATAGCTAAGTCGCCCTGATTTTGTGTTAAGAATGGCGTAAGCCATAGTAAAGTAAAGTTGACTGTTTCTAGTTTGCTGATAACGCCGATTTAGCCGTTCAATCACAGATGCTGGCTCACTTACGCAATAGCCGTCATCTCTCAACTCCATCGTGATCGAATCAGGCCCCTGACTTTGAGATAGTGTCTGTTGAATAGAAAAAGCCATCAAAGCTGAAGAAATACCATGACCAGAAACATCACATACATAAAACGCAACATGTTGTTCATCGAGCTCCAAATACCCCAACATATCACCACCAATCTGGGAGCATGGTCTGTAGACATAACTAAACTGTATATTTTGGATAGTTGATTCAGCAGGGAGTAGTTGCTCCATCAGTTGACTCGCAGACTGCAGGTCTTGGTGAATTGTTTGATAGGCCGCATCTAGCTCTTTATTTCTCTCAACGAGTTTGTTGTGCAGTTCTAAAGTACGAAACCCCGAACGGATTCTGGCCTGAAGTTCCTCTACAGACGTCTTCTTATCTACGAAATCATCTGCGCCAGCATCAATGCCTTTCACGATCGAACTTTGGTCATTTCTAGAAGACAGTAGAACAAAGAAAATGTAACGTTCGCTAACTTTAGATTTTAATTGGCGACACAATTCAATACCATTAATTCTAGGCATCATTAAATCGCTCAGCACAAACTGAATATCAGGGCGGTGGGTTAGCACTTCAAGCGCCGCTCTTCCGTCTTCAACTGCAACCACTTCATAGCCTTGCTTTTCCAATGCACTGCTGATGTAAAGCAGTACTGTTTTACTGTCATCGACCAAAAGAATGGGTTTCATCTTCCTCCTTAATACAGTTGCTATACTGGCTAACGCAAAACACTAGTCACTGACTGCTCATTTCTAAAACGGCTGTAGTCTTCGGCTAATAATTGGTGTTGATATCGAGTGTAAGACAACGCTTCATTAGAAATTAGTATCTGATGCTCTTTTTCGATTAACTGACTTTGCAGCCTTTCAATCTGTTCATTCTGCTGTATGTAATTGAGGTACAGTGCGAATAGACCAAAAACCGAAACCATTAACAGGGCTATTAGAATATTATTGATAGTTTTCACTTGAATACTCATGACCTCTCCTTGTCTATTACTAGACTTTCCATGATGAAAGAGAGCGTCTACGGACCAAGAGCTCGAGGCTCTAAAACGCAACGAAGCAAATTGAGGTTGTTTTTCCAATTATAGGCGATAGGAGAAAAAATAAGAAAAATCTGAGAAAATTTGAATATCCTGCTGAGTTAAGAATCGGTAAGGTGGTAGCAGCGAGCTATCATCCACTCGCTGCAATACATTAACTCTGAAATGCAGGTCTAGCTAAAATTTGGTTATACCATCGAGCAATGTTTGGCGACGTCGATAGCACATCAATTTCTAGGCCTTTAATTGCGAAACTGATCAAAATAAAGCCTGTTATATCGACGATAGTAAAATGGTCTACGGCGATAAAATCATTATGTTCAAGACGCTTGCCTAAGACGGGCAGAAATTCGTAGACGCGTTGTTTTGATTCTTCGCCCCATGCTTCAACGCAACGTTCTCTGTCTCCATAAACTCCGGTCATGTTTCGAAACGCCTGAAATGCCGCATTTAGTCCTTGGAATTCGACAACGCGATGCCACATTTCTACCTGAGCACGTTCGAGCTGGTTAGCACCAAACAGCGCCAGATCATTTTCAAACGCTTCATCTAGGTAGCGACAAATCGCCACGCTTTCACAGATCGTCGTGCCATCATCCAGTTCCAGTAGAGGCACTTTGCCGTTCACGCTTTTCGATTTAAACGGTTCAGATAGGTTATCGCCCTCACGAACGTTCAGCGCAATTCGCTCAACCTCGCCACCGATTTCCTTTAGAAAAATGCTAACTCGCTTACAACTTGGAGTCATTGCGGTTTCATAGAGCTTCATTTCACATCCTTTTATCTTTTTCTAACCGATTGGTTAGGATATACTGTAGCCAGTTTATAAACGATCAGTCAAGAACTTCACTATCAAAAATTTTCAAACAGTTGTGGGTCTGTTTGCTGAGAGATATTTTTGATGCCGTTTGTGAGTTCACATGAATTTGGGGGCTGATACCCAAGAATAGATGGGTATTCATCATATTGGTTCAGTTCGAACGCTAGAGGTTCTCTGTACCATCCCTCCAAAGCAATTTAATTACCCGATAAGCAGACCCAGGCAGGTAATTTATGGCAAGAAAAGCCAACTTCGACCGAGATGAAAAGCTTCTCGTGGCTATGGATGTATTTTGGCGCAAGGGCTTTGCGAACACGTCTATCTCGGATCTCACCGACGAACTGAACATCAACCGCTTCAGTCTTTACAACACCTATGGTGACAAGCAACAGCTCTACTACGAAGCGCTCGATACTTACTTAAAAAAGGTCTCGCTACCGTCACTCAATGATTTGGAAAAAGACGACGCGTCTTTACCTGAGTTGGAATCGTTCCTTAAATCTTTTGCTGAGCTGCAACGCAAACGCAACTGTGGGTGCTTTATCCAAAATGCGTTGATTGAGCACGCTGGTGAAGACGATGATGTACTGCGCAAAGGGCATTTTTTGTTTGACCATCTTATCGACATCATTGCGGATGCGCTGACCAATGCACAAAAAGAAACCTTAGTGCCGAAAACGCTGAAACCAGAAGAGCTTGCTCGTTTTGTTCTCAACAACATGCAAGGCATGCGCGTACTTGGCAAAGCCAAACGTTATGCCGACTTGGATACGGCGCTTTCCTGCTTGCTGGTTTTGATTAGGAAGTAATATGTCGATTGAAGTGATAGCACTACGTCTTACCAAAGGCATGGACTTAAAGCTGAGCCTAGCGAAATTGGTCGAGCAGCATGGTATCAAAGCAGGCTCGATTGCCTCATGCGTTGGCTGTGTCTCTGACCTCAACCTTCGTTTGGCAGGTGCAGAGAGTACGTTAACCAAACATGAGCCATTTGAAATCGTCTCTGTGATGGGAACTCTAACGCCTGAACATCAACACGTTCATATCTCGGTGTCTGATCGTGAAGGACGAGTTTGGGGTGGGCATTTGCTGGAAGGCACAGTGATTGATACTACCGCAGAGTTGATCATCCATTCGTACTCAGAACTTGAGTTCACTAGAGCGATGGACGACTCGACTGGCTATACCGAACTACAAGTGAACCCTTCCAAATAATTAAAAGCTCCAGAGCCATACTGTGCTGTCTCTGGAGCTTTATTCGCTTGTCTCTTACGCTAAGAATTTACTCATTTCGAGCAAGCTAGTTTCGAGGGTCATTCTTCGACTAAGTAACAAACCTGATTATCGTCGACTGTTACTTGCCATGTTTTTAGACAGTGCGCATCGTCTTCTAAACACTGCCCACTCTTTAAACTGAAGTGCTGTTTATATAGTGGTGATGCAACACACATCTCACCATCAATATCACCGACAATCCCTCGACTCATCACATAAGCCTTACCAATTGGGTCCCAATCTTGAACGGCGTAAACACCGCTATCTGGAATGTAGAATAGCGCAACGTGCTCGCCTTCAATCAATACAGTAGCACCGATAAACGGCATTAAGTCATCAAGCTGACACAATTTCACTTTGGTTAAAGCTGCCATTTACACCTCCTGTTTCACTGGAATACGCTGACCGCGCACACGTTGGTACGGCAAGACTTTGCTGCCCGACGTGCTGTTCAAGAAAGGACGGAAGCGTTGCAATTTCTGAGGATTATCCAACGTACTCTTCCACTCACATTGATACGTATCTACGACTCGTGCCATTTGTTCATCCAAAGAATCACATAGATTCAGAGAGTCATCCAAAATCACTTGTTTAAGGTAATCTAGGCCCCCTTCCATGTTCTCCATCCACACCGACGTGCGCTGCAAGCGATCTGCGGTGCTGACGTAGAACATCAATACTCGGTCGATCATGGTGATCAACTCTGATTTGGATAAGTCAGATGCAAACAAATCCGCGTGTCGTGGTCTCATGCCGCCATTACCACAAACGTATAGATTCCAGCCGTTTTCGGTGGCGATCACCCCAATGTCTTTACTTTGCGCTTCTGCACACTCGCGAGTACAGCCCGATACGGCAAACTTAAGCTTATGGGGCGCTCGCAATCCTTTGTAGCGGTTCTCTAACTCAATAGCTAATCCGACCGAGTCATCAACACCATAGCGGCACCAAGTAGAACCGACGCAAGATTTCACGGTGCGCACCGACTTGCCGTAGGCGTGCCCTGTTTCAAAACCAGCATCAATTAAGGTTTGCCAGATTTCTGGGAGTTGCTCTAACTGCGCGCCAAATAAATCCACGCGCTGACCGCCAGTGATTTTGGTGTATAGATCGTATTGTTGAGCAACTTCGCCTAGCACGATGAGTTTGTCTGGTGTGATTTCGCCGCCCGGAACACGAGGTACAATCGAGTAAGAACCATCTTTTTGCAGGTTCGCCATAAAGGCATCGTTGGAATCTTGCAGAGATTGATGTTGAGGCTCCATGATGTGTTCATTCCACAAAGAAGCAAACACAGATGCTGCTGTCGGCTTACAGATATCACACCCATGCCCCTTGCCATGCAGTGCAATTAAGGTGTCGAAGTCTTTGATTTGTTCCACTTGGCAAATATGGAACATCTCTTGGCGACTGAGCTCAAAGTGCTCACAAAGGTGGTTGTTAACCTCTACCCCCATAGCTGCCAATTGAGTATCCAATACCGACTTGACCATATTGCTACAGCCACCACAGCCAGTACCGGCTTTGGTGTTGGCTTTAAGGTCCGTCAGGTTGGTAGTGCCAGCTTGTATCTCGGCAACTAAGTCGCCTTTTGTGACGTTGTGACAAGAACAGATGATGGCGCTGTCTGGCATCTCTCCATCCAGCATTCCGGTATCAAACAGCAGGTTCGCCGCTTGGTCTGGCAGAACCGTTTTGTTCAAATAACACTGTAAGAGTGCATCGTAGTCGCTGTTGTCACCAACAAGAATTGCACCGAGCAATTGGGTGCCGCTCGCATCAACCACCAGCTTTTTGTAGATGCCTGCGACCGCATCTTGCAAGACCATTTCTTGTGCGCCTTCGGTTTGCATTTGTGCATCGCCGATAGACGCCACATCCACCCCAAGCAGCTTAAGTTTGGTGCTCATGTCTGCACCTTTAAAACCATCGCTCGGCATCCCAGTCAAGACATCGGCAGTGGTTCTCGCCATGGTGTAACCGGGTGCGACTAAGCCAAAGATCTTTTGCTCCCAAAGAGCACATTCGCCAATCGCATAAATGTTCTCATCGCTGGTTTGGCATTGGTTATTAATCACAATGCCGCCTCGCTCGCCTACTTCTAGCTCAGCTATTCTTGCCAACTCATCTTGAGGGCGAATCCCTGCGGAAAAGACAATCACATCCACTTCGAGAGGATCTTTGTCTTTAAACACCATGCGATGTTTAGCCGTTTCACCATCGCAGATTCGTTCCGTACCTGTAGAGGTGTGAACGGTTAGCCCTAGCGCTTCAATCTTCTCTTTTAGTACTAAGCCAGCACCATCGTCTAACTGCACGGGCATCAGGCGAGGCGCAAATTCAATGACGTGAGTTTCTAGCCCCAATAGTTTGAGTGCATTTGCCGCCTCTAAACCCAACAATCCACCGCCAATCACTGCGCCTGTTCTTGCGCCTTCACATGCTTTTTTGATTTGTGAAAGGTCATCAAGTGTACGGTAGACATACACGTTGTCGCGGTCTTTACCTTCAATTGGCGGCACAAATGGGTACGAACCAGTCGCGAGCACAAGTTGGTCGTAACCCAGCACATCTTCACCATCAAGCAGAATGCGCTTTTGCTCTCTGTCGATACCTGTTACTTGGCTGCCAAGTACGAGTTGGATGCCATGCATGTCGTACCATTCTTGGTTACTCAGCATCAAATCATCATGAGACTTACCCGCAAATAAAGAAGAAAGTTGTACACGGTCATACGCGATAAAGCGCTCTGCACCAATCACGGTAATTCGGTGCTCCAAATGTGCATTTTTCTGCACCAATTGCTCGACAAGGTGTTGCCCGACCATACCGTTACCTACCACAACAATGTGGCTTAATGCGTTCTTTACTGGAATCGTTAAAGGACTGTTCATCGCTGCCTCCTTATGCCGTTTGCGCTGCGGTTTTGGGTTTGTCTTCTTTCGAAGCAGGAATCTCGACTTTGGATTGCTTCTCGTAAAGGAACTTCAGCACTGCTTGTCGACACTTCTGATACTGTGCATCATCTGCCAGTGCGACACGCTCACGGGGACGCGGTAAATTCACTTCTAACACTTCACCAATGGTTGCCGCCGGTCCGTTAGTCATCATCACGATTTTGTCGGATAGCAACACCGCCTCATCCACATCGTGGGTAATCATGATGACGGTGTTGTTTAGCTCGGCTTGAATCTTCATCAGTGCATCCTGCAAATGCGCACGAGTTAACGCATCCAACGCGCCAAATGGTTCATCCATCAATAAAACCTTTGGTTGAAGTGCCAGTGCTCTCGCGATGCCGACCCGCTGCTTCATACCACCCGAGATTTCATCCGGCTTTTTGTGCGCAGCATGCTGCATTTGAATCAACTCCAAGTAGTGATTCACTTGTTCCTGAATCCACGCTTTGCCCTTTTTGCCAGCAATTTGTTTTACTGCGAGCTCAACGTTTTGATACACAGTGAGCCAAGGCAATAATGAATGGTTTTGGAACACCACTGCGCGGTCGGGTCCCGGTCCTGCCACCTCTCGTCCGTCGACGATCACGCCGCCGTCTGTTGGCATGTGTAGACCCGCAACTAAGTTCAATACCGTTGATTTACCGCAGCCAGAGTGGCCAATCAGGGATACAAACTCACCTTTATTGATTTGTAAATCGACGTTCTTAAGCGCGATGAACTCGCCATCTGGCGTTGGGAATCGCATCCCTAAACGCGTTAGATCTAATAATGCTTTTTCCATGATCTTT
>WJXF01000048.1_pt1 | contig 52153 bp, 47 predicted proteins | sample 9263211 | NCBI WGS metagenome assembly WJXF01 (sample SAMN12697362, study PRJNA563984) | aquatic metagenome | isolation source: water sample from a prawn hatchery tank treated with erythromycin, plated on... | place: Australia | collected 2018-10-17
CATTGTTTATCTTAGACAAAGGATATGAGTCTTTCTTAAACCTGAACTCTTTTGAATCCAAGTTAAAATCATTACTTTTGTACATAATTTCCCTCTATTCGTATAACGCCCGCTTAAGTGGTGAGCAACGCAATACGATATTTCTGCAAACCGCCTAAATCACTAAACTTAACGCATGATGAAAATGCCACGCGTTGCGAATCCGTCTTGAAGCGTTTGTTAGTTGCCAAACCAAAACGCTGATTTTATGACAGTTTTAACTTTGCGAACATCAAAAATTATGTGCTTTGATGCATTATAGTCAGGCGCAGTTTCAAAGCGACTACTCAATGAAACCACGTAGAACATTCAACGCCGAAGAAAACGGACTAACAACACCAAAAAACGCTTTTGTACCGATAATCTCGCAATGCGTAGGTTCAACAAAGTCACTGAAACCACATGAACTCACCAAACCAAAGAAAACGTCATTTCAGCAAGCAATTCAGCTTTTGAAGCGACAAACTCAAAGAGCGAATTTTCAACAAGTAATGTCGTTTTAATTGTACAAACTGCTTCAAAAACAAAGAAAAAGTGAGCTTTCATTTGCCCAAAAACTGAAGCTAAAAAATGACATTACCAAACCGAGATTAACCATTTTCAGCCTAGAAATTCACTTCCAAACTTTAGCATTTCTAACCTTAAACCTTGTGATTTGGTTACGTTTATCCTCTTGGCAACTAACGCCCAATTAAGGTGTGAGGCACGCAATACCAATGCTGCCGCATGCCACCTTAACCACTAAAGCCAACGCAAACCAAAAATGCCACGCGTGCCGAATCACTCTTAAATTGTTTGTTATATTTTTCATACCAGCTTTTGCTGAAAACTAAACTTGTCGAACATAGCTATCCAGTCGATTAGCCTTTCAGTGTTGTCCTTTAGGTTTTTCTTTTCGGATATTTGCTTGAGAAAAAAGATAATGGCCATCCAAGCTTTTAGGTGTCGCCCGCTCAGGTTCGAATTCACTGATGCTAATGACATAATCATTGGCAATTCAAACAAAGCCGATTGAACTAGATTGTCTGCAAAAACGTTACTGTCTAGCTCATCACTCAACATTGACTTCAGTACTCGAAGAGTTTTTTGATTCTCTTCATGCTCAGAAGCGTGAAATTTGAAGTTAGCTCCAGTATTAGAACCATCTAAATCAACATCTTCAAATACGCGCCGTACTAAAATCCGAAGTTGATGTCTAAGCCTATGCTCAATTTCTACTTTCTCATTATGCTCAGCTATAGATTTCAACCTTTCTTGGTTTTTCCTTTCAGAATCGCGGAGCACATCAATAACAAAAATGAAAAGCATTAACTCCACAACCATCCCTGTAAACTCGGGAAGTAAGTTGCCTTTGAAATACTCCAAAAAAGAAGCATTCGAATCTAGAATGTAACTGTAGTTTTAAAGATCAGTACCACAAGTAAAAAGATACCGATGTATACCTTAAACATCGCATCACTAGCTTCACTTAACAGCTTGCGAAGGTAGCTCATAAATTGCAGATTCCTAAAAAATATTTTCCACCATTATCGCATATGCAACAGAAAAATATAACGCCGCATTAAGTGGTGAGCAACGCAGACCACTGCACATAAAGTATTGTGCCGTAGACACTTAAGTTGAAGCAAACCAAAAATGCCGAGCGTTGGGAATCCGTCTTAAATGCTTTGTTAGCAATATGGCTCAACGTTAAGCACTGAACTCTTCTAACGCTGAAACTGCCATTTCAGCTTTGCTACTTTGAACAAAGATATGGTCGTGATAATAACCAGCAATGACATTAGCACTAATGCCCTTTGATGCTAACTTGCTAGCCACTGCTGCTGTAAGACCTACAGCTTCCAAACTAGAGTGCACCGTCAAAGTGATTTGGCTATATGTACCGTCAAACGACAAACCTGCTTGTTCTGCCGATGATTTTTCTAGTACTAAAGTTAAACCTTCAGATTCAATAAACGTAGCAACAGGATTTAGCTCAATATAATCTGTTAGATCACCAGAGACAGTACAAAACACGAACTCTGTTTCCATTAACTTTGGACTCATAGAGCGTAATAATTCATCTAACTCAGTAATTCCTGACATATTGATTTCCTCTTATATTGCTAACGCCATGTTAAGGGGTGAGCAACGCCGACCACAAAACCTAACCTGACCACCATAAACACTGTACTTGACCAGAACCAAAAATGCTAAGCGTTGGGAATCCCTCTTAAGAATTCCCACACACTAATCACCATGACTCACCACTTCTCAAAAAGCAACCTAACCGTTTGATTTAAAATAATATAACACTCTTTCACAGTCACCTTTTCTCACTACATCTCACAGCTCTAGCACCCCCTTGCGTACCCCAAAATCGATTGATAAGTTGAAGGGGAACAAACAAATAAACAGGAGGATAGCAGCATGGCTATCAATAAATTAACAAATACACAAATCAAGAATGCAGCGAAAAGTGACAAAGAATATTCACTATCAGATGGTGGAAATCTCTACCTAAGAATACGTAAAAATGGCTCTAAGAACTGGTTATTTATCTACACAGACTTTAGCACTAAAAAGCGTAAAAAAATGGGGCTTGGCTCATACCCTAATATGACGCTGGACGAAGTACGCAAGGTCGCTAAAGAGCTTCGTGAGCAAATGACGAAAGGCATTGACCCAAAACTGTTTCGTGAAAAGCAGAAGTTAGACCGTTTGGTTGAAAGCCAACTGACCTTTAAAGCGGTCGCAGAAAAGATGCTTCTGAAAGAAGAAATTCAAGAGACCACTAACCGAGAAAAGCTGATTGTCGAAGAACGTGAGAGAGCTAGAATTTATGGCACGGTATTCGGGCAAGATGAAATCGACCGCATCACCAACAAAGTACGCTCGTCACATCGCAAGCGTCTTTTCTTAAAACGTAACCTATACCCTAAACTAGGCAACCTCCCCCTAACCTATATCACTGCCGCTGGAGTCATTTCGGTCATCGAACCCATGCAGACTAAAGGACAATTAGAAAATGTAAAACGTGCATGCTGTATTGCCAATCACGTGATGAAATTCGCGGTAAACTCAAACATCATTAAATCTAATTGCTTAGCCGACATTAAAGACAACTTTGCCAAATCAAAAGTCACTCACATGCTCAAAGTACCGCCAAACGAACTTGGTGAAGTGATGGCTATCATGTCAAACAACCAAATGAAACCCGTCACCCGTTGCGCGTTCGAAATGCAAATGCACACGATGACTCGCGCAGATGAACTCGCTGCCATGCGCTGGTGTGATATCAACATTAAGAATAAACTTTGGACAATCCCAGCTTTCTACACTAAAGGCAAACGTGAACATTTGGTGCCTCTGAATGACTACACGTTAGGGATATTAGAGTTCATTCGACCAATATCAGGAGAGCACGTCCACGTATTTCCATCTGACAAGCCGAATACTAAATTCCCACACATAAGTCCTTACGCCGTGAATTCGTCACTCAACCTCACTAGTTTGAAAGGCAGGCTCGTCAGTCATGGGTTTAGGGGCATTGCCAGCACGTATCTCAATGAACACAAACAGTTCCGTGAAGATGCCATCGAAATGTGTCTTGCCCACTTAGATAAGAACACCACTCGAGCTTCATACAACAGTGCGTTGTATCTCGATGAACGATACGAAATTCTTCAATTCTGGAGCGATTATATTGTGGAATCGACAGGCAACTACTATTCGATTGCAGGACAATATCGAGCGGAGAATAAACAGAGCGCATAACCAGCGCTTCAGTATGCATTACCACTGAGCCTGAATGGCTTAACACCACTTAACTTAACTCACCGTCACTTATGACACCCTTAACCAGTTTAGGGGGCAGACTTCTGCACCCTAAATTCAGCCAAGAAGGAATCACGCCTATGCCAAATTTGAACTTACACCAAGCTCACTTAAGCCAATTTGAGGTAAAACCCATCAGCGAACATCCTCGCTTTAGTGAAATGCAAGCGCTGCGCCGTTTACGCCGAAAAGGACGCCTAGCCCTCCCCCATCAAAATGAAAACATCGGAATAAAACAACACCGTCAGCTTAGCGCCCATCATATCTCCACCAATCAGCATGGCATTTATCAAGTCAAAATCACACCACCATTATCCTTAAGAATCTCAGGCTGCACTAAGTCTCATTATTTTGTGGCACTGAAAACAGATGAACCGCAACATGCAATAAGCAGAGCGAAAGCAGTGCGCTTACAAGCTAAGTGCTTTTTCCAAAACAACCCCCATGCCCTTCCCAACTCTCTGTCATTGAGTCAGCAATTATTAGTGCAAATCCACTTAGTGGCTAAACATTTTCCTGTGGTTCGTGCTTACAAACACAAACCGACAAAAGACGATTTCCCAACCTTGCCCTCTTTAGATTTGTGCAACGCAGAAGAGGACATTCGTTTTCCATACCTCAACTGGTTAAGTGAATTGATGGAAGAGCGCGAGCATTCAGGAATGCCTCGATTCAGACTCAATCAGATTGCAGATTACCTTCATCAGTTTTTACGCTTCGTTGACGACAACCACTCCAGCAGCAATGAAAGGTTATACATACAGACGCGAGACATTCGTCAATATCATAAGGAACTCGGCCAATCGAACCTATGCCACAAAGAGCAAAAACAGCGTATTGATGCCGTACACTTTTACTTTCGCTGGTTGAGCTATCGAGGCTATTGCACTGCCCCCAAGACTGACACGCCCCCTTTTCTCTTAATTAGGAGTTTAACCATGATGATAACTAACCCTATACGCCTCAGCGTCATTTCTGCACTCGATGAAGGCTTGGCTTACTCCAGTTCCGATTACTTCGCCCCGCTTCTGATGCAAGGTATCAGTGCCGTGGACATCGGTCTCATTGAACTGGTCACCACGATTCTGCGCAGTGAACCGTATCTCAATGAAGCCGACCTGCTCGAGCGTGGGGTGAGCCAAAAACAAATCCAGCGGACGTTGGGTGGTTTTGACAACTTCAAGCAACTGTTGAAGATTGATGATTATTGTTTTAGCGATTTACTACGAGACAATCACTGGGATATCAACCACGGCATCACACTCTCGTACTTCCAATACCAGAAATTTTATCAAGATATACGCAGAGACTACATCCATGGCCATATTGCTGACATGCATCCCAACCTATCAGTATTACTCAATGATGATTACCCTATTCACTCTATTCCTATCACCCGAAGCCATTACGCCACCGTTCCTGCTACGGACGCCGAAGCAGCGGCGGTGAGTTTTGCTTTGCTGTTCCGAGACTACGAATTCATTGAGTATGACGAATCGAAATCGCTCCTGACCTTACAAGCGCATCGCCGCGATAAAGCCGCAGTCATTGAAGTGCGTTGCCTGGCTTCGCAATTTTGTCAAAACACCGCCGCTGGGATATGTGTCGTGGATGACGCTCAAGCCATGACTAAGCTCAGAAATCAGAGAAAAATTCTGGATTTTAAAACCCTGATTGAGAGAAACACACGTAACACCACAATACCAACTTAGGCACCTTGAACATCTCAAACATGGCATTAGAACTAGAGATACAGCTTTCTTTTAAGAAAGCTGTTTAAACTCTTTTTTGGACATATATGGACGCCCCTGTGATTGCAAGAACTGATTAGGTTCGGTTCGCTGACATATATCCGACGTCTCTATGAGCTTTTACTGCTCGCGCCATGATGTAATCTGCTCTCAGCTTCCTTTACATTTCCGCGGCATAAATAATGCCTTGTCCAGAATCAAGTTTTAGCAGAGACGTTGACCGTTTGTTCATCAATACTTGCAAACTCGGGTACTGCTATTTATCTGTAAATAATTCTATAAATTAACTGTTACGCAAAGGCTTTATTCACATCAAATTGTTCGCCTGAACTTAAAAGGCGCCACCCAATTCGACATAGCTTGTTTGCCAAGGCCACAACTGCTTTAACTTTACCTCGTCTGGCAATTAACTCCCGTAGCCAAGTCCCCATCCTATCCTGACGTTTATCTGCATACCGAACGATCGCTCGAGCACCATGCAAAATAAGCGTTCGTAACTATTTATTACCGTTTTTGGTAATACCTTTCAGGCAGGACTTACCTCCTGAGCTATACTGCTTCGGAACTAAACCACACCAAGCGAAAACTGACGGACATTAGAGAATTGCTTTCCAGTACCGAGTTCACTGATTAACGCAGAGCTGATAATGGGGCCAAATCCAGGAACTTCTTGTAACGTTTTAAAACGGTGGTTGGTTTTGCACAGCTCCAGTAAGTCATGTTCCACTTGCTGAATATCCCTATTTAACTGTTTAAGCTCATCGTAGTTTTCAAGCAATAGACGCCTCATAACGTGTGATAGCTGATTACTCGCATCTTCAATGGCTAATGGTAGAAGTTCTTGAAACTTAGTTACATGCTTAGGGAATATCACACCGTATTCAGCGGCCATGGCACGAGATTGATTTACTAAAGCAATGCGATTATCGACGAGGCGCTGACGAACATTTCGCAATGCCTTGATATCTTGCTGCTCAATAGTTTTTACTTGAACGGAGTGGACATCTGGCCGTTGGGAAGCTTCGTATATTGCTCTGGCATCATTGGCATCGTTCTTCTGATGCCCAACAAATGGTTTAACGAATTGAGCTGAGATCAGCATGACTTCAAACCCGTGCTGTTTCATTTGTCGGGCCCAATGGTGGGATGATGCACAAGCTTCCATAGCAATGAGAGTGCTCTCAGGAAGCTGACTCAGTTTCTTCATCAAATCACTTCTGATGATTGCCACCTTGTTATCATGAAGTAGAACACAAACCTGAAAGACGGATTTGGCAATATCGATACCAACAACTTTAATGTTCATGATGGATGCTCCTTCGTAATTAAGTGCTAACACCTTAATTCTGGCTCATCGAAGCCGTTAATGGGGGCGTCCATCACATCAATTCCATTTTAGGGCTTTTACTAATTTAGATTTGTATGGATAATTTTGGTATCGAAAAACACTACTCATATCTTCCAACAAGCAAACCACTCCTTACGCTTGATTTGCTCAACTTCACACGTATCACTATTCGTGTTAGCAAGATCTCACTGTACCGATAAGCGTTTGCAATCTAATGTCGGACAAAGCAATAATCAGCAAGTATCCATGCACGAGATGCTCAACAATTTGGAGTTAGCTATGGGATGGAATGGTAATAAATATGACTGTTTCCAAAAGGAGTACCAGTACCATTCAGGCCTAACCTTACTCGAAAAACTTACAGAATTAAATCATCTGAATGGTAAGTCGGTAATTGACTTGGGGTGTGGAAATGGTGAGCTTTCATCGTTAATTTCTCAGCATACCAATATGACAGTGAAATGTGTTGATGCTGACGCTTCAATGATCGATGTTTTTACTCGCAAGCACTCTTCTGATTTTACAGAAATCGAACATGCAGACATCGCATTGTGGCTAGATAAACAAAGAGAGTCTTCATCTGATGTAATTTTTTCTAACGCTGTATTTCATTGGTTGGGTACGCATGAGCAACTCACCCCTGTTCTATTGAATTGCTACCGAGTATTGAAACATAATGGCATGATCGCCTTAAGATTTTCATTAAGTGATAACGCTCTAAATATAAAAAGATATCTCCACAACAAAATCGTTGAATTTAACGGAGCACACGTTGACGACTTTTTCGATTCACAACTAACTCTAACAAGGTTCTTGACTCAGCTTGAACTAATCGGTTTTACAGTCCTCTATTCAAAAGAAGAGTCTTACTACCCATTCAATAATTCGGACAGGGATTTAGATTTTATACTCGATAGTCAGCCTATCTATGACTATATACCCAAAGATCGTTATGCTGATTTTATAGAGTACGTAACTGATGCTTGGAACACAGAGGTAAGCAAAGTTAGGTTAAAAAGTCACCATGCGCTTATTATTGCGTCAAAAAATGCGTAGCTCTGGTTTTAAGTAGTTGCAAGCAATTAGAAAAACTAATTCAAATTGGAGTCGGTACACAATGGGGCTTCATTGCTACTGACACAGAAAGGGGCAGAAGTTTGTCGCGGTGACTGGGGGAAGCAACTATTGAGGGAAATTATGAGTTGAAAAGCAACTGAGAAGGATTTCTTCCTAGTTGCCAGTACGGAATGGGGAAAAATAAGCTGGTCGCACATTCATCGATTTGCTAACTCGATGATGATTGTGAGAGAACAACTTAATTATAAAGTTGGCTTTGTTTTACAGCGTTTTACCAATCATCTGGCTCACGAAGCTTTGCTTGTTGTCGGCTTACAGCTTTATCTTGAATATGTAGCTCTAGGTCGAGAGATGACAGAAGACGCATCAGACTTTCGATACTGGATGAGGCAGGATCACGTTCAAGTTTCGATACTGTTGTCTGTTTTAACCCAACCATGTCCCCGACTTTAGTCTGGTTTCGTCCTTGAGTTCTGCGTACATCACGCAAGTACACCCATAGTTGCATAGGGCTTGTTATGAGCATATCTGCCTCCAATGTAAAATTATCCTCTATAGGGGATATTAGCACTTTATCCCCTTTAGGGGTTAGAGGTAATAGTAGTAGTGTTTGTTTTGATGGAGAGATTAATTGAAAGGCGTCAAATAGTCCTAGGTCCAAAGTGTCATTCGATTTGCTGTCAATTTGAGCTTTAAACTCTCTCGTCGATGCGTGGACAGCGCTGCCAAAAACCGCTCTACGATACACTTGTTGCTCTCAAACCTTTGCCAAACCACATCACATAGTGTACCGATGGTTTAAAACGTCGCTTCAAACGGCAATAATCCCGCTAACTGATGCGCATAGTTTTCCCAAAACTGACACTGCTCTCTCGTCATAAATTCATGGTGTGGCGCGACCTTAGACTGAATAACTCTCCCATCACAAATTCGCATCCGACCACAGGCACAACTGAAATGCTCGTCATAAAAACGAACGTCAAACGTTAACCCTGGGTTTTGGTCTGACAAAGCGAAAACTATCTCCTTAGGATACGTATTTAGCGTGGTGAATATGATTGGCTCTAAATGCGGGGTTCCTTCTTCGCATGCTTCTTGAAACCGAAGCAAATTAATGTAGTCCCCCATATCTGCAGGAAAGTCATCTTTCCATGGATTAAAGCATCGATAAGGCACACCGCATTCAAATACATCGCAGGCCCCCCAATGGCGCATCATCCACGGCTCTTTTATAAAGTAATCCGTGGCGTTTCGTATCGCCGCTGGCATCGGGACAATGTTGTTGAAGTCAATTTGACCAAAGTGGTCAACAATATTAAGGTACAGTGCTTTGCACTTCTCTGAATCGCCACTTATGGTCAATTCGCTGGTAATTCGATAAGTCATATATTAATTCCTATTTTTATTATTATTTTTAATCAGGTATAGATAAGACGCCTATCATTAGAGAGGCGGAGAAACGCATGCACTCTCTTGACATGAATAGACGTACAATTGACTGAATTAAGCTCTGCGCTTTAGCGCAGAACTCGATGGCCTGTTACTGAAAGTTCATATATTGCAGGAGCGGATTCGCTTGTTTGAGCGTCTGACGCTGAGCAAGCAGCTCAGCGACCACCCGTTTTTTATCTTCTCCTATTGCACAGGCAATAAGAAACGCATCGACTTCATGCGACATGAAGCCCACGGCCTTTGGACCCAGTTGTACAGCGGGCGGAAATGTGCCATCATTAATTCGGCGATGTAAGGTAGCTTGAGATAAACCAACGCGTTTTAATACGTCAGCTTTCTTTTCTATTTTCAGTTGATTAATTGGGTGTATAAGCGCCATGAGACGCCTCCGTTTATTTTTATTATGACTCAAGGAGCCGTTAAAAATATAATATTCGCATTTTAAAGTGAAAAGCAATCACTTTTTCGCATTTATTTAACCAAAAGTAAATATACCCACCTTATATATTTCACGAAAAACAAAATATATAAACCCCATATATTAAACACCATGTCAACATGGCCTATCATAGCAATTAAAAATAGATAATCATTAATGCAATCTCTCTATTAATTTCACTCAACAATCACACCTCTCGTTTATTTTTACGCCCATTAAACTCAGCTTAATCTATGTAATATCCGCCCCGACAACGACTTACTCAGTTCCAATGAGACGGCCTGAAAGCGACTGAATGCACCAGGGACACAATGATAGTGCGGCGCAAATGCTTTGTTGCAAACGGCATTTTCGATGTCGTAACGCGCACTTTCCCTGTCGCACTCGACAAATTCCGTGTCATATTACGCAGTAAATACAGGATTATTCAAACCGCCATATGATATCCAATTAACTTAATTAAAATAAACACTTTCAATCTCGTCAATTATATCGTTATAATAAAAATACTCAGAACAAAAATAGTAACAAGCTGGTATCGCGCGTTATTATTTGTTCCAAATAAAACACACGAAAGCCATGCCTCACTGCGCGAGGTTGCGCTAACAGCCTTCGGCGTTATCGCTTGAAAAAACAAAACACTCTAAATAATTAAAATAATAAATAGAGAAATTTAAAAATGGATATTAATATCAACACAGTCGCAGCGACTGTCATTCGCTGCACATCTAGAAAACATAAACAAATACTATCGGCATTCATTGAAAGTCACAGCTATTCAGCAGAGGAGTTGACTACACTACTCGCAGGACTGTTACCCTCGCCGATTGAGTCTGGGGTAACCATCGCTTCACAACAAACCTTTATTTCAGAGCTTTCTCACGCTTTATATCTCCACCAGCATCCCAATGACGCCGATAAAAATCGACTGATAGATGCTCGCAAGTTAATTCGTATCGTTCAGGCGAATTTTAAAAAACAACGAAAAAGTGACGAAGAGCTGTATTGCAAAGCAGTGAAAACCAATCTCACTGGAAGCGAATACCAACAGTTACTGCAAACCATGGAAAGCTACCATTACAAATCAGCAAGCCGATTTCTTCGTGATGTCATCACACATAAACTGACGGTTAAGCCACAACAAAACGATGCGATTTCAGAATATTTTCAGCAAACTAAACGTATCGCTAATGTAATGGAATCACTCATTGAGCAAGATAATCCCCTGTACGACCATGAAATTGCCCATCAACTGGGTGATGCTCTGTATGAACTAAAACAGAATTTACAACTCACCCGAAATCTCGCTATCGACGCTCATAATTCTCAAACCGCCGAGCTGTTGGCCATGCATTACTTAGACAGCAACACGTTGAGAGCACTCTACCGCAACAAGTTGGAGCAGGAGGATAGAAGAGATGATATTTGAAGAGCTAAAATGCAAAAACGATAAACAAACCACCCACGATGCGGCTCAACTCGTCCGCTATGGGGCAAAACAGACGGACGACATTACTCAACTGATTGAGTACTCATCCAGCCAGTCGAAAGATGTTTTTCACAGGGGAACATCGCAATTCATCTGTGCGAACGAAATCGCTTCTGTTCCCCTTGGCGCAGAGCGCCAAGATGCTAGAGAAGTTGACTGGAGTCGCGCCATTGCTGAACTGCAAAGCGCTTATCTTGCCAATACTAATACGAAACAACCCTTTCGCCATTTTGTAGTCTCCCTAGCGGAGGGGGAACAGTTATCCCTGAACCAGTGGCGAAACACCATTAAACAGCTCATGCCCCATCTTGGCTATGAAAACGCTCGTTATATCGCGTTTAAACACTCCGATACTGATAATGAACATGTCCATATTGTCGCTTCGACCACCGATTTACTCACAGGCAAAATCATTTCTAACTGGCAATCGCACCTCAAAGCCCAAGAAATTATGAGGGAGCAAGAAGTGGCGCTAGGGTTACAAACAGTACAAAGCTCAGGGGTACACCACTCAAGTTATGACACTGATATACTAGGCGAAAAAGAGAAAACGGTTATTCGCGTGATGAGAAGAAAAGTGGATTCGGCGATTCGTACTCTGCCCCCCTCATCTTCACTGACTCAACTTGAAACGGCGCTGCTCAAACAAGGTATTGAAATCGAACTGATACCAGACAGGACAAACACTCGATTTAAAGGTATCGCCTACCGATTTCATCAGTATCGTTTTGCTGGCTCATCCTTGCGAAGTGGTAACAAGTACACACTAGGAAAGCTAATCAAAAATAGTGTCCTCGCGCCAACAGCACTGACCATCTCAGACTACGATAAACATCATGTCGAGAGACAGCAGGCACAAGCGCACTTCAATGCAACACGAAAACTGGCGATCGCTCATGCTGATGAGGTAAAAAAACAAATAGAAGAATACAACCACCAGCGTTACCGACACCTGCTATTGATAGCCAAGAAGCACACGGAAGCACAGGAGCAGTTTGAGCTTTGGTGTGACTACGCTAAAAAAATACACGCGGTTCGGGATAAAGCGGTCGTACGGGCTATTTATGAATGTGAGCGCGGGATTTATCAAGCCTCAAATACGATGAGCAAATGGTTTTATCACATCTTACTCATCATGTTTGAGTACTCACAAATTGCAAAAGACTTAGTAACTATTTCTCCGCTACAGGAAATACAAGCTGAGAAAATACAGCTAGATAAACGACAAACTGACTTGCTAGAGCCTGTAAATCACTTCAGGAATCCATAATTGAAAACTGGTAGCTGGATTGGTCATTATGCAACCTAAGCTAGTTGTATCTTGCCGTTGTTGTCGATCTTTTCTAAAGAAGAGTGATTAGCTGGTCGATGAAAAGTCGAATAACTAAAAAGTTGGTTTGGGATGCGCTTTTAATGGCTATATGGTGACGTTCTCCAATCCAAAAGGTACTCGCGCATTCAGAGCAAGGCAGTCTATACGAGTCACGACTGGAATAAGTTCTTAAAGCAACATGGACTGGAAGCCAGTATGACCCGTCGAGGTAATTTAATGAGCAGTTTCCCTTTGAACTTCCTATGATTAAAACCTAGGAAATCAAAACCTCTGCTGACATGGGTAATGTGCGTTTTCTCTTCGGAGAGTCTTAAGCCTCTTTCTGCTAAGAAATCAGCAATCAACGGTTTGATATCGTTCTTCAAATTCTCTTGCAACGGAAGGCCAGTCGGAAGTCAGCTCACTTTCGTGCCAGATAAGTATCTGTATCTGCATCGTTACAATACAGGCTTCCCGTGTTCCGTATGTCAGTGTAGATGCCCGCTATAGTGCGGAGAGTTCAACGATCACGAAAGAGCATGGGGCAATCTCTTTCCGACTCTCATGCCTTTTGGCCACAGCGTATTAACCACTTCCGCTGTTTCATAGCATAACGCACCTTAGACGGATTCACGTATGTTCATCATGCTGACTACCTAGCACTCGCCCGATTCATGTGGTTATCAGGAGGATCGTCCTCTCGCGATTTCAATCCCGATTGGTAAATACCAACCTTCGTTACATTGTCAGACTCGCTACTTTATTCAGAGTCCTAGGTTCATCTGGTGATACAGAAGGTTTACTCGTTGAGCGGTGAACAGCGCTTCATACGACCTCACGTCGCACGCCCCAAAGTTTCTTAGCCCCCTCAGGTCAACACTAGCTAGTGTTGCAACGAATGGGTTAATTTATTTAATCCTGCTAATATGATTTTTTATCAGTGATTTTGATGCACAGAGCAATTCACCAATCTCCAGCCTCTCCGTTAGAAAAAATCCAAATAAAAATGTTACAAAATTAACTAATTCAACTAATTGCACTGCTCTAAATCTGACCTATAGCACTGAAATTAAGAGTAGATATACTGAATAGATTCTGTGCAATAAGAAGGTTTATATGGAACATCAGAGCCTATTTACGTACCAGCGCTTTCTCGTCCGGTTTGGATCGTATTGTTTGGTACCCTATTCTCACGCATTAGCTTGTTTCTGGCCTGGCCGTTTCTGATTGTCTTCCTCTATCAAGATTACGCTGCCAGCGAGATCGCCATCGGCACCATGTTGGCGCTTTCGGCGCTGGTAGGCAGCACCTCTGGGATCTATGTCGGCTACCTATCAAATAAATTTGGCCGCAAAGTGATGATGCTCGGCGGTAATGTGATCGCTGCGCTGGCGTATACTGGCATTGGGCTGGCTGATCAAATCTGGCACTTCTTTGCCTTGCTGCTGATCACTGGCTTGATGCGTCCGACCATTGAGGCACCCTCCAAGGCAGTGATTAGCGACTCTCTGCCCGACAAAAAAGACCGCGAACTGGCGCTGAATATGCGCTATTTTCTGATCAATCTCGGTGGATCTATCGAGCCCTTGGTGGGCATCACTCTAGCGCTGGCGCACCCACAAAAGCTCTTCTATGTCTGTGTGTGTGGGGGGGGGGACGCTGATACACATGTGAACATGATCTTTCATCAAGTGCCCTTCCTCAATAGTCACGCCTTTCCGTTTCGCTAACTCATGAAACGTTGAACCTAGATGTTTTCGCAGTGCACCATATATCAATCTTTGTCTCTTTTTCGGTATAAAAACCACATGGTATTTACAATCCCAACGGGTATGAGACAGACTCTTATAGCCTCGCATAGGTTGTTTCCTCTTTACTTTTGGTCGAGAAAAGAAGTTACACCGTTGTCATGGTCAAACCTATGCGAGTCACCCCAGCTTAGCTGGGGATTTACCAGTATTTAATTAGTTAGTGTTTCAGGTGATGTTCACCAATCACACACCATGTAATGTAATGTGTATCATCCATCATTGAATAGCGGACTTTAATATTCACCTCACTGTTCAAATATTCATCGAGAATAAGGCTTGTCGCAAAAGTCAGTTCTTGTCTATCGCAATCAATCTGCTCAAGAACGACTGAATCAAAATCTAAAATCTGTTGAACGGTAGGGAAAATCGCTTTATAGATAGCCTCTTTTGCGGAAAATATTAGCGTTAGAAACTGACAAATATCATCAAAGTGAGCAGCGTGATGCCGTTCATTAAGCGAGACAATTTGTGATGATAGTTGATTCGCCCACTGACGAGACATCACTTTCTCAATGTCTACCCCTACCCCAACGACATCTTCACTACAGTGAGCAACAGATGCGACAGCATGTCCCACACAATGGGAAATAGACCCAACAATATTTTCAGGCCAAACAGGTTCATTCCCACGACCAATACCAATACTGCCGGCAGTTTCATGACCTAAATAGGTTAACGCTTGGTGCGCACACGCTCGTCCTGCCAAGAATTCACAACGGCGCTTAAGTGCCGCTTTACAAAAATTACTTGGTAAATGGATACCTTGCAACTCTATATTCGATATAAAATCAGGGCTGTAATCCACGCTTAGGTAGAGGGAAACCAAGTTATCAGACCACGGAAAAAGCTTCATAAAACTTACAAAAATTATTTTATAATGAGAATTATTATCTTATATCGATGATCGTTTTGAAAGCTGTTGTCACTTATCTTTGTTCACAAACTCTTTCAGCGTATCAGCCTGCCCAGACATCTTGGCAAACTCAGATAATGTTACCGATCTTTATTGGGACGGTCAGAATAGGTCTGTTGAAAAAGGGGTTTAGCGATTGATAGCTCACCTTTAATTAATGCCCCATCGATTCGGTGTTACCACGTTCGTCACGAGCACATGCATCAGCACCATTTTGAATCAATAACGCCACCGCTTTAGATTGACCACTATGTACGCCCCGTAGGTTGATCCATTTGTACGCATGAACATCAAAATCATACATAGTTCGGCGACTGATACAAGAATATTGGGACAAACCAATGGGAACTCTGCCAATCTAAAAACAGAATCGATGAAGCCTTGTAGGCTAAAGGTAAGGAAAAGACGCGCTTTACAATGAGAGCGGTCGTGATAGCAAGGTCACTAAACAATCCGGGGCGACCACGTCTATTCTGTCTGGGTTGCTTCCACTCAGCTATCGCCTCTTCGTCAATCCAAAACGTGAGTGAACCTCAGTTAGCCAAGGAGTTATTGTACTTGCTCTAGTTAATAGTTTTGTAGCGAGGCTTAGGCATGAAATCAAAGTCTGTGAATGAATCTCCCTGATCTGATCGTAAGATTTTGGTTTAGTCCATTCGATTTCCGCAACAAAGCCAGTGCATAATTTAAATATACAATTTCGCTCTTATTTACTACCACCAGTATTGACAAGTTACAAAATGTTTCACACTATCTACCCCGGAATCGAAATGAGAACCATTATCAATTCTAATAAAACATCATTACATTTTTGTCTTTTGGTTTATTTGGATATTAGTCATGCAACCTTTACACAACACCATCAACGCAGCGTCAGCCATACAACTCCCTACACTACACACTGTGTTATCTAAATCTGGAGTAGATGAGCGCTTAGAGCGTTTTATAGAGACTCAACGTGACGAGATCAAAGATATTCTATCGGGAAAAGATCAGCGTATGCTTGTGATCATTGGCCCGTGTTCAATCCATGACCCTAATGCAGCTTTGGAATACGCGAATAGATTAGCCAAAGTTCAAAAACAATTTAGTCAAACGTTAAAAATTGTCATGCGAACGTATTTCGAAAAGCCGAGAACACGAAAAGGTTGGAAAGGTTTTATCGTCGACCCAGAGTTAACAGGCGATTTCAATTTAGAGCAAGGTATCTATCAAAGCCGCTCATTATTGAAATCGATACTAGAGCTAGGCGTCCCTACTGCAACAGAATTTCTCGATACAAACATTGCTCCATATATTGCTGACCTTGTTTGCTGGGGGGCGATTGGAGCACGTACAACAGAGTCACAACCTCATCGACAACTTGCATCAGCACTTCATTGTGCTATTGGCTTTAAAAATGGAACAGACGGAAACACCTCCATATCCATTGACGCAATACATGCGGCAGGAGACTCTCACTTACTGGTGACTTTCGGTTCCAATGGGCATCCAATCGTACTCCAGACACCAGGCAACCCCCATTGTCATGTCATTCTTCGTGGAGGATTGGCTCCAAACTATTTTAGTCCAAATGTTCGTAGTACTGCTTATGACCTTGAGTACAACAAGTTAGCACCTAGCCTCATTATCGACTGCAGTCATGGCAACAGTGGTAAGATTGCAAAAAACCAACTCAATGTTATCAATAACATTTGCGATCAATTGACCGCAGGTGAAACGAGCATTTCAGGTGTGATGTGTGAAAGCTTTTTGCAAGGTGGTAACCAAGCATTGAATTCAGAAGAGTTGTGTTACGGCAAGTCGATTACCGACGAGTGTTTGAACTGGGATGATTCCGTAAGCTTCTTATCTAAACTCGATGAAGCTGTTAAGATTGCTTACCAAAACGAATACCTTCATTCTGAGATCGCTTAACTATTTAGCCGGGCATAACGCCCGGCTTCATTAGTTGTCTAACGTAGCCCCTCCGTCCACACGAAGATCATGCATTGTGATCTGTTTAGCACCATCAGACATCAGAAAGAGAACTGCTTTAGCTATGTCTTCTGGTTCTGCCATTTGCCCCAATGGAATCCCCAGCCGATATTGCTCTAAGTTGCCTTTTATGACTTCATTCTCGCCGTAGTTGACGTTCCATAGCTGGGTCTGCATGTCTGTTCTCGTTGAACCAGGGCTAACAAGATTGCAGCGAATGCCCTTTTCAGCAAGTTCCAAACCAACGCACTTCACTAGCATATTTAAGGCTGATTTTGTTGCTGCATATGCCCCTATATTCAACCTAGGTGTATTTGCCGAATTTGAGCCAATTACGACAATGTTTCCCTGCTGTCTATCTTTCATGCTGTTTGAAATCGCTTGGATTAACGCCAAAGCACCAAAGGTATTTACATCAAACATTTGTTTGATCTCATCCAAAGACATATCGTTCACGGCACCCAGATGCAATATTCCAGCACAACTCACTAAATGGTCAAACTGAAACTCACGATCGAGTTGGCAAACTTTGTCATTCACCTCATCGTGTTTTAATAAATCCAATTCGAAACAACATAACCTAGATTCATCAAAGCGAGCTCGAAGAGCTTCAATACTTTGATTCAAAAACGAAATATCCTTATCTGTCGCTACCACTCGATAGCCATTTTCTAACAGATGTTCCAACACAGCATAACCAATACCTTTACCTGATCCAGTGAGGAGTACCGTTTCAAAAGTACTATTCATTTACCTTACCCCAACATTCAAGTGGTAGCAGAAATCTGACGTCATTTATCGCTCCTTATTAAAATGCAATTAATTATCGTTTGATGTTGATAATCATTCTCACCTATACTCTAGCACTACATTTGCATGTGAAACAATTTGTAAATATGAGTAACGTAATATTTAGAGGTTAGGTTTATGAAACGTGAAGTTGTTGGATTCTCCAAAATGACTGATGAGATTTTGGATGCGCGATTAGATGAGTCCCCTTTCTTCTTTGCTTCCCCCCATAGTTCGATGCTAGGCGTCGGTATTGAACAACAACTTGAGCAAGCCATTCCATTTTCACAACTGGCAGTTCAAGCCAATGAAATGTTGGAAAAAGCAAAGTCTGAATACAACGATAACCCTGTCTTGTTTGCCAGCGTTCCTTTTGATGAAAATACGCCAACAAGATTTGTTATCCCAGAGAAGCTTTATGTTTCCAGTAGCCACAGAGCAAGAGGACAAGATAAACAAAGTTCAAATAAAGCGACCATAGTGTCTGCTCCAACCGGAAACGATTATAAACAAGGGGTATCTACTCTCTTGAATTTGTTTGATACCACAGAGCTATCAAAGGTCGTACTTTCACGCTCACTCAGGCTGGCAACAGATCACACAATCGACCAAACAGTGCTACTGCGTAACTTATTGTCCATCAATGCCAATGGTTACACCTTTGCTTCAGACATTGGAAGTGGGGTTAAGTTGATGGGAGCCAGTCCGGAACTACTACTGGCCAAAAAAGGCGGTCACGTGATTTCTAACCCGTTAGCGGGCTCTCGTCCCAAATCTCAAGACACTCAAGAAAACCTTCATTTACGTGCTTCCTTGTTAGATACCCAAAAGGATCTGAATGAACATAGTTTTGTTGTCGAAGAAATTGAAAAAGTCTTGAGTCGTTATTGCCACAACCTGTTTACTCCCATGGTGCCTTCAGTGATTGAAACGGAAACAATGCTGCACTTGTCGACCGTATTGGAAGGTCAGGCAGACGATCCAACAACGAGTGCACTGCAAATCGCGGCCGAGCTCCACCCTACTCCAGCGGTTTGTGGGTTCCCAAGAAATTCGGCTTATCAAGCCATTAAGCAGATAGAGAACTTTGACCGTGGCTACTTTACCGGCATGGTTGGTTGGTGTGATGCAAGGGGTAATGGTGAGTGGGTGGTAACCATTCGCTGCGCAGAAGTAAGCCAGCACGAAATGTGCGTGTTTGCGGGTGCAGGTATCGTCATGGACTCTTCTCCTCAAAGTGAGCTAGATGAAACAGGAGCGAAGATGGGAACAATTTTACGTGCTGCTGGTATTCAAATTGACGAATTGCTTACGGTATAGAACGCATGACGAACATACAGCACACGTTAGATTTTACACCATGGCCACAAGAGTCCGCTCGGTACTATCGGGCAAAGGGATATTGGCAAGATAAAACATTATTCGACCATTTGCTGGACTCGGTTAAGACTCATCCAGATGCTTTAGCCATCATCAGTGGTGAATGCTCATACACCTTTCAACAGTTGCATGACAAAGTCACCCAGCTCGCCGCAGGATTCATTACATTAGGCCTGAAATCGGGTGACAATGTTGTCATGCAAATCAGCAATCGAGCGGAGTTTTATATCTGCTTCTTTGCACTAACCATGCAAGGGATAAAGCCAGTTGTTGCACTGCCAGCTCACCGAACTCTTGAGCTCAGCTATTTTTGTCGTCACGCACAAGCAAAAGCGTATATTTTCTCTGATGACACGCCGGGTTTTGATGCCCAAAAGACGGCCTTAACTTTGCAGGATGAATGTGCATCATTGTCATACCTCATTCACACAGACCAATCGGTAGATTCTCAAATTACCGAATTAAGCACGCTTTATGAAGCGCAAGGTATTGCTCAAAACAGCAATGCTAACCATGTAGCTTTCTTCCAGCTGTCTGGTGGCACTACAGGCACTCCAAAGCTGATCCCAAGAACACACAATGACTACGCATATAGCGTTATCGCAAGTAATGCAATATGTAACTTCAGTGAACAAACACGCTATCTGTGCGTATTGCCAGCAGCACATAACTTCCCATTAAGTTCCCCGGGTGCGTTAGGCGTTTTCTTTGCTGGAGGCTGTGTGGTATTGGCACAAGATAGCTCACCACAAAATGCGTTCAAGCTGATTGAACAACATAGGATCACCGTCTCCGCTCTTGTACCACCACTCGCGTTACTTTGGATGAAACATGCAGAGACTGCCGATGACGATATTTCTAGCCTTAAATTTGTGCAAGTTGGTGGCGCCAAGTTCAGTGAAACCACAGCCAGAGAGCTACCTAATAAGCTAAACTGCCAATTACAACAAGTCTTTGGAATGGCGGAAGGTTTGGTCAACTATACACGTTTAGATGACCCGATTGATGTCATCGTAAAAACACAAGGGCGGCCAATGTCGCCAGACGATGAAGTGCTCGTGGTTGATGACGAAGGCAAACCCGTCCCTGTTGGTGAAGAAGGTGCACTATTAACCCGAGGCCCATATACGATCCAAGGTTATTTCCGCGCCAAAGAACACAATCAACGTTCATTTAACGCAGAACGATTTTACGCCACGGGAGATCTCGTTCGGCTAACCTCTGACGGCAACATCATTGTTACTGGACGTGATAAAGACCAAATCAACCGAGGAGGAGAAAAAATCGCCGCAGAAGAAGTAGAAAACCTGATACTTCAACATGACAGCGTACATGATGTCGCTTTAGTCGCCATACCTGATGAGTTTCTGGGCGAGCGCAGCTGTGCGATTATTGTTCCTGAAAGCAACCAGAAACCAAAACCTGTTGAACTAAAACGCTTCTTGCACAGTCAAGGACTTGCTCAATTCAAGATTCCTGACCAAATCCATTTTGCTGAAGCCTTACCGAAAACTCCGGTAGGCAAAATAAACAAGAAAGTGTTAAGAGAACAATTCTCTTCATAATAAAAAAACCGATTTCATCAGAAATCGGTTTTTACTTAAGCTCTAAGCGGCAACTTCCAAATTCGATTCAATCATTTGCCACCATTCTCTTAAGGTGTTTTTTTGCATGATGTCCGAAAAGGCAATATCAATGCCCTGCTTTCTCCAAGCTTCAAATAACGTCATTGCTCTTATGGAGTCTAGGCCTAAAAACATTAGGTTCTCATCAACATCAACTTCTTCAAGATCCATATCTAGAATCTCTGCGACATCAACACGCATGGAAGCTAGGCTCAGCTCTGACTTCAGTTGCCCACCCTGTGCTATTTCATTGATAACCTGCGACATTGATTTAATGCAACCCGCTCTGCCTGCAACGTATTTCAACGCGTACTGATGATCTTCCAAAGAAAAGTCTGCAATCGCATCCCCGACAATGAAGGGCTTAACGTCTAGCATAAATGCATCAAGCGCAGTAGACAAAATACCGATATGACCGTAGACCCCGACAATAATCAGTTGGTCACGCCCCGCTTCTCTCATCCAATCTAACAGAGGCGTCTTCTTAAACGCGCTATAGCGCCATTTTTTATACTGAATATCACCTTGTTCTGGAGCAACTTCTGCAATGATTTCTGTTTCTTGCGTGAGCCCCGTTCCCCAGAAATCCGTTAGTAAAGCACGTTCCTTAGGATCTTGATTCGCAGGTTGCGCTGTATAAACCACGGGAATATCCGCATGACGAGCAGCCTGCGCAACGTTTTGTACATTGCGAAGTAAGTGTGGGATAGGTTGCTTGGCTTTATCAAAGAAGTTAATAAAGTAATCCTGCATGTCGTGAACCAATAACACCGCTTTGTCTGGCTCAATACTCCAGTTGACTTTGTTATCAGGGAAAGTATCAACTTCTGGTATTTCGTAGCCAGCAATCTTGGGAATCGCCATTTTTTATAATCCTTAGTAAGTTATTTCCTATATAGGAATTGGTTGACGTTGTTTATGAACAAAGAAACAAATGGTAACAATTATCATTTAACCAATAGTAAGCAGCAGCAAAGACAAAATCAATTGATAATGATAGTAGTTCGCAATAAAGTAGCTACCTTCTACCAATAATGAAGTCATACGCGTTCGTTATAGAGCGATTAACCACGGGAACTAATGATGAGACACCACTATGCGAGAATTTTTATAGGGCTGCTTTTTCTAACCTTATTGTCGGCATGCAATGATGCTGCAATTTCAGACCAGACGTCTAAGCCATTAACTGTTTCAGACGGTTGGCCAAAGAAAATAACGTCAAGCTATGGTGACATCACACTGACATCACCACCCAAGCGCATCGTTTCCACCAGTGTTTCGATCACAGGAACACTTTTGGCTATTGATGCTCCAGTAATTGCTTCGGGAGGGACGCTTTCCAACAGTCCTGTCGCAGATAAAGACGGGTATTTTTATCAATGGCGCTCCGTTGCCAATCAAAGAAACGTTAAACCACTATATCAAGGCCTAGCTAATGCAGAAGCCGTCGCCAAAGAACGACCAGATTTGATTATTGTGTCCGCAACGGGTGGTGACTCTGCAATAAAAATGTATGACCAGTTCTCAGCTATCGCTCCGACTCTGGTTATTAATTACGACGATAAAAGCTGGCAAGAGCTTGCCCGACTATTGGCATCCTTTACTGATCGGAAAACACAAGCGGAAAACGCAATTCAACGCTTCAATCAGAGGGTTGTCGAAGTCAAAGAGCGCATTAAACTGCCACCTCAACCAACTACTGCCATGGTGTATTATGGCGATGGTCGTGGCGCTAATTTTTGGACAGTAAACTCCGCCCAAGGACAAGTTTTGCAAACCTTAGGGTTTGAGTTAAGTGAGATCCCAGAACCACTCACAGACAATCATCAAATGGGACAACGAAAAGATATTGTTCCAGTCAATGGTGAGAATTTTGCCGATGCGATAACAGGTCAATCCATACTTTTGTTCGCCGCAGAAGCACCTGTGATTCAGCAATTACGAGAAAATAAGTTCATCGCCCATTTGAAAGCGGTTCGAGATCACCATGTTTACGCAATGGGTAATGATTCATTTAGACTTGATTATTACAGCTCCATGAATTTACTTGAGAACATTGAAACACTTTTCAGTGCTCAATAGAAAACAAACCGCCCATATAGGGCGGTTTATTCTAACTTGTCGCTGTGGCTTCTTTTGCTGAACCGGTTGGCTCTGGTGGCGGAGTCAAAGCAGGATCAAATAGCTTTGCTCGGCGCAGCGGGCGGAACAGAATAACCATTAACATCCCTACCCCTGTCGCCCCCAATCCAAATGAAAATATCGACATTGCTGGCGCCATAACCTTACCTAAAGCACCTAATCCAATAGCACCCATTGAGTCTCCAGTTACGTCTTGCGCTGTCCATAAACTGCTTACACGGCCTAATAAATGATCCGGGGTATGTCCTTGGACAATAGAATATTGAATAAGCGAAGCCACAGAACCTAAGTATCCGTATATCACCAATATACTAAGGAATAACCAATAGTTTCCTGCCAATCCCATGGCCACAATGGCTAAAAATGTTCCCATAGTTGCATAGATCATAACCATTCCCGGCCGTTGAGATTGCTTTACCCAACCTGACGTCAATGCACCGACCATTGCGCCTAATGGGATCGCTGAGTACATCAATCCGGCATTCGCTGCATTTCCGGTAAATGTTTCAAGAGCCAACGCGGGAAACATAACTCTAACCGCTGTTGCGAGTGTTTCTAAGGTACCAAAAACAACCACACACCCCACAACCTTGTTCGAAAAGAGAAACTTTACGCCTTCATACAATGACAACAACGGATTTTCTGGTGCGTCATGACTCGGTTTCATGGAAGGAAGTCTGAACAACGGGAATAAGGTGCACAAGGTACCAATTGAAGCAGCAAGGTAGTTCCAGCTGACATCACCAAACGAGATGAGCAACCCACCAATCGCTGGTGACAAAACCATTCCCATGCGGACGGTAAGCATGCTCAGTGCCGCCGCTGAGGGCAAATTCTCTCGCCCAACAATAACGGGCAACGAAGCCATCAAGGCCGTCATTCCCATCGCACCAAAAAAGCCATCCCACACAGAAAGTACATAAAGTGCAACCAAGGAAGATTCCGCCAATAGGCTGTTTAAGGCTAACGCCCCAAATCCAATGCCACACGTTGTTCTGGCGAATAGAATGAGTTTGCGTCGGTCGTATTTATCTGCCAAAACGCCCCCGATGAGCAGCCCGACAAACATGCCGATGCCATCTAATGCCATGATCATTCCGACTTGAAGGGTCGAGCCGGTCATTTGATGTATCTGTATTGGTACAGCGACGGTCATCATGCCAAGAGCAAGAATCGACATCATCCTTGCAATAAATACCATTCTAAAATTCGGGTTTTCTTTAAGTAAGCTGAAATCCAGCATAATTTTGGGCATTTTCATTATTTCTTACGTCAAATATTGTGAGTCGTGAAATCAACACGTTGAAAGAGGATGCTTATTGCTTGAACATTCTACGCATCAAGTTACAATAATGGCAATGATAATTATTTACAATTGTATTTATGAGTGTTCATAAGTTGCCTTCAATCTCTTCTCTCTTACCAAGTAAAACGGCACTCCCCCAAACGCCAGACTCCCGTAAAAAACGTACTTATCGCCACTCTTTAACGTTATTTTCTTTATGTGCTCTACTGCTGTTCACATGCATCTTAAGCTTGATGATCGGTGCCAAAAGTATATCGCCAAGTATTGTGTTTGAAAGCTTACGAGGCACAGTAACATCAACAGCAAGCCAAATAATCCTCGAAGCAAGAGTCCCACGAACCCTCGTTGGGTTGCAGGTCGGAGCGGCGTTAGCTGTGGCAGGTGCCTTAATACAATCTTTGACACGCAATCCCCTTGCAGATCCCGGCATCCTCGGTGTAAATGCTGGTAGCAGCTTTTTCGTGCTTATTGGTGTCGCAATTTTCGGTAACCATTTGATGAGTGAACACCTTTGGTTCGCTTTTCTCGGTGCTCTCACTACGAGTTTGTTTGTCTATTTCATAGGAACATATAAAGAAGCCCGAGTGAATCCATTAAAAATTACACTTGCAGGTGTGGCTCTAGGTGCACTTCTTGCGGGGGTGTCGTCATCAGTGACGCTTTTAAACCCTCAAGCCTTTGACGAAATGCGTTTCTGGGACGCTGGCTCGTTAGATATCAGAAACCTCTCTTTGACCTTTACGGCCATCGCTCCCATTACATTTGCATTGATCGTCGCGTTATTGATTGCCCCAGGGTTGGACAATTTAGCCCTTGGTGAAGATGTTGCGCAAGGACTGGGTACGAATGTCAAACAGACGCAAGCTTTAGCCCTGCTGGTGATCGCTATTTTATGTGGCAGTGCCACAGCGCTTGCTGGTCCAATTGGCTTTGTTGGCTTGATGATCCCACACGTAGCTCGAAAGCTGGCTTCTTCAAGCCAACGCTGGTTAACGCTTTATGCAATGGTTCTTGGTCCTCTCCTTTTGATTAGCGCCGATATCATTGGCCGTGTTATCGCTGTCAATGAAGTCCGAGTCTCTATTGTGACAGCATTTGTCGGGGCCCCAGTCCTAATCTACCTCGCTCGTAAACTGAACTCCTTTGGTAAACTCTAATGCAACCATCAGGCACTTACCTACTTGGCCGCAAAAGCGGCCGTTTCAATTTTCTAATATCCAAACGAACTGTCGCTTGGTGCATTTTGCTTACAATAGCCACAACAATCATTGCCACCTTCGCTTTATCTCAAGGAGAGCTAAGAACAAGCCTGACCGATCTTGTTGAGGTCGCATTCGGCACAGCTGAACAATTCACTTCAATTGTGATTCTTGAATGGCGACTACCGAGGTTATTTGCATCGCTTGTTTTTGGCGCAGCGCTCGGAGTCAGTGGTGCACTTTTTCAATCACTCATCCGTAATCCATTAGGAAGCCCTGACATTATTGGCTTTAACACTGGCGCGTACACAGGTGCACTAGTCGTCATCATTGTATTTGGGGGAAGCTATTTTGAGGTTGCATTTGGTGCAATCACAGGCGGCTTAATTGCAGCAACGGCTGTATACCTGCTGGCATACAAACAAGGAATCCAAGGATTTAGATTAATCATCATTGGTATTGGCATCAGCGCCATGTTAAGCGCTTTTAATAGCTGGCTGATGCTCACAAGCAAGTTGGAGACAGCGATGACAGCCGCCATATGGGGTGCTGGTACACTGAATGGGCTGGGATGGAATAAAATTTTGCCATCATTTGTTTTTATTGCTGTCGCTTTTGCCATATCTGCAGCACTTGTCAGAAAGTTAAACATTTTAGAAATGGGTGATGACAATGCCGCAATGCTTGGCGTAAATGGTGAGCGTACTCGGCGGTTAGCGATGCTATCTGGCGTTATTTTGACAGCAGCAGTCACCGCCGCTACCGGCCCGATTTCATTCATCGCTTTAGTCGCTCCACAACTTGCTAGAAAGCTAACCAAAGATGGCTCGGTGGGACTGATGGCCTCTGCATTGATGGGAGCGATGTTACTCACTCTGTCCGATTTCACTGCCGTTAATTTATTTGCACCAAACCAATTACCCGTCGGCGTAATAACCATAAGTATTGGAGGTATCTACTTGCTGTATTTGCTTATTCGCCAATCAGAGAGATCATAATTTGACTAACGCAACACAACATAAAATAAACTCGCGCTATCGATTGCAGGCGGAACAAGTCACACTCGCCTACCAAGATAACGTCATATCTCAATCTTTGTCAGTTGGCATTCCAGACAATAAATTCACTGTCATCTTAGGACCAAACGGCTGCGGTAAATCAACATTACTACGCGGATTAAGCAATCTGCTCATGCCCAAATCTGGATCTGTTTTGTTAGATGGCAAAAATATCTGCCACTTTCCTCGTCAAGAACTGGCAAAGCAGCTGGGACTACTGCCCCAATCTGCAATTGCGCCATCTGGCTTAACTGTTCACGATCTCATATGTCGAGGACGCTTCCCTCATCAATCATTTTTGAAACGCTGGACACAAGCTGACGAACAGGCCGTACAACAAGCGATAGAGGCAACTCAGGTTGAGCCATTACTAGGCCAAAACGTTGAAGCATTATCCGGAGGACAGCGGCAACGTGTTTGGGTTGCTATGGTTTTGGCGCAAAAAACACCTTATTTATTGTTAGATGAACCGACAACTTATTTAGACATTGCACATCAAATCGAACTATTGGATCTATTCAGAAAACTGAATCGGCAAAACAGTTCAACCATCGTTGCGGTGCTGCACGATCTCAATCATGCATGTCGTTACGCTGATCACTTAATCGTGATGAATTCAGGACAAGTCGTTGCAGAAGGAACACCCAATACGGTGATCACAGAAACACTGATCCAACACGTATATGGGTTACGTTGTTTAGTAATGCCCGACCCTCTAACCAAGACGCCAATGATCATTCCTCGAGATTCTAGAGTCGATTAGCGTTTCTGACGATATCATGCATTTCACATAAAGAATTTACACCAATAAAAAACCGGCGAAATCGCCAGTTTTATTTTTGTTATTTCAAGCTTGGGAGTCCACTAAGCAACGTGTTTAGCTGCTCCCCAACATCACCAACGTTTTCAGGCGCGATAATATCTTCGTGCGAACACTCAAAATAATGCTTATGCAAGCTGGTAATAAATGGCTTCCAATGCGCATCAATGTCATACCCCTCCGGTAAGGTACGTTGAGCCACAAACAAATTCACCTCACCATCATAAAGTGATGATTTTGCACTAGATAATAGCCGGACAGCATCTCCATAGTTCGATGTAATATCTTTAAACATCGCCATACGTTGCTTGTCCAACTCATCATCTGTGATGTCATTTGCTGCTAAGAACAAATCCTTTTCTCTTTCGATCTCGTCTTGCGCCTCTTCATTCATTGGCCCTTCCCAATCTTGACCTTCAGGTGGATAGGTATCTAGCAAGCCTAGGAATGCAACTTCTTCACCTTGACGTTGCAGTTTAGATGCCAATGCCTGAGCTACTGTTCCACCAAAGGAATAGCCTAGTAAATGGTATGGTCCTTCAGGCTGTAATTGCTTCAATGCTTTCATATGAATATCACAAGCATCTTCCATGTCTCGTCCCGCAGAGATGGCACCATTTGGACGTGGTGATTGCAGGCCAAACACTGGATAGTGACCATCCAGATATTTAGGTAAACCTGTATATTGCCACGCGAATCCAGAGGCGGAATTGATGCAGAAGAGCGCAGGACCAGATCCCGCTCTTATTGGCAGGACTTCACCAAAGCCAGCAAGAGTTGGATCGTTTAGCGCTTCATCGTCTAACAATAATGCCGTCAGTTTCTCTGGTGTTGGATTCACCATAATTTGACCAATGGTCACAGGAACATTAAGAATTCGGCGAATATCTGCTGCCAGCTTCATTGCCATTAATGAGTGACCACCTAAGGCAAAGAAATCATCTTCTGCAGACAGAGTATCCAGCCCTAACACGTCAGCAAATATGCTCACAAGCTGCGTTTCCATCCCTGGTCGTGCTGTTCGCCCAGACCCAGTGACAACGTCACTCGGGAGAGGCAATGCTTTGCGATCAAGTTTGCCGTTGGCACTTAACGGGTATTCTTCCATCAGGATAATGGCAACAGGAACCATGTGCGCTGGTAAATGCTCTGCCAGTTTGTTGCGCAGAGTCTCGCTCTCTGTTTCGACACCATCATTGAGGATCACATAACCCACAAGTTGGCGATCATCCGCACCTGCCATAGCCTTTTCATTACTCAAGGATTTTGCACAGACAAGGGCCTGCTTAACACCTGCAAGCGATTGAAGTGCCGTTTCGATTTCTCCCAGTTCAATCCGTTGACCACGAATTTTTAATTGATCATCACTTCGACCAAGGTATTCGATTTTTCCAGAGGGCAGCCAACGAACAACATCCCCAGTACGGTACATACGATCCCCACTCGAGAACGGATTCGCAATAAACCTGTCTGCCGTTAATCCACTGCGGTTCAAATAGCCGATAGCCAATTGATCACCAGCTAGATACAACTCACCGGGGACACCCACTGGCGTTTCTCTCAGGAAGCTATCTAGCACATACACCTGCGTATTCCATACGGGTAGACCGATCGGCACACTCGTCCCTAAGCTTTCAGCTAAAATAGAACCAAAAGCCGGACAATACGTCACATCAACCGCCGCCTCAGTTGGACCATATAAGTTGTGTAATGGCGCCTCTATCCAGCGTGCATATTGATTAGACAGTTCTTTCGATAATGCCTCACCAGAACAGAAAACACGCTGTAAGCTTCGAGCGACACGCTCACCTTGTTCATGACTGTTTTCTATCGATGCCATAAACGCAGCAAGCATAGACGGTACAAAGTGCATGGTTGTCACTTTGTAGTCATTGATGATCTGCATTAACCACTCCGGATCTTTATGCGATTCCGGTGGTGCCATGACCAAGCTCGCACCTTCAATCAGCGGCCAGAAGAACTCCCAGACGGAAACATCAAAACTGCATGGCGTTTTTTGCAAGACCACATCTTGCGCATTGAGTGTATATTCATGCTGCATCCATTTCAGGCGGTTTACGATAGCCTGATGCGAAACTAACACGCCTTTCGGATTCCCTGTCGAGCCAGATGTATAGATAATGTAGGCCCCATGATAAGGCGTAAGTCCATCCTTCTCTTCAGTCAGCGTGGAAGCCACTGGTTTAGGAAGTTCATCCAAAATCAGCAACTCTCCGAGTGCAGAAAAGCGCGCTCGGTGCTCAGATGTCGTGATGATCAGCTTAGGCTTCGCATCATTGACCATGTACGCCAACCTTTCGTCTGGATAACCCACGTCAAGCGGTAAGTAAGCGGCCCCACATTCAATAATACTATTGAACGCAAGACTTAACTTCGTACTTCGTGACAACGCAACGGCAACAATATCGCCAACACTCACTTTGTGCTGCCAAAGTAACTCTGCTATCGCTTTCACCTGCCCTCTCATTTCGCGATAAGTGAAACTTCGGTCTTCATCAATCAAAGCAAGCTTCTCGGGCGTTTTCTCAGCTTGTTGCGCCATCAACGAACGCAAGGTTTGCTCTGGTAACGCAACTTTGGTCTGGTTAATACGTTGCTGTAACTCAATTTCATCAGCAAGACGTAAATCTAACTGGGTCAAACTTGCCTCTGGTGACGCGATAATCGCATCTAACACTTGTTCAAAGCGCTGCATTACTTGCTCAGCGACACCCGCTGTATCGCGGTATTCAAACAGAATATGGATCTGCTCACCCGGTAACACTAAGAGCGTTAATGGGTAATGAGTGTAGCCACGGTTATGAATATCGCACAGCTGCGCCCCTGCATAGTCTTTGTTAAACCAATCAGAATGGTCTGGATAGTTCTCAACCACCAGCAGCGTATCAAATAGCGTTTCGCCGCCAGCCAATTGCTGAATTTCACCCAAACCAAGTTCATCATGCTCTAGTAATTGAATCTGAATTTCTTGATGAGCTATTAGCTGCTCAAGCAAACTTAGCTCTGGTTTGAGTTTCATCCTTACCGGAATGGTATTACTGAACAAACCAATATGTTCATCAATCCCTTCCACATGACCAAAACGACCTGATATCGGCGTACCAAACACTACATCTTCTCTGCCCATCATGCTGCCAAGAATGCTCGACCAAACACCTTGCATTAATGAGTTCATGGTAAGGCCATAGTGGCGAAGTAGCTGATTGATCGCTCGAGTTTTGTCTTCTGGGATAAACAGTTCGAGCTCGTTGAGCCTATCTGTGACGGGAATATCTTCAAATGCAATGGCTGGGTTCACGCCCTGTAACACATCCACCCATCGTTGCTGAGCGGCTTTTTTACCTCTTCCCGTAAGCTGCTCAACAACACTGGCATAACTTGCACTAATCGGCGTTAAAACATCAGCATTACTTGCATATGCCGTTAGGAAATCTCTCAACAAAATCGGCGTCGACCAACCATCAACCACCAAGTGATGAGCTGAGATGTACAAAGTACTTTGGTTATCACCATGATAAATCACACTCGCATTTAATAGTGATTGTTCAGGGTTGCTGAGATCAAACTGACGCGTCAGCTCACTTTTCTCATAACAAGTCAGATACGCTTGCTGCTCGCTTTCTTCCATCGAAGTAATGCTATGACTCTCGATTGGCCACTCACCAAGCTCCTTAGGAATAAGCTGAACGGTTTTACCCAGTATATCACTATCAAACTTAGCCATTAATTGAGGATGACGGCTTATCACCACATTAAGAGCACGCTTAACATGTCCAATATTGATTTCACCGTTAAAGGTTAAGCGCGTTGTTGAATTGTAATTACTGTTCTCATCACCCAGTTGTGACTGGAATAACAATCCTTCTTGTAAAGGCAAGGCCGGAAGCACATCTGCAAGCTCACCATATCGCTTTTCAAGACTTGAAGCTTGTGGCAATGAAATACCGACAACCGTCAATTCAGCTGGCACTTTTAGCTCTTCAGCCAACATTGTTCTCGAAGAAAGCCAATCAACTATGGAATTCAGATTCTCTTCAATTTTATCACTAATAACATCGATTTCATTTTGGCTAAACTGGAATTCGTTCCATGACCAGTTCAATGCAAATACGGGCGCGGCTGCATTTTCATCGACAAAAATATTCAGTTCGAGATCGTGCTGCAGTGCTTGTTCACTGTCTAACAGAACAGCAAAGGTATCAGCAAATTTTCTAGCTCGACTTTGTGGCGACCATTTCTCTGACGATTGCTCAAATCGGCCCAAATAGTTAAAGAGTACCGACGACTTATAACGACTTGCTAGTTCTTTTAACTCGTTACGATGAGGATTATCAAGATGGAGCAAGGCCATATACCCCAACCCTTTATCCTTGATACTCCGTTTGGCTTGCTTTACCTCACGCAGCAAGTCAACCGTTGTCCCTGATTCCGGCAACTCCACAACCAAAGGATACTCTGTGGTAAACCAACCTATGGTTTGGCTTAGGTTGATGGACGAGTCAAACTCTTCTCGCCCATGAGATTCAAGATTGAATTTAATCGCCTCGTTGCCAAACACATTAGCAATGGCTGCACTTACGGATGAAAGTAAGATTTCTTCAATATCAATCGACTCTGACAGTTGACCGAACTCAAGCACACGCTCTGTGGTAGCGGCTGCCAGTTTATTTCGGCAATGCTTAACCCGGCAATCCTCTTGCGCAGGTTTGAACGGTATGACAGGACGACTTTCTCGTACTCGCCAATCCGCCATTTGCTGAGCAGCAACATCCAAATAATTGTGCAGCGCATGAGACCAGGTATTGATACCCGTGACTTCATTTGGAATGACGATGTCATGACCGGAAACTTCCGCGCGAGTTAGTGATTTAAGCTGAGGCAATAACACACGCCAAGAGACACCATCAATCAACAAGTGATGGGCTAAGATCATCAGGCCACATTGCCCTTTACTATCACTTAACATCACTAACCGTAATAACTGACCATTAGCCAAGCTCATTGTCTTACCATACTGATCAAATATGGCATCAATATCGGCATGTTTTAGCTCGCCTACTGTTAGATGCTCCACCCACGATGCGACATCAAGTTGATCTATCGATTCGATATAATATTGCGATTCTTTCTTTATTAAGCGACACACCGAATTCATCGATACCAGTTTCACCAGCGCTCGTTGTAGCGCACTCAACGTAACATCAGCTTCGATTTCGACAAAGACACTTTGAACATAGTTGGTGTCCTCCGAGAAGGTATCTTCAAACCATCGCCACATTGGCAACGGCTTTATTTGCCCTTCTTGCGCCACATGCTCTTGCTGGTTAAGTAGCTTTATCACTTTTGCCATATCACCGACTCTACGGGCGGCAAAGATTTCTTTGGGGCGGAGTTCGAAGCCAACTTTACGCAAAATGGTGCCAAGCCCCATTGCGGAGATACTATCCCCACCGAGGTTAAAGAAATCATCTGAAATGCCAACATCAGCAACACCAAGCAATTCTGCAATGGCACTACATAGAGCAACTTCTTCTGCTGTAACCGGAGCTATCACTTCTTCGCGATTGGTAAGATCAATGTTTGGTAATGACTTTCTGTCGATTTTCCCGTTGACGTTTAACGCAAACGCGTCAAGGATCATCAAACCTGCCGGAACCATGTATTCTGGTAATGCCTGACTCATTTCATCGAGTAATTGCTGCTCAGAGGTATGCCCCTTCGCATGACTGACTAATGTGCAATACGCAATTAAACGGTGTGAATCTCCAAAACGTTCTGCAATCACCACGGATGAATCCACATCTGGGATATTGTTGATTGCGCTTTCTACGTCCCCAAGTTCGATACGGAAACCACGAATTTTGACTTGATCATCCGTTCGACCAATAAAGTCTAACTGCCCATTCTCGCGCCATTTTACTAAGTCACCCGTACGGTACATTATCTGACCGTGCTCAAATGGATTGGCAACAAATCGATCTGCTGTCATTCCCGGTTGATTCAAATAGCCTTTCGCCAGCCCTGCACCTGCAAGGTATAACTCACCGGCTACGCCGACAGGCACTTCTTGCAATGCATTGTTCAAAACATAGGCTTTAGCGTTGAGTATCGGACGGCCAATCACAGGGGTGGTATCTGCATTTAGAGGAGCACTCACGGCATCTACGGTAAATTCTGTTGGGCCATAGAAGTTCTCTACCAACAATTGAGGGTAATTCCCCACCCGCTCCCACAGTTTTTCTGGTATCGCTTCACTGCCGATGAGAACCAGAGTCGGAGTATAAACCTGCTCCATAAGCCCACTATCAAGCATCTGATTAAACAGCGATGGGGGTAAGTCCATTGCATCGATGCGGTCGTTTTCTACACATTTAACTAATTCATAGGCATCTTTGCGCTGATCATCATCGTAAAGATAAAGCGTGTGCCCGCATAGCATCCAAATAACTTGTTCCCAAGAAGCATCAAATGAAAATGAAGTCGTATGTGAGGCCCTGACCGTAATCTTTTCCGGCTCAGTTGAACGATTTGTCGCTAGGCTTGATATCGCCTTCCCAAAGATAGAGTTTTGATGAGAATGAAGTAAATTAAGTAACGCGCCATGTGTGTTCATAACACCTTTCGGCTTACCTGTTGAGCCTGAGGTAAATACGATATAGGCGACATCATGCTTGGAGATATCAATCTGTTCTGGGGTTGAAATCTGTTGAGCGGTTAATTCAGCAAGTGTTGTGCAGTTTGCTAATTCCCCCCATGACAGGTTTTCTCTATCTTCAACAATAACTGTTTGAGGTTGAGCCTGTTCAAGGATAGTCTCTATACGCTCTTGGGGATAATCAAGATCTATTGGCAAGTAAGCCCCACCACAGCGCATGATAGCCAGCATAGTAACCACGGTTTCTGGACTTCGAGGCAATGCCACGCCTACAACATGCTTTTGTTTTATACCCAAAGTACGCAACTGAGCAGCGCGCTGCTCAATGGCTTCACGCAGTGACTGAAAGCTCCATTTTTGTTGCTTATAAACGAGCGCAGTTTCATCTGGTGTTTGTGCAGCATTGCGTTCCAAAACATCAAGAACAGACTTATCTTGATACGGATCTTGCCATCGATTGCCAACAGACCAATCATCAATACTTTGCTGTTCACTTTGAGGAGCAAGTGCAATTTCAGCGAGTGTAATGGATGGGGTTTGCGCGATTTTCTCTACCATGTTGGCAAATCGATTAGCATGAATCGTTAATGATTGGGTATTATACTTTTGCGCATTGGCTGTGATCTCAATCTCGAGCTTGCTGTTACTTAATGCAGGAGAAAATTCAATATCATCGATCGGACCTGCAGATAAGATATTCGTTTTCGATTTATTGCTACCAACATGCAGTTCATCTTCAAATGGCTTGAAGTTGAGCATTGGTCCGTACAAGGGTTGCCCTACTTTGCCTAAATCACGCGAGATTTGCTCTGCATCATACATTTGGTAACGACGAGCTTGTCTGATGGCTTTATTCATCACCCGAGCGACATCAGTAATACTCATAGTTTTATCAACAGAAAATGCCAAAGGTAGTACATTCACAACCGCACCAGAGGCACTCATTGCCGAACTGCCCATTCGGCGCATAAACGGGAAGCCGACACAGACTTTGTCATTGCCACTGTGTAAATGTAAATACGCAAACACAAGAGCCATTGCGAGCTCTGAAGGCAGTACATTATTGCCTTGCGCATGTAGCCAATCGCCACCACGAAGACTAATGTGCTGCTTAACAACACCAAAACGTGCCTTATCGGTTCCACCTGTGGTTAAAGAAGGCGGAGCGGGCAACGACCTTCCGGCCTCCTTCCAAAAATATCGTGCTTTGTCGTATTGCTCTGATTCGATAAATTGACCATGTTCCGCGACTACCTTGGCCATTGGTGTAAAACCTTCAGGCTCGGACGTTCCGAGTGTCATGTGATTGTAGTGACGGGTGATATTTTGGCTAATTGCGTTAAAACTGAATCCATCAACATCAATATGGTGATAACGCTGGTACCAAAGCCACTTTGGTGCTTGCTTGGAGCCAATTTGAATTAGACAGTGACGGTAGCGTCTTACATTGCCTTGAATATCAATGGCTGTTTGCAGATCTTTTTCCATCCATTCCAATGCAGCATTTTTTGGCTGCTCTAAATGGGAAAAATCGAAAACCTCCAGAACATCTTCTAAAGCCGTTCCGGCTAGAAATTGCTGTTTGATTACGCCTTCGACTTCTACATAACGACAATGTAATGAATCTGCAGTGTTAAGCCCTTTGGCCACTGCCTGCCTAAAAACCGACGTATCAACTTGACCTTCAATTTCTACATAATGTGCGACGTTGAATTCTTCAGGGTTTGGCATCACTTGCTGAGCGAACCAAATTCCTTGTTGTGTGCCCAATAGAGGCCATAAATTATCTTGCACTTGTTGAGTGCGCATTGGTTTATTCCTTAGAAATTTAATTATTATCGTCGTGGCTATTTGTTTGTTTTTTACACACGAATGTCGTGCCAATTCGCTTCGATATAATCAATGCAGTCTTGCTTTAGTGACGGACCAAATGTGCTTTTCCAGCCAGGAGGGATCCCTTTGAACTCAGGCCATAAACTATATTGATTGTTGTGATTAATCAGCACAAAGAACTGGTTTTCAGGTTCGTCAAAAGGATTAATGTATTTCTCAGACATAGTTAACTCCAATCATAGAAAAATCAGGATTCAAAATTAAAAACATATGACAACCCATCAATGATGCCTCCGCGCCAACACAGGCGCTCATGTCCACCATCAAAGGTGCGAAACGATAACCGATGGTTTTGTTGCTTAAGTCGCTGGTATAGGTCTTGGCTCAAGTCCACCATGATGTCTTCCCCTAACCCAACTTCCATAAAAACACTTAGCTTTACGTTAGAACCAAGGCCAGAATGAACCAATTGACTCATTTGAGTTAAAGGTTCGCTTGTTTGAAGAGGAGAATATTCACTAGGTGGCTTCACTAACGAAAAATCAGGCCACCAGAATGAACCCGACTGACAAACAACCGCACCAAAACGGTCCGGATGGTTCAATCCGGCATACATCGCACTCAAACCACCAAGGCTTTGCCCAACAACAGCCGTACGATTAGCCTCATTAGTAATTGGGAAATAATGACCAACCAACGGCAGCAGTTCTTGAGTGATAGCCTGCCAAAACAAAGGGTTGCAACTGAATTCTTCACTACGCAGCGCTCCATTGATTTCATCAATGAAGACATACAAGGCAGGTGAAAGCTGACCGCTGCTCGTCGCATCGGTCAGCGCACTGAACAGAGGCATGGATTGAGACCAAAATTGACCATCTAAGACTAAAACCAATGGCAGTTCAGCCATTTGGTCAGCGCTGGCTGTCGAATACAACCAAACATAGCGCTCATTACCTAAACACTGGCTAGTCCAAGCCAGCTGCATGCCCGCTCCTGCCTGAACATTGCCATTTTTTGTATCGAACCTTGACCAAGCACTTTGCGATACTGCCTTTGGCATAGATAGCGGCGTTTTCGAACGTCCCCATTCGCAGGCTGACAAATTGTTTTTACTTAAATCATCGCGAACACTAAGAGGAAAAATGGTTCTCAACCACTCCCGATGCTTGGTGCGTTTCTCTTGGTATGTTCCGTGGTACGCTGGTTGGACGCGTTCATGTGTCACTGGAATAAACGTGTAGCTCCCACGCCACGTACTGTTTACCCTTGCCTTATAAAACCAAACATCCGTTCCTTTGACATGAGTAAGCCTTGCCATATCAAAGCTGTGATGATCAGTAATACCATTGATATCAATGTATATTTCCTTAACACTGTCATCCGTGTTTCGCCAAAGAAATAGCAGCTCAACGCTTGTATTATCTTGGGAAAGGATAAAAGGTGTTCCTTTTGTCTGCACCTCGTTCCACCAACATGGGGCTCCTACTTCTTCATTATCTTCAAGCAAACCACTTAAAACACTATTGATATTCTTATTTTCTATTATTCGAAAAGCCTTTATATCCATCACAAATCCAACTTGTACGTCGATACTTCATGCATATCTTCTAGTAATGAGATAGCACAAACTTATATCATCATTGTTGTAAATAATAATAATTATCATTAGTATTATTGCCGCAACACTTTTTTACATAAATGTTGTTACAACATCAAATGTTTTCTTCTTTTTTTATTAAGGAATACTCAGGTCATGAAGCCCATGGATTTAAACAGTGGCATCACCATCACTAATACTGGCAAGACTAAACTTGCCATGCTCATTGGTGTAATTTGCCTTGGAGCCAGCACCACTCTTTCAGCAGAGCAAGTGGACAACAGCAATACTAAGAAAGGCCAAGAAACCCTAACAACCCTAGAAACCATTGTGGTACTTGGTGAAAAACTCGGTGGTACACTTGCTGAGAACACAAGCTCAGTCACCGTTTTTACTGATGAAGCAGACAATGGCGAAGATCAAACATACTACGATCTACTCGATCGCGTCCCGAATGTACTGAATGCCCCTTCTGGTATTCCACATATTCGAGGTGTCGATGGTCGTGGGCCTGGTGAAGGCTTCCTTTCCTTCATGACAGGAGCGACACCAAGGGTGAATACAACCGTTGATGGCGTGTCAGAGTCATGGACTGGTGAAGCCTTTGGTAAAGCCGGATTGTGGGATACAGAACAAGTAGAGATTTATAAAGGCCCTCAATCAACCAACCAAGGCCGAAATAGTATTGGCGGCGCGGTGGTCATCAAAACCAAAGATCCAACGTTCCACTTTGAAAGTAAAGTTCGTGGTGGCTACGAAAACGAAGATGACAAATATCACTTAGCTGGTGTTGTTTCTGCCCCAATCGTGTCTGAAAAGCTCGCATTTCGATTAGCCGCCGAGGGCACACAGGGTAATACACCAATTGATTACTCGCTGCCCGATAATGACCAATATCCATGGGACCCTTCTGAAGTTGAATCCTATAATGTGAGAGGTAAGCTGTTATTCAAACCGATGTCTAACGATAAGCTTACGCTAAAACTAACATTGGCTAGCCGTAATGAAGAAGGTCAATATACAAATCTGGTTTCTGAAAAAGGTAAGTTTGAATACATTGATGAAAACGGTACTCGACGTCAAACAACCGAAAGCTGGAATGCAAATTTTGACATAAATTACTTAATCAATGATGAATTAACCCTTGATGTATTGCTTGCGCGCCGAGACTATAATACGAAATTCAAAGCTTATCCTCGTACGGACTGGTGGGGTGATGTTGATGAAAAAAACTACACCGCAGAAGCGAAGCTATCTTATAACTCGTTAGATGACAAATACAATGCCATTGTCGGGGTAAGCAGTTTTTACAAAGATCAGGATACGCAAACAGACTCGATGAAGCGTAAAGATAAAGTTCTGACCAACTCAATTTACTTCGATTCAAAAGTCCAGCTCAATAACCGTTGGGGCCTGCTACTTGGCGCTCGTTACGAAAAAGATGAGCTGAAGCGTGATTTTGACCACGCAAGGTTCCCACTCGATTTCAATGCTGATGAAAGTAACGGTATTTTGCTACCAAAAGTCGGTGTAACTTTAAATGTATCAGACAATTCAATGCTTGGACTTACTGCGCGTAAAGGATACAACGCTGGCGGACTTGGATACAACGAGTACCAACAACAGGTCTTTGTGTTTGAACAGGAAGAAGTCTGGACTTATGAACTAAGTTCCCGTTCAACTTTCCTTGAAAATAAACTTGGTTTGACTGCAAATGTCTTCTACAACGACTATGAAAACTATCAAACGGTCGTGTATGGTGACAGTGGAAATCGTTTCGACAATTACATAGCAAACATCCCTAAAGGAAAAACATACGGTACTGAAGTTGAAACCAATTACTGGTTTGACTCAGGTCTGGACGTATTCGCATTTGTAGGCTTGTTAAAAACAGAAATCACCGAAGGACCAAGCGGTACTGTTGAAAACTTAAATGGGAATGAGTTCAGCTATGCACCTGAAGTGTCGGCTGGTCTTGGCTTCACCCAACAGCTAGATTCGGGCATTTTCTTTGGTGCTCGTGTTAATCACGTAACGGATTACTTTACAGATCTCGCCAACACCCGAAGTACGTCAGCAGGCGACTACACCATATTGAATCTCAATGCAGGTTATGCCATGAATGATCTCACCATTCGGGCCTACATTAAGAATGCAACAGATGAAGATTACGTTCTTCGCCATAAGAATGATCTTATCGAAATGGGCGGACCTCGTACATTCGGTCTTGTGGCTGATTACCAATTCTAACAACACAAAGTGCTCCGATGTTATTGTTATATAGTAACTTAAGGATGTATTGTCTATCAAGGCAGATAAATCTGCTTTTTTCGTAACGTTTATTAAGTACATCGTGACTTGTGTGTACGGCATGTATAGAGAATAGTATTACTCCCTACCAAAGACAAAATAAAGAATCGCAATTAGTCAACTCAATGGATTCCAAAGGAATCCATTTTTTTCTTCACAAAGCTAAAATGATTAACTACGGTATATCAGTGAATACCTGATGCTCATCAGCCAAGGGCAACTGTTGTACTTGTTGGGCTTCAGCTTTCTGTATGGTTTACTGCATTCGGTTGCCCCTGGACACGGTAAAACGGCAGTGACGTCAATGAGCTTGATTCATGGCTACCGTCGCCGACAAGCACTTGTGTTAATGGCGATTATTGCCGCCCTACAAGCCGCGAGCGCGTGCATTCTTTTCGTGATTACTGCCAAGATTGCAGAGCAGTTTGCTTTCAGCCTTTCCGATAATGTTCGTCTGCTGACGCAAGGTTGTGCGGTGTTTATTGTTTTATTGGCGCTGAAAGAGTTTGCGTCGGTGGTCAAGCGCCGCATCAAGTAAACACGATCTCAAGAAGATGATGATTCCGCAGGTTCTAATGACAATATTTCATGGAAAGCACTGCTACTCATCGGCTTCCGCCCTTGTACTGGTGCGGTGTTGGTTCTGTTTCTCTCTAACATGCTAGGCAGCTTAATGTGGGGCATGGTCGCGACATTCGTGATGGCTTTAGGAACGGCAATGACCAACTCGATATTGGTGTTCAACGCTTTAACGATTCAACGCCAAATGAAAAATCACAGCGCCAAACCCAATGCCAACTTGAGCAATACGCTTAACCTCGTGTTAGCAGTCACCATGGTGGCATCGGGCTTTATTCTCTATAACTTTGCCAGCGTGGCAGGATTGCAGAACTTCGTCAGATAAGTACCGACAGCAATAAACGCAAAAGCCCCAACACTTGATTGGGGCTGAATTTACATTGGTTTGTATTTCAATACTGCGTGTTACTTAGGCTCGCGCAACAGGTACAGCATCAGCTTCAATGGCGTTTTCGCGATAATGCTGTGAGGCAAATGCGCGTCCATTAGTAGCCAAGCGCCAGCTTTTAGTTCCTTCGCCTCTTCTTCTAATGTGAACGTACATTCTCCTTCGAGTATTTGTGCAATCGCTGGTACTGCTGCAGTATGTTCACTCATTTCTTCACCTTCGGCGAACCCGAAGATAACACCTCGCAAACGCTCACTTTTGTACACAGGGCAACTCGTGATACCCGCTTTGGGGATATCCACTTCGCTGGCGAGATCTTCATATAAAGTGTATTCAAACATGATTTAGCTTTCCTTCTTTCTTGCGACAAGCGTTATCGCAGATAGGTTCTTTTCGTGTTTGCGGAAAATCTTACGCATGCCGAACACACGCTTTCTTGCTTGCGGTTTAGTCAGTACGTTTTTCACGATTTTTAAGAACCCACTCAAGCCTTCATCAGCGATAACACGTTTTGGTTCGAGTAAATGCATTGGAGCAACAGCCTCAAATTCAACGACAAAACCATTCTCTTCCATCAGTGCTTTCCACTCTGCGGGTGTGATGGGTTTGGCGGGGTGTTGAATGGTCTCGGAAACTTCTCTTTGAATTGCGCGCTTTTTATCTTCATCGATAGTATCTGGCGTAATGCACAGTTCATGGATACCGTAACGACCATGAGTTGCGAGGATTCGAGCAGCCTCAGCAATAATTTCGTTTTTACGCGCATCGGATTGCATCGTCAGCATAGCTTCGCCATAAACCACAGAAGCGCATTCTGGCTCTAACCCTGTCTCTTGTGCATTCCCGACATGACAACGTTGGTTTGCACCCTGTAAGTAAGAGCGAACAATCTCCGCTGCCTGCTCATTTTGTTCGATAGCGGTGTAGCTTGCAGGGGATTTTTCCAAGCACAAACGTGCCGTGTAACCCATACCGGGCGCGAATTCGACAACGAGGTCATCACGCGTAATCGCCAACCCTTGTAGCATTTTTTGTGTTAGTTCTTTGCCACCAGGACGCAGCACTTTCTTACCCAGTTGAGCGAGTACCCAGTGTCCCGGTGTTTTTGTCACTTCTCGCCCTTCATTGGGCATCGCTAATCGTTTAGACATAATGACTCCTAAGCAAAGATGGCGACGGGAACAAAAAGAACGACCAGACCGCACAAGGCAACCCATCGAAATACGTGACTAATACCGTCCATAACTGTTCTCCTTTCTCAGGTTGGATAAGTTGGCACATTAATCAATAATGATTATTATTTGTATCTTATCCCCCAAGTCCGAATTTGCTGCTTGATAATTATCAAGCTAAGGAAAACAGCGTGCCCGGTTCTATTGTTTCGCTACTTAACGAAGAAGAAAAAACGCAACTCTTTTCAAAACGCTCGCCTTTGCATTGCGATGCAGGACATCAACTGTTTGAACGTGGGGAACCTGCGGAAAATATGTATTTGGTCGAGAGAGGAAAAGTCTCGCTGTTTCGTTTGATGCCAAACGGCGACGAAAAGCTGTTTCGGGTGTTCATGGCGGGAGAAATGATTGCGGAAATGGCGATGTTTATGTCCCCAAGAACCTATCCGATGAGTGCCCGTGTCGATCAGGATACGGAGTTGTCTGTGTTCCACTACCAAGATGTGTTGACGGTGTTTACTCAGTCTCCACAGACTTCATTAAAAGTCATGAACTACATGACCAATCGCATCCACCAGCTGATGGATACCGTGAACATTTTGACGCAAGTAAACGCGAACCAAAGACTGGTGATGAAGCTGGCTGACTTCTATCGCGCTCAATCGAGAAGCGAAGGGAAAATCACGTTACCCGTGACGAAAAAGCTGCTTGCAACACAGCTAGGAATGACGCCAGAGACGCTTTCTAGAACGTTCAAAAAACTGAAAAACGATGGTTTTATTACTGAGTGCGAAAGTCATATCACGCTGCTAGATATTCCCGCCATGTGCGAAGCCGTTGAACTGACACCAGAAATATTCCGACGCTCGAAGCGCTGATGTCAACAAAACTGAATCAGTGAGAGGAGGCTTCAGATTGCTGCCACAACTCAATAAGCTCACCGAAGATCCCGGTGCGATGTTTTACTGCCCTGATCTCATCATCAAAGCCGCGAATTATGATCTAATCCAACAGCCCAATAATGTTGTTTTACTCGATACCATCGCCCAAGCTTATTCCGCAAATAGTAAGTTCGATGAATCAGCAAAAGTTCGAAGCAAATTCCTAATACTCGCTCGTAACGATTACGAACGCGCTAGTGCCCATTTTGACCGAGGCATGGCATTCACATTTGCAGGGAAACATGACGACGCTATTTCAGATTACACCCAAGCTATCCGAGTCATCCCATCGGCTGCGCTTTATGCCAACCGCGCCAGCAGTTACGCCAGTATAGGCAATTTAACTTCATCAATAACCGACTACACAACTGCTCTTTCAATGTCAGATACCGGAAGTGACAGCTATAATCGTCATCTCCTTTATCGTGCACAAGTTCTGACAAAAGCTGGACAATTTCCTGAAGCGATCACGGACTACCGGAGATTGATTGCGATAGCACCAAGTAATGTTGAAGCACGCAAGGCTCTCATTCTCGTGCTTGCAGATTCTGGAAAACTGGATGAGGCAAATATCAGTCTCATCGAATTTAAAGAAAAATTTCTAGAGGACTTCAAACAATTCAGGTCAAAACTGGTCAGAATTCCTACGTTAGCCGACCAATCGGGAATCTCTGCCTCCAACCGCCTCAAACCGCGTCTGGAGGCAAAAGGAGAGCGAGCATTGTTGCACCAAATCAAAGAACTTGTACGTGGTGGCAAGTGGATCATGTATGGTAAGAACCGTATAGAATATAAAGCCAGCCCTGCGACATTGCGTCCCGCCCTATCAGGTCATCTTCAGATCGTTAACGTGACTTGCGTCAGCGATGGCCCTAAAAGTGACCTCCATCCTGTTACGAAAGGAGAGCGCCTTATTAAAGGATGTCCGAAAGACCTGCGACAATGGAATGTTTCAAACCTAATGGTCGATCTTTTAAAAGCAGACCCATTCTCACTTGATATTATTGAACCGACTTCAACAATTTCTGTAGGTGAAGGAGCCATTCTTCAGTTTGGCTACACTAAGGATAAAGAGAAAATAGGATGGCGCGATTGTATTGACGATGGCATTTTTAGCTATCAGGCTTCAGGAGAGGAAACGTGACGAGGACTTATTCCACCAGGACTGTTCTGTAAGGGGCAAGCGAATTGCAGGCAAGTTAAAGCACTACTTTCCGATCTCATCAAACGGGTTCAGAGAGCTAACCCAGAGTCCGCTCCTTCCTATTGGGATACACTCGGGTATCAGATCAATCAGCGCTTGTGGATACCTGATCGATCTGGGAGCAATCAAAGAAGACGGAAGCGAAGACAAGATCACAATGGCAAACTTATTTGCTTCCCGTGGATATGGTTTAGGGCTTATAGAACGCTATAATGCCTCTCTTGCTGATTTGAATAAGGCGATTGCACTCGATCCGACTAAAGCCGTATACTTTGATGTTCGTGCTATCGCAGCTGACCATCTAGGGAAGTCGGAGCAGGCTTATAAGGATCGTGAAACAGCCTGCTCTCTAGAAAAAAAATACTGCAAATAGTGGAAAACTACTCAATTCTATCTTGGTTTGTCATTTGTCAAAATTCCCAATTCGCTACTATGGTGTAAGGTCATGAAGTCGGGGGGAAACAAACCAGTCTTTAGTGACTTCATCCGGCTCCTTTACTCCAACCATAGACGCGGTCGAAAATGCGTTCGACGAATCAGCTGTATTTTGATCACTTTTCTCAAGTGTTAGCCTAGGTTTTGTGGATCTTAAACAACACTAACCACCAGTTCAGTTACCATTGCGTACTGATTGAACTGCGTCTTGCTCGGTTTGTTTATCGCTTTTATACCTTAGTTCTTCAAATATCATTACTCTTCTTTCTCCTGCTCTAACTTGCTGTGGTAGAGTTCAAACAGGATTTGGTTGTCTAAGAATTGCATCACTAGGAACTCAGCAGATTATGTATTGTGGGGCTGCGGGTGATTTGCAGGTTTATGCGCTTGCTCGCATTAGCACATTTCAAAGACGCGCAGTCTCGAATCCAAATCACTAGGCTCCTCGAAATCAGCTGAAGCAGATTGAACAAATAGGTACAAATACTCCTAGCTGAGGAGGCTGAAGGATTACATGAATGATCAACCAGCTTCTCTTAGCGCTGGGGGAGCGTAAGCAGTTACGCCCGTATATTATGACCCGAGCGATGGATTCATCCGGTGGGCGATTAACTGATCGCGATATTCATGCTTATATTGTTAAGGAAGGTTTGGTAAGCACTATTATCCGGATCCAATCTACTAATTGCTCAATCACATGGTTTTTCCTAGATAACTTCACGCCCCAAACAAACATCCCAATCAATCCCAGAGCCTCCAAGACGACTTTAAAAAAAATCGAAATTGAAGTCATCAAGATCCCAGAACACATGGAACTTGAAGTGGTAAATGTAGGTTCCCAGATGAAGCAAGTTTCGGTCAGCAAAATACCACTGCCCACCTAAAGTGGCTGAGCATGGAACAAGACCATTCAACAAGAATCACCTACAAAAATAACGTGATACAAATCACATTTAAAAGTTATTTTCCGGTGTAACCCCAAATGTCACCCCAACCTAGGGCAAAATTTATTTTATTCATATAAAACAAAAACTTGAACAAAAAACCAGAATCCCTCTTAAACATTTTGTTAGCTTATTACCCGCCAAGACCAAGAAACTTAAGCACCACAGGACTTTGAACAGAGCACACAGGTTAACCCTGACACTTAGCCGATTACTTCATGCGATGAACTTTGAATTTACTTGAGCCAAACCAGAAATGCCAAGCGTGACGTCTCACAGAACTTCATCCACTGAAGCTGAGATGTTATTTGCTGATTTCAGGTGAAGAATTCAAATATTAGTTCGAGTTAGGCGGACTAAACATTACTGCCAAGCAACCACAGAGCCACCACCATGACACCACCATGACCATGACCATGACCATGACCATGAAAGACTAAAACAGTGTCAGTCGAATGCAGCAGTCAATCCAGTACGGATAGATTTTCAGTTGCCTGATTTTGAGATAGAAACGATTAAAAGCACAAAACTACAATCAAAACACTGATCTACCATGAGCTAGATTTGCTTGATGTTGATGTTGATGTTGATGTTGATGTTGATGTTCATAAGCTAACGCCGCATTAAGGTGTGAGCAACGCTAACCACCACACCTAAACCACTGCGCTGTAAACACAAAGCCCAACCTGAACTGAAACCACCAAGCGTTGGGAATCACTCTTAAATGCCTTGTTATGTTCGTAGCCTCTATTGCGCTGAACTTCTGACAAACTTGTGATTAAACCAGAAATAGTACAACCCAAAGACAGTTCCAATTGGAATAAATAGCAACCAAGCAAAGGATGCTTTGAAGCAAATACTGTAAGCCCAGTCCCGTCCTTTTAACAAGAAAAAACCGCCAAACGATGATAGTAGAAAAACGAGCCCAACTAGCATGTTACCTAAATACACAAGCAACGTTTCTGAACTTAAACCATCCAGATTCCTCAAGGGTGTTGCAACCATTATAAATGCCATTAGGCCTCCAACGAGGAAGTAAACCAGACCTAATATATTTCTATGTACTTTCAATTTTCCCTCCAGAACATAACGCCGCGTTAAGTGGTGAACAACGCCAACCACCAAACCTAAACCATTGTACCTTAAACACTTAACCTAACTTGAACTAAGATCGCCAAGCGTTGTGAATCCGCCTTAAACGCCTTGTTAGTTTGTTGATAATAACTCCCTAATTCTCGTTTCTTGCCTTCTGACTTCACTCCAAAAACTTACAGGGGGAAAAACTAGACCACAGAAAAACATTATAATTGGTATAAATAATGGTAATTCAATATTCTCAGCACGATAGAGCATAACAACACTCGAGGCGCCAATAAAAACTAACCAGAAGAGCGTGAGGACTATGATAAGCGGGTGCATTCTCATTAAAATAGTTATTCTCGCCCCTGCATCTATATCTTCGACGCAGCCCTTAATTATTGGTGAAAAAGAGTTCCTACGGCGCAAATTTTTACTAATATCAAATGAATTAGTAAATACACTGCCAGTAAACTCTTTTCTCTTCCGTCTACGAAGCATTGTGGGCTTGTCTGTACGATCCTGAATTTTGTTTAATACTTCGTCTTTGGATAATGCACTATCAAATTGAAAGTCATGATACGGGATGAACTTCATACTTGCCTCAATAAACTAACGCCTTGTTAAGGTGTGAGGCATGCAATACCTAAGCATCCGCATAATACCTTAACCACTAAAACTAACGCATAGTAAAAATGCCAAGCGTGCCGAATCACTCTTAAACAATTTGTTATAAGGTTACTCACAGCGAATGATTACTGTACCTAACCCATAATCCACTTCACCAAGTCGCTTATTTAAATGAATGCTTTTTGGCAATACAAATCGGCTTTCAATTAAATCAAAGTCTATTGGCTTTTTTAAAATACAAAGATAACCAGTAGGATTAGAGCTCCACGTATAGTCAGTAAAGACTTCATTCCCACTTTCCAAGAGCAACTCAAGAATCGGATTAAGAATTCTGTATTTTGGACCAATAACCTTATCTGTAAGCTCTATCATCAAATACCTTATAACGCCCTGTTAAGGTGTGAGCAACGCAATACCGATGTATCCGCATACCACCTTAAACACTAAACGCAACGCACAGTAAAAATGCCACGCGTTGCGAATCACTCTTAAACAGTTTGTTATGTGTCTAGCTCAAGTCGCCAAAAACTTCTCCAGTTTTTTCATCGAATTTTTTGATTTTTTGCAAAACCGCGATGATGTTACTTTCGATATCGTCTCCTTTGGCAACTTTAGTCAAAAAGTACACGATACGACCCCATGTTTTGAAATGGTCTTCACTAATTTCTGCAACTATTGGGAATAGTGAATGGAAGCTTGCTAGTTCGATCGACACATGATTTTGGATATGCTCGTGCACCTCACTTTCAGAAGTGGCAAGTACACGAACAAGAGCATCAATAACTTCATTGCTCCTAGCCCTTTCACTAGCAAAGAACTTAAAGTCATTTCGATTTGACTCGTACTCCACTATTGATGGTAGTACTGATCTTGCCTTATCGAACACTCTTGAATCTTTGAGCAAATTAACAACTATGAACCTTAAATACTCCCTCGCTCTTTTTTCCAGCTGACGAGAACGCTTTTTCTCTTGCTTAAGAGCAATAATGTCGAGAACAAAAATAATTAAGGCAAGCTCTACAGCAACCCCTACAAACTCAGGGACTAAATTATCTTCAAAGGTCTTTGAGTAATCGTCAGAAAAAACCAGAAATAAGGTCGAACCACACAGCAATGCAAAAAGTGCAAAAGCAAATTTGGGATGTTTTTTTAATACGCCTTGAAACATTTGTAAAACCGCTTGCATAAAAAGTGGTTTTTTATACTTAAAGAATGCTATCTGGTCAAGCTGAATGACACATAACGCCCTGTTAAGGTGTGAGCAACGCATTACCGATGCCGCCGCATACCACCTTAATCACTAAAACTAACGCATAGTAAAAATGCCACGCGTTGCGAATCACTCTTAAACAGATTGTTATATTTTTACTTTCGAGTAGAGTTGATCTAACTCCATACTGCGATACTCTTTAAGAACAAGTTCATGAACCTCTTCACCAATACTCTCAACTACATCATACAATTTACGGCATAAATAGCAGAAATATACACAGAACTCTTCTGAAGGCTTACTGTGTTTAGCATTAAAGTGTTGAACAGAAGCAACACCACGGCCTTGCGACTCAGGCTCTAGAATTACAACCGTACTTGCTTTCTCGAAGTCATTATCCCCAGCGTGCGCAAAATATTCGTTTCTCAGGTCAATGATAGAGCGGTGAAAATTAACCGCACCATCACCTACTTTCTCCACATGAACTTCTTCGATTTTACTTTTACGCCCTTTCGCTTTAGCAAAGCATTTACCATAAGTGACTATAGCTGACATCCAAAGTGAATAAGCTATTTCACTATTATCAATATCTTTAATCATCGCCATCAACTCATGAGCATGATTCAAATCATGCATTATCTGAGTCAAGCCCGAAAGTCGTTTTGCCAACGCACTATCAGCTACGAAATACGGATGCTCTATACCACTTTTGTCCTTAAATCTGAGAATTGGCTTCTCTTCACCATCAGATTCCAACGCTACAGGAAAAACCATCTTACCTCTCAATCTAACGAATATTTGCCGAAAATATAACGCCCTGTTAAGGTGTGAGCAACGCAATACCTAAGCCGCCGCATACCACCTTAATCACTAAAATCAACGCATACTGAAAATGCCACGCGTTGCGAATCACTCTTGAACAGTTTGTTAGGTGCGTAGCCAAAGTTGGTAAAAGTCTGTTTCATCGTGCTTGGGGTTCTTGCACACGAACTCCCAACCATGGCGCTTATAGAATGTGAGAGCTCGATGGTTAATTCGACTTACTGAAAGTACAGCACGCAAACAACCCGCTTTACTCAAAGTGCTTACAATATAATCCTGCACTTTTGGAGCAAGTCCTGAACCACGAAGACTAGGCTTCAAGTAAATGAGATGCACATAGCCAGTTTCAGGCTCGGGAGAGAAGCTACGAAACTCTAACTGCCCTGCAAACTGACCATCCACAAATATATGGATATAGAACCATCCTGATGTTGCTAGCCGATCTAAGACGCGTTCACGATAACCACTGATGAAGTCGTCGAAACCATCGTAATGCCCAAAACTACAAAAGTACGCATCTTTTCTCGCAGCAACGCATAATTCGAAATCATCAATGTTTATCTGTCGAAAAGCAATTTCCATACTTACCTTTTCCTTCAAGCACCTAACGCCTTGTTAAGGTGTGAGGCACGCAATACCGAAGCCTACGCATAGCACCTTAACCACTAAAACTAACGCATAGTAAAAATGCCACGCGTGCTGAATCACTCTTGAACAATTTGTTATGTAGCCGACTTTCAGGCTAGCGCTTTCTGTCCAAGTTGGATTTTGGGCGCAATACCAACTTTGCGATACAAAGCTAGAGCTGATTCATTGAAAGAGTATATTTCTAACCACAGCTCTTCCCCGCCGTTAGAAATAGCCCTTTCCTCAAATGCCTCTATTAGCGCCAGTCCAACGCCTTGGTCTCTAAAACATGAATCCACTACTATTTGTTCAATGCTTGCGATTTTTCGCTGTTTGAGTGTCCAAGACTTACGGACCCATAGCTCACCAAAAACCAAACCTACTAACTGCCCGTTGATTTCGGCTACTAGAAAAATTGAGCTTTCACTTTCGATTATCTTGTGTAGGTCTATTTTTTGTTCAATTTCTTCCGGTGATAAAAAGTCGTCAGGTAAATTTGCTTGATGATACTCATTAAGCTGAAACTGTAGTTTCTTGATAACACTGATATCTTCAATGAAAGCTTGGCGAATATTTAACATATATAAATCCTTTTAACTTACCGTCCTCTCGTGGCTACATAACGCCCAATTAAGGTGTGAAGCACGCAATGACTATGCCTCCGCATTGCACTTAAACACCGAAATCACCGCATGCCGAAAATGCCACGCGTGCTGAATCACTCTTAAATTGTTTGTTATGTGCGAACAAGTCGCATTGGAACAAACCTTACGCCATCAACATTTTGCTCACCTTCTGTGGCAACAAAACCTTGAGACTCATAAAAATTTTTCGCGTTAACAGACGCCCTCAATCTTACTTCACTGGACTCAGTAAGTGATAACAAATTGTCTAGCAATAGTTTGCCTAACCCTTTGTTTTGAAAGCTAGTGTCAATGAAAAGATGAGTAATGTAATTATTCTCTCTCAACGCAGCAAAACCAATGACTTTGTTATTTTCTATCAGCTTAAGGTTTTGAAACTTTGATTTATCAAATGTAGTTTCAACATCAGACCGCACTTTTGAAGTAAACAGCGCCTGCCCTTCATTGCTGAAATGAGGAAGTATGTCTTTATCGACAACGCGCTTAACCAAGTCAACAACTTGGAGAAAGTCAGATTCTTGAGTTTCTTCGATTCTCACGTTTATCTCCCTAGCACATAACGCCCTGTTAAGGTGTGAGCAACGCAATGCCGAAGCCGCCGCATACCACCTTAAACACTAAAACCAACGCATAGTAAAAATGCCACGCGTTGCGAATCACTCTTAAACAGTTTGTTAGCCGCTCATTCCCAAAGGTTACTGTTTACTCAACAGGAACTTACGCAAATCTCTCTCTGCACGCATAACAAACAGAATAAACACTTTGTCATCGTCTTGTTTATAGAAAACACGACATGGATTAACGACAACTTCACGATAACTTAAATGTTCTAGCTCGGGTGGAATACGACCTGACTCTGGGAAAGTTTGTAGGCGTTCGACTTTGGAGAAGATCGTTTGCACTAACTGCTTTGCAGCTACGATATTTTCAAGTGCGATGTATTCAGCGATATCGTTGAGGTCAGATAACGCTGGTTCAGTCCAGATTATTTCAGCCATTTTGACATTTTGTCCTTGGCTTCATCATGGCTTATCACTTTACCGTCAGCTAGCGCACGCTCACCTCGTGCAATACCCTCAAGAATAGCTAAACGATTTTGCATAAACTCGTAGTCATCAACATCAACGAGATAAGCGGATGGCTTACCATGCTCAGTAATTAACACTGGCTCTTTGGTATCGTGGAGATCCGCGAGGATCTTAGTTGCTTGACGTTTGAGTGATGTAACTAGTTCTACTTTCATGAGAGCTGCTCCAAAGGAATACTAAAGTGATACTATTCTATCACTTTGAGTATAGCAAGCTCCATGACGGCTAACGCC
>WJXF01000051.1_pt1 | contig 47843 bp, 38 predicted proteins | sample 9263211 | NCBI WGS metagenome assembly WJXF01 (sample SAMN12697362, study PRJNA563984) | aquatic metagenome | isolation source: water sample from a prawn hatchery tank treated with erythromycin, plated on... | place: Australia | collected 2018-10-17
AGTAACAAGCCACTCATCGCTTATCTTGAGTGCGTCACCTTGAATCGTGACACTAGGAACTTCAAACTGGTTTTCGTATCCATCACCGCCATCAAGAATATCCACCGTTAATATAGCATCGGGATTCAACCGCTCAGGAGCCTGAGTCTCAGAAGTTGGGTTCTCTCTTTCTTGCACTGCTGGCCTAGTAACATAGCCATTAGAAACGAGTTGCTCAGGTAAAACAGCGCGAATATAGGCAACAAAACTTAACCCACCAGAAGACTCACTAAAATCTCGAACGCTCTGATTAAAAGTGGATTCAATACCGTTTTGAGATGCAATTAAAAGATCATTCGAACTCGATTCATCCTCACTTGTTGTATCTTCATTAAATGCAATATCGAGAATGTCAGTATTAAGAACAACCACCTCTACTTCTGGAACTAATTGTTCGTTAGGCAACATTTGGATCCAAGAACCGTCACTTAAAACCGCCCAAAGAACATTACCGACTTGAATGTAGAGTATTGGCTGCATAATTCGCCCCATATGAAACAACGAACTTTAAGTATGGTCGACGAATGTGACTGTTCAAATGAAACTAGAAAAAACATGGCCCTAAATGGCTCTAATGAGATATTGAACCAAAAACATACCTCATGTATGCGAGAAAGAGCCATTGGGGTAAACTACTTCTGGCGTAACCCATCCACTGGAAATTGATTGAAATTCCCCTTGCTACAATCGGGCTTATATCCAAATGGAGCAGGGAAAGGAATCGTATCGCAGCTTGTTGCAACGGAAGATTCAAACTTTACTCTCTTTCCTATCATGATAGGAAATAACCATGTGGCATTATTTCTTAAATCAAACTCCTCTTTAGGGTCATCAATCAAATTGTATATTTCAGGGATCTGTAATGGGCGCCCTTTCTCCGGCATGATATCTTGATCAATAAAGTGCATCTTGTAATTTTCCCACTTATAAGCGTAGGTTTCAGAGCCATTGTTAACGATAAAACCATCTCGATTAGACTTTTCACTATCTCCCTTTAAAAAGGCCCACTGATCAATACTATCTATTGTTCTATCGCTTGGTAATTTGTATCCACCGACATGAGAAAGTGAGGCAAATAGATCCACAACATGGATAATTTCATCACTCACTCTGCCCGGTTTGATGTGGTTAGGCCAAGAGGCAATAAATGGTGTTCGGAGAGAGCCTTCAAGAGCCGTAAAGTACGCACCACGCCATGGTCCGCTAGAGCCTTGGTATGGCATATGCCACTCTGGACCGTTGTCAGAAAACCAAATCACTAGTGTATTGTCTTTAATTCCTGCTTTTTCTATTGCACCAATAACTTGCCCAGCTCGAAAATCTATCTCAGCTAACACATCTGAGTAATTTCCTTTGCCTGTTTTACCAATAAAATCAGGATGAGGTAGCGTCGGTAAATGTGGTTGAGTAAAAGTAATTACAGAGAAAAATGGCTTATTCTCTTTCACATTTCGATTTATAAAATCTGTGGCATGTTCAACTAGCTCACTGTCAATCGTTCTACGTGAGTCCAAATTATATTCTTTGACCCCTTTAGGATCCTGCCCTGCTCTAGCTGAAAGGATTTGAGGTTTAGGTAATATAGCTTTATAACCGGGTTGAGAGCTATATTCTGACTCATCCGTCGTATTTGCAATGCCATACCATTCATCAAAGCCTTGATCCGTTGGAAAGCGCCCTTTTTGGTCTCCCAAATGCCATTTCCCGTAAAGGCTCGTGTTATATCCTTGTTCCTTAAACTTCTCTGCAATGGTTATCTCCCAGTTCACCATACCGTAAGGCACTCCCCAAACAACCTTATCTGTCCCAGACCTAAGCGCTCGCCTCCCCGTCATGAATGAGGAGCGAGTTGGCGTGCATTGCGGTTCCACATTAAAATTAGTAAGGCGTACACCTTCTCTAGCAAGTTGATCTAAGTTTTTAGTTTCAACACCTCTGGTACTCCCATAGGAACTTAGTTCCCCCCACCCAAGGTTATCAACCAACATTACCACGACATTTGGTGTCTCTTCCGCAACCACTTCTAACGGGATACATAGAAACAGGATAGTTGCTAGTTTATTTTTCATAGTGTCGCCTTTCATTGAAATTCAATCCTGTAAGTGCGTCTTATCACACTTAAAACACACTAAAGTCTAGTCCATGTTAGTTAACATTTTTGAAAAACAGGGATTACTTGGAAGCAACAAAAAACCTCTACTATATTCAACTGACTACATTGTCTCATTTGGTGTCATCTCACTCGACTTCGCCATGATGAACACAATTAGTAACGTTATATAACGATAATGGATTCATTTATCGCGGAGGATTTTCATGCGAAACTCGATTAAAAAGGTAATGGCATTGGTCGGTACATTAGCTGCGTCCACAACCTTTGCTGCCGATAAGCCCAACATCCTTGTGTTCTGGGGTGACGATGTAGGTGTATACAACATTAGTGCGTATCACAATGGTATGATGGGAGGGAAGACTCCTAACATTGATAAAATCGCCAATGAAGGTGCCATTTTCACAGACGCTTACGCACAACAGAGTTGTACTGCCGGACGAGCCTCATTTATTCTGGGTCAACATCCGTTTCGTACCGGTCTATTGACTATTGGTATGCCCGGCGCAAAAGAGGGTATTCAATCGAAAGATCCTACTATCGCAGAGTTACTTAAAAATCACGGCTATGTGTCTGGTCAGTTTGGTAAAAACCACCTTGGTGATCAAGATGAGCACCTACCAACTAACCATGGGTTTGATGAGTTCTTTGGTAACCTATACCATTTAAACGCGGAAGAAGAGCCTGAGTCTGAGTTTTATCCAAAAGATCCAGAGTTTCGTAAAAAATTCGGACCTCGAGGCGTGTTGAAGGCGACTGCGGATGGCAAAATCGAGGACACAGGCCCCCTTACTCGTAAGCGTATGGAAAACGTAGACCGAGAGTTCATGGATGCTAGCTTGGCCTTTATGGAAAAAGCAGTAAAAGAAGACAAACCATTCTTTATTTGGCATAACTCAACCCGTATGCACGTCTGGACACATTTGAGTGAAGAATATCAAGGGAAGTCAGGTTACGGCTTATACGCCGATGGCATGATGGACCTAGATGATCAAGTAGGTGTCATGCTTGATAAACTTGAAGAGCTAGGCGTAGCAGATAACACCATTGTTGTTTTTAGTACCGATAATGGCGCTGAGAAATTTACCTGGCCAGATGGTGGTACTACACCGTTCAAGGGCGAAAAAGGTACGACTTGGGAAGGCGGATTCCGCGTTCCGATGATGGTACGCTGGCCTGGAAACATTAAACCAGGAACGGTTATCAACGATATCTTTTCACAAGAAGACTGGATGCCAACTCTACTCGCAGCTGTGGGCGAACCTGATGTGAAAGAAAAACTATTGAAGGGTCATAAAGCAGCGGGCAAAACCTTTAAAGCACATTTAGATGGCTACAACCAACTTGATCTGCTGACTGGTAAAGCTGATGAAGGCGCACGCAAAGAAATCTTTTACTTCGATGCTGGTGGTAATTTAAACGCCGTTCGTTATAAAGACTGGAAGATCCACTTCAGTATTATGGAGGGTGCCATTAATGAGGCATACCGCAAAACACCTAGTTGGCCTTTGATTGTAAACCTTCGTATGGATCCATTTGAGGTCGGTCCAGATGCAGCACTTTACGTCAGACATTTTTACGCTGATCAAATGTGGATGTTCGTTCCTGCTCAAGCTATCGTGCGTAAGTTCCTAGAGACATTTAAGGAGTTCCCTGCAACGAAAGGTAGCTCGTTAAGTATTGAAAAAGTGGTAGAAACAATGACACAGCAACCTAGAAACTAGACCCTAGGTATCGAAGCTATTGTGGAATTAACTAAGGCCTCAATTGTGAGGCCTTTTATTTCGTTGCAATTGTTTGGTTGCAGCAAGTTATGGTCAAACAAAGATTATCATTTAGTGCTCTCTTTAAACACTTGATTCCAATCTTGTTTCATATCGACAAATAGCCAACCTTGCTCTTCACCTACTTTAAACGATTTATCTAACTTACCAACATGAGAATCTTTATCATACGCCCATTCACGCTTGTCATCCGTGTGATGGATAATCGCAGAAAATCTTGGACCTGAACCTGCTTTCGTCCACTCTAACATCTGTAAATCACCATCAGAATTACCAAACGCCATTACCGGACGTTTGCCAATGAAGTTTTGAATCGTCACAGGCTTTACTGCTTTGTCATTGACAAAGTCTATTTCCGGCATGCGTTGGATGGTAGGTTTTCCATCAACACTTTGATATTCCGCCTTTAACGTCGTTCCCACGATGTTTTGCGTTGGAATGCCGTATACTTCCGGCGCCCAAACGCGCATAAATTCAATTCCGCCTCCAGAAACGATGTAGGTCTGATAGTCGTTCGCTCTTAAATAGTCGAGCAGTTCGAGCATAGGTTGATAGACCATTTCAGTGTATGGTCTACCCGTTGTTGGATGGACAGCCGTTTTCAACCATTCCTTAACTTCTTGATGAAACTGTTCAGTAGACATTCCAGAATGGGTTGCCATAACAAGCTTCATTACACCTTCGAGTCCTTGTTTACCAATCCCCTCCATGTCACCTTTTAATGCGGAAGCAAAGGGTTCGGTTGTCTTCCAATCAGGATGCTCAGAGGCCATTTCTTTTACTCTATCGATCGCAAAAAACAACTGTAGATAAACAGGCTTTTCTGCCCAAAGTGTTCCATCATTATCAAACGTCGCGATTCGTTGGCTTTCAGGAACATAGGAATCCGAACCTTGGGTCGTTGTTTTCGTAACAAACGCCATAATAGCTTGCTTAGCGTCAGTGTTGTTCCATGACGGAAGTGGATCTTGCATATCAGCAGCAACAGCGTAACTAGACAGAGCAAAACCTGTTGCTAAGACAATCGTCTTTAACTTTATAGCCATCTTAATTCCTTATATTGAGGTGCTAGGTGCGAATCCAATCAAAAGTATAGTTCAATTGAAACAGGCGCATATTGAACTGAAATATGCAACGGCCACCAAAAAGTGACAATGTCACCAATCTAGTCCACTATTTTATTAAAATAGAAACATGGAATTTAACGATTAGAGTTTAAATTCATTGGCTTCAACTGATGTAGGGGCACTTTTACGTCCCTTTTTCTGATTGAGCTCTTCAATAACATAGTCGGGAGCGACCTTCGTTAGCTCTGTTAAACAGTCATCCGTTTTAGGGTTGCCGTATCTGACATAGATGTCACACACGGCATACAATTGTTCTGGAGCACCGGATATCAAATACGCTTGCTCAAAAGCGTTGACAGACTTCTTCAAGTCTAACTCTTCTTGCAGAACACCATTTAAGTACCAAAAGTAACTGTTCGTCTTTGCCATCGTCGCAGCTTTGTCTATTTCAAACGCCGCTTCTTTCTTTTTGTCTAATCTAACCAAAGCGAGAGATTTAGAATAATGCAGCGAGGCATCTTCTGAATTTAGCTTGATACCCTCGTCAAGCACGTTGATAGCTTTTTGGTCTAGCTGTTGCGCTCGGAAGTTGTCTGCATAGCTTAACCAAACTTGAGGGTTGTTTGGCTCAAGCTTAGTTAACTCTGGGTATATCAGCGCCGCTTTATCCCAATCACGATGCCAACGGTAAACGTCTGCAAGTAATAACTTGGAAACATTATCGTTCTTACTGGACAAGTGTGCTGTCAGCTCTGAAACAGGCCCCTCAAGTGACTGCTGTTGCTCCGAACTCAAATTGGCGTAATCTCGAACGAGGTTAATCGCTGCTGTAATTCGCACCATGGCGGCGTCATCACTCAATAATGGTGAAATCAAACGCCAACGGTGCTCAATCATATATGGCTGTGCTCCCACAATCGCAGCTTCGCGAATACCTGCATCTTCATCCTGCAACCCACGCGCAACTGCAACCAATGCATTTTGGCTTGGATAGTTGGCTAACTCACGTAAAGCATCAATACGTTTTTCTGAAGACAACTTTTTATTTTGCGCATCATAAGACAGCTTTTCGACTCGTTGCGCCGGTGTCATTTGAGCTTCTTGTGGAGTGACAACCGTTGTCGGCGATACTTGATCTGGGTCTAGCAATGTTGTTTCTTGTGCCACCACGGCTTGACTCGTAGCAATGCCGATCGAGATCACGAGTAATGATTTAGAGAGCAGCTTAATTTTTTGCATTCAATAACCTATATTCTTTCATTTCCGGGCCTGTAGCAGGCGTAGTGACTATCTTAAAACTTCGTTTCAAACACAGTCTGTGTTTGAGTAGCTTGCTGGCGTAGAATCTGGTCACTGTATTTACCGTGAACCACTGGGTTACCTGTCGCTCGTAAGATGTACGCCATCGACTGATCAACATGGGTAAAAAACTTCTTCCAACCCGCGCAGAGATAATTAAGACCAGGCTCACCTTGCCTAGTACGGATAAAACGGTTTTTGGGACATTCTCCAAAACATGCAAATTGATAATCACATTGAAGGCACTGTTGGGGCAGCGTACGACTTTTAGCAAACCCAAATTTCTGCTGCTCAGAGCTATAAGCGAGCGTATCGAGCTTTTCGTGATGAATGTTTCCAACCTTATATTCTGGGTACACGTAATGATCACACGCAAACACATCACCATTAGGCTCCATTGCTAAGCCCTTCCCGCAGATTTCACCTAACGTACACAGTGGGTTTTTTCTGCCCATCCAGGTTTCGATACTGGCTTCAAAGTACTGCACAAACACGTTGCCGATATCGTGTAAAACCCATTCATTGAAAATCGCGATCAGAAAATTTCCCCATGCTTCATCCGCAACGCAAAAAGGCTCAATAACGGCATCTTTATGACCTGGGATCAACCGTTTATCTCCTTGCTTTAGTTGCTCGTTTGGCTCCCAAGTTTGAGGGGCGGTTGTTCTGAATGTTTTCTGCTCAACTATTGGAATAAACTGCATTTGAGGGGAGCGTACTTCATCTCGCAAGAATCGGTACACTTCAAGTGGGTTACGTCCGGTCAAGTTGTTAACACAAGTGAGCGTAGCAAACTTTACTTCGTGCTTATGTAATAATTCAACCGCATTCATAACTTGCCGGAATGTGCCTCTACCAGCTCGGTTTGTTCGGTAAGCGTTGTGCATCATTTCTGGGCCATCAATGCTTAAACCGACGAGAAAGTTGTTCGCCTTTAAAAACTCACACCATTCATCGTTAAGCAGTGTGCCATTAGTCTGGAGATCATTGGAGATCGTAATGCCATCGGGACGGTATTTATTCTGTAGCTCAACAATTGTCTTGAAATAATCCAAACCTAGCATTGTCGGCTCACCACCCTGCCAAGAGAAAATGATTTCAGGTGTATTCTGTCCCGCTATATATTGACGGATATAGGTCTCTAGCGTTTCCTCATCCATGACTGGTGAGCAGCCTGGCTTGTACTCAAGTAAATCTTGTTTGTTTAGGTAATAACAATAGGTGCAATCGATATTGCACACTGCACCGATAGGTTTCGCCATGACATGTAATCGCTTGGATGCTTTTCCATTGAACTGCGGACCTTGAGTTATGTGCATTCATCACCTTCTTAGTTGCTAGCCTGCGCCCAACGGCGTTAAGACTAATCATTAAGTTAATCGCCTAGTGTGATGATAATGTTCAATTATTCGTGGCGCTTGTTATAGTGTGTATAACTGTTTTTCATAGACTTGCCTGATAAAATTTTTTGATCATAAATGTTGATGGAGCTCCCCTATGAAGCATTCCAAAAGTAATACTCTTTACCTTGGTGCCACTATTTCGATTTCGCTAATTATGACTGGATGTGCAACAACACAACCTAGCCCTCTTGCTCAAAAAATCGATCAAGATATGGTTCTTATTGAAGGTGGACCATTTACGATGGGCTCGGATAATCCATCAGCAAATAAATCCGAGCGCCCGGCTCGCACCGTTCGCGTGGATGATTTCTATTTGGCAAAATTTGAGGTAACCCAAGAGTTATTCGAATCGGTTACAGGCTCTTCTCTGAGTTATTTTAGAAACCCAAATACGCCCGTGAATAACATTAGCTGGCAACAAGCCAATTATTTTATAAAGAAATTGAATGAAAAAACGGGAGAGCACTATCGTTTACCCACCGAAGCAGAATGGGAGTTTGCAGCGAAAGGGGGGAATCTAAGTCAAGGATTCACTTACGCGGGGTCTGATGATATTAACGACGTTGCCTGGTATGCCAGTAACTCAAACAATAAGGCACACAAGGTAGGTCAGAAAAAACCGAATGAGCTTGGCTTATACGATATGACGGGTAATGTTGGTGAGTTTGTTATTGATGCGTTTGATGAAGGCTATTACAAATCAGCACCAAGTGATAATCCGGTAAACGCAAAAGATGAAAAAGAAAGCCTGGCACACAAGTCTGTACGAGGTGGTAGCTTTGCCTATGATGCTGACGAATCCGAAAACTATCGTCGCGATTTTGCTAGCCAGTCAGTCATCATGTCCGACATGGGGCTGAGATTAGCGAAAGACGCTGATTAAACCAAGTAAGAAAAAGTGGAGCGATAAAAGCTCCACTTTTGGTAATTAGCTCCTATTGACCCCAACAATAGAGGCTTTAAGCTGATCAATAGCTTGTTTAGGTGCATAGTGACTAAGCTCTTGTATGCACCTATCGAAAGCAAAAGCGACAGCACCTTTTTTATGATTTCTCGCTAGAACCTCGCATTGAGCAAACAAGTGTTGTGGATTGCCACCGACTTCAAATGCTGTTTGCAACGCTTTACTGGCTTCTAGAACATCGCTTTTTTCTAAAGCTAGACCGTACACGTACCAATAATGCGCATTAGTTTCACCAATTTCTGCGGCGCGTCTAAGTAGCTTTTTCGCATCATCGGCTTTGCCTTGACGTAACAAAGAAAGACCTGCGCTGTATGGTAATGTGCTGGATTTAGGTTGAGCTTTCATCCCTTGTTGTAGCACCGTGATCGCAGCTTCTTCTTTACCTAGGTGGCGATACAAATCTGCTAGGTTAACGTAGCTATTTTCGAAGTAGGGTTCGATGCTGATCGCTTGTTTATACAGCTCGGCCGCTTTGTCGATTTCACCTAAGCTGCGGTACACATTCGCCAAATTGGTTCTTCCGAAACCACGATCGGCATTAAACTCTTGAATTTCCATGTACTCTTCTAAAGGTGATTTAATGATATCTTTTTGTAAAGGGGTCATTTGTGCGTAGTTCGCTACCAGCACCGAGGCAGCTTCCGCTCTCACTGAAAGCACCGGGTCACCAAGCAATGGCTCTAGAATCCGCCACCGATCATGAAATTCATAACCAGACGAGCCTGAAATTGCCCCTAATCGAACCATTTCATTCTCATTCTTAACGGCCCTAGCCAAAGATACTGTTGTATTTTGGTCAGTGTTGCCCCCCATTCTCTCCAGGGCTGAAGCACGAATAATGTCTTTTAACGACGAATCCTGAGCAGAGTATGCCAACGCATTTGCTGCTCCTTGATGACCAATTGAATCCGCATAAAATGCGACAGCAAAATGTTGTTGATTACGATACTTCGAATTCGGGTACCATTCTGCTATCTGTTCATCGGCCCATTGATTGCTTTTATCTTCATGGCATGACATGCAAACATTGGGCGTTCCAATGTGTTTGCTCAAATCCGGTCGTGGAATATGCCAACTGTGGTCTCTACGAGGATCGACTTGCATGTAAGTCGTTTCTGGCATGTGACAAGTCGTACATTGCGATGCTTCAGATTCAGCCTTATGAAAGGTATGCTTTTCAGGTGTATATTCCGATGCAATATGGCATTGCGAACATACTGCCTCTTCTGGGATCGTTAACTCTGCCGTGTGTGGATCATGGCAATTAGTGCACGTGACCCCCTTCTCCGCCATTTCAGATTGAAGAAACGAACCATAAACATAATCTTCGTCGTAAATCTGTCCATCATGATAGTAGAGTTCAGGTGTTATAAGACTTAAGCGATATTTATCAAAAAAAGAACCTTTAACATGATCACCTGTTTCATTTAACTGGGTTCGGCGACTATGGCATTGAGCGCATGTTTGCACTTGATTGGTTGCTTCAATTGATTTCGGCTGTAACGTACTATGGCCTTCCTCAAACACCCAATCCAACACTGCTTTAGACAAATTTCGATCAAAGCCATAATGGCTGTCATGCTCAAAAGAAGTGCCAGCATTTTTGTATTTCTTGGCCAGTTCTATGTGCTGACTAGCGGGACCATGGCATGCTTCGCATCCCACATTAATCTCTGACCATGAGCTGTTGTAAGTGTTTTTGTCAGCGTCGTAATTCTTCTTTAGGTTCGTTGAATGGCAATCAGCACACATAAAGTTCCAATTTTGCCCGGTATTGGTCCAATAGAATTCATCCGTTGTTGTCGTTTCTGGATAAAGATGAAACCAACGCTGTCCCCCTTCAACTTTAGCTCTTGTGTCCCAAGCAAAAGGAATAAGCTGCACGCGGCCATCTTCAAACTCGACCATGTACTGCTGTAATGGCTCCCAGCCAAATGTATAGCTGATCTTATAGTCATGCCATTGCCCGTCAGAGCCTTGAATGTTGACCCAATATTCGCCGCCTTTTTTAAAAAAACGATTAGGCATTCCTTTGTGCGTTACAACATGGTTATCAAAATCACCACGTACAGAGGTTGTACTTGCATGCTTCATGGCCATATCGTGATGTGACCCTTTCCAAGCCTCCACCTCGTTTTGGTGGCACTCTGCACAAGCTTGTGTGCCAGCATATTCTGGATTTAAGCCTGAAGGAATATTTGGTTTCTCTGTGAATAACTCTTGAGAAAAAGCCATAAAACTGACAACAACGTTGACCAGCAATAAAATGCGAAACCGGCCTGCCCACTGACTCATAGATATCCTTATATTTATAATGTACAACCTAAATCAATATAGACACTAAATCACTGGTTATACAAATAATTACAAGCAATACATAACGACTTTAGTATTGCTTTAGGGCCGTAAAACAAGCGAGCATCCTATTGTTTTTCATTTCCATCCCCCTCTTCTACTACGCAATAAAAATAAGGCTCTTCAGTGATCTAAATCTACTTTACGAATCTCTACAAACTAACAGAACAATCCTATTTCTTCTTAATTAACAAATGGTTACAACCTAGCAATAACTTATGGTTATATCGAGTATAAGAGGATTTTTCTATATACATCATTAACTTATGCAGCAACTAAGCATAAGGCTCACTTGTGCTTATCTTTACTCTCAACAATCTGGAGTTTTTATGGCAAATCAATTGAGCAAAATCGCTGTAGGCGCAGGACTGTTAGCGGCGTCTAGTGCTGCTATGGCAGCCGACAAACCGAATATTCTGGCAATTTTTGGTGACGATATCGGCTACTGGAATATCAGCGCATACAACCAAGGTATGATGAGTTACAAAACGCCAAACATCGACCGTATCGCGAATGAAGGCGCGTTGTTCACAGATCACTACGGACAACAGTCTTGTACTGCTGGTCGCGCTGCCTTTATTACGGGTGAAGAGCCATTTCGTACGGGTTTGTTAACAATTGGTATGCCAGGCTCTGACCACGGCATACCTGATTGGGCGCCAACCATTGCAGACCTGTTAAAAGAACAAGGTTACATGACGGGTCAATTTGGTAAAAACCACTTAGGTGACCAAGATAAGCACTTACCGACAAAACACGGCTTTGACGAATTCTTCGGTAACTTATATCACCTAAACGCAGAAGAAGAGCCTGAAACTTATTACTACCCTAAAGACCCAGAGTTTCGTAAAAACTATGGCCCTCGTGGTGTCATTAAGTCTTATGCCGACGGTAAGATTGAAGACACTGGCCCGATGACACGAAAACGTATGGAGCACGCAGATGAAGAGTTCCTAGAGAGCTCTTTGGCATTTATGGAAAAAGCAGTTAAGGCGGATAAACCCTTCTTTATTTGGCATAACGCCACTCGTATGCACGTTTGGACTCGCTTGCAGGAAAAATACCAAGGCAAATCAGGTGTAAGCATTTATGCCGATGGTATGCTGGAACACGATGATCATGTAGGTGTTTTACTCGACAAGCTGGATGAGCTAGGTGTTGCAGACAACACTATCGTTATCTACTCAACGGACAACGGCGCAGAAACCATGACTTGGCCAGATGGTGGCGCAACACCATTCCATGGTGAAAAAGGTACAACTTGGGAAGGCGGTATGCGTGTTCCTCAACTGGTTCGTTGGCCAGGCGTCATTAAGCCAGGAACCAAGATCAATGAAATGATGGCACACCAAGACTGGTTGCCTACATTATTGGCAGCTGCTGGCGTACCTGATGTAAAAGAAAAACTGGCAGAAGGCTACAAAGCAAATGGCAAAGAGTGGCGTGTACATTTAGATGGTTATAACTTCATGCCATACTTTGAAGGTAAGGAAGAAAAAAGCCCTCGTGAGTCGCTGCTTTACTTTACGTCTAATGGTGAATTAAACGCTGTCCGTTGGAATGACTGGAAACTTCACTTTGCAACGCTTGAAGGGAACCTAAGTAACGCAGTTCGTTTTGCTCCGAACTGGCCTAAAATCATCCATCTACGCGCTGACCCATTCGAGAAAGGCCCAAGCGAATCACAAATGTACTTGCGTTGGATGGCTGACAACATGTGGCTATTTGTACCTGTACAAGACGTTGTGGGAGAGTTCTTTAAAACACTTCCAGAATACCCAATGCAACGTGGCACAGCGATGAACCCTGCTTCACTAAACTACGACTCTCTAAAAATGCAAGAGAAGCTGCAACAACTAGACAAAGTTGAACAAGAAATCAGCAAGTTTAAGTAAACTAAGTTAACGTCAGTTAATCAGTAACATAAGCCAGCAGACCATTCTGCTGGCTTATGTGTATCGCCACATAGGAACTTACTTAAATCGCCTGTTTAGCCTATACAAAGTGGGCATTGTGAGTACAAACTGAAAAACAAAAAAAGGAGAGCTAACCTGCTCTCCTTTGTATTTTAACCGTGGATAAACTAAGCCACATTAACCGATTTAGCTAAACTGCTACTTTGGAAAAACTCATCATGCAATGCGCAAATCGCGTGCTGGTATTCCTTATCACCGACAACAAATTGAACATTTACATTTCTCAATGATGAGTGCAGTGCAACTGGCGTAACGCCATTATTCATCAATGCAAGCACACCTTTCGCCAACGTCTTATTGGTATCAATTTGAGAACCGATGGCTGAGATAAGCGCGACCATACGGCCTTTAATCGAGGCATTCGGATAACGTTTCTCGGCTTTATACAATGCTTTGTTTAAGCTATCAGTACTGCCACCTAGATAGTAAGTAATAGAGTTAGCGTTCATCTCTTTACCAACCAAACTTACACGAGCATCGGAGATGATTTCCATCAATTCGTAACTAACGTTATCGGCTTTTCCTACCATTGCTTGGTCAAACAAATGCAGTGCAAATACTTTCTCTTTACCTGCGATGATCTCGACTTTGTCTTCTTCTGGGCGGTAGCTTGAAGAGATCAAAGTACCTTCGTGTTCAGGTTCGAATGTATTTTTAATCTGTAGCTCAATACCACTTTCACGTAAACCCGCAGCGGCATTTGGGTGAATCGCTTCCATGCCAAGGTTAGCAAGTTGGTCTGCTACGTCATAGTTTGTACTACCAATTGGTAATACTTTTTCAGGGCCAACAACGCGTGGGTCTGCTGAGCTCAAGTGGTACTCTTTGTGAATTACTGCTAAATCCGCTTTTGTTATTGCTGCAATTCGGCTAAATGTCATCTCACTATAACCTCGGTCATAAGTGTGCATTAGGCCCTCTTTACAGTAAGCATAACCTGTCACGATTGGCAGTTCTTTTGATACATCGATATCAGCAAACGCGTCACTGATCGACTCATCAAGGCTTCTTGGCGCTTGATTATCCCAACCAGACAGGTCAACGAACTTAGCGTTAATACCCATATTTTTTAGTTTTAGTGCTGTGTTGTAAGCACTATGTGCCTCACCGATAGACGAGAGAAACTCTCGAATTTGAGGCAAGTACTGGCGCAACGAAAATTGACCGTACTGACAGGTTTCTAAAATATTCGCGATACAGTTTTTCGCTTCAGCAATGCGGGAGCGAATGAATTTATCCGCACGGATACGATTCATTGGGTCCGCAAAAATATTTTCATTGGTCAGCAACATACGGCTTTCAACGTACGCTAACGCTTCTTCCCATTTGTCGTCGCGTTTCGCGATAAGCTGATAAACGCCTGGTTTACTGGTTTTTTTACACTCGAGCAGCGCATCGGTCATACCACCGTATGCAGATACGACAAAAATACGATTGTATGGTGTTTTGGGACGAAGAATAATATTGTCGAGAACAGCATCAAATGCTGTCATTGATGTACCGCCGATTTTTTCTACGGTAAATGTCATGATAAGCCTTTTTTGATTGGTAACTTTAAAAAGAAAAAAGAAGAGATAGTAAAGTGTGGGGTGGCAAAGCACCCCACCATCATCTTTTAGTCAACGAGAGGATAAACACCGTTTTCATCGTGCACTTCAGCGCCAGTAATCGGTGGGTTAAACACACACGCCATTACCATTTCTTTATTCTTATAAGCTCTCAAGTAGTGCTCATCGTGTTTATCAAGGATGTATAATGTACCTGGTTTGATTGGGTACGTTTCTCCACCTACAACTTCAATCTCACCTTCACCACTCATACAAAACACCGATTCAAGGTGGTTTTGATAGTGAATATGAGTTTCTGTATCTTCATAAATCGTTGTGATGTGGAAAGAGAAACCCATGTTGTCGTCTTTCAACAACATGCGGACACTTTCCCAGTTATCTGAAACAACACGTCGTTCGCTGTTGCGGCATTCATCTAGAGTTCTGACGATCATAATTAAAATCCTTATTAAGATGCTTGTTTGAAATGTTTCGCAGCGATAGTCTCTACTGCATTTTCAAAGATGCTTAGTCCTTGATCTAGCTCTGATTCGCTGATGGTTAGTGGACAGAAGAACTTCACAACTTCATCGTCTGGACCCGCTGTCTCTATCACCATTCCATTCTCGAAACAGTTTTTCGCGATTTCAGATGCCATGTCACCATTGATACATTCAATACCAACCATCATGCCGCGGCCTTTTTTCTGCACAAACATTTGTGGAAAGCGACGAACACAACGGTCAATAACAGCACTTACCTTGTCTGAACACTGCTTGATGTGTGTTTCAAAATCATCGTTTGCCCAGTAAATTTCTAGTGCTTTTGCAGCAGTAATAAAGGCGTGATTATTGCCACGGAACGTACCGTTATGCTCGCCTGGCTTCCACTGGTCAAGCTCAGGCTTAAGTAATACGACAGCCATCGGCAAACCGTAACCACCGATCGACTTCGATAGCGTCACGATATCCGGTTGGATACCAGACGGCTCGAAACTAAAGAAAGTACCGGTACGTCCACAACCTGCTTGAATGTCATCGACAATCACAAGAATGTCATTGGCTTTACAGATTTTGCTCAAACGTTGTAACCACTCGTTTGAAGCAGCATTTAAACCACCTTCACCCTGCACAGTTTCAAGAAGTACAGCGGCTGGTTTATCCATACCTGCAGAGTTATCATTTAGCATGGTTTCGAACAGCGCAAGACCATCTACGCCAGCGTAACCTTCAAATGGAATACGAGTGACGTTACTTAGACTAGAACCGTTACCTTGTCTGTGATGCTGGTTACCCGTTGCAGCCAGTGCGCCAGCAGTACAACCATGGAAACCGTTAGTAAACGCAACGACGCTGTCGCGGCCTTTTACTTTTTTAGCCAGCTTCAATGCCGCCTCAACAGCGTTAGTGCCTGTTGGGCCCGTAAACTGAACCTTGTAATCCAAGTTTCTTGGTTTAAGGATGTAAGTATCCAACGCTTCCAGAAACGATGCTTTCGCTTCTGAGTGCATATCCAAACCGTGAGTAATACCGTCCATTTCAATGTACTCAAGCAACGCTTGTTTTAGTACTGGATTGTTATGGCCATAATTTAGAGATCCCGCTCCAGCAAGGAAGTCTAAGTATCGTTCACCTTGTTCTGTTTCTAGCCAGCAGCCTTTCGCTTTACGAAAAACGACCGGGAAATTGTTTGAATATGAGCGTACGTTGGATTCCTGCTTTTTGAAAATATCCATGATGAGACCGTTTTTAATTCCTATTGTTTGAGGATTATTTGAGAGGAATGCGATACAAATATTCTGTATCGTGTTTGCCTTTAAAGTGGGCTTCTTCATCCAAAAATGTGCTTACTTGGCCAGAATTGCCGTTCATCGCATCTAACTTTTTGAACAGTGCCCAAGAGGCTTTATTATCTTCCGTGATGGTAGTTTCTACCGATTTAACACCGCCTAATTCCTCTCGGGTGAGAAGTTCTTTCAACATGCGGAATGCTAAACCATGACCTCTAAAGCGAGGTGAGACTGCAACTTGCCAGACAAATAAAACGTCTTGCTCGTCTGGTTTCTGATAACCGGAAATGAAACCTGCGATTTCGCCTTTTTGCTCAACCAAAATACTGGTTTTGCTGAAATGCGTAGACTGTAGGAAATTGCAATAAGATGAGTTCATGTCCAATGGAGGACAGTCTGCAATCAAGCTGTAAATGTCGTCACCATCAGAGATTTTAGGCTCACGAAAAATCCATTTTTTACTTGAGTCTTCTCCAATCTCTGGATAAAGGACCCAAGGTGCTGATGTGATCATGTGAAAATACATATCCTTTGAGGTCTAATTAAATTTCCTTTTTATTATGGGCATCCCTCGCGACTAAAAATCAAATAATCCGCCTTTTTATCGGTATTTTTGTGATGCACATCACAAAAATAAACCTATTAACCAAAAGTTAAAATAGTTCGAGGTCTAATTTATTAAATAGTCACCTAAATGAACAGCACAAAAAACAACCAGAATAAGACCGTTTTCCATGCTGTTCATTTCTCAGAGAAAAATAGAAATCCAAAAAAAAGCGGCATGCTTTCGCATACCGCTTTTATCAATAATTTAACTGCTGATACTAGTTATCTTGATTTCTTAGAAACCGCCTTTGGACGAGGTTCATCCATCAAACCTTTTATCAAAGATACTGTTGCAACAAGCAAAACAATAGTAAATGGTAAACCAGTCGTCACCGCCATGGCTTGAGCAGCAGCTAGACCACCACCCAACATCAATGCAATCGCAACCAAACCTTCAAACGTACACCAGAACACGCGTTGTGGCGTTGGTGCATCGACCTTACCGCCCGCAGCAATAGTATCAATAACCAGTGATCCTGAGTCAGAAGAGGTAATGAAGAACACCACGACTAAGATAATGCCGACAAAAGATGTTATCTCAGCCAATGGCATAACATCTAACATGGCAAAAAGTTTTAAAGGTAGTTCTGCGTTAAACACCGCCTCGTAGCCATCATTAACGTATTGGCTAATTGCGTTACCGCCAAAAGCAGTCATCCATAACACACAAACTGAAGATGGGATAAGAATAACGCAAATAATAAACTCACGAACCGAACGACCGCGAGACACACGTGCGATGAACATACCCACAAATGGTGACCAAGAAATCCACCACGCCCAGTAAAACGCCGTCCAGCCTTGAGAGTAATTCACATCCTCTCGTCCAAATGGCATAGATAAGGCAGGGATATTAGCCACATAGGAAACGATGTTCTCGAAGAAACCAGTTAAAATCGCAATCGTCGGGCCAACAACAATAACAAATAGCAATAGCAGCGCTGCAAGACCCATATTGATTTCAGATAAGATTTTCACGCCCTTATCGAGTCCAGCCACAACAGAGATTAAAGCGAGCGCAGTGATACCAATAATCAATATAACCTGCGTGGTATTGGTCATTGGGACATCAAACAGGAAGTTCAAACCCGTTGCGGCTTGAGATGCACCGTAGCCTAGCGATGTTGCTAAACCAAAAACCGTCGCTACCACTGCAAGAATATCGATAATATGACCAGTCCAACCCCATACACGCTCACCAAACAAAGGGTAAAAAATTGAGCGCATGGTGAGTGGCAAACCTTTGTTAAATGAAAAGATAGCCAGCCCAAGAGCCAAGAGCGCGTATATTGACCACGGATGAAGTGCCCAGTGGTAAATCGTCGCAGCCATCCCTAATGCCGAAGCTGCAGTTGCGTCGCCCTCTGCACCACCTAGCGGTGCCCAGTCAGTACGTACACCATTCTCAACGCTCACGCCACCAATCGCAGAACTAAAATGGGACATCGGTTCTGATACACCGAAGAATACGAGACCAATGCCCATACCTGCAGCAAATAGCATTGCCAACCATCCGGCATAGGAGTAATCCGGTGTTGCTTCAGTACCACCGATTCGCACACGGCCCAATGGTGTGAAGATCAATCCGACACAGACAATGACAAAAATATTACCTGAAGCGAGAAAAAACCAGTCTAAATTGTGTAACAAACCCGCTCGTAGGTCTGCAAAAAACGGCTCTACCTGTTCTCGGAATAATAGTGTTATCACAACAAACATGACGATTGCTAAGCCAGAAATTGCAAAAACACGGTTGTGAATATCAAGGCCAAATGGGCCTACCTTTAGCGCAACGTTATCCTGACCAATTTGATAGTCAGTATCTATTGCGTTTACTTTTCCATCGGGGCGTTGAATGCCACCGTTATTATCGGTGCTCACGGATAATCTCCTTAAAAATACGTGACCAAGTTTAAATTACTTTCGTCGGAGTTCGAGTAATGAAACGTCTTCATCACTACCAAGCACATGTTCATAAAACATTGTTCTTATAAGCGGTTACTCAATCCGCCATCATAATCTTAAAGCCCCCTATCTCTCATTGCATTTTATTGTTTTCACCATAAATAACGCCTATTGCCAAACCGAAGATATTGGCATGTTTCGATTAAAGTGATACTGCAGTTGTGCTTGAAACAGCTCCGCAGTTGCTAACGCATCCGTCAGGGCATGGTGAGGTTGATAAGCAGGGAGGCCATATCTTTCACGAGCGTGCCCTAATCGTACAGAACCGGGTTTCTTGCCTTTCAACTTATTGATAAAACCTCTGCATTCACGGCGTTGTATCGCATACTCAATATCTAACGTATCAACAACAGGAAACTGTATCCCCTCTCCGATGCTATTTAGCAAGGCGTTATTAAAGAACTGCCTTTCAATGTTCTTATAGTGAACGAGAACCACTTTGCCTGACAACGCATCCAATATTTCACCCAAGATCTGAGACAGCTGCGGCGCGTTTTTAACCTCAGAGTCAGTGATACCGTGAATAATGACAGACTCGTGGTTTAACTCTCTGTTTGGGTTAACGACCCAATGAGCAGAACCATTACATTGAACACGATCAATAGTGAACGGCACAAGTCCGATCGTGAGAATGACATCCTCTTCCGAGTTCAATCCTGTTGTCTCAAAGTCTACCGAGACAAATGGCACTTGTTCAATTGGTGTTTCCCCATTAACCATCGGTGTCGAATAGTAGCGTTTGAGCCTCTCGTCTTTCGCTTCTTTAGCTAGTTGTTTGAACAACATTGACCACTCTGGCGTCTGGGATGTATCCAACAACGGCTGTTCTTTTTCTACTTTTTTTGAGAACCACATTATTTGCTACTTCTCTGGTATCGAAACTTAATGAAGTTCTGAGCGTTACTTAGAATTTGAAATGCTGCTTTTAAGTTTCGACGTTCAAATTCAGACATGTTCTCCGGCTCAATATTGTTGTCTGGCTCTTCTCCATTTTCTATATCTAGGGCTTGGTGACGAATTCGAACCATGTAGATTAGCTCCATCGCATCCCTTAAATCTAAACCTCGACCTTTCGGTAAAATGCCAGCATCATTAATGTCATCTAAACGGTCGAAAGAGTTTTGCGATCGCGAACCGATTGCCAGAGAATGCACCCGTATTAAATCGGCCAACGGAGCCGTCCCCCTTCGCTTCAAGTTAATCGAGTTGCGATGACGACCATCTTTCTCCATCACAAAGTCTTTGAAAAAGCCCAGTGGAGGCGTCCTACGTATTGCGTTATACGCCATACAAGCAAGAAAGCGGTTATTTCTTTTCGCTCGTCTCACAATAAAGCTGCTTAATTGCTCCGCCCATTTCACTCGCCCATGCACACCGAGGAGATCAAAAAAGATATTACTATTTAACAATCTCTCAGGAGTTGGATTGTCTATCCAGTTTCCAAAGCATTCTTCCCATTCTGCACGAGTTTTTCGCCATTCTGGGTTGGTAGCCATAATGTCTCCAGTACAATAAGCATAGCCGCATGCCGCTAAACCATCACAAACAAATTTAGCAAACTTTTCAAAGTACTCTCCGTGAATCTCAACGTCATAACTGTTATCGAGAATAAGCGCGTTATCTTGATCCGTTACAATTAGCTGCTCATCCCTCGCCATTGAACCCATTGCGACTAAACAATAAGGAATGGGCGCTGGGCCGAACTCTTGCTCAGCTAATTCAGCGAGGCGTTGTTTGAAACTACTGCCTATAACCGACATGGCTCGACCAATCATGTGCGCGTTGGCATCTTCATTGACCATTCTTACGAAACAGTCTTTTACTTGTTCAGAAACCTGCTTGAGATCCTCGACACTGGTTTGCTGAAAAATAGAGCTCACTAGCAATAGGCTGTTCTGAGATTCGTAACGAACGATGTCCGTCATGCCAATAATTCCTATCGGCTTTTTATCTTTTAAAATTGGTAAATGATGCACGTTGTAACGCAACATGGTTAACATGGCCTCAAACACATAGGCGTTATAATCCAATGAAACCACGTCATAACTCATGACCTCACTCACTGGAATATTGGTATCAATACCCTGAGCTAGTACGCGAATGCAAAGATCGCGATCAGTCAATATTCCAAGCAGCTGTTCGTCATCTTCTTCTGTGAGCTCCTCTGTCGGGCGAATAATGAGCAGAGAGGTGACATTTTCCTCTGCCATTAGTATCGCAGCTTCCTGAATTGAAGCCGTTGCCTCCAGGGTTACTGGATCTCTTGCTAAGATTTTACGTGCCTTAGCGGTGGTAAAGTCATTGCTTTCGGAGCGGCTAGATATTGCGCTTCGCAAACGCGCGCTATCTTCCAGTTCCATGTAGTCCGCAAAGTTTTCAAACTCATCACAAAGTTCATTGAAGATGTTTTCCGGAATACAGTAAACGAGAGTGTCTTCTATCGCTTTGGCTGGCATCCGTACGCGGTTGTTCATCAACAACCCCATCTGACCAAACAGTCCACCAGCATCAATCCTGTTATAGAGTTCACCTTTACGTCGATAAATCTCTACCGCCCCACTTCTCACCATATACAAGTCGCGGATCGTATCTCCGAAGTTAAGGATTTTTGTTCCTTGCCGAAAGTATGCAACCTCGGCATTGAGAGCAATTTTTCTAAGCTGCTCTTCAGGTAGGTCATCAAAAGGTGGGTACTGGCTAATGAAATTGAGCACTTCTAACTGTTCGGCTTCCATTTTTTATTCCATACGTTGCCTAAACTACAGCGATAAATATCACCCTGAGTGAAATCAAGCAATAAATAAATCTAAGGATAACAGTACCTAACCGATTTCACAGGACCAAGTCTTAATCAAAAATTAGAGCTCTAACCTTTTTATATGTAGAGTTCTAAGCTATCACAGCTTATATCTATGCAAGCGAGTTGAGTTGAAATGTACAAAAAAATTCAAAATAAATTCAACCCTACGTCAGGGCAACGTTATGGTGGATAAAAACACATCACAAGCAATTGTTTTAAATATAAAAAATAAGAATTAAACATACCTTGCTCAACGAACTCTCTATGCACGGCAGAACTAGTTAACCAACCCCCTTTCGTTGAAAGTTGAACTAAAATTAATTAGAGTACAAATCGTTAAACAGTTATAAACACACGAAAAAGGACAGATAACATGGATCCCATACTGGAAGTTAAGGGACTGTATAAAGTGTTTGGAGAAGACCCAGAGAGAGCCTTCTCGCTTATCGACAAAGGCGTCGATAAAGACGGTATTTTTGAACAGACAGGTTTAACAGTCGGCGTAAACGATGTATCTCTCACCATAAATGAAGGGGAAATTTTCGTAATCATGGGCCTTTCTGGCTCCGGGAAATCCACCCTTGTTCGACTTCTTAACCGGCTCATTGAGCCGACTAAAGGTAGTGTTTATCTCAAAGGAAGAGATATCGCCCACATCTCCGAGAATGAACTTCGAGAAGTTCGTCGTAATAATATCTCAATGGTGTTTCAAAGTTTCGCACTCATGCCACACATGACGGTGATTGAAAATGCCGCCTTTGGTTTAGAACTTGCCGGCATCGATGTTAATGAGCGTCAGAAAAGTGCCCTTTCCGCCTTAGAAAGAGTGGGTTTAGACCCTTATGCAGAATCTTTCCCTGACGAATTATCCGGTGGTATGAAACAGCGCGTTGGTTTAGCGAGAGCGTTAGCCTGTGATCCTGACATCCTATTAATGGACGAGGCGTTTTCCGCTTTAGACCCATTGATCCGTTCTGAGATGCAAGATGAGCTTATTCGTCTACAGAACGATGACAAACGCACAATTGTCTTCATTTCTCATGATTTGGATGAAGCAATGCGCATTGGCGACCGTATCGCCATCATGCAAAACGGTGAGGTTGTTCAGGTTGGTACACCTGATGAAATATTACACAGTCCAGCAAATGATTATGTCGAAGCGTTTTTCCGCGGCGTAAACATCGCAAGTGTCTTGACAGCAAAAGATATCGCGCGCAAGAAGCCAGCGGCTGTTTTTAAGAAATCGGAAAATGACGGTCCAGGCTCTGCGATGCAGATTCTGATGGATCACGACCGTGATTACGGTATTGTCGTCGATAAATCTAGCCGATATTCCGGCATCGTATCTCTTGATTCACTACGTTTGGCTCATAAAGAAAACCGTTCGTTAGCCAGTGCTCAATTACCGGATGAAGTTACTCTTCAGCCTGATCAGTCAATTAATGACATTTTGGGTCTGGTTGCTGGTGTTCCTTATGCCGTGCCTGTCGTAGATGAGAAAGGAACTTACTTTGGTGTCGTGACTAAATCACGTCTTCTACAAACACTAGATAAGGATTAACACGATGTCTTCAGAGCAAACTAACAATGATCCCTGGTCAAATACTGCTCCTGCGCAAGATGATCCTTGGTCGCAAGGTACAGAGGCCGCGCCAAGTAATGATTGGCTCAACTCAGAAACTGTAGAGCAAGCACCATTCGATATTATGAACCCATTCCAAGATGCGGTTTTACCCCTCGATAGCTGGGTAGAGTCCGGTTTGAACTGGCTGGTGGAACATGGTCGACCTGTTTTCCAAGCAATACGAGTTCCAATCGACTTTATTCTAACGTCGTTTGAAACTGCTTTGGTGTCTACACCTGCGCCTATAATGGTACTCATTTTATTTTTGCTAGCGTGGCAGTTTTCCAATGTAAAACTTGGTTTTTCTACTCTTGTATCCCTTGTTTTCATCGGCCTAATTGGTGCGTGGTCACAAGCGATGACAACGCTAGCACTGGTGTTAACCGCCGTTTTCTTCTGTTTGCTTATAGGGCTACCAATGGGGATATGGTTGGCAAGGAGCCAAACCGCTGCCAAATTTGTTAGGCCAATATTAGATGCAATGCAAACGACTCCCGCGTTCGTTTACCTTGTGCCAATTGTTATGTTGTTTGGTATTGGTAACGTTCCTGGCGTAGTAGTAACGATCATTTTCGCCCTGCCTCCCGTTGTGCGCCTGACTATTTTGGGTATTCAGCAAGTACCTGAAGAGCTTATCGAAGCTGGCCACTCTTTCGGGGCAAACAAAAAACAGATGCTTTATCGCATCCAGTTACCGTTGGCGTTACCAACTATCATGGCAGGTGTAAACCAAACCTTAATGCTGTCACTTTCTATGGTAGTGATTGCTTCAATGATTGCTGTTGGCGGCTTAGGCCAAATGGTGCTTCGTGGTATTGGCCGACTTGATATGGGTCTTGCTGCCGTTGGTGGCTTAGGCATCGTTATTCTTGCGATTTTGTTAGACCGTATCACCCAGGTGTTAGGGGTTAATGCGGGCAACACTAAACTTCGCTGGTATCACACAGGTCCTGTTTCATACCTATTAAAACTGAAAACAAAGACGAACTAAGACGATCTAAAACTTAGGAGAAACATCAATGAATAATTCATGGAAGAAAGCGCTCTCTGTTGGAGCTCTAAGTACTATCGCATTTTCAACTTATGGTGTGGCAAGTGAACTACCGGGTGAAGGTGTCACTGTTCAGCCTGTTCAATCAACCGTTGCAGAAGAAACATTTCAAACGTTGATCGTAAACCGCGCACTTGAAGAGCTTGGTTACGATGTTAAACCGACCAAAGAAGTGGACTACAACGTAGGCTACACCTCTATTGCTAAAGGTGATGCTACTTTCTTAGCGGTTGGTTGGTTCCCTCTTCACGCCGATAAGTACACGATGTCTGGCGGTGATGATAAGTTCTTCCGTAAAGGCCAATACGTAAGTGGTGCTGCGCAAGGTTATTTGATCGATAAGAAAACCGCGGAAAAATATAACATCACGAACATTGGTCAGTTAAAAGATCCAAAATTGGCGAAGCTATTCGATGCAAACGGCGATGGCAAAGCGGACTTAACTGGTTGTAACCCAGGTTGGGGTTGTGAAATGGTTGTTGAGCATCAGTTGGATGCTTTCAAACTTCGTGACACAGTAACACACAACCAAGGTAACTACGCGGCGATTATCGCTGATACAATCTCACGTTACAAAAAAGGCGATCCGATTCTTTACTACACTTGGACACCGTACTGGGTAAGTGGCGTTTTAGTTCCAGGGAAAGATGTTGTGTGGTTAGAAGTGCCATTCTCTTCACTTCCTGGTGAGCGTAAGGACATTGATACGACACTAGAGAACGGTAAGAACTACGGCTTCGAGATGAACTCTATGCGCATCGTTGCTAATAAAGAGTTTACAGAAAACAACCCTGCTGCTGCAAAGCTGTTTGAAATCATCAAACTAAATATCAATGATGTTAGTGCTCAGAATATGATGATGAGCCAAGGTAAGAACAGCTCAGCGGACATCGAGTCTCATGTAAATGGCTGGATCAAAGCGAACCAGAAAAAGTTCGACGCATGGGTCGAAGAAGCGAAGAAAGCCGCAATGTAATCATGCCTTTATCAACCTCTAGAGCCAGTTGGTGTTATCAACTGGCTCTTTTTTTACACAAACGCCCCTCCCCCTTACATAGACATACCAACACTTACACTACTCGACCATAAACCCACATTATAATTCACGTTTATTTCACGCTTGCTTTGCTAAAAACAACACAACATAACAATTAAACTATTCGAATAAATATGAAAAACTTATCAAAGAGCTCTGTGTGGGGGCCTTTGCAGCCAATTGCTGCCTTTTCTTTGTTTTCGCTTCTATTTCTGTCTATCTCAAGAGTTTTGCTAGCTTTTTGGCAGATTGACCGTATTGACTCTCTAAACGACTTAATTTACATCCTAGGTCAAGGTTTGCGCGTAGATATTGCAACGCTTTGCTGGTTATTTATTCTTCCAGCACTGTTTTCAACCTTCATGCCATTAACCGGTAAGATGGGAGAGTGTTGGAAGCGAATATTACGCATATGGATGGTTTTAGGGCTTTGGGTGCTTGTATACATGGAGCTCGCAACAGCGCCATTCATTCAGGAATACGACCTACGTCCAAACCGCCTGTTTGTGGAATACTTAATCTACCCAAAAGAAGTCTTGAGTATGCTCTGGACTGGCTACAAATTAGAACTGTTTATTGGTGCGTTAGGTACAGTTTTAACCATCACTTTAGGTTGGAAGTGGAGTAAGAAACTGACCGATAAGGCGCAGCAGGTCAACTGGAAATGGCGACCACTATTGGCACTTTTCGTTGTTCTTTTTGGGGTTGCAGGTGCTCGCTCATCTTTAGGTCACCGCCCGCTAAATCCTGCTATGGTCGCCTTTTCTAACGATCCACTGCTTAACGACTTAGCACTGAACTCATCTTACTCATTGTTGTTTGCGGTTAATAGCATGAAGTCAGAAAAGAGTGCTGAGCAGTTCTACGGAAAAATGGACACTCAAAAGATGTTGGAATTAGTTCGCACTTCATCAACAAAGTCCGACTTCACCCCTTCATTACTCCCAACCATGAACAGTAACCCCGCGACTTACCAGGGTAAACATAAAAACTTAGTGATTTTGCTACAAGAAAGCTTAGGCGCCCAATTTGTCGGTGCTTTGGGCGGTTTGCCTCTAACACCAAACCTTGATGAACTCATGAAGGAAGGTTGGCAGTTCACACAAATGTACGCCACTGGTACTCGTTCTGTTCGTGGAATTGAAGCCGTAACCACGGGCTTTCCTCCATCTCCCTCTCGCGCTGTAGTGAAGCTGAGTAAAAGCCAAACGGGTTTCTTTACTATCGCGGACTTACTAAAAGTTCAAGGCTATCACACGCAATTTATTTACGGCGGTGAAGCCAACTTTGACAACATGAAAACTTTCTTCTTTGGTAACGGTTTTGATCAAATAGTAGAAGAAGATGATTATAACAACCCAAGCTTTGTTGGCTCTTGGGGTGTTAGCGATGAAGATCTATATAACAAAGCAAACGAAGAGTTTGAACGCCTTTCAAAAAGCGACAAACCTTTCTTTAGCTTAGTTTTTACGTCAAGTAATCATAGCCCTTATGAGTATCCGAAAGGCAAAATTGAGCCATACGATTCAGAACATATGACGCGTAACAACGCCGTTAAATATTCCGATTACGCTTTGGGCACTTTCTTTGAAAAGGCGAAAAAGTCATCTTATTGGGATGATACCATTTTCATTGTAATTGCAGATCATGATGCACGTGTTTCTGGCGCTAACCTTGTTCCAGTTAAGCACTTTCACATTCCAGCATTGATCCTTGGTAAAGGCATTCAACCACGTAAAGATGACCGCATAGCAAACAACATAGACATGCCGCCTACACTGTTATCTCTGATTGGGGTAGATGCTAAAACACCGATGATTGGTCGTGATTTAACGAAGCCACTGGCTCGCGAAGATGAACGCGCAATGATGCAATACGACAAAAACTTTGGTTATTTAACGCGCGACAATCTCGTTGTGCTTTCCCCTGGTGAAAAGATATCGACCCTGGCGTACGACTTTAAAGACCAAACCATGAAGCCGCTAGAGGTGGACGAATCTATTATCGAGCGTGCAAAAGCAAACGCATTATTTGCATCTAAAGCGTATCAAAACAACTGGTATTCTTCCAAACACACTCATTAATACCAATGATTCCGCTGATAAAAAGGAGCTAAACGGCTCCTTTTTCTTATTCTGTCACTTACCTTCGAGAATGTTCTACTGACAACTCCTGTCGTTCCTTTCCGTTAGATTGCCCCTACTATTTCTAATTGATTAAGGAACAAACCATGCTGACTATCAATTCATTCGTTCTCTACGTTGAGGACATCCACATAAGCCAAGTTTTTTATTCGAAACTGTTCGAACGCAAAGTCACGCAGTTGTCTCCAACCTTCGCCGCTATTCCACTGACCGAAGGCTTAACGTTGACACTCAAGCAAAGAGATAATCTTTCACCCTACAGCGGAATTAGAGGTGGTGGCACCGAGTTGTCTTTATCGGTGCCCAATAGTCATATGCTAGAGCGCATTTACAAGCGCTGGAAAGACCTAGGTGTTGAGTTTGTTCAACCACCAGCGACATCAGTGCATGGGTTAAATTTTATGGCTATCGATCCAGATAAGCATCGCATTCGTGTTTTCATAAATGAATAAAAATGCGTTAAAAACGCTTTTTACCCATTCCCAATGTGACTTCAATAAATTAGACTCAAGGAAATATCAAAAGCGGCGTAGTAATAAGAAGGAATGCCCATGAGCTCAAGTATGATCCTTAGCGAATCCCTAATCGAGAGCGGAAGAGATATCCCCCTCAAAGAACTGCTTTATGCAAAGCGCGTGCTGGATAACTACATGGCAGTAGCCAAAGAAAGTAGCCCGCTTGAGCTATTAACTGAGATGAAATCGGCAGCAAAGCAAGTAGAATACTTTACAACGACGAGTAACCCGTGTGAGGCTCGTAATGTCATCAGTCAGATGATTGATAAAATCGACACCGCGGAATCTTTTGCTTCGTTCAAAGCATTAGCAGGTAAGCCATCTCAAGCACTCAATGAACTAATTGAAGATCGAGCTCAGCTGATTAAACACGAACGAGAGCTCCTGCTCGCCTCAGGCTATGACGCCTCACGAATCTAATATACGCGACAGGCTAAAAGTCATAGCTAACAACGAAAAAGGAGCTCTTAAAGAGCTCCTTTTGCTTTTCAAAAATCGGATACAAAAGACTTAAAGGCCGATATCTTCCGTTATTGCTTTGATTTGTTTGAGGTCCATTTTATAGACTTCAATCATTTGATCGACCTGACTTAGTCGTGAATTAGCTTCATCATGTTTATCACACGCGTCCGACTTCACGTCCCAAGATTTGCCTTCTAAAAATACGTCACACTCTTTCTTGAGTTTCTCAATCTTAGGTAATAATTTCGACCGTTCTTTCTCGAGAGACTCTAATTCTTGCGAAATTTTCAGCTCTTTCTGGAATACTTCGCGGGACCGCTCAAACATAGTCGCTTGCATATCCGCTTGACGACTCAACTTCTCATTTTCTGACTTCGTCGTGTTGATCTTATCTGCCTGCTGCTTCAATTGAGACTCTAGTGACAAGTTGACCTTCTCGACCTCAGTCAATTGCTTTTGCAACTTCTTAAGTGCTTTCTGATGAGCTTCATCTTTCGCGGCGAGTAACTCACTAACTTGGTTTTGTATTTCTTGGTCGAGCGCCTCTTCCCGCACTTTTACTTGAGATGCCAACTGGGTTCTATCTTGCGTTAGTGCTTGATACTTTTCTTCTAATACGTGGTAAGTCGATTCCCACTTGTTCGCAGTGACAACCGATCCAACAAGGCCACCAAATGCCAAGCCTAACACCGCAGCGATTGCGATATAGATATGCGTACGTTTGTCACGCTCTTCAATGACAACTACGTCGTCTTGCTCTTCCATTTTGTTCTGAGAACTCACCGTATACTACTCCAAGGACTCTTTTACTTTGCTAGCGGATCAATTCCGCAAACATAATTGATGCTGTATAAATCAGAAATGCGCCAATTAATGTTATAACGGTCGCTTTTTGGACTTTTTCATTGGTTCGATAACGAAACAGCACAAATGCTACTGCAATCAACACCGCAATGGCTAATAATCTGGTCATACCGCCTCCTTGTCCACTCATGAAAAACTGCCTAGGTCCGTAGACTGTTTCACAAAGATTCATTGTAACCCATTTATACGTACCATAAGGTCAACTTAGCGTAGATTTTAAAATAAGTGCTCCGATTTTAATCAATTTTGTGTTCTTAATTGAATAACTTATGTCGTAACGATCGAAACACATTTATCGTTCTGAAGTGTTTTTGGGTTCCATTCCCTAACCCAATAAATTTTATTTATGCCGTGACTCGCACAAAAAGATTGGCAAACATACCTTCATGAAAATTGATGAGGTTATTTCATTAAAAATAAATTGACATAGGGTGTTGAAATGGACCAAAAACATGATAGAGTTCACACGTTAATGATGACCAGCATCATTAACTAACCTTTACTCATTTAATTGAGTAATTGTTCCGATGAAGACTGCAGGAGAGTGGTTATTAATCAAATTTTAACATTTGATTAGCATAACTCGCCGAAGAATTAACTATTTCAGGTGCTACCTAGGTAGCGGGGACTGTAGTTGGAGGAACCTCTGGAGAGAACCGTTAAATCGGTCGCCGAAGGAGCAAGTCTTGCACTCACGCAAGGTGAAACTCTCAGGCAAAAGGACAGAGGAGTGGAAAGTTACAACCTAACTATTTTGCTTGGCCTTCCCGCCTACAGCCAATAGCTTAGTTCTTTTAGAGATCGTTGATCTCGTCCTTTCCCTCTTCTCCTTATTAGTTGTTTTATTAAGGGGAAATCATGAACAACCTACAATCTTTACTACAAACCATCGATAATTTTGTCTGGGGTCCACCGCTGCTTATTTTGCTAGTAGGTACAGGGGTTTACTTCACCTTTAGCCTTGGCTTGATCCAGTTTAAACACCTCCCAACAGCGCTAGCGATGGTATTCAGTAAAGATAAGTCATCTAATACTCAAGGTGACGTTTCTAGCTTTGCAGCTCTTTGTACTGCGCTCTCAGCAACAATTGGTACTGGTAACATTGTTGGTGTTGCCACAGCAATCAAACTCGGTGGACCAGGCGCTCTATTCTGGATGTGGCTCGCTGCCCTTTTCGGAATGGCGACTAAATACGCCGAATGTTTGTTGGCGGTTAAGTACCGAAGAGTCGATGATAAAGGCCAAATGATTGGTGGCCCAATGTATTACTTGCAATACGGTGTTGGCTCAAAAGCTCTCGCGATCATGTTTGCAGTGTTTGCTTTGGGTGTTGCTTGTTTTGGTATCGGTACGTTTCCACAAGTAAACGCGATTCTGGATGCAAGTGAGATATCTCTTGGTGTTAACCGTGAGCTATCTGCCTTTGTACTAACTCTTTTGGTTGCTTTCGTAACTTTGGGTGGCATCAAATCCATTGCTAACGTTGCAGGAAAAGTGGTTCCTACCATGGCTGTATTTTATGTGTTGGCGTGTTTAAGCGTGATCATCATGAATGCAGACCAATTGTTCAATGCCGTTGAATTAGTGCTGGTTTCAGCCTTTACATCAACAGCAGCGACTGGTGGTTTTCTAGGTGCAAGCATCATGTTGGCAATCCAATCAGGTATCGCTCGCGGTGTGTTCTCAAATGAATCAGGTTTGGGTAGCGCGCCTATGGCAGCAGCAGCAGCGAAGACAGACTCTTGTGTTAAACAAGGCCTAATTTCAATGACGGGTACCTTTTTCGATACCATCATTATTTGTACCATGACAGGCCTTGCTCTAATCCTGACCGGTGCATGGCAAAGTGACCTTGCAGGTGCCGCGATGACGACTCATGCTTTTGCGGTGGGTTTAAATGCAGATACATTTGGCCCTATGCTCGTCTCAATCGGTTTGATGTTCTTCGCTTTTACCACCATTCTTGGTTGGAACTACTACGGTGAGCGTTGCGTTGTGTTCCTGTTCGGAACTAAAGCTGTGCTTCCATACAAACTGATTTTCGTCGGCTTGGTGGCATCTGGTGCATTCCTTCACCTCGATATGATTTGGCTACTGGCTGATATCGTAAACGGTCTGATGGCAATTCCTAACCTAATTGGTTTGATCGCACTGCGTCACGTCGTACTGGCAGAAACCAAACTGTTCTTTAGCTCAACATCGCAATCAGGTGAAGTTGAAGCAGTGAAAGCTTAGTGAAACGACAGCTGTTCGGTCACAAACTACCAGTCACGGAGAGCAAAGCTCATTAGAAATGGTAAAAACATAAAGCCCGCTATTATTTAGCGGGCTTTATTTATCTTCGGTTAAATGGTTAATCTCTCAACCATTGATGCTCAACGTTTTCTCCACGTTCTTCAAAAAACTTCGCATTTTTTTGCTTGAATTGATCCGCTTTCAACTCTGATAGCGGCCAGTCTAAAAATGCTTCTGTTACAAAAGAGTCGCCGACACCCACTTCAATCGATTCCAGATGTTTCCCGATGTAGCGATAAAAGTAGCCTTGCCCAAACGCATCGCACACCATAGGTACATGCCTAACACGTTGATGATTGACAGAGACCGAAGCCCAAGTCGTCGTTTTAGGTTCACAGGTTTGCTCTTTTACAACGTCAACCTCAAATTTATTGTCCATAGTTGTCGAAACAAAAACGACAATAGCGTCATGCAAATACACACGCCTGAGCAATAACTGTTTAGTATCTTGAGTTCGCGTTTGTTGTATTCCATTAGCAAAAGGCTCGAAGTAGCCCCAGTGCCAAGACCAGATCATGCCGCGTTGCGCAAACTGTACTTGTGGCCACGTATGCCAAGCAACAGCGGCACCTATCCCCACAATAAATACAGCGAGTAGTATCAACAATCGATAAATATTACGCATTAAACGGGTTTTTCAATTAATAACTTCACACCAAGTGCGACTAATACTGCGCCCGTCGCGCCTTCCATCCACTTCATAAAGCTTGCATTCTTTAGTAGATTTTTAGCCGAGTTAAGCGCGCCAGCTAAACCACACTGCCAAACCATCGCAATAGCAAAGTGTACAGATGCCATCATCATTGATTGAAGCAAGGGTGAACCTTCTGGATTCACAAACTGTGGCAAGAAAGCCAAATAGAAGACCGCCGTTTTCGGGTTCAAGACGTTAGAAAGAAAGCCCTCTCTAAAAGAGCGCTTACCATTAAACACTTCGTGAATCTGCTCGGTCACGGTCAATCCATCTTTCGACGACATTAGCGCTTTTAAACTGCTCAAACCAAGCCAGATAAGATAAGCTGCGCCAATCATTTTTACGATTTGGAACAACTCTGCAGATTGCGCAAGAATCGCCGAGATACCAACCGCAGAAAAAAAAGCATGTACGAATAAGCCAAAGCAAATCCCTAGACTGGTTGTACATCCATCTTTTAGGCCCGATCGGCTAGTGTTACGGATAACAAGTGCAGTATCTAAACCTGGCGTTAACGTTAAAATCGTAATGGCAATAATAAATGCCTCGAAATTCAAAATATCCATATTATCGTGATAATTAATTGTCAATCCTTCATCAATACCGCCAATCCACAAGATTCGCAAGCTTCTTTTTTAAGAGAGCTATACAACTGGGTGAGTTTATGGACAATGGGTTGGAGTTAATTGTTAATTATTAGTAAATTAACGCAGGTTGCTTAGTGCAACACCATATGAAGGACCCGTTATCGGGTGTTTAGGGAAAGAACAAAAGAATAAGAGTAGTCACATGAACGCATTTACAAAACTCGTTGAACATTCCAAAAAAGTGGCAAATTTTGAGCATCTATCTGCCATCATAGATTGGGATCAAGCAGCGGTCATGCCACCTGGTGGCGCTGAAGCACGATCGAATGCCACGGCAGAGCTCGATGTACATATCCATTCTTTAATGACTCAACCGCACTTGGGAGAGCTTTTCGCTCAGGCAGAAGAAGAGACGCTGTCTACAAAAGAAAAATCTATCCTAAGAGAAATGAAGCGTGGGTGGCAGCAAGCTAACTTACTACCAGAATCATTAGTTCAAGCTCAATCTCTTGCTGGCTCCAAATGTGAACATGCATGGCGTACGCAACGTGGAGAAAATGACTGGGCTGGTTTTGAAAAGAACTGGGCTGAAGTCGTAAAGCTATCGCAGGAAGAAGCGCAAATTAGAGCCGAAGCAAATGGCACGACTCCTTATGATGCCATGCTCGATGTTTATGAACCTGGCACAACGTCTGCGTCGTTAGACATTCTTTTTGCTGACGTGAAAACCTGGCTTCCTACTTTGATCGATGAAGCGCTTGAAAAACAACAATCAGACAACATCTTATTGCCAACTGCACACTACCCTGCGGAAAAGCAAAAAGCGCTCGGTTTGGAAGTCATGAAGCTACTTCAATTCGATTTTGAACACGGTCGACTTGATGAGAGTACCCACCCATTTTGTGGCGGTGTACCGACAGATGTGCGTATTACGACACGTTATAATGAAAACGAGTTTGTCCAATCATTGATGGGGATTGTCCACGAAACTGGCCATGCTCGATACGAGCAAGGGCTACCAAAAGATTTATCAGGAACACCCGCGGGAGAAGCTCGCTCTATGGGTATTCATGAATCACAATCACTCTTCTTTGAAATGCAAATAGGACGAAGCAGCGCGTTTATCGATCACCTCGCTCGACTGGCTTCTAACCATTTTTCTGGTAGTGAATTCGAAAAAGACAATTTAGCCAAAATTTACACTCGCGTAGAAAAAGGCTTTATTCGCGTAGATGCTGACGAACTAACATATCCTGCTCACGTTATCCTTCGATATGAAATTGAGCGAGATCTCATGAACGGCGTCATCAAACATACAGATGTACCAGAACTCTGGAACGAAAAGATGAAAGCGTACTTGGGGCTATCAACCGAAGGAAACTTCAAAAATGGCTGTATGCAAGATATCCATTGGACAGACGGTGAACGAACACTCATCACAACAAGGCAACCCGCTGAAAAAAAAGGGAAAAGAACAAACACCTACAACTATAGAGATGGTTGCATGCAAGACATTCATTGGTGTGATGGGAGCTTTGGGTACTTCCCAAGTTATACTTTAGGAGCTATGTACGCAGCTCAATTTATGGCTGCGATGCGCAAAACAATCGATGTGGATGATGCAATCCGCAGTGGTAATTTAAGTCCTATCTTCGCTTGGTTAAGTAAAAATATCTGGAGTAAGGGAAGCTTGCTGACGACCGATGAACTGGTTAAAGCGGCTACAGGTGAAGTATTAAATCCTGAGCACTTTAAGAACCATCTTAAATCTCGCTATTTGGGTTAAGTCAGCTTTCACTGTAGTAGAAGGGTCTAGGAACTCCCTAGGCTCATTTCTTGGATTTCAGCTATCAGTTTTATTATAACCATGGAACAAAGAAGGATATAGAGCCTCTTAGTCGCATAACACATTATAACTGCTAGATGTGTAGGTAACTTTTGTATATCCATTTGGTTCGATGACCGCTTTACTAAGGTTCTCGAAGAGACATCCAGAGGAAATGAAGTTGAAAGCTCTGCGGAACCGTTATTAGTTTTTTCAAGTAAGGTGCTAACCGTCATTTCGCTACGAAATTGCAACCAAGACGTGAAGAAAATCATCCCCCTTCTTATCACGAAGCACTATTACAATTCTCACAAAAAACAAGTTAAACAAAGCCCACCAGAAAAAACGCTGCACCTAATCATCGATGAAGCACACAGCATTCTTTCTCAGCAATCAGTGCGTGAACAGGCTAACTGGAAAGACTATCGTCTAGAGTTGTTTGAAGAATTGATTAAGGAAGGTCGTAAGTTCGGTATTTTCCTTACGTTATCGAGTCAACGACCAGCGGATATCTCAGCAACAATTATGTCTCAGTTGCACAATTTCTTTATCCATCGATTAGTTAATGACCGTGATTTGTTCTTGTTAGATAACACTATCAGTACATTAGACTCTGTTGCTCGCTCATTGATTCCGAACCTATCAAGAGGCTCATGCATTATTACTGGTACTTCGTTTGATTTGCCTATGCTGATCCAAGTAGATGAGTTAAGCGACAACAGTAAACCCGACAGTAATGACGTTCTCTTAGATAACCTCTGGCCAGTTAACCTACTTGGCTCTGAATTAGTCCAGCATGGATTTCTTCCTAGTCACCAACACGTTTTGGGGTAGGAAGTTGTTGAACGTAGCCGCTCCGCAGCAGAAACGAATAATCGTACTCTTTAGTAACACCATCATATCGGTAGCGTGTTACTTGAGAGTAACACTATGACGCCGTCTGAAAAAGAGCGCTTTGAGGCCTTATATTAACAACATCTTACCCAACTCAAACTTCAAGGTAAGCAAGTCAAAACCATGCATGACGTAAAAATCTCATCACAGTGCTGAGGTATCTAAAACTCCAACGTCTCAACATCAGCAGGGATAAGGACTTTATCTGACAAACCGTTTTTATCAATTGCTTCTTTAAGAATTGGTCGAGTCACTGCACAGTGGTTTAGTGCCTCCATATGGTTCGCAATCACCTTATTAGGGGAAAGGCGAACAAACTCCAAGACCTCATCAATAGACATCAATAACGGTTGACCAACATCCATACGAGCACGGCCTGGTGCCACCACTGTGATGTCGGGTTTTAACTCATTCAACGCTCGTCTTACATCATCGGTCAGAACCGTATCACCGCTGATATAGATTGAGGGTTCATTGGGAAGTTCTAAGAAAAATCCGACGCCATTTGCCATTACCTTATGAATCCAACCATGACCGTGTAAAGCAGGAACCGCAGTTAATTTTCCGCCTAAAAAGTCGATAGTTTGCCAATCTTCAATTCCCCATTTTACCGTTAAGCCGTATTTTTCTAGGTAGGCTTTATCTTTGGCTGGTGTCGCAACTGGGATATTACGATCTGTCAAAAACGCCTCACCAGCGGGATCTAGGTGATCACCGTGTTGCAACGCTTTGATACCAAATGTTTGGCTATGAGTAATTAGGGTATGAGTAACCTTATTTAGTAGCTCATCTGCATTACTTGGCATCTCAACGGTTGGATTTTTCGTTGCTTTGGCCTTAATGACTGAAAATGGAGGCAGAGAGCCTTTTTTTCCCAACATAGGATCAATCAGGATAAATTTTTCGCCAGATTCAATGATAAAAGTTGCGCTTCGTAGGTGATGGATCTTCATAATGCCTCTCTAAATTCACTCTTGAGTCATATTCTCTATGGGATTTAGTATGCTATTTTCGGTAATGTTGCCATACTGTCTCGAAAGTCAATATTCGCGCAAATCGAGACAAATATGGAGAAATCAACCGAGTTAGTTAAAATCACTTTGATTGCCTTTTAAGGGATCAGTGCTTTTCATCTATCTGTACCCTGTATGGTGTTTCAAGATATCTTTTTCGATCAGCCGCCTCGGTTTGACTTGAAAATCTGTAGCGAAAAAAGCTCGCCGTTGGAAACAAGCTCGGGGTTTGGTGTGGTGATAGATAGAGATTTGAGCGCTATTAAAGAGGCGGATATTGTGATTGTTCCAAGCTGGCCCAATGATCTGCCAAAGCCAAGTGGACAACTTCTAGAGGCGCTAATAGAGCATCATGGTAAAGGTAAGCTACTCGTAGGACTCTGCCTCGGGTCTTATGTACTTGCATGTGCTGGCGTTCTCGACGGAAAACGTGCCACAAGCCATTGGGCGTTTTCTGAACAATTTCAGCAGCAATTTCCTAAGGTGAATTTTGATCCAAACCCTCTATTTATTGAACATGAGACTATCATTACCTCAGCAGGGGTAGCCGCTTCGCTGGATTGCTGTCTGCACATAGTGCGCCGCCTGTGTGGCAGTGAACTTGCGAATGATCTCGCACGTAAGATGGTGACAGCGCCATTTCGAACTGGTGGACAGCAACAGTACATACCTGCACCGATTAACGTAAAGCCCCTCACAGAAACAAGCATCAGCCTTGTGATTGAACATGTCGAACAAAACCTCCATCTACCTCACTCACTAGATGCAGTCGCTGAGCGCTGTGCGATGAGCAAACGAACCTTCACACGCCAGTTTAAATCTACCTATGGCTGTACATTTGGTGAATGGTTGCAAAATCAACGCTTGGTGCTCAGCCAACGCTTACTAGAAACCACTAAGTTATCTGTTCCTCAAGTTGCAGAGCAAGCGGGTTTTGGTTCTGACAGTGTATTCAGAAAGCACTTTAAATCAGCTTTTCATGTATCGCCGATTCAGTGGCGCACTACATTCAAACAATAGTCTTAATTTCATTGAGGGCGATGGGATTAGATCTTAGCATCTATTACTTTTTGTTTCTCAAACCTTGTAAGTTGAACGAAGCTACAATTCTAGGCGTTTTTGGGGCATCACAAGCCAGCCCTAACCTCACTAGTTTGAGGCTACAAAATGATTTGCCGCAATCAATAGAGTGAGTCATAACTATCTTGCTATAAGGTCACTTAGCGATGGTCTATCCAACATAAAAGACTAAAAAGCGAGCACGAAGCTCGCTTTTAACTATCTGTTTTTGTTATCAATTATAGCAACACAACCGACTGTTGGGCGATCACAAATTCTTCGTTGGTTGGATACCTATTAGTATTTCATCTGCTAACGGATAACTATCACCAGTGAATGTGAGCGACATTCTTTAGGAAAAGTGTCCTTATTTAGTTGTACAGAAACCATGTGCAGTAAATATTTGGTAGAAAATTCTGCTATGCCGAATCAAAACAAGACAAAGCGAACTCAAACACTCTGTCATGTACTCTATGGTGAGATATGCGAGGTTATATTGAGCTGATGTATTTGCTGATATTTTACTTTGTTAGCCTCGCGAACTTTTAAATTTTTCAACGCGTGCTTAGGCACTTCGGCCAAGATATCTCGGCTGCCTTGCTCTGCTTTTCGATTCAGTTTCACTGAGGTGATTTGCCAGTTATCGCCTGCTCGTTGCAACCCAAACTCGTATTCACCCGAAACCGCCCAAAAACCCTCTTCACCGAGCCAATGACTTGCAGTGAAATCCACTGTCGCACTCGCCTTATCGCCATCAATAGAGACGTTCAGATTGCTCAAGTCATGAAATGTCGCATCAAACCCAGGCAGGAATCCCGCCCACTGCTGCATTAAATCTTGGCGTTTGACTTGTTGGGCTTCACCACCAAACAGCGTGGTGTAATCCACAGTCAATACCGGAGCGAACAATCGACCTAAGTATTCAAATGCGCCTTGGTCTGCCAAAGCCGAGAAGCTGTTAATATTGCTACGAATTTTCGCTTCGTCCAAGGACATGGTTTGAGCATTCACATTCATGGCAATCACTCCGATAAACAGCAACCACAGTTGTTTAAGCTTCATCACGTGATTCCTTATAGGTTCGCTTCGAAGTGCTCTACAACTTCATCGACAGCCAGTTTTACTGCTTCTGGTTGGTCATAGAAATCGAATTGATTGATGCCGTATAGCCATACTGCGTTAACGTTGCTACCAGCATTCTCGATGTAACGATGCGCACCAGTAGGCAGAGCCATGGCTTCAGATGCCACCATTAGCACTGGTTTATCTTGTGTTGCTGCACTCGCTTGAGCGTCGTAGTTCAACCAACCAGACCATGATGCAACGTTGTATTGGTTGTCATATTCAGGAATCAAACCGCGGTCAGTCTCTGTGTAGTAAGGCGCTTGGAACATCAATGCGTTCTCATTGGTTGTGCTTGCCGCTTCGATGTAAACGGGAGTCGCTGAATGTGCTGCCTCTTCCGCTGCTGCGAGTAAGTTTTTCGCGCTTTCTTCGCCACCATAAATTTCAGTCGCCATCGCTTTATCGTGCAGCCAAGGGGCAACCACTGCCGCGGCTTTTACTTTGTCATTACCGGCAACCGCATCTAGCATGTAGCCCGCCGATGCACAGATACCCAAACCACCGATGCGTGATGCATCAACGCCATCGAGTTGACTCACCGCTTCAATCACTGCGCGAATGTCTGCAGTTTTACGTGCAGGATCTTCTAAGTACATCACTTTATCTTTGCTTTCACCCCAACCACGGAAATCAAACGTCAATGCCGCATAACCTCGCTCTGCCAATGCTTGAGCATAAACCGCTGGCATCTGCTCTTTCACCGTCGTCCACGCACCAGTCACGATAACAACTGGGGCATTCTTCGCACCTTTTGGTAGGTACAGGTTTGCAGCTAATTGACCAACTTGAGTATTGAGTTCGATGTGTTTCATGGTGGTGTCCTCTAAAGCTAAGTTCATGTTGTTGTCATTTGCAGAAACTGAGTGAGCAAAGGTGGTAAACGGCAAACTACCTAATAGTAGTAAAAGCGATTTCTTAAACATGGCATCCTCTCTGTCTTATGTTTTGCCTAAGCTGTCCGGCTAACTTGGGGATAGATTAGCGCTGCACCGCGAGAGAAGATTGAACATTCCTGCCCAAGTTTTTGTACTTTATTGCCCCCGCTATGAGTTGACGAAATGTGCAAAACTCGGCTAATTTCAGCTAGCAAGTGGAAGAGAACAAAGGAAAGAAAATGAAGTCCGAGCTTAAGTTTTATGACTCTGAATCTAATGCGCTATCAAGCTGTGGCGACGTGCTGGATATTGAGTTTTCAAACCATGGATTAGATTGGTCGGGCGTATTGGTAGAAAAAGGCACGTCCCCTTATTTCTATCCGAAGAATGTCTACACCCCTTACTTCTACTTTGCATTGGCACTAGAAAAAGATTTGAATTGGAGTGTTGAAAAAGATGGCACGTTCGCCGATCTAAAAACCAGCCCGGGCAACATTTGGATTAACCCGCCGAAAACCCCGTTTACCCATGATGTGGCAGAGCCTTGTTACTTCGTGATTTTAGCGATTGAAGAGCAAGAATTTTTCTCACACTGCCCGCTCAATTTAGACGGAATTGAGCTGCAATTTTTGAACAACTACAACGTGTTGGATGAGACCATCAAAGGAATCATTGAGCTGTTTATGTTGGAAGCAAAAGCCAAAGGGCGAAATGGCAAAATCTACCTCAATAACTTGGTTTCACTGCTGGCAACCCACTATATCCAAAACTACTCCAACTACTTTGACCTTAAGAACAACCAGCTTGCTGCCTCTAAGTTCGACCATCACCAAGTCGATAAGATTGACCAATACATCGAAGAAAACATCAGCGACAACATCGCGGTCGATGATTTTGCAGACTTGCTCGGTTGCAGTAAGTTTTACTTTCTGAGGGAGTTCAAAAAGCTGATCGGCGTAACACCTTATCAGTACCTGATGAATAAACGTTTAGAACAAGCACGAGTGGCACTCTCTTCAGGTTCAGTCAATATTGCTTTAACGGCGCACGAGCTTGGCTTTAATGACCAATCCCACTTTACTCGAGCGTTCAAAAACTATTTCGGCATGACACCGGGGCAATACATTAAACATAGTAAAAATTGAGGACCAATAGAAATTTGAGTTGCCACCTTAATTCTCAGAGACAAGTTTTCTAATTAGTAAAGATACTCATTACGCGATATTAGCAATGGGCTTTTCGTCAACACATGCTACGATCTACCCAAAATATAGTACCCAAAAAGCGAGCACTAAGATCGCTTTTATCTATCTGATTTTAAATACTATTACAGCAACTCAACCGACTGCTGAGCGATAACAAATTCTTCGTTAGTTGGGTTACTATTAGTATCACACAATTAGTATCGCATCTGCTAACGGGAATTTGGACAGAATCGATTTAGAGGTATTACACTAAACCGTTTGTATCAGATTAGAAAAAGTACCTTGAAGCCGTAAACGCTTGTTAGGGCTTCAAGAAAACTTCTTTCTTATGTAAACTATCACCTATGCCTATATTTGAATACCTACTATGAGTGGTACTATCGAAACTCGGCTGCAAAATAATAAAATTATGAACCTACACTGGGTAAAAATATGGGCCAAACGGCTATGGATCAATCTGATAGTGGCGGTGTCGCTGCGCTTAAAGGTTTTACTTATCAGAACTTAGCAGCTGCTTATTATGTTCTCAGCATGCTTCGAGATAAATCACTAATATCCGTACGCTGCGAAGTTGTAGATGATATTGACTTGGTGTACGACAACAGGATCGAATACGTCCAAGTCAAAACAACTGACGGTGATTCTAAATGGTGTATCAAAGATTTTGCTGAAGCTACTACTAAAACCGTTCCTCCTACGGGGCGTCAAAGGGTCAATCAGACCATCAGTCAGGAAGACTCAATTCTCCATAAATCCATCCAATGCGATAAAGATAAATTACCAGGCTTCTTTAGGATGTTGACCCCTAGAGAGGTCACCGATTCTCTTCGATACCTTAAGGTCCCATTAAGTGATCGAGGTGAGAAAATCCAAGAAAGAGGACCGCTGTTAAAAAGACTGACAGCTGCCGTCAATCGTCATCGCAAAAAACTTCCGCCGTTTTCCTCCCTGAACGGAAATGACACTGAATACTGGCTAGATCATGCAGAGTGGACCGTTATTCCAAATCGAGAACACCTTGAGCTACTTTGCACAAAGCTCATCTTACAATCAGCCCACCAGAAGGGTATTTACTTAAGTGCGAATGAAGACCCTGAGCGTATTCTTGCTTCGTTGCTAAAAAACGTAACGGATAAAGGAGCAGCTTCGAGGGTACTTAAGACCATAGCGAATAAGTCTTACCACCGAAAGGATTTCATCCCATGGTTTAATGCTGAAATTGAGCATTATGCAAACCTCAGTAGTAGCCATGTAAAAGTGTATGCAACCAGTCGTGCTGAGCTAAAGGCTATTCTTTCATCGTTTTTCCATGATAAAGAGATGTATGAGCTTGTGGGTGACAAATCATGTACTGGCCTTCATGGGCAGTATCATCAGAGAAAATACAGCTATAACATCATTGCTAAGAACCTGCACCAATGGCTACCTGAAGTTCTGTTACTGCCAGGGGAAATTGCAGACAATACCCCTGAAAACCTTGCGAGAAAGTTTTCTACCTTTACAAAGAGGTACATTAAAAACGCCGATTTTATCAGCAATCTAGTTTCGAAAGCTTTATTACATTCTACGATCAGAACTGAGTATAAATCGCAACCAATAGCTGCAGTGTTACACATCGATGATGCCCAAAAGACCTGCTTTGATAATGTCCATATTGTTTTAGAAGACCACACTCCAGATAAGCTAATAATGGGGTTTAGCGAGCTTATTGGTACTGATATTGAAGAGTCACTAGCTGAAATTGTCACTAACTTTAATGGCCTAATCGAATCGGAAACTTTTTCAAGCCAGAAAGAAAAAATACTATCTGCAAAAGATGATAGCTACCTACTTGAACACGATATAGACGAGATACTTGCACCAAATAAGTCTTTAGATGACAGCCTAGACAGGCTACGGTTTGTATTTTTTATTGGGTATGAGTCAAACCACCTTAAGTGCAATAAGAAAGAAATGGAGGAAACTTACTTAGAGGAGTTGGAAGGTGAAGTCATCCATCAATTTAAGGCTCTCATCGATCAACTGATCTTAAAAAATGATTTCTGTGAAGACTTACACATTGAAGTCTATCTATATCCTATTCCGTCATTAGCCTCTCTTATCAGTGCAGTTCAGAAACAAGGGGAATCGCAATGGACTCTAACCTAAACCCTCTACTCTGCATTAACGATGTTCAAAACGAACAGTTAAGTGCTTTCTCTTATCTAAAAAAAGCTAGCGACTGTTTATCATCTCCACAGTTGAATGCGCTGGGTCGAGAGTTTTTAATTCGAGCATTAGATCAGTTGCCACTGTTTGAAGGGCAGAGTGTATTACTACAAAATTTACTTCGAAAGGCCGGGTTGTTCCCATACATCAAAAAATACTTTCTTACTCTATCACCCGAAAAAGAACTTGTACTTGATATATACAGAAGCAACTTTGACGACAATTTCATTTTCCACTCAATGCAAGCTAAAGTATTTAGGCTGCTAACATCTGGACAAAACGTTGTATTGAGCGCTCCAACAAGTATGGGTAAAAGCGCCATCGTTGATGCTCTGATTGCAGAGCGGAAGTTCAGCACAATTGTCATCGTAGTTCCAACAATCGCTCTTATCGATGAAACTAGGCGCCGGATTCAGAAAAAATTTGGCCACGAATTTCAAATCATCCATCATGGCTCTCAGCTAAAACGTAAAGATAAAGTCATTTATATACTGACCCAAGAACGGGTCAATGAGAGAGATGACTTGCGCAATATAGACCTATTCATTATTGATGAGTTCTATAAGTTAGCTTACAGCAACGATGAGCCATCGCGGGTTATTGCCCTAAACATAGCACTAAGTAAACTGCTCACTATCTCCAAACAATTCTATATGATCGGGCCATATATCGATGCTATTCGAGGAATGGAGAACTTAAGGTGTGACTACACATTCATCCCTTCCGAGTTTAATACCGTAGCTCTAAACGTTCACAAATATGACATTGCTGCAAATGACATCGAAAGCAAGAATGAACAGCTGACTAAGATTGTAGAAAAGCACCAAGAACAAACTATCATTTACTGCAAATCTGCGACTTCAATAGCACAGGTTGCTCAATTCCTGGGCACCTTAGAAAGCGTGAAAGACAGAAAACTTGGGCCACTTAGGAAATATCATAAATGGTTAGTCAATAACTATGGTCAGGATTGGACCTGCTCCAAGGCATTAACCAACGGCATTGGCATTCATCATGGTGCCCTCCCTCGTGCTATTCAGCAAAAGTCTATCGATTTGTTTAATTCAAAGCAGATAAAGTATTTGCTTTGTACCTCAACAATGATTGAAGGAGTAAATACAGCGGCAAAAAATATTGTGATTTATGACAATCGCAAAGGTTCACCATCAATCGATAGCTTCACACACAAGAACATCTCAGGTCGTGCTGGGCGAATGAACCAATACCTTGTTGGTAACGTTTTCTGCCTTGAATCTATTCCGGACAAAGAGGCCCAAGTAGTTGAGCTTCCCTTAGGTCAGCAGAACGATAACTCGCCAATTAACTTGTTGGCAGGAATTCAGCCAGATCATCTATCTGACCAAAGCAACCTAAGTCTTAATCAATTTGTGAAATTGTCCGATGTACCTATAGAGATCATCCGTAATCATTCGTCTTATAAGGTAGAAGTCATTTCCGACGCATACGAATTAATAACAGAACTATCCGTTTCTGATATGGAACTAATAGCTACAATGACTAAGCCAAGAAAGTATCATCTAGGATTGCTTTCCCGCTTTATCAAAACAGTTGAGAGTGGCGCACTCAGTAAAGTTAGCCTCCACTTCTACGACAATGATGACCTTCAAAACCGATTGAGTTGGTATATTTATGCTGACAACCATAGCTCATATATAAAAGACCGGATTCGCTATATCTACAGATCACGAGAGGATGAGAAGTCACGATCTGAAACTACCGATAAAGAACTGAAAATTGCGAGAAACATTTTTAAACACGCTGTTACTAGAGCATTGCTCCTCTTAGAAGATCTCCTCAACTATGAGATGATGAACTTAGACATTCCACATAAAGCAGATCTAGGTTATCTAGTTCATTTGTTTGAAAACAGCCACTTACCACCGTCATTCTCAGCATTAGAAGAAATGGGGATTCCTATAGAGACTTTAGAAAAGCTCACTACTGAACGATCAAGCGAAGCAAGCATTGATGTTCTCACTAGGTATTTACGGATGTACCATAAACATTTCACTAAGCTAAACTCGATAGATCATAGCTTTATCAAGCAAGCCGTTTATTAGTCATGAACGTCCTTAATGTTTACGATGGTAAAAACTGCAATTTTGTATTGGTCTACTAGGGTTGGCCAAGGTTTGAGAGTTGAGCCAGAACAAACGCTTCAATTCATTGGGCATCAATCCGTCATTCTAACGTAGTGAGGTCAGTTCTTTTTCCTCACGTTAGCTACGATATGGCAAAAAGAGACAAACAGTAAGTGAATGAGTTTCACTTAAGCTCATTTTGGGGCAGATCCGAACTAGCCATAGAAATTAGTTCAACATTGGACAGAGTTGAGTTTCGAAAAATTTAACATTAGTAATTCAGATATTACTACAGGTATACAAAGCGCAATCGTTTGTGGCGAAATCCATCATTTACGTCCTTTACATTATTGCTACGCGCGTCCTTTCGTTTAGCTTAGTAGGTAACCAGTCAAGTAATTTCAATGATACCTTGATTGCCCTATTCGCTCATTCATCCACCTCAATGCAGAAAATAAAGGCAATATTAAACAATCAGTTAATTGCAAATCGATTGACATTCATGGTAGTTACCAAAAGTTAACTAATTGAACTAGAAATGTAGGTAACCATAATAAACCGCAAGAGAGAGACATCATTGGTCGCTCCGTAAAACAGTCAAATCATCGAAGGGTTAATTATCATGAGTAACGTTCTAATCATAAACGCACACGAACGATCTCCATTTTCTGAAGGCAAGCTAAATTCGGCTTTGGTCGAGAAAGCTCGCGCCCAGTTAGAGTCAAAGGGGCACGAAGTTCGCGTGGTGACGATGCAAGATGACATCGTGGTTGATGAACAACTGGCACATTTTGAGTGGGCAGACCAAGTCATTCTTCAGTCGCCAGTCAACTGGATGACGATTCCGTGGTCTTTCAAGAAGTACATGGATGATGTATTTACCGCTGGTATGGGGGGTGCCCTGTGTGCATTTGATGGTCGGACACCAGAGGAGCCAAAGAAAAATTACGGCACTGGCGGCACCCGTACTAACACTAAATACATGCTGTCTTTAACATTCAACGCGCCTGAAGAGTCATTTAATGACGATAGTGAGTACCTATTCCAAGGTCGTAGTGTTGATGATTTGATGTTCCACATGCATGCCAACTTCCGCTTCTTTGGCATGTCTGCATTGCCAACTTTCGCTTGCTATGACGTCATGAAAAATGCGGACATTGAGAACGACTTCGCTCGCTTTGAAGCCCACCTAGACGCCAACTTCTAAGGAAATTGTCATGAGCACTGAATTTACTTACTACAATGCAGAAACGGCCCCAGAAGAGTCTAAAGCATTGGTAGAACAGTCACAAAAAGGCTTCGGTATGCTGCCAAACCTGCACGCCGTTCTCGCTGAAGCACCGGCTACCTACGAAGCATACAACACCGTCTTCGACCTATTTATGAAGAACACGACGTTTAGCCCACTAGAGCAGCAAGTCGTCTTTATGACCGCAAACTTTGAAAATAACTGTCACTACTGCGTTCCTGGTCATACTTGGATGATGAAAGCGGGCAAAATGCCAGATGAAGTGATTGAAGCATTGCGTGAAGGTACAGCTATTCCTGATACAAAGCTGCAAGCACTGCATGATTTTACCAAGGCTCTGCTTGATAACCGTGGTCATATTGGTGATCAAGGACTGCAAGCATTTCTGGGCGCTGGCTTTACCAAACGCCAAGCACTGGAAGTTCTGACGGGGTTGTCTGCAAAGCTTATCTCAAACTTCACCAACGCATTGGCACATACTGAACCAGATGCGCCATTCCAAAAGTATGCTTGGATGCACCCTAGCGAGCGTTAATCTAAACAAGTAGTAATCAAAAACCAGTCAAAGCACTGTTACCATATGATTACAGTGCTTTGCGTAAGGAGCCATTATGAACAACACAATTAAAATCGACATCATTAGTGATGTCGTCTGCCCTTGGTGCATCATTGGCTACAACCATTTAAAAGCGGCGATTAACGAGCTTGGAATTGAAGATCGCATCGATATCGAGTGGCAACCGTTTGAATTGAATCCTGACATGCCTGCTGAAGGTGAAAATCTTCGTGAACACGTTGCACGCAAATATGGCAGCACAGTAGAAGAAAGTAACAATGCGCGTATTCGTATCGCTGGCATCGGTGCTGAACATGGCTTCGAGTTTAACTACTTTGATGACATGAAGATGGTGAACACGTTTGACGCACACATTCTACTTGATTACGCCAAAGGCTTTGGCAAGCAAACTGAACTAAAGATACGTTTGTTTACGGCTTTTTTCAGTGAACAGAAAGACATCTCTGACCGTAAGGTTCTAAAGCAAGAACTTATCTCTGTGGGTCTTGATGCTGAAGAAGGCATGCGATGGTTAGATAATGTGCAGCGACGCGGTGCGATACGTACTACACAGAAGCAATGGCAGACAATGGGCATTTCAAGCGTACCAACGGTGATTTTTAACCGTGAATCTGGCGTTTCTGGTGCTCATCCCGTTGAAGGTTATAAACAGTTCTTGGCTGAGCTGATAGCTAAAGCAGATGCAGAATAGGTCATTTCCCTTTGTTCTTAGAATGTATTTGTTCTCACACTGCT
>WJXF01000052.1_pt1 | contig 46496 bp, 41 predicted proteins | sample 9263211 | NCBI WGS metagenome assembly WJXF01 (sample SAMN12697362, study PRJNA563984) | aquatic metagenome | isolation source: water sample from a prawn hatchery tank treated with erythromycin, plated on... | place: Australia | collected 2018-10-17
TATTGGAAGCAGGAAGATAGGTTTTAGTCTTCTATGACTCAGTATCTAGATATGAAAAAGGGAGCCGCAGCTCCCTTGATTACTTTATTATTCCACATCCGAACGGTTAGGCCTTTGATACCAAGGATTTCGCTCATCGGTCAATTCAATCAAGCTGTATTTACGTCCGAGTTTCTGTCCTCCGTCACGAGTAAGAGGCTGCCAACTAAAGTTCGCACGATTGTTGCTTGGCTTAACGGTCATGATGTCAAATGGAATCGACAAGTAGAAACCTTTGGTAAAGCTACCTTCACCAAATTCATCCGCAGACAAGTCTGTAAATGACGCAAAGGCACCAGCAATTACGCCACTCTTGAACTGCTTAGAAACATTAATTTGTGTACCAACATCACCAGCTAGGAACTGACCAACATCGACTTGGATCATCAAATCTTGTAGGAATTCCCATTGAGGGTAGTAGTATCCAGATACAAAACCAGTGAAGCCTTTATCAATAACTTGGAACGGACGTCCATATTCTGGCACGTTTTGCCATTTCTCATCGTAAACACCGAAGTAACTTTGTGGATCACGTTGAGAAATTAAGTTGACGTCAGCGCCAATCGCCCAGTTAGCTCCTTGTGGTCGGTAAAGAAACTCGGTACCTACTCCGGCAAACATGCTCTCCAGATAACCCGCGTAGAATTGTTGATCCATGGTATCGGAATACTCTTGGAACCAAGTCAACTGTAGGTTTGACATGGTCACAGCGTGTTCATTTTGGTAAGCACGGAACATGGTGCGAACCCGAGGAACGGTAGTACCATCGGGTGGAGTGACATAATTAAACTTATCGTAGTTGTTATACCAATCCCAGTATAACGAACCGCCAATTTCAAGGTTGTCCGTCAGCCAGTATGAGGAATTCCCGCTTAGCCCTACACTAAAGAGATAGAAATCTTCAGCGTTACCTAGAGTTTGAACAAGCTTCGGTGCAAAGCCCCAATCAAAACGCTTAAAACCATCATAGACAGATTCTCCACTTGGCTTATTGCTAGCCTTTGCGGTTGCATCTTCTATTTTGGGGTTGATGTAATTAACTTGGGCAAAGTCGCGGTACTTTTCTTTGGAAATAATCGTTTGTTCGCCGACCAAGCCTCGGCTACGTTCATTGATCGCATAGGTATCAATGTCTTCAGGCATTTCATTATGAAGTACAGCCGCTGCTTTTTCGTGTGCCTCTGTACGGTCACGATATTTCTTCTGTTCACCAATGACAGTTACGGTGTTGTCATCAACATAAATGCGCGTGTTTTGGTAACCCGCAATTTTGTCTAAATCTTCCGTTACACGTTCCCAGTCAACATCAGATAGTTCTTCTGGTTGGTTATCTTCGAGTTCTGGCGTAGGCTCATCTCGCCAGAATGATGGCATGTCATTGAAGTTAGTGTTGAGCGTTAAACCTGCGACCAAAGTGTCTCCGCGTTCATAATTTAAACGAAAATCGGCCATTCCTACACGGTATAGCATACCAATGTTCCAAGGAGTATGTGGTGTCATGTCCACGCCACCTTTTACCACAGGGAAGTCTTCGCTGTAATCATTGCTATCGTATTCGAGTTTAAAGCGTAATGGTGCATGTAAGGTTTGATATTCAACACCACCAAACAATGCAGTTGGTCCTTTAAATGCTCTATCAAAGTTAGTTGTGCCACCTGTATCTAAATAGTCAGAGGGGCGTTCACAAAATCGATCTGACAATTTACAAGTCGGGTTAGAGATGTTGTCACGAGTGCCTAGCGACCCCCAACCAATACCAAAAGTAAAATCAAAGGTCCCTAGCTCAGAGTTGGAATACCGCTTCGTAGCTGCTATGTATTCTCCATCGAATAAGCCGGTACCAGCAAAATCTCGAACACCCAGTGATAGCTCAGGAATATACTGAGATTCTTTTAGCAATCGAATTTTAAAGTCAATACCTTTATCGGTATAGTTTGTATCTCCCGAGAAACTAGGATCCTTACTATAAAGCAAATCTCGCACTGAAGTATAACGAATGGTTGTTTCTAACCAAGGCATTAGTTGTAGAGTAACGTTGTAAAAAAGGTACTCATCACTACCGGTAACAGAAAAGTTGAATTCCCCTTCAGGAGCCATACGTCCGGTTGGCATCTGCATCAAGCCAACGCCACCAAAATCAGATTGAGAAGGCTGTAACGAGGGAGCCTCAAAGGGTACTTCTTGAGCCCAAACCAATGCTGGGCCCATTAAAGAAAGGGTTAAGCTTTTTCTAATTGGTATCATTACGGTCTCTTTGTAGCATTTGGTATCAGTTGAGTGAGTAGGCGGATTATATCTTGATCCATTTCAGACCGTTCAAGATCACCAAACGGTACATATACCAAGGTCAGAGGTGGTAGGTAATATTGTGTTGTTAACCAAGCCCCGTGATGTGGCTTAACTACGTGACCATCTGGGTAGATCAACACTGGTGGTGTTGATAATGCACCAATGTTACTTTTCAAATTCTCTATTTGCTTCTGCAAAGGGATGCCTGCTTGCTCTTTAAAAGAATACACGCTATTCAAGTTTCCCAAGAAATACACTTTTTCTTCGCGCAGAGGGCTTGCGAGCAGGAGATTGCCGCGCAACAGTGGGTTGTCGAATTTATTTAGTCGAATTTTATCAACATCGATCGCAGACAGTAAGCGTGGTGCAAAGCTTTGCTTCTGAATGAATTTATAGAATGGATGTGCAACCAAATTATGTTGAATCATTTGATTGAGTACTGTGCTCTTTAAAGCGGTAGAGTTTTTTTCGGCGCGTTCCGATTTGTCAAACAAAGTGGTACCAAGAGAGTATTGCAGAGACACGCTTTGCTCCTTAGCAAGTGCTAACAGGCTTTCTAAACGAGTCGGCTCTTGGAATTGTAGCTGTTTACCTACTCCTAGCAATTCAACATTTAATGGTTGTATAGCAGAGGTTTCTGTTTGAGCGAAGCTTGGCATACTCAAAAGCGGCATGACCAAACCGAATAGTGTGAGTAGTTGCTTGCTCATGATTTGCTATATCCCTTCAAAATGGTTAACTCAACCGGAATCATATTTGGTCCTAAGTATTGTAAGGTTTTGATAACCTGACCTTGCTCGTTTACCCAATAGTAGTTTTCGACCGATTGAGAAAGGCTGCTAAACTCAACAACTTCTTTATATACGTCGGTCATCGTGTTGGATATAGGAGTTGTTAACGTTTCCTGGCCTGAGTAAGAACGCGTTACATTTGCTGGAAAGCCATAACGGTATTGTGTTGCCCAATCGTATGAGAGTGCGTAGTTGACAGAGGTTGAATCTAAAGAAAAATCAGGTACGTCACCGTAAATACCCGCTAAGTCCCCATTCTGTAGACCTATCGTTTTGACTATATGCCCATTCTCCGTAACGATCATAGCTTTGTCAGCACTTACCCATTTCAGTTGTATTTTTCCATTGAGAGGATTTCGCTCTGCAAAAGCTAAAACAACAAATACCTGTTTTTGATTCCCAAGTTTTAAATAGGCACTGGCATAAGGAACGGCATTTATTTCTTCAGGGGTCATCTCTACATCGATGTAGTTACCGTACGCTTCTTGAACGGTTGCTGAAACATCATTGAACTTTTGTGTACAACCAAAGAGTAAGGCGAATAGCGGAAGAGTGAGAAGTGGGCGTATCCATTTAGACGTTCGGAAGATATTCATTATTCCCTCTTACAAATAAAATCGCCCTGAGTCATTCAGGGCGATTATCTTCTATCTACAAAACGAAATTAGTTAGTAGAAGTAGAAGTAGAAGTAGATGTTGAAGTAGATGTTGAATCGCTATCTGACGCTGCAACTGCCACTACAGTTACTGCTGCAGCTGCACCTACTGCTACGGCTGTTGTACCTGTTGCAGATGCAGACGCTGCGCCTGCTGAACCTGCTTCTTCTGCTGCAAATGCAGTCGATGCGCTTAGAGCCATAAGAATAGCTAGAGCTGTATTCTTCATTATTAATCCTTGTGTTAACTAGTTTTAAAACATCGATGTTTGAAACTCTATTTAGAGTTCCAATTCATATTCTAGTTAAAAGTTGGGCAGACTGTAAATAGTTTCTTATAAAAGGTTTTTTTGTTGTATTTATGAAACGGTTGGTTTTTTTACCAAACAATTGCGTGCAGCTAATTAATTGGAAAATTGCGAATATGCTCCATTGAGTACACTCTTCCGCGGGTGTGGACTTGCCTCAAAGGAGAGTTATCTTGTACCCTAGTACGCACTTCAAAGGGGGCATTCACTGTGGGAAAGCTGATGAGCAAGTCCAGAGTACACCGAGTGCTCAAAGCATCTTATTTGCCAAAATACATACGTGTTATGGATAACGTGTTTAACCATAGGGCGGTAGCGTGCGTAAAAATGACAAAACATCTACTTTTCAGACATAAACATCTATTCATTTCTCTAGTGTCCATTACAGTGCTGAGTGCATGTGCAAGTAAACCTCGCTACGTTAAGGCAGATCTTCCACTTGTTACGCAAGAGTCATCTTCGATAGAAATGATGGAGGAAGTTCCAGAACAGTATTGGGGATATTTGAACAGACCTGAACTGGTGTCTATATCGCATCCAAATTATCATGTTGCTGTTGGGCCGATTTATTTCTCTGCACTGGGCCTATACTGTCGAGAAGTGAACATTGACTCCACTTCTAATGTAGTGTGCTCGATAAAGTCAGATAAAAACAATACCAAAAATACTTGGTATTGGGTCAATGGGCTTGTTAAAGATAAACTAGAGAAAAAGCTTTAAAAATTATGAAGATGACAAATAAAGCAGCTCAATGGCTAGTTGCAATTACAAGCTTTGCTTGTATCAATTCAGCTTTCGCACTTGATAGTAACAATTTAAACCTCAATGCAGCTAATCCTACGTTTTCTTCCTCTGGAACTTTAAACCAATCTCAGACGCCGCCCAACGAGAAACTCTCTGCTGGTTCATTTAATAAAGAGAACAGAAATAATCTTCTTTTGCCAGGTGAGGTGGATGTTAGACAATTACTCCCTTCCTCTGGAGAAGAGCTACCACCTCCTTATGCAGCAAATATTTTTGCAGGTGGATATGAGACCGAAAGAACAGATGGCTTGAGTGAAAATTACTTAGTTGCAGCCGGAGATAAAATTAATATTTGGTTATGGGGGGCTGTGAGTTATTCAAATGTAGTAACGGTGGATAACCAAGGGAATATCTTCATACCAGAAGTAGGGCCTGTTAATGTCTTAGGCGTTAAAGCTAGTCAGATCAACCAACTTGTGACGAAAAAGATCAAGCAGGTATATACCGCCAACGTCAATGTGTACGTAAACCTCCTTACTGCTACTCCTGTCAGCGTATTTTTAAGCGGACCAGTTATTCGACCTGGCCAGTATGCTGGCATGGCCTCCGATTCAATTCTGTACTTTCTCAAACGTGCGGGAGGTATTGATTCTGAGCGCGGCAGTTATCGTGAAATTCAAGTTCTTCGTAATGGTAAAAGTATAGCTGAGGTTGACCTTTATGATTTTATGCAATCAGGAGTTATGCCGAAGGTTAGTTTTAAAGACGGTGATGTAATCTTAGTCGCGCCCCAAAAAGCGACTATTACTGTCACTGGTGGGGCTCGCAATCCGTTTCGTTTTGAGTTAGAAAATAACAGTGAACAAGGGGAAAAATTAGCTGCGTATGCAAAACCACTTGCTAAAGTTTCTCATGTTGGAATTGTAGGGAGTCGAGTCGATGGTCCGTTCTCTCGCTATATTACATATCAAGAATTTCAGAAGTTTGAGTTACAAGATGGGGATAAAGTTATCTTCAATGATGACTTACACGCTCAAGTCATAGATGTTCAGGTCTCAGGTAGTTACTTAGGTCCGTCTTACTTTGCCGTAACAAAAAGTACTAAATTACATGATCTCCTAAATAATATTCCAATTGATCCAACACTTGCTGATTACCAGTCCATTTATGTATTGCGAGATAGCGTAGCTAAGAAGCAAAAAGAAATGATTGACGAATCACTTGATCGTTTAGAGCGAAGTATTTTTACTGCACCCGCATCGTCAGATGGTGAGGCTGCAATAAGAGCAAAAGAAGCAGAAATGGTCCTTCAATTTACGGAAAGAGCGCGTAAAATTCAGCCCCTTGGTAAGGTTATTGTTTCTGATGATGGTCGAGTTGCAAACATCTTATTGGAGCAGGGTGATGAAGTTGTTATTCCAAATAAAACAGACTTGATCCAAATCGGTGGTGAAGTATTAATGCCGCAAGCTGTAGTTTACAATCCAAATGCAACACTTGATGATTATGTTGCATGGGCCGGTGGATTTACAGATAGAGCCGAAGATGACCGCATTGCTATTGTGAGAGCAAATGGTTTGGTCGAATTTGATAGTTCAAAACCGATCCGAAAAGGAGACCAAATTTTAGTGTTGCCAAAAGTCGACACGAAAGCGATGCAAGCTGTAAAAGATATTACACAAATAATCTACCAAATCGCGGTTGCTGCTAATGTAGCGATAAACTAAATGGAAAAAAGATACAACCTTTTATCCTTGGATCCAATGTATTCGCCACTACACGAAAAAGTGGCGAGTCTCGTAGCAAGAAGGAAGTTTGCGATCACTTCGTGTTTATCTAAGAAAGTGTATTTACCCACTTTTAAGTTGACTCTTGCAACATCTTTGATCGCATCTGTTAAAGAGCCAATTGATAATGACGTGCTCAAGAAAATGAATTCTCTTTCTACCTATCACCACGCTTACGCGAAGAAGATAGAGTCGAGAACCTTATCATCATCAGAGCTAAAATACATGGCTAAGTTCTACATAGGGCTAAAGAGGTTTATCACAGAAAAGAGTGTCGACCTAGTCATTTTGCACAATGATACCCGTTGGTATCATACTATTGCTATACTGCTTTGCAATGAATTTGGGATTTCATACCTTGTGACAGAGCAGGGGCTATTGAGACCCTTTACCACAGTGATTGACAATAAAGGTGTGAATGCGAACGCTAATATTAGCTTGCTAAATAAGAAAATCGACACTGCTGATAATAATGAGTTCTTGCCTAGAAATACCCATGATTCATTACTATCTATGATGTTTTTTTCTTTTTTTATTCTTTCTTTCTCGTTGGAAAGGTTGTTTGGGCGAAGAACAGTACTCCGTTATATGCACAATGGATATAGTGTGAGAAAGTACTATAAACGTTTGGTTAGAAAGTTAAAAAACAATAATCAACATAATAAATCTAACGAGCAACTAGAAGACAATAGTGCATTGTTACTGCTACAGCTCGAGCATGACTCACAGTTTTTGATGTACAGTGACTTTTATTCAAATCAAGAAGTAATAGATCGAGTATATGAAAAATGCAGCACACTTGGTTTGAAACTTGGAATTAAAAAGCATCCGTTAGACTTCAATGAGTATCGACTAGAAAGTAGTGCCTACTTTGTCGATGGCAGCCTTGTTGATTTAATCAATGAGGCAAAAATTGTAATAACGATTAACTCTAGTGCAATAGTTACAGTCTTAAAATCTCAGACCCCACTTTTCGTTGTTGGTGATTCGATGTATCAGTTTGGGCTAGCTCTTGAGCATTGCAGAATAGAAATGATAAATATAGAAAATAAACAGTGTAATCTTGAACGTCAAAAATATTTGAAAAAGTTAAAAGATAACTACTTATTAGTTGGTGCTGGTTATGACTATTGTCCTTCACTACTAAAACGTAAACTAAAACAGTTGTTAGATTAATTATGGCATTGGTTAAAAAACGAGCGATGCTTTCTGTGTGGAAAGATGTTATATTTGCCATTTTTCTAAGAGAAATTCGCAGTAAATTTAACGATAAGCTAGGAATTAGTTGGTCTGTAGCGTCACCTCTTGCGTTTATTATGATATTGACTCTCATGCGCAGTAACGTTGATGGTGGTACAACACACACAATGCCAACCTTTTTCTTTATGGTTTATGGCATATTATTGACTCAGTTCTTTATTACTACAGTAAGCTCGGTAGCTGGTGCTATTAAAAGTAATCAAGCGCTATTTGCTTTTCGTCAGGTTCAGCCAATAAGTGCAATTATAGCAGTCGCTGGCTTTGAGCTATTATCACGTTTCTTTGTTGCCATAGTTATTATAATCATTGCATATTTTATGCGGGTTGAATTAGCTGTTCATAATCCTATTGGTATATTATTCCTCTTTTTTCAAGTTTGGTTATTGGGGACAAGTATAGGAATGTTATTTGCGATAACACGCTGTTATATCCCTGAAGTAGACAAAGTTAGAACCTTGGCTCTGAGACCTTTGTTATTTATATCGGGCGCGTTTTTTAGTTTAAGAGATATCCCTCAAGAGGCATGGAAGTATATGACATGGAATCCACTTCTCCATGCTGTGGAATACACTAGGTATTATGCTTATCCAACCTACGGTACGGTAGGAGTTAATATTAACTACTTAGATATTTCTACTTTAGTAATCTTCTTCTTTTCACTTTGCTGTTATCACGCTTTGTGGAAATCAGCGATAAGTCGTTAATAAAATGAAAGAACTATTAGATAAAATAAAATCGAACCTATTTTTTTCACTAGTTGTATTTCCAACAGTTATTTTTTCTTTTTATCAAATTGTTATAGCTTCTCCCAGATATGAAAGCAAAACGCAACTAATTGTTCAACAACCCGATGGCATGGCAACTATGGATGCAGGAATGGCGTTGCTGTCCGGTTTGGGTGTTCCCGCAGGGAATCAAGACACTCAACTAGTCAAGTCATTCGTATATTCTAATGATATGTTAAATTACCTAGAAAACAAGCTGTCCATAAAGAAACATTATTCTGATAACAGATATGATCTGTTAAGTCGATTATCGGATGCTGCTAGCAGCGAAGAATTTCAAAGGTATTATCGAGATAAAATTCGAGTTGAAATTGATGAGAAATCATCTGTTATTACAGTATATGCGCAAGCATTTGATCCCAAGATGTCTTATGACATTACAAAAGCAATAGCAACCAAATCAGAGTGGTTCATTAATAACGTTGGTCATCAGCTTGCAGATGCCCAATTAACGTTTATCAAGAAAGAACATCAAGGAGCAGAAGAGCGTTTGCAGTCTACAAAACGTAAGCTAATTCAGTTCCAGGCCGAACACCGCCTTCTGGATCCTGAACAGGAGGGCTCAGCTCTAAGTCAAATTGCTTACGAATTAGAAGGACAAATTGCGATAAAGAATGCCGAGCTAAAAGCTGCCAAACTGACAATGTCCAATAGCGCTCCCCAAGTCATGGTGCTACAAAATCAGATTAAAGCTCTAGAACAACAGTTAATAAAAGAGAAGTCGCGTTTAACGGACTCAAACCGCTCAAGTTCGATTAATGAGATACTATCGCAATTTTCAGATTTGAAGATCGAACTAGAGATGGCAGTTTCAGCATATACATCTTCGACTATCTCTTTGGAAAAATCACGAATCGAAGCATATAGAAAACTGAAGTTTTTGATAGTAGTTGAAGAGGTTCAAGTACCCGAAGAGCATAAGTATCCAGAAGTTTTCTACAACATATCTTTGTTCTCCTTATTGTTGATGATTTTCTTTGGTATTATGAGAATCATCATTGCAACTGTACATGAACTTAAATAAAGAGATTTAATAATGAGCAACCCAGTATTTGAAATTGCAGGTCGTAAAGTAGGCTTAGATTACGATCCACTAGTTATTGCAGAAATCGGTATTAACCACGAAGGGTCATTAAAAGTCGCATTTGAAATGGTTGATGCAGCTATTGAAGGTGGCGCTGAAGTCATCAAGCATCAAACTCACGTAGTAGAAGACGAAATGAGTGGTGAGGCGAAAAATGTAATTCCTGGTAATGCAGATGTCTCAATTTATGAGATTATGGAGCGTTGCTCACTAAACGAAGAAGACGAAACCAAGCTTAAAGAATATGTGGAGTCTAAAGGTGCTATCTTTATTAGTACACCTTTCTCTCGTGCTGCGGCAGAGCGTCTTGAGAGAATGAATGTCCCAGCATACAAAATTGGTTCTGGTGAATGTAATAACTATCCTCTTCTTGATCTAATCGCAAGCTACGGAAAGCCAGTTATTTTGAGCACTGGAATGAATGATATCCCGTCTATTCAAAAAGCCGTAGACATCTTCAGAAAGCATAAAACACCGTTCTGCCTACTTCACACTACTAACCTATACCCGACGCCAGATCATTTAATCCGAATTGGTGCAATGGAGCAGCTGCAGGAAGCTTTCTCAGATGCCGTTGTAGGTTTGTCTGACCATAGCATTGATAACCTTGCATGCTTGGGTGCTGTAGCTGCTGGTGCTTCGGTGCTTGAGCGTCACTTTACTGATAGCAAAGACCGTCCTGGCCCAGATATCTGTTGTTCAATGGATGCTGCGGAGTGTGCGGAACTTATCACCCAATCTAAACGCATGGCAAAAATGCGTGGTGGTAAGAAAGAACCAGCAAAAGAAGAACAAGTAACTATCGACTTCGCGTACGCAAGTGTTGTCACAATTGCAGAAATCAAAGCTGGAGAACAATTTACTCGTGACAACCTTTGGGTTAAGCGCCCAGGGACTGGTGATTTTCTAGCCGATGACTATGAAAGCCTTCTTGGCAAAAAAGCTAAGGCAGATATTGTTGCAGATATCCAACTTAAAAAGTCGGATGTTCAATAATGAAGAAGATAGTTTTCTTAACTGGTACACGGGCAGATTACGGCAAACTCAAGTCTCTTATTACCATGGTAGAAGCTGCGCCTGATTTTCAGGCGCATATTTTCGTTACCGGTATGCACATGCTTCATAAGTACGGCTTTACAGTACAAGAAGTTGAGAAATCGGGTTACAAAAATGTCTACAAATACATCAACCAGCACGCTGCGGACACAATGGATGTAATACTAGCTAAGACAATCACAGGACTGTCAGATTACGTTAAAGAAGTGCAACCTGACATGATTGTTGTTCACGGAGACCGTGTTGAAGCTATGGCTGGTGCGATTGTTGGTAGCTTAAACAACATTCTTGTTTCTCATATTGAAGGGGGAGAAGTCTCTGGGACTATCGATGAGCTTATCCGTCATGCGGTAAGTAAGATGGCGCATTTACACTATGTTTCTAATGAAACAGCTAAGAAGCGTCTTCTTCAGCTAGGTGAGACAGAGAAATCTATTAATGTAATTGGCTCGCCTGACTTGGATATTATGTCGTCTGGAAGTCTCCCAACACTGAATGAAGCGTTAGATCGTTATGATATCCCGTTTGATGATTTTGGTGTGTTGATGTATCACCCGGTTACAACTGAACTGGAAATGTTAGCAGAAAACATAAAATGTGTAGTCGATGCGGTTATTACATCAAACAAAAATTTTGTCGTAATTTATCCGAATAACGATCACGGAACAGATGTTATTATTAATGAATATAAGCGTTTTGAAGGGCGTGATAATATACGAATTTTTCCAAGTGTACGTTTTGAGTGTTTCTTAACATTGTTAAAGTACTCAAAGATTGTCATCGGTAATTCCAGTGCGGGTGTAAGAGAAGCCCCATTTTATGGTATTGCTTCCCTAGATATTGGTACTCGCCAAAAAAATAGGGCAACGGCTCAATCAATCACGAATTTACCAAACGATGCTGATTTTATACTTAAAAAGATAAACTCAGAGTATGGTAAAAAATATGACGCGTTCCATGAATTTGGGGCTGGTGAGAGCGATCAGTTGTTCATGGCCTCGGTATATTCTGAAGAGTTATGGGAAACCGAGAAGCAAAAAGTATTTGTAGATAAGGTATAAAGATGAACTTGTTTCTTATTTCTCAATTTGGTCAATTAATACACCATCAGGCGCTGATTAAGCGAGATGGGCTAAAAAATAACAAACTAGTAATTTTATATACAAAGGCAAATATAGAAGTCCCTAGAAAAATAAAAAAAGAAGCTGACAATAGCCTATTTGATGAGATTTATTTGGCCGAGCTACCAATAAAACCTAATAGTCTAAATTTAGACAATATTAATAAAATTACGACGATATATAGTCAAGTTTTGCAAGGTATTAGTGATCTGTATATGTCTTCTTTTGAATCTCATTATAACATATGCCACAAGATCGCAAAAAAGGAAAATATAAAAACACATCTAATTGAAGAAGGTTTGGCAACTTATAAATATTCTTACTCTAAGTTTGAAAAGGTAAGACCAAGTAAGAAAAATAGTTTTATAAAAGCACTAAACGATAGTGGTTTATCTTCGAACAAGTATTACCCCTTTGCTAAGATAATTTATACTTATTTAAGAGACTTTTATAAGCTACCAATCCAAGTAGTTAAAGCTTTCAGATACAATAAAGAGTCCGAGTATAAAACATATAATTATCTCGAAAAGCTGTCAGATGAAAGGAGAGGGTTTATTGATTATGCTAAAGATTTTGACAGTATAAATGTAGCATATCCCCGTGCAATTGATGGTGTTTTTAGTGCGGGCCAGGTAAATGTTTTAAATACTTACGCTACGTATGAACCTGGTTTTGACCTTGATGGGTTAGTAGAAAAATATAGTGTATCTTTTGACGATATGTTGTATCTATCTCAAATGTACCCAATTCCTAGTGAAGCTTATGCAGATGCAGTTATAAATGTAATTCAAGAGTACCTTTCTGATTCGAGTGGTAAGTGTTTTATCAAGTTTCATCCAAGGGATAAGCAAGACTTTATCGATTTCATCAAAGCAAAAGTTGTTGAGATGGAGTTATCTGAGAGAGTTCTTGTGATTGAAGAAAGTGATTTCCCAATCGAAGCGCTAATAAAAAAGTGTCAATTCGATAAGATACTAGGCATTTCTACGACAGCTTTGGTGTATGCTAATCAGTTAAGTCAGTCAACGGACTGTGTCTCAATTACAAATGGTTTGATTCAAGCATTAGGTTCTAAGTGTCCAGCGAAGGCAAGGCAGGTTATTCTGGAACACACCAAAATGCTAACAATTTTTGAACATATTGATTTTAACTAGCCAAATTAGGCTCATGTAAAAGAATGAGTTTAAATCACTGTTGAGGACATACTGAGATGGCATTTGAGTTTGTTGATAAGAACAAAAAAAAATTATTAGTCAGCTTCTCATCTAGAGGAAGAAAAAACTTTGATTTATATAAAACTTTAAAAGATTTAGATGAGTTTGACATTCTGTTCTTATCAGATGAAGGTGATGGATTCTACAATTTCGCAATACCAGAGTTTTCAAATAATATAGATGATACTATTTTATCATTAAGAAAATATATAGAAAAGTATGAATATAGCATCGCTATTGGTTCATCTATGGGGGGGTATGCTGCTGTTTTATTTGGAGTTTTATGTAACTTTGACAAAGTAGTTGCAATCACGCCTCAAATTACACTTAATCCTAAGTTTGCTTTCACAACTAAGAAAGAATGCAAATACCACTGTTTAAGAACAGTTTTAGAAAGTAATATAAATACCGAAATAGATATATATATTGGTAATAATGTAGAAGATATCATTCAAACATATAATTTAAAGCACTGTAAATTGAATTTTATAGACTCATATATGGTTTCGTTCGGACATAATATACTCGCAGAGCTTAAAGATTGTGGTCAATTGGATAGTTTTATTTTTGATATCGTTCATAATCAAAAAAGCACTATTATATCTGGGTTTGATCTTGGATTACTTGATGTAAATGTTTTGGGAACTTTCTATGATTTATTTTTAGATAAGCGCTTTGATTTGGCATCATCGTATATTCCTCGTATTGTTCGATATTTTCGTTCTCCTCATATGATTCACATGGCAATACTATGCTACTTGTCAGTAGACGACAAAGATGGAATTAATAGTATGATATCTTTATTTCCAAGTAAATACGAGGGCTATCAATCCTTTCATACCATCAAGATTTCGATAGAAATATATAATAAAGGTTTCAAAGAAAATGAGACAATAATTTCAGAAGGTAACTATCGGGAAGTTATTGCTTGTCTAGGATTATCTAAACTAATGCATGCTGATGTATTAAAAATTCGGCTCAAGGCAAAACGTGATAATTTTAAAGGTGGAAGGGAATATTCTAGTTATTATCAAATTGCAATGTTATCTCGCTCTCTTGGTGAAAAGCACGATGCTATTGCATTTTTTTTGTTGGCAAACAGTCTTGCGGATGATTCTAGTTGGATTAAAAACGCATCACTATTACATGCAAAAAATCTATTAAATGAATAATGACTATTTAGATTCTTATCGAAACGCTATCAAAAACCTTGATAAGGAAGAGTGTGACATAACGCCTTTCGGGGGAGTTAAGATGGTTCGCTCTTGTTTAGTTAGGGAGCGAGTAAATACTATATTCCCTGGTATTTTCTACAAAGATGCAGTATTGTCTCTAATTTCGCGTGCAAACTCTGACTGCATATTTTTATACAATCAGTATTCATTTGAAAAGGCGAAGCAAGTTTTTCGTATCTTTGATGTTGATATAAATTTAAGAGTTCGCCCTTACTTAATGAAGAAGCAATTTTCTGACCAAACTGAGATAGGGCTCTCCGTTTTCTTCGAGCAGTCCATTGTTCCTTATAGGGAGCGCGAGCGCTTATACGTTATAGAGAAACTTATTTCATTTGCTTATAGAGAGCCAAATAGAAAATTGGTTATTTGTACGCGAGAATATGAGAATAGCCCTCATAATCCAAAGATTACTTTTCAAAAAATCATAACGAAACATGACCTAAAATTGCCCCAAAATCTTCATATTACTGTCGGTAAGTCGGACGATTGGTTGCCAAGAGCTGAACATGTTATTTCTATAACATCAAGCGTACTTTTAGATGCAATATATAATAGAAAAAATGTGACAGTACTTGAGTTGCCTAAAAGTACGCACTATGGTCAAGGGTTGTTTTTTAATTCTGGCTTAATGAGCAAAGATATCGTATTTCCTGCCGAAAATGTCTGCAAAGAGTGGGTTGAATTACACGTGATGCCTTATATAAAAGATGAGCATATAGAAGGCGGTAATAAAAATTGTTTTGAATTTAATCTTAATTTAAAAAATATTATTTGTATATTGAAAGCTAATTACTTGCATTTTGGTAAAATAAACAAAGACTTCATTCGACATTCGATTAAAAACATGGTTTTCTTTCATAGGTATCATAAAATATACTTGGAACAACAGAGAAGTAACAACCGATGAACATCGCATTAATTACGGCACGAGGCGGATCTAAAGGTCTTCCTGGCAAAAATATTTACCCTTTATCTGGCAAACCGTTGATCGCTTGGAGTATTGATGCAGCAAAAGAGAGTGGATTATTTGAAGATGTTTACGTTTCTACTGACTGCTCTGACATAGCTAGTATTGCCGAAAAGTTTGGAGCAAAAGTCATTAAACGTCCTGCAGAACTTGCAACGGATAATGCCTCTTCCCATGTTGTAATATCACATGCAATTAAAGTGCTTAATTTAGTAAGCACCGATAGTGTGATGTTATTACAACCAACGTCTCCACTCAGAAATGTCGCTGATATAGAGAAGTCATTCGAAGTTTATGAACAAAATGATGCATGTAGCTGCGTTATTTCTGTGTATGAGCCGGACAACACTCCTGCAAAAGCTTATAAGATTTTAGAAAGTGGTGAGATTACAGGTTTAGTCAGTGCAGATGCTCCGTACACGCGTAGACAAGATTTACCGCGTTGCTTTCAGCCTAATGGGGCGATTTACCTATTTTCTGTAGAAGGTTTTACTCAGAGCCAATGTATTCCAAAATTTGGTGTATTTCCCTATGTGATGGAAGAAGAGCGCTCACTTGATGTTGATACATTAGCTGACATACAAAAAATCGAAGCTTATTTCAAACAGTAGTTATGAATAACATAGAGAAGACGCAAGTTAAGTGCTTTTCCAGAGGAATTAAGAAAATTCCGCACCTCGCAGCATTCATTCCTGAGCTGGGTATTGTATCTTCCTCAGAAGAAGCAGTTATTGGGTGGGGTTTTAAGGCGACAGCGAAGAAAGCTCGTGAGTATGCGAGTAAAAACAAGCTGCCATATATAGCACTAGAAGATGGATTTCTACGTTCTGTAGGCCTTGGTGTTGAGGGAGCGAGCGCTGCAAGTCTCGTTGTTGATACTTCAGGGATCTATTACGACTCTCGACAACCTTCAGACCTTGAGACGCTGATTCTCAAAGCGAACCAGCTTACTGCCGAACAGTTAACTCGCGCTCGAGCTTGTATTGGAGCAATTAAAGAAAAGCGCTTATCGAAGTACAATGTCAACCAATCCTCCAAGTTTGGAGCATCACCCAAGGTTGTAGTGATAGACCAAACTAAAGGAGACGCTTCTATAGAAGGTGCAATGGCAGATGAAGCAAGATTCGTCACCATGTTAAAACAAGCTTTAGACGATCATCCGGATGACACTATCTGGCTGAAAGTGCATCCTGACGTATTATCGGGTAAAAAACAGGGCTTTTTATTCCCGTTGCCGGTCCAAAATGAACGAATCAAAATATGCTCAGATGCTGCAAATCCATGGGACTTTTTAGAGTCAGTCTCTGACCTTTATACTGTTTCTAGCCTCATGGGCTTCGAAGGGTTAATGGGAGGGGTTAATGTCCATTGTTTTGGAATGCCATTTTATGCCGGGTGGGGGCTGACTCAAGATTATCTAGAATGTTCTCGTCGAAATGTCTCGCGTAGTGTAGAGCAAGTCTTTTATGCTGCTTATATACAATATGCACGATATGTTGACCCAATATTCGGTGAGCGCTGCGAGATTGAAGATATTATAAATTACTTTTCTGATACGCTGAGACAATGCAGCACTGAATCGCAACAGGTCGATCTCTCTCACTTATCGAAAATACGAAAATATTTACTTTCACATTATTTTCGAGGTTGGAAATTTTCTCATAGAAAGCATGCATCAGTGGCCGCGTTATGGGGGAGAAAAGAATCTGTCCCTAAAACAATGTGGCGGATAGAAGACGGGTTTATTCGTTCGGTTGGCTTGGGAGTACAGCTATCTAAACCTGCATCGTTGGTGCTCGATAAAACCGGTATCTATTTTGATGCTACCGCCGAAAGCGACCTCGAAAAAAGTTATCGCGAATTACTTTTGAGCGATTGGGATAAAGCTCGCACTCAAGCGCTGATTGTTAAATTACAAAAAGCTAAAGTGACTAAATATAATGTCGGAAAGAGCGAGGAGTTAACGCTGCCTTCCAATCAGCGAGTGATTCTTGTGCCAGGGCAAGTTGAAACAGATGCTTCCATACAGTTTGGCTCAGCAGAGCTCAAAACCAATAAGTCTTTGTTGCAAGTAGTAAGGCGAAGGCATCCTCAGGCCTTCATCATATATAAGCCGCACCCAGATGTGCTTGCTGGTGAGCGAGACTTAGGGTTAAACCCTGACGATGAATACCCACAAGCAAATGTCATTGTAAAAGACCTCAGCATGGATAGCCTACTAGAGCGTGTTGATGAGGTGCACACCATGACATCATTGGCGGGCTTTGAAGCACTATTACGAGGTAAAACGGTTTATACATACGGAATGCCATTCTATGCCGGTTGGGGACTGACTATTGATCACTTAACTTGTAGTCGTAGGACTCGTCGTTTAAGTTTAGAGGAATTGGTCTACGGAGCTTTGGTGTTATATCCAACCTATATTGATACGGAAACCAATCAGTTGTGTACCGTAGAACAGAGCGTTCGGCGCATAACTCAACAGAAAGAAGGACGTCTTAGAGGGAAATTCAACTTGGCTTTGTTTGCTTTGCTGCAAGCTAGGCGCTTAAGAGATCGTGTTACATTATGATCAGATTAGAAAACCTAACGAAGTTTTATCCATCAAAGTTGGGTAATCAGTACATATTTCAGGATATTAACTTTATTATCCCAGAAGGTCATAATATCGCGATATTGGGTTCGAATGGCGCAGGTAAGTCGACCCTCTTTCGTATACTGGCAGGCAGTGAATACCCAAATAAAGGAAAAGTTGTCACCGATAGAGAAATCTCTTGGCCGGTTGCGCTTGCTACAGGTATCCATCCACAGATGACAGGCAGAGAGAATACACGTTTCATTGGGCGTGTAAATGGTGTAGCCGATCTTAAAGCCTACGAGGAAAAAGTAAAAAACTTTGCTGAGTTGGGGGTGAAGTACGATTTACCAGTAAAAAGTTACTCGAGCGGTATGCGTTCCCGTCTGGCGTTTGGTTGTTGTGTCGCGATTGACTTTGATATTTATCTCATTGATGAAGCAACATCTGTAGGCGATCAAAAGTTCCGGAAAAAAGCGAAGGAGGCCCTCTTAGAAAAAAGTAAAGTGGCTAGCGTGATTATGGTTAGCCATGATATGAAAGAGATCCGTGAATTTTGTGATAGCGCAATAATCCTCCACAAAGGAGAGCTCCAGTTTTATCCTGAATTAGAACAAGCTCTGGAAGTTTATAAAAATCTTTAGCAGATTAAACTCCTTCACAAACGCATTTGAGCTTGCTTTTTTGTATAAAATCTAGTTCAAGAGAATTTATTTGATATACAATTAGTAGGTGATTTTGATAAACGCAGGAACTAATGCCTGTTAGATCACAAATCGCGTGCAAGCAAGTCTAGCTCAATCGGCTGATTTAGTGAAAGCCGCAAAATGTTGCTTATAACTATACTTATCACAACGGAACTTGGTTTGATCTCTCTTGTTTTACTTACTGTCAGTGTGTCTTTTATTAGCTTGTTTACTTTCAGGAAGCTTGCTCTTGCCCATGACTTCGTCGATAGACCATCATGTCGTAAAAAGCATATTGGAGATGTACCTGTAATAGGTGGTTTGTCCCTCTTTGTCACGATTACTTTAGCAAGTATGTTTGAAGGACAACTTTTGCCAAATCAGCAGGACTTTCTTGTATGTGGTCTAATACTGACTATTATCGGCACAATAGATGACAAGTTAGACATCAGCGCTTCTTTCAGGCTGTGCGTCATTACCGTTATATCCGTTTGGCTTACCCTTGGTGAAGGGATTGCGCTTACAGAGCTTGGCAATCTATTTGGATTTGGGGTGCTAAACGTAGGCAGTGCAAATGTTTTACTAACAACGATCGCAATCATTGGTTGTATTACAGCATTCAATATGGTCGATGGAATTGATGGTTTATTGGCGTCTTTAGCATCAGTCACATTTTTAGCTTTAGGGTTTATGTTTTACCAAGCCGGAGAAGTAAAGCTAACAATATTCTGCTTTATCTTTGTGCTTTCCATGTTCCCGTACATATTGTGTAACCTAGATCTGATCCCTAAGCGCTCATTTAAGGTATTTATGGGAGACTCAGGAAGCTTTCTGATTGGTTTTACCATTGTTTGGTTACTAATACACAGCTCGCAAAGCATTTCTAATGAGGTGCAAGCTATTTTAATGAAGCCTGTCACGGCCTTATGGCTAATCGCAGTTCCTTTAATGGACATGGCAATGGTCATGCTACGTCGTTTAAGGAAGAAACAGTCTCCCTTTAAGGCAGATCGTTTACATCTTCACCATATATGTATGCGGTTGGGTTTGTCGTCGCGACAAACTTTAGCATTCATTACCTTCTGGGCGCTATTGTTTGCTGCGTTTGGAATTTTTGGACAAGTGTTTCAGGTGCATGAACACGTCATGTTGATACTCTTTTTATTGGCATTTACATGTTATGTCTTCATCATTAGTTACATTTGGCGTATTACCTGCTGGATTAGAAAGCGATTTCAAATTGGTAAGACACATGTAACGGTAAGTAGCTGACGCTTATTTAACAACGGTAGAGCCTTTTGCTGTTAGGCTGGAATGTAGGGCTCTTTTTACTTTATTTTCACCATGAATCAAATGCACTTCTTTTGGCGGCGGATTAATTCCTTCTACAAATCGAATTAGATCAGATTGATCAGCATGAGCAGAATAGCCAGACATCGTATGTATTTGAGCTTTCACTTTAATTTTCTTTCCTTCGATATCAACCTCACTCGCCCCTTCTTGAATTTCTCTCCCTAGCGTTCCTTCCGCTTGATAGCCAGCAAACAGCACATCATTACGACTATCTGGTAACAACGCATTGAGGTAATTCACCACTCGACCACCTTCACACATCCCAGAAGCAGCAACCACAATAGCTGGTTCAGACGTGCTCGCCAGACGATTCACCAATCTCATATGTTCAGCATGAGTCTCAATCGTAATACATTGCTCAAACGCTAAAGGGTGACGATGTTGCTCCAAGCGCTGCTTCGCTTCTTTACCCCAAAGCTTTTTAAAGCGCCGATAAGTCTTTGTCACCTTTCTTGCTAAAGGCGAATCAAGAATAATCGGTAGGGCTCCATGTAAAGACTCCTGGTACAAAAGCTGTTCAATATCGAATAACAGTTCTTGTGTTCTACCTACACTAAAAGCAGGAATAACAATCACACCACCATCTTCCAGTGCATGTTCGACAATAGAAAGCAGCCGAGCACTTCTACTTTTCACGCTTTCATGATGCTTATCACCATAGGTCGATTCGATAAACAAATAGTCCGCTTTTTCTGGCGGCTTAGGATCAGGAAGTAAAGGCGTATCACTTGGGCCGAGATCGCCAGAGAATACAACTACGTCATTATTTAAGAGTTTAAATTCCAAATAAGCAGAGCCTAAAATATGGCCTGCAGGCTGAAAGCGTAAATAAGCCAACCCCTTAAGAGGAAGCCATGTGTTGTACTGGCACGGCACCAATCGCTGCTCAATTAGATTTAAGATGTGCTGTCTTTGATGCTTGCCTAAACCCAGTTGTAGCTTTAATCCATCCTCTAACATAAGAGGGACCAACTCAGCAGTAGCTTGTGTGCAGTAGATTTTGCCTTTAAAACCAGCAGCGAGTAACCATGGTAATCGGCCTATATGGTCAATATGAGCATGGGTCAGTACCAGCGCTTTTACCTTGGTTAAAGAAAACTCTATCGCCAGCGAACGATCATGACGGCCTACCAATGCATCTTTACCTTGAAATAACCCGCAGTCGATCAAAATGCTCCCGTGCTCGAGTTGCAGTTCGTGACAAGAGCCTGTCACCGTATCCTTCCCACCATGATGAAGTACTTTCATATCTATCTCCTTTTCATAGGCATCAATGTAATGAATCGAAGAAAGAAGAGGGAGGGTAACCGACCAGATAAACACGAAAGTAGGAGTCAAAATGCTAGGGGAGTGTTAAACGACTCTTTAAGTTGCATTAAATTGTGATGCATATTCCACATAGGCGACTTTTTGCATTTTGTAATAAATATAAACGAATAAATGCGTATTATAAAACGCGCTTTAGGTAGGCAGAATTTACGATTTTCTGGTTAAAATGACACCTTATATCTTGGTTGGTTGTCATAAAAAAGCCATTTTTTTGTCAGTCTTGTACTTTTCGTTGCAACCTGTTTGCTATACAATCCTTTGCCTTGAGCACAAATGATAAAAAACCAAATGCATTGCCTTTAGGAGCCAGACCTAAGGGCGGTAGCGTGCCAAAAAGCAAAGCAAAGCTCTCTAAGTGACATAAAAATGTCACCAGATAAATATAAATACAATTAAGCACATAGTTGCATTTCTGGCAAGGTCGGCTTTTATAAAAAGTGCGCCTAAACAAATAATTAACTAAATGTCCCATTACGTCAGAGGGACAATTCAAAGCTGCGATGACAGTTTTTGAGTGATAATTGGCTAGGCATAAGGTTCCTCCCTTCTATTTACCGTCCACGTATCTAGTTCCGTACAGTGTTCTCGTTGCACATATAATCATGTGCTCTATCAACGTGTCTACGGCATGCCTAAAACATCCATATTCGCTATTCGAATACAAATCACTCTTACAAGTATTAAGAATTTCTCAAGGGATGCCCTGTGCGTCCTTCGTCTATCTACGCCTTTGGTTACCCTAACCAGACCTAAAGGCGTTCTAAAAATCTAAACTTGCTAGGAACTAAAAATGAACTTTTCATTAGAAAACGCCAGAGTTGGCATCATTGGCTTAGGTTACGTTGGTTTACCACTTGCAGTGGAATTTGGCAAAAAATCACCAACGATTGGCTTCGATATCAACCAAGATCGTATCGATGAACTCTCTGCCGGACGCGATAGCACATTAGAATGCAGCGATAATGAATTAGCAGAAGCAAAATACCTTTCTTATACTTCCTCTCTTCAAGAACTCAAAGAGTGCAATGTTTACATTGTTACCGTTCCTACTCCAATTGACGAACACAAACAACCGGATTTAACGCCTCTTATTAAAGCTTCAGAAGCGTTGGGTACAGTAGTCAATCAGGGTGATATCATCGTTTATGAATCAACCGTATACCCAGGTGCAACAGAAGAAGATTGTATTCCCGTTGTTGAGCGTGTTTCTGGCCTTAAGTTTAACCAAGACTTTTTCGCAGGCTACTCTCCAGAACGAATCAACCCTGGTGATAAAGAACACCGAGTCACGAACATTCTTAAAGTAACAAGTGGCTCAACGCCAGAAGTCGCAGAGTTTGTCGACCAGCTATACAAAACCATCATCACTGCAGGTACACACAAAGCGTCATCAATTAAAGTAGCCGAAGCTGCCAAAGTAATTGAAAACACACAGCGTGATGTAAACATTGCATTAATCAACGAGCTATCCATCATCTTCAACAAGCTGGGTATTGATACGCTAGAAGTATTAGAAGCAGCGGGCACCAAATGGAACTTCTTACCATTCCGTCCAGGCTTGGTCGGTGGTCACTGTATTGGTGTTGACCCTTACTACCTAACGCATAAAGCGCAAGCAGTAGGCTACCATCCTGAAATGATTTTGGCTGGCCGACGCCTAAACGATGGTATGGGGCAATACGTTGTTTCTCAGTTGGTGAAAAAAATGCTGAAAAAACGTATTCACGTAGAAGGCGCAAACGTACTTGTTATGGGCTTAACATTTAAAGAAAACTGCCCAGACCTACGCAATACCAAAGTGGTGGATATTATCTCTGAGCTAAAAGAGTACAACATCAACGTCGATGTTATGGACCCTTGGTGTTCAAATGATGAAGCGCAACATGAATATGGCTTAACGCTTTGCGAAAAAGAAAAGCAAGGCCATTACGACGCGATCATCATGGCGGTATCTCATAACGAATTTAAAGAAATGGGTGTTGAGAAAATTCGTACCTTGGGTAAACCAGAACACGTATTGTACGACCTGAAATACGTTCTAGATAAAGAAAGCGTAGATATGCGTCTATAAGGTCCTAGAACCTAGAACCTAGAACCTAGAACCTCAGAGCCTCAGAGCCGAGCCATGAAATTCGAGCAATTAGACGTTTGGAAGCGTTCATCACGTTTGGCGAGTAACGTCTATAAACTCATGCGAGATTGCCAAGATTATGGCTTTAAAGATCAAATAACGCGATCAGCTTTATCTGTTCCCTCTAATATCGCAGAAGGTCTTGAAAGAGAAACTGCGAAAGAAGAATCAAGGTTTCTCTATTACGCAAAAGGCTCGTTAGGTGAACTCCTTACGCAAACCTATATTGGCATCGATATAGGTTACATCGATAAAGAAAGTGGCTTATTCATTGTTGCAGAATGCAAAGAGATAGCAGCAATGATCGCCGCTTTGATTAAAATCCGGAAAGGTTTTGTTAGGGAAGAAAAGGGAGATTATGTTTCCTAGGCCCTAGACCCTAGACCCTAGACCCTAGACCCTAGACCCTAGACCCTAGACCTTCCCCACACGGAAAGCACAATGACCAAATACGAACAAATCCAACAAGAACTAGTTGAATCACCAAAGACGTGGTTAGTAACGGGTGTTGCGGGCTTTATTGGCTCAAACCTACTGGAAAAATTACTCAAGCTTGATCAAACCGTAGTGGGTTTAGATAACTTCGCGACAGGCCATCAACACAACTTAGATGAAGTAAAAGGCCTAGTAAGTGAAGCACAGTGGGATCGTTTTACCTTTATTGAAGGAGACATCCGAGAGCCGAAAACATGCCAACAAGCCGTAAAAGGTGTTGATTACGTACTACACCAAGCAGCACTCGGTTCTGTACCACGCTCTATCGCTGATCCACTAACGACAAACGCAGCGAACATCACCGGCTTTTTAAATATGCTGGACGCCGCAAAAGAAGAAGGGGTAAGCAGCTTTACTTATGCTGCAAGCAGCTCGACATACGGTGACCATCCAGCACTGCCGAAAGTGGAAGAAAACATCGGTAACCCACTTTCTCCTTATGCGGTAACTAAATACGTAAACGAGCTTTATGCCGGTGTATACGCTCGTACATATGGGTTCAAAACAATTGGCCTACGTTACTTCAATGTGTTTGGCCGTAGACAAGACCCAAATGGCGCTTATGCGGCTGTAATTCCAAAGTGGATAGATAAAGCCATTCGTGGTGATGATATTGTTATCAATGGTGATGGAGAGACGAGCCGAGATTTCTGTTATATAGATAATGTAGTTCAGATGAACATACTTGCGACTTGCGCAGACGAATCATCGAGAAACGAAATTTACAATGTGGCGGTTGGAGATAGAACGACCTTAAATGAGTTGTACATGATGATTAAAGAGGGTGTTAAAAAACTAAATATTAAGAGTGAAAGTTCCGTAGAGTATGATGAGTTTAGGAAAGGGGATGTTCGTCACTCTCAAGCGAGTACTAAAAAAGCCGAAAAAAAATTAGGGTATTGCAATAAAGTAAACATTAAAGAAGGCATGGATAAATCAATTAAGTACTATCATGATAAAAAATGAATTTATAAAAGTAGTAAGTACAGTATTTTATAAGTTCGGCATTACTGTTTTTAATGCATCTACATTAGCACTAATATCTTGGTTCTATGGTAGTGAAGGAGTTGCTTTTTTTGCATTGGTTAGAACGGTGCCGCTAATTTTTACGATTTTAACGGATTTAGGCCTATCGCACTCATATTCATTTATGATCAACTCTAGGAAAGTAAAAGTAGGCACTGTCGTGAGTTCGCAAGTTGTCCTATTTTTTCTTTTATCAATATTTCAGGTGGCAATCTGGTATTTTATGACACTTGGCCTATTTGAACTAATATCTGTTCCAAAGGAAATATATGGTAGCGTTTCGTTAATGCTACTACCTCCTTTGATGGTTGCAAGTTTCCATTTAGTAAACTTCAGTCGTTCGGTGGGTAAGTTCAGACAAGCCAATAATGCTTTAATATGCATTGAAATTATAATATTTTCCTTGGTCTCAGTGTTAATTATTTTTGGCCGAGATATCAGTCTTTTAAGTCAATGTGTGGTATTTTCTTACTTATGTATAATATTCTATTATATTTTCAAGTATGCTTCCCAGATTAGGAGGTTCGTGAAGTTTAAGGTTTCTCGATCTGAAGTAAAAGAAATAGCATTGTTTGGAGTTAAAAGTCAACTTGGCAATGGTTGTCAAATATTAAACTATCGAGTGGATCAAATTATAGTTAATCACTTCTTAGGAGGTGAAATTTTAGGTGTCTATGTCGTTGCTGTGAAGTTTGTGGAAGTATTTAGAGTGATTAATACTTCTATAATATTCGTTTTTGAACCATTTTTGTCGAAGAATAGAAATTCAGACCGCCATTCAATTATTATTAAAAACTCAATTATTGTTTTTGGAATTAATTTTATAATAATATCTTTCTCTTCTTTGCTTGTTCCATACATAATACCGATTGCTTTTGGTGAGTGGGCGCTATCAGCGTTACCTTCTTTTTATATTATAGTTGTGGGACTGGTTGTCTCTGGCGGAAATGCACTGCCAGTTGCTTACTTTTTAGCGAGTGGATATCCACAGTATGTAACTAGTAGTATAGGGATTGGTTTTCTATTCAACGTAGTATTAAGCTTCATTCTAACTCCGCAGTACGGAATCGTTGGGACATCAATTTCGAGTGCTATATCATATTTAGCCGCAACAGTAGTTATATGGACGTTGTTCTTTAATAAAAGGAAGATCTTATGATCAATGATTTTATATTTAGGTTTGTGATGCTCCTAACAAGAATTTTACCAGAGATTACTCCGACTTTAAGGCTTCGAGGCTATTTGTCTAGTCGTTGTTTTAAGTCTTGTGGGAAAAATTTACAAATCACTAAAGATGTAAGGCTTTATAATTGTAGCAATATTTCGTTTGGGAATGATGTATTTTTATCTGCGGGTACTTGGATAATGGCTTCATGTAATGTCACTATTGAAGATGAAGTTATGCTAGGTCCATATAGCATAGTCATAACAGGAGACCATACTAAAATCGGTAATTCATTTAGGTTTGGAGAGGCGGTTCGAGGACCAATCAAATTAAGAAAAGGCTGTTGGATAGCATCTCATGCAGTTGTTACTAGAGGTGTAACGGTCGGCCAAGGTAGCCTTTTAGCGGCATGTAGCGTAGCTAATAAGGATATTCCTGATAACAGTCTTTATGGGGGAGTCCCGGCGAAAAAGATAAAGGAAATTTAATGGCTAACCTGATATTAAAAGAAGCTAACCTTATAAATAATTTAAACTTCTTTTCTAAGTTGGTTGGCAAAGATAGGCTTTGCGCAGTCCTTAAAGATAATGCATATGGTCATGGAATAGATGAGATTGCACAACTTATTTCGAAACTTGGAGTTAGTCATTGTGCTGTTAAAAATGAAAATGAAGCGAAAATTGCTCTTAAAAACAAATTCAAATCTATACTAATATTGTATCCTGAGTCATATGATATTGATGATGAAAGAATTACGTACTCTATAAATGATATTGGTATTCTAGAGAGTCTGGATAAAGGAATAAATATAGAAGTAAAAATTGACACTGGAATGTCTCGGAATGGAATAAAAGTTGAAGAGATATCTAAAGATATCTTATTATATATCTTTACTAACTTTTCAGTTAAAGGTTTTTTTTCACATTTCGCATCTGTTAACGATGATGAATATCATTTAATAAAACAGAAAGAGAAGTTTGATAAATTTAGGCGAGTTATTTCAGAACAATATGGCATCAAAGATGACATTAGATTTCATCTATGTAATTCTGATTCCACAATATATTTTCATTACAATAAAAGTCATGATGTTCCATATTATGATATGTATCGAATAGGCATTGGCTTATATGGATATTCCTATTCACATGTTTTTCAAAAGGGTCTCTTAAAACCTATAATGTCTTTAGAAAGTAAGCGAATTTCTACTCGATATTTAAGCCAAGGTGAGCGTATTGGATATGGCGTTCACGGCTATAAATGTAGTCGACCAATGATAGTTTCTAACTATGATCTTGGCTATGGCTCCGGATTCCCTAAAATTAAAGAGAGAGAAATATACTATCTTCCTAATGGAAATAAAATTCTAGGTGCGATGTCTATGGATAGCTTTTCAGTTGAAGGTAATGAAAAAAGCATTATTGTTGCAGATGACTTTGTTCATTTGGCTGAGTTAAAAAGCTTGGATTATTATGAGATTCTTGTGAGTTTTAACCAAAATATAAATCGAAAAATGGTGTTTAAATGAGTCTAGTTAGAGCGGCAAGGAAGATCTATTGGAAAATAATAGGAAGAGATATAGATACATTTTCCAAGGAGAAAGAAAAGACAAATACTATGACAAGCAATGAAATTGAAGAACTTCAATTGTTAAAGTTAAAGAAGGTGCTAGTTAACGCTTATGATAATGTGGCACACTATAAAAAAGAGTTTGATAGTATTGGTTTTGATCCTAGAAAACTTACAACATTAGATGAGTTTTATAAAATAAATTATTTTACGACAAAAGAAGATATTCAAAAGGATCCTCATAGTTTTATTTCAAAAAAAGCTAAAAAAAATGATTTGTCTTGGCATCGTACCGGAGGCTCTACAGGAGAACCGCTTTATTTTGCTACAGATAGATCTACTGATTCAGGTAGTCAAACGTCGATAATGAGAGCATTGGAATGGTTTGGCACAGAATTTGGTTCAAGACACGTTATTTTCTGGGGAAGCCCTGGATATGTAATAAGAAATAAAAAAGACATTGTAAAAAAACTCATTAATACTACGAGAGATAGATTAATGAATAGAATGTTTATTTCAAATTATGACCTTTCAGAAGATAATATGTATGAGTATTATGAAAGTATAAAACGCTATAAGCCAGAGTATGTCCGAGGTATGGCATCTTCATTATATACTTTTTCTAAATTTATGAATTCTAATGGATTGAAGTTTAGCGATATTAAAGTAGTTCACTCCGCATGTGAACAGCTATTTGATTGGCAAAAAGTAGAAATTGAAAAAGCTTTTGGTTGTCATGTCGCAAATACATATGGTTTGAGTGAAGTTTGTGATATTGCTTATGAAGCTCCTTGTGGCAGTCTACATATTAGTGATGAGGATGTTTTGGTAGAACTGGTTGGTTCAAAATTTGGTAGTGAAATTGTTGTAACGCAATTAAATAACTTTAACTCTCCATTAATCAGGTATAAGACGGCAGATTTAGCTGAGAGTATTGGTTTTACAGGTGAAGTTCAGAAAACTCGAGTGTTGACAGGCTTGAAAGGCCGAGCACATGACACTATACAGTGTAGAGACGGCAAAGTTATACATGGTCAAGCTTTCACACATATAATGGTATTTATTGAAGGGATTATCAAGTATCAAATAATCCAGAGTGATTATGGTAAATTTGAAATAAAATTAGTGGTTTTAGAATCCGCAAAAGTTGATGATATCGAAGAAGAGATTAAAGTAGGTTTCAATAGACTAGTGTCCAAAGATGTAGAATTAAATTTTTCATATGTTAGTGAAATACCACTTACACCCTCAGGAAAGCACAGATGGATTATATCAAAAATTCAATAACATTGGTTATTAATCTAGTTACTTCTAAAATTAGATACTTTAAATATAAGTTCTTTTCCTCTATATATTTAAAACGTTCTTCTCTTGGTTCCGATGTTGTTATTGGTGACAATTGTAAGTTGTATAGATGCTCTATTCAAGGAGAAGTTAAAATAGGTAGGTTCACTTCTATTTATGGAAAGAATACAAATATACTTTCTAAAATGAGTAAAATTGAAATAGGAAATTTTTGCTCTATTGCAAATAATGTTCTGATAATTGACTACGCACATAAAATTAATAGACCATCATCATACTATATGTCTCAGAATGTTTTTTGTGGCTCTGTTAAGGAAGATTTAGAGTCTAAAGGTAACATAATTATAGGGCATGATGTTTGGATAGGATCTTCATGCACAATTCTATCAGGAGTTGAGATTGGTAATGGGAGTGTTATAGCCGCTAACTCTTTAGTTAATAAGTCCGTTCCTCCTTATGCTGTAGTCGCCGGAAATCCAGCCCGTATAATCAAGTATCGCTTTTCAGAAGAAAAAATCAACAAGCTCCAAAAAATGGAGTGGTGGCATAAAAGTAGAGAAGAAATTTTAGAAATGAAAGATTTTTTCCTTGAGGAATTATAATGAATTCGCCCATTTTTACAGTATTTACCCCAACATTTAACAGACGCCACCTTCTTAACCGTGTATATGAATCCCTATGTGCACAGACATTTAAAGACTTTGAATGGATAATTATCGATGACGGCTCCGAAGATCATACAGACTCTCTCGTAAGTCATTATATTGGAGAAGGTAATTTGGATATCAAATATAAGAAGATAAAGAATGGAGGTAAAGTTAATGCTATAAATCTAGGGTTAGATATGGCTAAAGGTTATTTCTTTTTGGTGTTTGATAGTGATGATTGGTGTACTCCTAACGCCCTTGACTCTTTCGTACAGCACTGGTTGAAGCTTGATCGGCCCAATGATTATTGTGCTATGTCGTGTCTAAAGTCTTACCAAGATGGAAGTATAGTTGGAGAAAAGTATACAGATTATCTAGAAGTCTTAGGCTCTTATGTTGATAGATTCAATGCCTCAGTTAAGGGAGATAAGTGGGAGTGTATCCGAACAGATATACACAAAAAGTTTAAATATGATCTTTTTGCCGGAGAAAAATATCAAGCTCCAGAGTATTCTTGGCTGTTAATGGGTTCAGAATATAAAACTTTATTTATTGATGAGGTTTTTAGTATTGTTGAATATCAAGATGAAGGAATATCAAAAAATAACATAAAGCATAGGGTAGGTAGTGCAAATTCCACATGCAGATTTTATGAGTTAGCAATTAAAAGTTCAAGGTCACCAAAGAAAAAAATAGCGTCCTATTTGAATTTAAAGAGATTTGAATCGCATTCAAAAAATAAAAAAGAATTCAATCTTATTGGAATCTTTTTATCACTGTGTGACAGAATAAAAATCAGGTTTTTATTGTGAATAGAATTGGTTTGTATCTTTTTTGCCTATCCTTTAGTACATTAAGTTTTACGTCTATACGTGCCTTCAATGTCTTCGGGATATCCGAGTTGTCAATTATTTTATCTCTATTTGTATTATTGTTGGTGAAAGGTAGAGAATTAACGGTTCTTTCTGGATATAAGCTTCTAGATATATATTGGATAGGTTTTATTTTGTTGTTGACGGCTACTTTGGTTTTTGCTGAATATGCTGGGTTGTCAGGTATTGGGAAAAGCTATCATGATTACTTTGCTTTTTTGTTTTGTTTTGTTGTAGTTGTTGTTTTTATTAATTTGTGCAAAATTTTTGATATTCGTGAGGTAATCAAAGTTACAGTCATATTCTCGCTTGTGTCTAGTTGTTTTTTGTTGGCTTTATCCCCTTTGTTACAAGGTGGAATAGGAAATTTGTTTGTTATTAGGTATTCTGGTTTGTCGCATAATCCTAACCAACTAGCGCTGTCCTCCATATTTTCTTTGTACATTTCCGTTTATATTTTGATGTCAAATCCAAATAAGAAAGAAAAGTTACTTTCTTTGAGTTTGCTGTTATTATCAATAATTATTGGTTTCTTATCTATTAGTGATGCCTTCTTATTATCATTTTCGACTTTTATTTCACTTAGTATAATATTTAAACTTGTGGAGGAGCTTCTAAAGCCTTCTAGCCTTTTGAGTAAATCGATTTCATTTATTTCGTTACTTATTATCGCATTTGCATCTATTTTTGTGTTTAGTAAAGTCGTAAGGTCTCTCATTGTCATGAGTGAGCAAAATGGCCAGGGTAGCGTTAGATTCACTCTTTGGAGGCATGGCTTTGAAGCTATGTTAGAATCTCCAATATTTGGTCTCGGCCCAGGAGCATGGTCAGGTTTAAATTATCCAATTCAAGGGCATGAAGCACATAATTCATATATTGATTTTGGTAATAGCTTTGGCTTTGTTGGGATGTTGATGATAGCCATGTTATTATTTTACAATGTATTTAAATTAAAAGTAACCAACTACAGTTACCTTATATTTTCACTTGGTTCACTGTTGGTTTTTGGCATATTTCATTATGTTTTAAGATTCCCATTCACTTGGGTGTTGCTAAGCGTTCCATTTTTCATTCGAGCTAGGTAAATTATGTGTGGTATTTCGGGTTTTATTACATCTGATGTTTTTGATGTAACATCTATTATCTCATCTATGAATGATAGTTTGATCCATCGTGGTCCTGATAGCGGTGGCGTGTGGGTTGATCAATCTGACTCCATCAACATTGCTTTTGGTCATCGACGTCTTGCCATACAGGACCTTTCTGCTGCAGGTCATCAGCCGATGATATCTGAATCAGGTCGGTTCTCTTTGATTTTCAATGGGGAAATTTATAATCACTTGTCTCTACGAAACGAGTTGGGAAATAAGTGTTGGAAAGGACATTCTGATACAGAAACGATACTTTCTTGTATCGAATATTGGGGGTTTAAAAAAACCATATCAAAGTTAAAAGGCATGTTTTCAATTGCGCTTTGGGATTGTTTAGAAAAAAAGCTACTTCTCGCAAGAGATAGGGTCGGAGAAAAGCCTCTTTATTATGGTATATTTAAAAATTCGTTTGTTTTTTCATCAGAGCTGAAGTCTTTTAAATGTTTTCCTAAATTTAATCCGGATGTTAATAGGGATTCGCTTTCGCTTTATTTGAGATATAGTTATATTCCAGTTCCTTTTACTATATACAACAATGTATTCAAAATGGTTCCTGGAACTATTCTAGAAGTGAGGGATGATTTTTCAGTATCTGAGCACTCTTATTGGGAACCTTTAGATGTTGTGGGTTCTGGAGAAAAAAATATTTATCAGGGTACATATGAATCTGCAGTAACGGAATTAGAAGGTCTAATTTCTGAGTCTATTCGAGCTCAAACAATTTCAGATGTACCTTTTGGCGCTTTTCTATCTGGTGGTGTAGATTCTTCTCTTATTGTCGCTTTAATGCAAAAGCAGTTAAGTACACCAGTCAAAACTTTCACTATCGGTTTCCACAATGAAGCTTATAATGAGGCTGAACATGCGAAAGCAATCGCCGAATATTTGGGAACAGACCATACAGAACTTTATCTTAATGATGACGATGCAATGCAAGTCATTAAGGACTTAGCCACTATTTATGATGAACCTTTTGCAGACTCTTCACAGATTCCAACCTATTTAGTATCTAAGATGGCTAAAGAACATGTCACCGTTGTTTTATCCGGTGATGGTGGTGATGAATTATTTGCGGGTTATAATCGACATAAGCTTGCTCATACTCAATGGCCAAAATTGGCGAAGTGCCCATTATTCATTAGGAGCTTAACTTCGAAGTTGATAAAGATGCACTCTCCAGAGACATTAAATAATGTCAACAGTCTTCTTCCCAGTACAAAGAGAATGCGTCTAATTGGTGATAAACTCCATAAAGCCGCGGATTCTATGGTTGTAAAAGACCATAAAGAGCTTTACCTGTCACTAGTGTCCCAGTGGACGAATCCAGATAAGATTGTGATTAACTCAACTGAACCTGATAGTTTAGCGTTAAATAATAATTTGAGCTCAGATTTATCTCCAACTGAATATATGATGGCTTTGGATATGATTACTTATATGAGCGATGATATTCTTACCAAAGTAGATAGGGCTTCGATGGCGACGTCTTTAGAGACTAGAGTACCGCTTTTAGATCACTCTATAATTGAGTATGCATGGTCTTTACCATTAGATTACAAGTTAAGAGATGGGGTTACAAAGTCGCCTTTAAGAGATATATTATATAAGCATTTGCCTAGAGAACTTATAGAGAGACCAAAGATGGGGTTTGGTATTCCATTAGATAGTTGGCTTAGGGGGGGGTTGAGAAGTTGGGCTTCAGGTCTATTATCACCTGATAGATTGAGAAGTGAAGGTTATTTTAAAGAGTCCGAAGTTACAAGAATCTGGAACGAGCATCTGTCTGAAAGTTTTAATCATACACAAAAGCTATGGTGTATCCTTATGTTCCAAGCTTGGATTGATGAGAATTTACCCTCTGGAGATAACAAATCATGAATATTATGATTGTAGGGACACTTCCTCAATCACTAATTAACTTTAGAGGCGAACTGTTAGATAGTTTATCTAACCAGAAAGGTAAGCTATTTGCTATGGCTTCGGGCGCAAGTGATCGTGAAACTAGAGAGATTGAATGTAAAGTTGATAAGTATTTTGATTACCCGGTAGCTCGAAGTGGCTTAAGTCCCATTCGGGATTTATTAACCTTACTATGTCTCATTAAGCACTTCAAATCAAATGAAGCTAATATAATACTAGCTTATACTATTAAACCTGTTATTTGGGGGGGAATAGCAGCAAGACTTTATTCCAATAACTCATTTTATGCTTTGGTTACTGGGTTGGGCTATGCTTTTCAACCTGGAGGGAAGTTAAAGTCAGTTTTGGTATGGCTTGTTAGAAACTTATATAAAACAGCATTGAAAAGAGCCAAGGCCGTAATTTTTCAAAACCGAGACAACATGCAAGTGTTTATTGATGAAGGAATTGTGCCTCAAGAAAAGTGTTTCCTCGTGAATGGCTCAGGTGTTGACTTAAGTCATTTTGAAAAAGAGCCATTACCAAATAATCCTCGTTTTTTGCTGATAGCTCGTCTTTTAGGTGACAAAGGAATTAGGGAATATGCTAAATCTGCAGTATTAGTAAAAAAAGAGTACCCGAATGTTACATTTGACTTAGTCGGTCCGGAAGACCCTTCCCCAGATGGGATTGATATTTCTGAAATTAATGAACTGCATGATAAAGGTGTCATCAATTATCATGGCGCTACTAATGATGTTAGGCCATTTATTAAAGATTGCTCGATATTTGTGTTGCCGTCTTATCATGAGGGGATGCCTCGTACTGTATTAGAGGCCATGGCGATGGGTCGCCCAATTCTGACAACCGATGTTCCTGGTTGTCGTGAGACCGTTATCAATGGAGAAAATGGTTGGTTAGTTGAGAAGGCGAATGTAGAGCAACTCGCGGAACGTATGATTTGGTTTATTGAAAATCAAGAGCAATGGTCAATAATGGGGAACAAAAGTCACTCCATGGCAAATGATAAATTCGACGTCCATAAAGTGAATGCTGAGATTCTAAAAATTATGGGGTTTTCCGATGAAAAGACTGTTTGATTTTCTCGCGTCTCTTATCGCGCTTATTTTGTTATCTCCTATCATTGCATTAGTCGCTTGGAAGATTCGTAAAAATCTTGGTTCTCCGGTTCTATTCCGTCAAACGCGTCCGGGCTTGAATGGAAAACCTTTTGAAATGGTGAAGTTTCGCACCATGAAGGATGCGGTGGATCAACAAGGGAATCCGCTACCGGATTCTGAGCGTATGACTCCCTTTGGCGATAAGCTAAGAAATAGCAGCTTAGATGAACTTCCAGAACTATGGAATGTGTTAAAAGGGGAAATGAGCTTAGTTGGGCCTCGTCCGCTACTCATGCAGTACCTACCGCTTTACAGCAGAGAACAAGCAAGGCGCCATGATGTTCGTCCTGGCGTAACGGGTTGGGCTCAAATCAATGGCCGAAATGCCATTAGCTGGGAAGAAAAATTTGCCTTAGATGTTTGGTACGTAGACAACAGAACTTTGTGGCTAGATATTAAGATCCTTTTCCTCACGGTCAAAAAGGTCTTCGTAAAAGAAGGCATATCTGCGGACGGCCACGTCACCATCGAGCCATTTACAGGCTCACAAGATCAAGGTAGTCGCCAATCATGAAAAGCTGCGCCATTTTAGGGGCCAGTGGACATGGCAAGGTGGTCGCAGAAATAGCAGAGCTAAACGGTTACCAAAATATCACATTTTTTGATGATCGCTGGCCAAGTTTAACCTCCGTTGAGCATTGGGACGTCTCTGGTGATACAGCTGCACTTTTGGCAGCGGCAAGCGAATATGATGTGGTCGTAGTTGCTATTGGTCACAATGCGACTCGCTGTGCGAAACAACGTGAGTTGAGTGCCGCAGGAGCGAGCTTCAATGTGCTCGCTCATCCAAGTGCAGTAATCAGTAAATACGCCAACATCAAAGCAGGAACAGTGGTGATGGCAAATGCAGTCGTCAACCCGTTTAGCCAAATCGGGGCGAGCTGTATCATTAATACAAGCTCTGTCGTAGAACATGATTGTAGGCTCGCTGAAGGCGTCCACATAAGTCCAAATGCAAGCTTAGCTGGCGGCGTAGAAGTTGGCGAAAACGCTTGGATAGGGATCGGTAGCCAAGTGAAGCAACTTGTTGTCATTGGTCGTGATGCTGTTATTGGCGCTGGTTCGACGGTAATTAACCACATACCAAACTTTCAAACTGTAGTGGGATCTCCTGCTCATACGCTTATCAAATCAGAAAAATAACACTTATTAGGTGACATCGTGCTTAATACTCCATTTTCTCCATGGCCTTCTTTTACTCAAGAAGAAGCTGATGCAGTTAGTCGTGTACTACTGTCAAACAAAGTAAACTACTGGACGGGTAGTGAGTGCCGTGAGTTCGAAAAAGAATTCGCAGCTTGGGTTGGATGTGATCATGCTGTTGCACTAAGCAATGGTACCCTTGCACTCGATGTCGCGCTTAAAGCGTTAGCGATTGGTGAAGGGGACGAGGTCATTACGACGCCTAGAACGTTCCTTGCTTCTGCCTCTTCTATTGTTACGGCTGGCGCCAATCCTGTGTTCGCGGATGTGGATCTCAATAGCCAAGCCATCACGGCTGAGTCGATTGAAGCGGTGCTAACCCCTAAGACTAAAGCGGTCATTGTTGTTCATTTAGCTGGCATGCCTGCAGAAATGGATGCCATTATGGCACTTTCAGAAAAACATGGTTTTTCTGTTATTGAAGATTGTGCCCAAGCACATGGCGCAAAATACAAAGGGCGCAGTGTAGGCACAATTGGTCACATTGGTGCTTGGTCTTTCTGTCAAGATAAGATCATGACCACAGGCGGTGAAGGTGGCATGGTGACCACAAATGATAAAGATTTGTGGTCAAAAATGTGGTCTTACAAAGATCATGGTAAAAACTATGACGCGATTTATAACCGTCAGCATCCACCAGGCTTTCGCTGGTTGCACGACAGCTTTGGAACCAACTGGCGTATGACTGAGCTACAAGCCGTGGTTGGTCGTATTCAATTGACTCGCATGTCAGAGTGGACGGCAAAACGCCAAGCCAATGCGGCACAAATCGATGAGGCTGTTGCAGATCTCAATATCGTTCGACGCGTTCAGGTGTCTGAGCATTCGCAGCACGCTGAATACAAACATTACCTTTTTGTTGAGCCTAAACATTTGGCAGAGGGCTGGACGAGAGATCGCATTGTTGAAACCATTGTGGAACGTGGTGTTCCGGCTTATCAAGGTAGCTGCTCTGAGGTGTATTTAGAAAAAGCATTTGATAATACGCCATGGCGACCAGAAAAACGTTTGCCGAATGCAGTGCAGTTAGGTGAAACCAGTTTAATGTTTTTGGTTCATCCAACATTATCGTCAGAAGAAGTCGCTAAAACGTGCGGTGTGATCCGTGAAGTGTTGTTAGAAGCGCAGAAGTAAACCAGTTCAGTCTAAGTGGGACGCATAAATAATAGTGCTTTAATATGTCGTTATTTATGTTTTCCTGTAACAGCGTCCCACCACTTGATGAAAATGTAAAATGTCTGCTACGCAGATTGCTTAAAAGATGCGATGCAGTGAGAGAATATGCAATTAATGGTTCTATACATAATCATCAGGTTGTATAATCTTTGCTCAGGTTATCTCATAATATTAACTAGCATTACCACCAAACTCTAAAAATAAACTTGGGGTAATGAGGCTTACATACTGTCATGATTGAAAATAATTCCAAACTTAACGTCATTTGGTCTTTACCGAGATATCAAAAGCGCCTTATTAGTATCGGAGTGGATTTCTTTATTATCTCTGCTGCTTTTATGTTTGCTTATTGGTCTCGCATTGGTGAATTCCGCCCACTTCCAGATATAAGCAGTAACTATGTATTGTTGGCAACCATTGTCTGTACTCTTGCTGTTTTTGTCTCGTTTGGCCTCTACCGAGCGGTGCTACGCTATTTAGGCTTTCATGTTCTGGCAGTCGTCGGGTTGGGTACGATTCTATCTGCGCTTTGTGTGGCCAGCTTTGCTTTCGCATTTGATGCCCAACTACCACGCTCGATTCCTTTTATTTATGCCGCTTTTCTTGCGATCGGTGTAGGGACTAGCCGTCTGCTGGTAAGGAGTTTGGTTGCTCAATCGGTACACAAAGCTGGAGCGCCAGTTCTTATTTATGGTGCGGGTAGTGCCGGTCGTGAGCTTGCGTTTGCGCTGCGACAATCAGAAACCTACCGAGTTATTGGCTTTGTCGACGAAGACAAAACGCTTCAAAACACAATGCTAATGGGTTACCGAGTCTATACAGCGGATAACGCGATGAAGGCGATTAGAAAGTATGAAGTAAAAAAAATCTTACTTGCTATTCCTAGCGCTTCAAACAAACGCCGTAAGGAAGTATTAGATAGAATTTCTAAACTGCCTGTTGAAATCCAAACCGTTCCAGATATGAAAGATATCCTTACGGGTAAGGCGAAAATTGATGAACTGAAAGAGGTTCCGATTGGTGATTTGTTAGGTCGAGACCCTGTTCAGCCGCAACAAGTATTAATGGAAGCGAACATCAAGAATCAAGTAGTGATGGTGACGGGAGCTGGTGGTTCAATTGGCTCTGAGTTATGTCGTCAGATTTTAAACTACTCGCCAAAATCATTGATCTTATTTGAACTGTCTGAATTTGCGTTGTATCAGGTGCACAGTGAATTGAGTCAAATCATTAAAGCTAACAATCTGAGCATTGTCGTCGTTCCATTGGTTGGCTCTGTGCAGAGACAAAATCGCTTAGAAACTACCATGAAAGCCTTTGAAGTGGACACGGTTTACCATGCTGCGGCGTACAAACATGTTCCGCTGGTGGAGTACAACGTTGTTGAAGGTGTAAGAAACAATGTGTTTGGCACTTACTATACAGCGCAAGCGGCGATTGATGCAGGTGTGAAGAATTTTGTTCTTATTTCTACTGATAAGGCTGTTAGACCAACGAACGTGATGGGTGCGACTAAACGTATGGCTGAGTTAGGCCTACAGGCGTTGGCGGAGCAACAAAACCGAATTCGTGAGAGCAACCCTAATCTGGGTACACGTTTCTGTATGGTGCGCTTTGGTAATGTTTTGGGTTCGTCTGGCTCGGTAATTCCTGTATTCAAAAAACAGATTGAGAAGCGAGAACCTATTACGGTCACCCACAAAGACATTACTCGATACTTTATGACAATTCCAGAAGCTGCCCAGTTGGTTATTCAAGCTGGGGCGATGGGTAAAGGTGGCGATGTATTTGTTCTCGATATGGGGGAGCCCGTTAAGATTATCGATCTAGCGAAGAACTTGGTTTACCTGTCAGGACTTGAAGTTAAAGATGAAAACAATCCTCATGGCGATATAGAGATTCTCTTCACAGGTTTGAGACCGGGAGAGAAGTTATATGAAGAGCTGTTGATTGGAGATGACAATGTTTCCGAAACGGCACACGCACGTATTATGACAGCGCAAGAAAGTTACCTACCACTAAAAGAGTATGAAATCTTAATCGACAAGCTCGATGTCGCCTGTCACAACTTCCAACACGAAGTGATTCGTCGCTTGTTACTCGATGCTCCTACAGGCTTTAATCCGGTGGACGGCATTGAAGATCTCGTATGGAAGCAAAATACTCGCACTGCGGAGTTATATACTTTTGAACCAAAGCAAAGTAATGCAAGTGAAACTTGATGCTTTTGTCTGGTTGGTAAATAATAGAAAAATTAATAAGATATGTTGTCTTGGTGCTCGCAGTGGTGGTTTGTTTACTACGAGCGTAACGTGAACATGTCGTAATCTCAAAAAGGCACTTCTGAGTGCCTTTTTCTGTATTCAATACATTAACAGTGGCTAAAACTGATGGCACAGAAAACGATAAAAACAGGGATAGCAGCATTATCGCTGCCGCTATTGGTAAGTACTTCTCTTACCGCTCAGGAGTTGGCGACGCTACCTTCGAACCAAAGCTTTACCGGATTGACTTTTACGCCCAATGCACAGTCTTTAAATTACGGCGATTTTTCTTTTACGTACGCTCAAGGCTTACCATTTAGGACGGCAGTTCAAGATTTAGATTCTCTAAAATTCTCGTTCGGTATGTTTGATGGCTTGGAAGCTCACGGAAGAATTGTAACGGATGACTATACCTCAAATTGTTTTTACGATTGTGGTGATACCCGTGATTTATCTATGTCTTTCAAGTATCAGGTCCCTCACTTTTGGGGATCGGAGAATCTCGACTTTGCTCTAGGTATTCAGGACTTAGGTGGCTCAGCCAATCAGTTCAGTACGAAATATGCGGTTGCAGATTACTCGTTCGACTTTGCTCCGGTTCGCATTTCTGCAGGTTATGGGCTTTCTGATATCGGATTGGGTGTGATGGATGGCCCGTTCGGTGGTATTGAATATCAACCATTGAGCTTTTTGCAGGTTAGCGGAGAATACGATGCTGTGGAGTTTAACTCTTCGGTTAAGCTTTTTACCCCACAAGGCACATTGCCTTATGATGTGACAGCCTCGCTCAGTTATCAGCTCTACTCTGGCCACAATACTGATGAACAAAATATTTGGAACGCGGCACTTTCAGTACCTCTAGTTACTGGGTATACACGTTCTCGCGATTACTCGCGCAATAATCTCACGTTAATGGAAAAGCTGTCTTTGGAGCAGAATAAAGCTAAAGAGGCTTCTATCTCTGCTTTAGTGAGCGCGCTTCGTAACGAAGGCTTTGTGAATATTCAAGTCGGTTTGCTGAATCAAACAACAGTAGTGGCGCTAGAAAACCGTCGTTATAACCATAACCAAGTAGATGGTTTAGGTGTTGCTATGGGGATCATCTCTAGCCACCTAGGTCAAAACGCGGTATCAGAAGTGGGTGGTGATTCAGAGCGTATTGAGCTATTTATGCTCGCAAACCAAAAGCCCGTTGTTAGTGTGCAAGCGAATTCAACGTGCTATCAGAGTTTTATCAATGGTTCTGCTGCGTGCGAGGATATTAAGTTCACGACACGAGATTTAGCCGAAAAACTTGAGTTGGTTAACTGGAAAACAGAGCGCGTAAATAGCGGCGCACTAGACTCTCAACTTGTCTTTTCACCAATGGTTCGTCATGCCGTTGCGACCGAGTTTGGTGTTTATGACTACTCTTTTGCGATGTCGAGTAACTTATATACCTACCTTTGGTCTGGCGCGGCTGTCGATGTTCGCCATATTTTGCCGTTAGCGGAAACTGACGATTATGAAAAATGGGGATACTTTGAGGATAGTGCTTACGAAAATGATATCGAACGCGCAATGTTGCACCAATTCTTCCGTTTACCTTATGTCGATATTGCGAACCAAGTATCCGTCGGTCTGGCGAAAACAGATTATATTGGCGCGAGAAGTGAGTCTACATGGTTTTCTCAGTCTGGTGCGCACGCTTTGAGTTTGGAAATGAGCTACTTCCAGCACGTCGATGAGAAAGATGAAAATGGCTATGAAACTCTCGATCGTCAAACTTCGCTAGCTCGCTATACTTTTTCAATGCCCGAATGGGATTGGCAGTTTAACGCGACAGCGGGTGAGTTTTGGCGGGGCGATGTTGGTGCTAAGCTAACAACATCGCATTGGTTTGAGGATATTGAGGTTTCTGCTACTTATCAGGTTACTAAGTACAAAGATACTGATGAAGAGCAGTTTGTCGCTGTGTCAGTCAAGCTACCACTAACACCTTGGCGTGATATGTCTCCTGGCTTATTGCAGGTTCGAGGTAACGAAGCTTATGACTTTAATGTGATGACGCGAGTAGGCAATGACGTCAATTTCTTAAGTGATGGACAAGGTGATGAGCTTATCATGGACAACAGCATGCTACGTCGTTACTTCAACCGTGGTCGTTATGGTAGCGATTACTTTGAAGAGAATAAGATTCGCTTACGTAACGCCTACCTGCGTTACTTATCAACTCAGTTAGACTAAACCCATAGAACAGTACGATGTATAAAAGCGGCCAATGTGCCGCTTTTTTATTTTCTAATGTATGAAGCTTAGGTTGCACAATATTGTTTCACTATCCAAAAATTAAAACTATTGATATTCTGATATAAGAACTAAAGATTAGGGTATTGGAATGAAAATAGCGGTTGCCGGTACGGGGTATGTCGGGCTCTCTAATGCGATGTTGTTAGCCCAAAACCACCAAGTTGTTGCACTTGACATTGTAGAAAAAAAAGTTGAGTTGCTTAACAACAAGTGTTCACCCATTGTAGATAAAGAAATTGAAGATTTTCTGTCTAATCGAGAACTAGACTTTACTGCTACCACGGACAAAGAGCTCGCCTACAAAGGTGCTGATTTTGTTGTTATAGCAACGCCAACGGATTATGACCCACAAACCAATTACTTTAATACGGCTTCCGTCGAAGCGGTGATAAAAGATGTAATGGCGATTAATCCAAATGCTGTAATGGTAATTAAGTCTACAGTGCCTGTGGGTTATACTGCACGCATTAAGCAAGAGTTAGGTTGTGAAAATATTATTTTCTCGCCAGAGTTTCTTCGCGAAGGCAAAGCACTTTACGATAACCTCCACCCATCTCGCATCATTGTTGGTGAGCGCAGTGCACGTGCTGAGACATTCGCCAATCTTCTGGTTGAAGGGGCGGTAAAAGAAGACATCCCAGTTTTGTTTACTGATTCTACAGAAGCTGAAGCGGTTAAGTTGTTCTCAAATACTTACCTTGCAATGCGCGTAGCTTATTTCAATGAGTTAGATTCTTACGCTGAGGCGCATAATCTTGATTCTCGCCAGATTATCGAAGGTGTTGGTTTGGACCCCCGTATTGGTAACCACTACAACAATCCTTCATTTGGATATGGTGGTTATTGTTTACCAAAAGATACCAAGCAACTTCGTGCAAACTATCAAGATGTCCCAAACAGTATTATTGGGGCCATAGTGGAAGCCAATCGAACTCGTAAAGACTTTATTGCTGAGTCTATTCTCAAACGAGAACCTAAAGTGGTTGGGATATACCGTTTGATAATGAAAGCTGGCTCAGATAATTTCCGCGCTTCGTCTATTCAAGGTATTATGAAGCGTATCAAGGCAAAGGGTATTGAAGTGGTGGTGTATGAACCAGTACTTCAGGAAGACGAGTTCTTTAACTCACGTGTAATCAACGATCTGAATGAGTTTAAACACGGTGCCGATGTGATTGTCTCTAACCGTATGGTTGAAGAACTTACTGATGTGGCTGATAAGGTGTACACGCGAGACCTATTTGGTAGTGATTAGACTTTAGTTAGATGATCGTGTGTAATCTAATACACAAACAAAAAGGGATGCATGATGCATCCCTTTGTTATTTTTACTCTCAGTAAAAACGAGATTAAGCTTTTGCTTTAGCCGCTGCTTTAGCGATTGCTGCAAAGCTTTTCGCGTCTAGAGAAGCACCGCCAACGAGAGCGCCGTCGATGTCTGGTTGTGAGAAGTAAGCTTCAGCGTTTTCTGGTTTAACAGAACCGCCGTATTGGATGATTACTTGTGCTGCAACTGCTTCGTCTTTCGCTGCGATTAGTGCGCGGATAGAAGCGTGGATGCGTTGTGCGTCTTCAGCTGTTGCTGCTTTACCAGTACCGATAGCCCAGATTGGTTCGTAAGCGATGATTGCGCCGTTTAGAGCTTCAACACCGTAAGTGTCGATAACTGCGTTGATTTGACGTGCACATACTGCTTCAGTTTCGCCAGCTTCGTTTTGCGCTTCAGATTCACCGATACAGAAAACAGGTGTTAGACCGTTTTCTTTTAGGAAGTTGAATTTCTTGGCGATGAACTCGTCAGATTCGTTGTGGTATTCACGACGCTCTGAGTGACCGATGATGATGTGAGTAGCACCGAAATCTTTCAGCATTTCTGGAGACATATCGCCAGTGAACGCACCGCTGTTGTTTAGGTCAGTGTTTTGAGCACCTAGGATGATCTTGTTACCGCCTTCAGCGATTACGCGCTCTGCTAGGTCGATGTAAAGTGCTGGTGGAGCGACTGCTACGTCAACACCTTCAACGCCTTCAAGTTCAGCGTTAAGACCAGTTAGCAGCTCAGTTACCATTGCTTTGCTGCCGTTTAGTTTCCAGTTACCCATCACTACAGGACGACGCATAGGAATATCTCCCTTATCTTTAATGTAAATAGTCAATTAATGTAAAAAATCTACGTAGGAATATAACAGAATAATGTGAACAGATCATGATTGGCGTCATGTCTTGTCCGGCTTTCTTTGTTGATTCGACCAAGCATCGATCCTGTTATTTTTGTCAAAAGCAACCGATTGGTGATCGCGTAGACAGAATGATAGTTCATTCCTCGGAAATTGCTGCTGAGATTGGTATTACTACGCGCTGGAATTAATTGTTGTAGAAAGGAATCAAAATGCCAAATCTCGTTTTAGAGTATTCAAACTCGGTGGAAGAACGCGTCAATGTTCAGGGGTTGCTGGAGGATTTACATAAAACGGCGTTAGAAAGTGGCCTTTTTGAACTCGCGTCGGTGAAATCTAGAACGCTCCGGTGCCACAATTGGTTAATAGGAGAGGAGGGTGATAGCCTCGACTTTATCCATATCAACTTTGATTTGTTATCTGGTCGCTCCCAAGAACAAAAGCGAGAACTGTCACGAGCCTTGATGGCGACTCTTCAAGAGCAAGCTAGTCACGTGCACAGTTTAACGGTCAATATCCGAGATATGGATATAGATAGCTTCCAAAAGGTAGTGAACTAGGTTGCGCTGAATTGCCCGAGAATAGCGAGGGGTTATTGTTACGAATTCTCAGCCTGCTCTGCTTGTTATATGGGCGTTGTGGGCACCCAAGCTTTCGGTGTCCTTTCCAAACTATATCGACTCGGCTAATCTATAACCTTTCTACTTTGGGGTAAAATTTGATGTCGACTAAAGAATTACTGTTTTCTTTTCAAGGACGTATAGACCGTAAAACCTACTGGATTTGGAACGTCATTTACTATGTGTCCATTCTGAGCTTTGGTGCCGGTATCAGCCAACTGCTTCCTACTCTCTCCTATGTGCTTCTTCCTATTTTCTTGGTGATTCTGTTGATCCCTGATTTGGCGATAACTACCAAGCGTTGGCACGACCGCAACAAATCGATCTATTGGCTAGCACTGAATATTCCGCTGATTATCGGACGAATTGCCACGCCAATGACTAGCCCAGCCGCGCAAGAGCCGTCGACCCCACGGATGTTCGTCGCTTCCATTTCTCTGATTTGTGGTTTATGGATTCTAATTGAATGTGGCTTCTTAAAGGGGACATCAGGACCAAACCAATATGGCCCTGAGCCGGAGTAATTACTTCAAGTATCGTGCTTGCTGAAAGTAGATTCTTAGTCTCGCTAAGGCTCGCTAGCATGACGATCCTTTTTGGTTTGGAGGCTGTTAAAGTCATCATCATTCTGAACAGCGAGGGACGAGTGTGATTCAGAATCTATCGTCCGCTTGAGCAGTGTTTAAGCTGAGTGGGAAAGAATAGGAGCTTGCTGTTACTAGATTCTTAGTCTCGCTGAGGCTCGCTAGAATGACGGACTCTTTTGATTTAGAGGCTCTTAAAGCCACTGTCATTCTGAACAGCGAGGAATGAGTGTGATTCAGAATCTATCGTCCGCTTGAGCCCTGGTTAAGCTGTGTGTGAAAGAGTAGGAGTTTGCTGTTACCAGATCCTTAGTCTCGCTAAGGCTCGCTAGAATGACGAACTCTTTTGATTTAGAGGCTGTTAAAGCCACCATCATTCTGAACAACGAGGCACGAGTGTGAATCAGAATCTATCGTCCGGTTGAGCAGTGGCTAAGGTGAGTGCGAAAGAATAGGTGCTTGTTGTTACCAGATTCTTAGCCTTGCTAAGGTTCGCTAGAATGACGATCCTTTTTGGTTTGGAGGCTGTTAAAGTCATCGTTATTCTGAACAGAGAGGTGCGAGTGTGGTTCAGAATCTATCATCCGATTGTACGGTGGTTTAGGTGAACGGGAAAGAATAGGAGCTTGCTGTTACGAGATTTTTAGTCTCGCTAAGGCTCGCTAGAATGACGAGCTCTTTTTATTTAGAGGCTCTTAAAGTCATCGTCATTCTGAACAACGAGGAACGAGGTGGTTCAGAATCTATTATCCGATTGTGCGGTGGTTTAGGTGAGCGGGAGAGAATAGGAGCTTGCTGTTACCAGATTCTTAGTCTCGCTGCGGCTCGCTAGAATGACGGACTCTTTTGATTTAGAGGCTGTTAAACTCACCGTCATTCTGAACTGCGAGGAATGAGCGTGGTCCAGAATCTATCGTCCGGTTGAGCAGTGGTTAAGCTGAGCGGGAAAGAATAGGAGCTTGCTGTTACGAGATTTTTAGTCTCGCTAAGGCTCGCTAGAATGACGATCCTTTTTGGTTTGGAGGCTGTTAAAGTCATCATCATTCTGAACAGCGAGGGACGAGTGTGATTCAGAATCTAGGCGCAGAGTGCTCTGAGATTGAAATAAACTGCCTGAGCTTGCGAATTACAACGGAAAAGTAACAGCGAATAATGAAGGAGAATGAATCATCGATAAGACACCTTGCGTTTATATCCTAACGTCAAATAACAACGCCGTTCTCTACATAGGTGTTACCAGTCAGCTGCCCCAAAGAATATGGCAACATAAAAATGGAGTAGTGGAAGGATTTACTAAGAAATACAACGTTCATAAGCTCGTTTGCTTTGAGCTATTCGACGATATGGCTACGGCTATAAACCGAGAAAAGCAGCTCAAGCAGTGGAAGCGTGAGTGGAAGTTAGCCTTGGTAAGAGAAACGAACCCTAACTTTCTCGATCTATCTACTGAGTATCAGTAAAAA
>WJXF01000053.1_pt1 | contig 46170 bp, 35 predicted proteins | sample 9263211 | NCBI WGS metagenome assembly WJXF01 (sample SAMN12697362, study PRJNA563984) | aquatic metagenome | isolation source: water sample from a prawn hatchery tank treated with erythromycin, plated on... | place: Australia | collected 2018-10-17
GAGAAGCGAGAAGCGAGAAGCGAGAAGCGAGAAGCGAGAAGCGAGAAGCGAGAAGCGAGAAGCGAGAAGCGAGAAGCGAGAAGCGAGAAGCGAGAAAAGTTTTAAGGGTTGGCATTTTGTGTCAACCCTTTTTATTTCAATAAATTAAGCTTTCATGCTCAAGAACGAAGAATGAATGAGTTGGGGATCTCTTAAAGCAAGTCGATGAAGTATGGAGATTCCCTACTCCTTCCTTCGTCAGTCTAGGGAATGACGGTATATAGCGTCGCTCTCCTCTCAAAGGGCGCAGCCCAATCTCGACTCTCGGAGCGAAGCGTTCTAGCCTCTCGAAGGACGAAGTCCGATCTCGTTATCCAGAAGCGGAGCGGTCCATAGGGCGAAGCCCGTTCTATCTAGCCTTCCTTCCTCAACGGATTTTTCTTACCACCCGTAACCGGATCTGCAGAACCTGCGGCTTTGGCTTGCTCGGCTCGCTTGCGGCGGATCTCTTTTGGATCGGCTAGAAGTGGACGATAAATCTCGATGCGATCTTTATCATTGATCGTAGCATCCAGCTTAACATTGCGGCTAAATACACCGACCTTATTCTTCTTCAGGTCAATCTCAGGGTATAACTCAAGCACACCCGACTGAGCAATGATCTCTTCGACGGTCATTGACTGATTAACCACTAACGTAAATACGCGCTGCTCTTGAGGAAGAGCATAAACGACTTCTACATGAATCATTTCAGATTCAATACTCATAAGCTGGGTACACCTGTTTTGCGCGCTTGGTGAAAGCATTAACCATATTGTTGGTCAGTTCGTTAAAAACCTTACCAAACGCCATTTCAATCATTTTGCTTGAAAACTCAAACTCAAGCTTAAGCTCAACTTTACACGCCTGCTCATCAAGCGGCGTAAAGAACCATCCACCTTTCAGTGTTTTGAAAGGTCCATCAACTAAATTCATGATGATTGCTTCACCATCAACGAGCTCATTCGACGTGGTAAACGTTTTGCTAATCCCTGCTTTTGCAACATCAACAGAAGCTACCATCGCATCCGAGCTCGATTCAATCACACGTGAACCAGAGCAACCCGGCAAAAATTTGGGATAGCTCGCGACATCGTTCACTAAATTGAACATCTGCTGGGCACTAAACGACACTAAAGCAGAACGACTAACTTGCTTCATATTGATTCCTCGTAACATCCGCTTGAACTTCAAGCTTGCTGCAATTTTACTTTTATTTGCACTCAGCGCAAATAAAGGGATTTCCTAACTTAACTCCTAGCCGTATAATGCAGCCATTATGGCAAAGAAAAAATCTAAACAAAAAGCGGGTAGCAATACCATCGCTGTCAATAAGAAAGCTCGCCACGAGTATTTCATCGACGATGAAATCGAAGCTGGCATTGAGCTTCAAGGCTGGGAAGTTAAAGCCCTTCGTCAAGGCAAAGCCAACATCGCAGAAAGCTACGTGTTTATGCGTGACGGTGAAGCCTTCGTGAGTGGCATGACCATTACCCCTCTTAACCAAGCGTCGACACACGTAGTGGCGAACCCTACCCGTGTGCGTAAACTATTAATGAGCCGTCGCGAAATTGATAACCTGCTAGGTCGAATCAACCGCGAAGGTATGACACTTGCGGCCCTCTCACTATACTGGTCTCGCTCTTGGGTGAAGATGAAAGTCGGTGTAGCGAAAGGTAAGAAGCTGCACGATAAACGTACTGATCTTAAAGAAAAAGATTGGGCTCGCGAAAAAGCGCGCGTAATGAAGAGTTCACTGCGCTAATATTGAGCACTTAAACGCACAAGTCTAGACAGGTTACACTTTTCTGGTACTATGCGAAGAACACTTTGGGGCTGATTTAGGATTCGACAGGAATTTTGCAGTCTGAGGTGCATGCCGTGGGGCGGTTGGCCACGTAAAAAGCCGCAAAAAAATAGTCGCAAACGACGAAAACTACGCACTAGCAGCTTAATAACCTGCTCAGAGCTCTCTCGCCCTAGCTTCCGCACGTAAGACGGGGACCAACGAGAGATCAAACCCAAACGCGCTAGCCCGGATTCTCCCGCCTGAGAGATGAACGGCGAATTATAATTCAGGATAGTCATTTACTAGCGTGTCGGTTCGCAGGTACTTGGTGAATTTAAAGATCGACTAAGCATGTAGTACCAATGATGAATGGTTTTTGGACGCGGGTTCAACTCCCGCCAGCTCCACCAAACGTTTGGAAAGGCGCTAACTCTTAGAGTTAGCGCCTTTTTTGTATGCTTACCAAATTTCGTCGATAATTTCGTTTTTGTACTGCTGTGCTTTAGCAAGTTCGTCGTTAGACATATATTGCTTCACGTCGAGGATTTCTTTTTCGGCATCCTCATCGCCATTTTCCTGAGCAATCTCAAACCATGCTAATGATTTGGCAAAATCACTGAATACACCATGACCATTTCGATACGCATATCCCACCATATATTGGGCGTAAGTATCATCTAGCATTGCTGCTTTTTGAAAGTATTCAAAAGACTTAGCGTAATCCGTCGTTTTGAAACCGCAACGCTGTTTGTATTTAGGGTAGTAGTAAATATCACCAAGTTTCGCCACCGAGCGAGTATGATCTTCAAGTTCAATTGCATGCTCGAAGTGTTGTATCGCTTTTTGGCAGTTCATCTCAACGCCTTCGCCATTGAGGTAAGCGATCCCTAAGTTATAGATCGCACTAGCATTCTGTTGTTTTGCCGCTTGCTCAAACCAATAAGCAGCTTTGGTGTAGTCTTTTTCGACTCCAACGCCATCATTGTAGGAAAAAGCGAGTTGGTACATAGCGTCATCATCGCCCAGTTTTGCTGAGGCTAAGTAGTACTCGTTGCCTTTTTTGACGTCTTGCTCTGTACCTTCACCATCAAAATACATAACACCTAAGCTATACAGTACATAGGGATCTTGTCCGTCTTCAGCTTTGTGATACCACGAGAGTGCTTCTTCATAGTTACCATCCGAATACTCTAAATCTGCTTTGAGAGTTTCAGCGCCATCATGACCTGCCTTTAGTGCTTGTTCTAGATATTCATGAGCTCTGTCTATGTTCGCTTGCATAACAGACTCATCTATCAACAAGCTAGCCGCTTTATAGAGTACGTCTGGGTCGCTTGACGTTTCAGCTTCTTTTAGCAGCGCGAGGTCATCACCTTCAAACAGCTCCCAACTAAGATCATAAGAAAACGCCTGAGTGGACATTAATAACGAGAAACATGTGAGGATAGTGCATCGGCTTTTATTCATAACAACCTAATTTAACCTATTGATTAATTGTATTTATCTTTCCAAACACATCCTATATTTCATTAATTACAAAAATCTAAAGCCAGTAAATTTTATGCAAACAAACTCACACTATAGTTCAGTCCCATCTAATGCAATCGTTCTCATAAAACCAAGATAAGAGCAGTCATATAGGGAACCTCTTTCACTTTGTCTCTGTCGAAAACGTGCATCTCTGCAACTGGTGCATACACTAGATTTGTTGCTTTAGAGGCTATCCCTCAACCGAAATCTGTTCAGTTTCCATTCCTTCCGACAAAACACTCACTAAGAACGTGATGATTTTCACGCTTTCTGCGCTATTCAGTCGTTACTAGGAATTTTTCCTAGCCGATCTAAGCCCCCCTCTCATGTGGTTAACAAAGCGACTCTATAAAATCGCTGGCAGAAAAAAGAATAGAGCACTCTGTGCATCACCCAAATAGAAGAGAGTTGATGATGTTAAAATTCCTGGAACAAGTCCGGAAACCTACCCTCGACCTTCCCGTCGAAGCCCGCAGAAAAATGTGGTTTAAGCCATTTATCCAATCTTACTTGGTAGTATTTATTGGCTACTTAACCATGTATTTGATCCGTAAAAACTTCAATGTTGCGCAAAACGACATGATTTCAACTTACGGCTTGTCGATGACTGACTTAGGCTTGATAGGTCTTGGCTTCTCGATTACTTACGGTATTGGTAAGACAGTCGTTTCTTACTACGCTGATGGCAAAAACACCAAGCAGTTCCTTCCTTTTATGCTTATCCTTTCTGGTTTGGCTATGCTTGGTTTCAGCTTCAGCATGGGTGGCGGCAGCGCAAGCCTTTTCCTAATGGTGGCCTTCTACGCTCTCAGTGGTTTCTTCCAAAGTACGGGTGGGCCATCAAGTTACTCAACCATTACCAAATGGACGCCTCGTAACAAACGCGGTTCATACCTAGGCCTGTGGAATATGTCGCACAACGTTGGCGGCGCGGGCGCTGCAGGTGTGGCTCTGTTTGGTGCAAACTACCTATTCGATGGTCATGTAATCGGCATGTTCGTCTTCCCTTCTATCATTGCCATCATCGTCGGTTTCATTGGTATGCGCTATGGTAACGACTCTCCTGAAGCCTACGGTTTAGGTAAAGTGGAAGAATTATTTGATGAAGCAGTGAGCGAAGAAGACGAAGCGGCTGAAGAAAATCAAATGACCAAGAAAGAGATCTTTGTTGAGTACGTACTGAAAAACAAAGTCATCTGGCTACTTTGCTTTGCCAATATCTTCCTTTACATCGTACGTATTGGTATCGACCAATGGTCTACCGTTTACGCTTACCAAGAACTTGGTCTATCAAAAGAAGCGGCTATCTCTGGCTTCACCCTGTTTGAGGTCGGTGCTCTTGTCGGTACGTTGATGTGGGGTTACCTATCCGATCTCGCAAATGGTCGCCGTGCTTTAGTGGCTTGCGTTTCTCTTGGTTTAATCATTGTTTCACTAGAATTTTATCAACACGCTACCAGCGAGTTTATGTACTTGGCGTCTCTGTTCGTCCTTGGTTTCTTGGTGTTTGGTCCACAACTTTTAATCGGTGTTGCAGCGGTTGGTTTTGTTCCTAAGAAAGCCATCAGTGTAGCAGACGGTGTCAAAGGCACATTTGCCTACTTAATCGGTGATAGTTTCGCCAAGTTAGGTTTAGGCATGATCGCCGATGGAACCCCTATTTTCGGCCTAACAGGTTGGAAAGGTACCTTTGCGGCCCTCGATACTTCAGCGTTTATCTGTATCACTTTGCTTGCTTTCGTTGCGATAGCAGAAGAGAAAAAGATCCGCCAAAACAAGAAGAAACTTGATCTGGCAGAAAGCCAATCTTAATCACAAAGCGCGCTTTGCCAGCCAAGGCGCGCAAGATCATTAAATTAAGCAGTTCAATTTAGTATCATGGCGAATTTTTCTTTGAGCTCTTTGAGAGCTCATTTTCGTTTGCATATCACGATATTTGGGTATTTATAATGATTAACGTAGCGCTAGTTGATGACCATGTCATTGTTCGTTCTGGTTTCGCTCAACTATTGAGTTTAGAAACAGACATGAACGTTGTGGGCGAATTTAGCTCAGTTGCGGAGGCTCGCATTGGCTTGCCTGCTTGCAAGCCTGACGTTGTCATTTTAGATATCTCGATGGCAGACGAAAGTGGGCTTACCCTACTAGACGAAATTCCCTCCGGCATCGCTTGCGTAATGTTAAGCGTTCACGACTCTCCAGCTATGGTAGAAAAGTCACTAAAACTTGGGGCGAAGGGCTACCTTAGCAAACGCTGCAGTCCCGATGAGCTGGTTCAAGCAGTTAGAACCAGTGCTTCTGGTGGCTGCTACCTGACACCAGACATTGCCCTAAAATTAGCCACTCCAAGTGATAAATCGACCACGCTGACTCAACTCACGCGTAGAGAAAGCGAGGTGTGCCAACTACTTGCCCGAGGGTTGGATGTAAAATCTGTCGCGGTTGAGCTTGGACTTAGTCATAAAACGGTTCACGTTCATCGTTCTAATGCTCTCGACAAGCTTGGTGTCAAGAATAACGTAGAGCTGGCAAAGCTGTTTTCTCAAGAGCCACTGTAATGCGTAGTTATCTTGCGACATCCATTTGCGGCCTATTCATGACAGCTTGTGCATGGTTTTGCCTGTGGGTCATCGCCTACTATTTTGTCAACGACGCTGAGCTTGCGATCTTGCTGTTTCCGTTTGCGCTTCGTCTAGGCATTACTCTGCACACTCGCTCTAAATACTGGGTGACGATATACCTCGCAGAGTGGGGGCTAACTATCGCGCTGGCGATGCTTTTGGAACAGCCGCAATGGTTGATGGTCCTTGTCGCCAGTGTGTTAAGCATTCCAGTGGTTCACCTCGCAAAGAAATACTATACCGGCAATCAAAACCAGCACCTTGCTGTAATGGCGGTTGTTATCCTGATCACATCTTGTATCAATGTCGCCGCGGTCGGCTTTCATGTTGAATCGGTCTACATGCTCTGGCTAGCGAGTATTGCTGGAGGGTTAATGATCTTGCCGATGTGCTATCTGCTTTGGAATTATCTATTTCTAAGCCCATGGTCACCGATCACGTCTAACTTGCTGGCAAACAATGTTGAGTTCAAAGTGCGTCATATCTTGTTGTACGCCGTGCTTCTAATTGCCAGTATTTTGATTCAAACCAGTTTACCCGACGAGCTAAAAAGATTTGCCCCTTTCTGTATGGCGATTCCAATCATAGTGCTCGCTCTGCGTTATGGATGGCAGGGAGCACTGCTTGCCACCATGCTCAATAGTATTGCACTCATTGCTGCGAAAAGCGGTGTCTCTAACTTAGAGATCACCGATCTCCTTTTATCTATTTCAGCTCAAACTCTAACTGGAATTATGCTCGGTCTAGCCGTGCAAAAACAGAAAGATCTCAACCAAAAATTACGTGGAGAACTATCTCGCAATCAGACGCTATCTCGCCAACTAATACAAGCCGAAGAATCAGTCCGTCGTGATGTGGCGCGAGAGCTGCACGACGAAATTGGTCAAAACATCACCGCCATTCGAACTCAAGCCAGCATTATTAAGCGAGTCGATAACGCTGAAATGAATACTCGCTCTGCGGATATGATAGAGAGCCTTTCATTGAACGTGTATGACACAACTAAACACTTGCTTAGCAAACTAAGACCGAAAATGCTCGATGATTTGGATCTCAAAGAATCTGTCCAACAGCTAACTCGTGAAATGGAGTTCGATAATCACGGTACTCGCGTCGTACTTGATTGGAGCGGTGATTACGGCTCGTTAAGTGACACATTAAACGTGACCCTTTTCCGCCTATGTCAGGAAGCGTTAAACAACGCCGCCAAATACGCCAACGCAACGTCGATCATTATCGAACTATCAATCGAAGCTGACTTGTCACTGAACATCGCAGACAACGGTATAGGCTTTAAAGCTGAAGACTGTATGAAAGGAATGGGTGTCCGTGGTATGCAAGAGCGAGTTCAAGCACTTGGCGGCAAAATGTATATCTACTCCTTAAACGATCATGTTGATGGCACACAAATCGCCATCACCTTACCTAAGGTATAAGCAGCATGTTTGGCCTATTTCAATCGCCGAGCTATAACCAAGCTCCGCTTAGTAAAATTCGAGTTGATGAACGCTATCGTTATTGGCGTCTGCATATCATGGTCGGTATGTACATTGGCTATGCGGGCTTTTACTTCACCCGTAAAACATTCAACTACGCTGCACCTGCAATGATTGTCGACCTAGGGCTAGATAAAGGTGATATAGGCTTAATTGGCACCCTTTTCTACATCACTTACGGGCTGTCAAAGTTCATTTCAGGCACCATTTCTGACCGTTCTAACCCACGCTTTTTCATGGGAGTCGGTTTGATTGCGACCGGATTGATCAACATCGCTTTTGGTTTCTCAAGCTCATTGGTGACATTAGCGGCATTATGGGTAATGAACGCATGGTTTCAAGGATGGGGGTGGCCTTCGTGCTCTAAACTTCTCACTACTTGGTATTCCCGTTCAGAACGTGGCTTTATGTGGGCCATCTGGAATACCGCACACAACGTCGGCGGCGCACTGATCCCACTGCTTGTTGGCTTTCTCATCCTCCACTATAGCTGGCGTGAAGGCTTTATCATTCCAGGTATTATCGGGGTTATTCTCGGTATTATCGTCTGCTGGCGTTTAAGAGATAAACCCACCACACTCGGTTTACCGACCGTCGGGCAATGGCGAAACGACGGATTGGAACTCGCCCAAGAAAATCACGGACATGGCCTTAGCTACAAAGAGATCTTGCAGCAATACGTATTCAGCAATAAATACATATGGTTGCTCGCTTTTAGCTATGTGCTGGTTTACATCGTTCGAACTGCGATTAATGACTGGGGCAACTTATACCTAACAGAGCAACACCATTACAGTTTAATTAATGCCAACGCTGCGCTGTCTATGTTTGAAATCGGCGGCTTTGTCGGCTCTCTTGTTGCGGGTTGGGGCTCTGACAAACTGTTCGGCGGTAATCGTGGCCCTATGAATCTGCTATTTGCCGCGGGTATTTTCTTGTCGGTTGCCGCTTTATGGTTAATGCCTTTGACTAATTTCGCCTTTCAAGCGGCTGGGCTTTTCTCCATTGGCTTCTTTGTGTTTGGTCCGCAGATGTTGATTGGTATGGCTGCAGCAGAATGTTCACACAAAGACTCGGCAGGCGCCTCAACAGGTTTTGTTGGATTGTTCGCCTATATGGGAGCAGCATTATCGGGCTACCCGTTAGCACTGATTCTTGAAGAATATGGCTGGACCGGATTCTTTATCACTATATCGGTGTGTGCCGCCGTTATTGGCTTACTGTTACTGCCCTTTCTTCAGGCGCAGCCTTCACGCAAACCTCTGGCGCCAAAGCTTCGATTATAGCGACCACCACGCTACACATCTTAGGGTGAGTTAACCGCTCACCCAACTACCTCCACTCTTTTTTGCTTCCGATTCAGTTCGGAGGGTTTTCTACGGGTAAAATTTATGATTTTGAATACTATTTCACCAAAAAGCTTCTTCAAAATGGACAACAAGATCCAAAACTACGACTGGGGAAGTCGTACTGCCATCCAAGGTTTGTTTGGTTTTGCCAACGACAAACAGCAACCGCAAGCCGAAGTCTGGATGGGCACCCACCCAAATGGTTGCTCGATGATCAAACAAGGAGGTGACAGTATTTCGCTGTCAGATTTGATCAAACCAAACCCATCAGCATTCTTATCGCAAAACACGTCAAACATTTATGGCGACTTGCCTTTTCTGTTCAAAATTCTTGCGGCAGATAAAGCCTTGTCGATCCAAGTACACCCTAACAAGCAAGATGCAGAGCAAGGCTATGCAAACGAACAAAAGCTTGGTATCCCGCTAGGCGCTTTCAATCGTAACTACAAAGACGCCAACCACAAGCCTGAGCTCGTTTACGCACTCACCGACTACCAAGCGATGAACGGTTTTCGCCCATTCAATGAAATCATTGACGCTTTCAAGCAGTGTGACATTCCTGAGATCAGCGAATATTTAGCTCAGTTTGAACGCAATCCAAACCAAGAGGGTTTGTGTACTTTCTTTGTAGAGCTACTATCGATGCAAGAAGAGCGCAAAACCAATGCTCTTGATCATCTACTTAGCTATGCAGCATCGAACAATACCTGTGCCACTTGTGAACTCATTTTGTCTCTTTCACAGCAATACCCGAATGATGTCGGCTTGTTCGCACCATTTCTGCTTAATGTCATTACTCTTAAGGCCGGGGAAGCCATGTTCCTAAGTGCCAGAACTCCTCACGCCTACATCAAAGGTACTGGCCTCGAGATTATGGCGAACTCCGACAATGTGTTGCGCGCTGGCTTAACCCCAAAACACATGGATGTTGAAGAACTAGTCAAATGTACGGATTTTATTCCTAAGTCAATCAACTCTCTGCTTACACATGCTGAAGTAAAAGGTTGTGAGCATCACTTCCCTGTTCCTGTACAAGATTTCAAGTTCTCAATCTACCGCGCTCCAAAGCAGCAACCAGTGCAAATGTCGAGTGCAGAAATTCTCATGCCAATTGATAGTGATCTAACGCTACATGCTGATAGCGGAGAAACTCTGATACTGGGTAAAGGGCAATCAGCTTTCGTACCTGCTTACGTTAAGCAATACACCATCAGTAGTGAAGGTCGAGTAGCTCGTGCTTTTAATGGTTAAAATCACTAAACATTAACGATTTCAACCAGCTAAACCAAAGACCAAACGCGCCTATTTTGCTCAATAGGCGCTTTTAGTGGTTTCTTGAAAAAGTGAAACACATTATAAAAACGTAAACCTTTGTCTACTGACTCTTTTAACTGTTGACCCAACGACTGCTCGAGACGCTCTGAACGGTCCTAAAAACAGCATTATTGTAGATTCTGGACTTCTTCTTTATGTGGTCAGCAAACTTCTTCATTTTGTTCGCCGCAGTGCACCTACCTATCCACACTAGGTGTCCAGCGTAAGTAACCATTCCTCAATACTTTTTAGAAATTGAGGGGCGTAGATACTCTCTCCCCAGAACCATAGTTTAAACAGCAGACTTAGGCTTGAGGTCTGACTGTTAATTTCAGGGTACTTAAGTAAACCATGAGTTGCGTTAGGTATTAGCTTAATTGTGGTATTTTGGCTTTTATCAAAGATTGAGGTAAGTACTTGGTAAGTGTTCTCAACATCAACTAACTCATCATTTTCACCCAGAAGCACTAGCAGTGGCTTTTCAATACCTGCAAAGTCTTTACTTGAATCCGAGCTGACGTTTCTTTTCACAAAATAGAAGCGCGCTTCGCTCATAACATCGTCACTATCATCAAGCGTCTGTAAGTAATCAGCATAGCTTGGATCCCCTTTCCAAAAAGAGTGCTCTGCCAAATGCTGATTTTTGGCGTTCTGGACTTCAGCCTCCGATACACCTTCACGCTTTAATCGTAGTTGTGTCATATACCAGCTTTGCTCCATCCAATTAATGGAATAACCAACGCCGATCATAAATGACACATCTTGATGTTCTTTCAACAAGGAAGGTACTACCCAGCCAGCCTGACTAAAGCCAAGAATACCAAGCCGATTTGACTGGTCTGGATACGTTCGCTTTACATAAGCAATCGCAGCCTCTACCTCACTCCTTCGGTCTGCCATACTTTGTCCAAGCCAATATCCACTAGACTCACCCACACCTGGTTTATCCCAACTGAATATCGCATAGCCAGATTTTAAAAGTCGCTCCCAAATCGCGTCGTAGTAGCCATAAGCGTCATAGGGGATGTCTCCATCACCCGATACAAAAATGACAACACCTTTCACCTGTGCATTATTGTCAGGCGCTTTATAGTAGGCTGAAAGTGAATTTTCACCATGTTTAAAACTATGAAGTCGGCTTGTGTCACTCGCAAAAGCCAAGTAACACCAGTTAGTCGCAAACAACATACTCAATAAAGCCCAAAAGTGGTTTAACCTCATTTAGTTCCTCCTCAAGAGTGTGGTTAAAAGCGATATAAACCACCTATAAGAAATGATATGCCCTCTTCATCATAAAATGAGATATTGGCATCCGACTTTTCATAAGTTACTTGCGCGATTAGGCTCATGTGAGGGTCTCCAAAAATCTCCCGTTCCTCAAACAATAACCCGAGATGCAGCTTATCCTCTTCTCTAGTCACACCAAAAATTGGATGAGTTGCATCATATTCACTAGTAGAAAAACGCCCATCGAACACAAACGTATAATGACCCGACAGTATCGAAGCTGTGATACCCGCACCTATTTTGTCAAACGCCATTGCACTCCCTTGAGCATCATCCATTTGATAAAAAACACTCGGCTCGATTAACGCAGACGTAGACAAGGGAAGTGAAATCGCAAGCTTAGAAAAATAGCCCTTTCCTTCCCTGTTTAGTGCTTTATTCGGTGATGCTTCAGTGTCAATTTTTCGATCATAATAGGCGAAATCCATAGTCAGGATCTGGTGCTCATACTTTATTCGATAGACATTACCTTTACTGTCCGTTTTTGCACGTTTATCGTTGACTAGATAGGGATTTGACCACACTTCTCCGTCTTGAACCGTAGGGGCAATCGCGACAGATAATGATGAGTTTCTATTGATTTGATTCCTATATCCTAGCTCCAACGCAAGCACACCTCGCACAAACGTATCTTCGCTCTGGCCTATAAATACCAGATGATTGCCCCACTGATATTGAATGTTCCCCAATGGAAATACACTACTTTCTGATACGGACGCGCTCTCATTTTTCAGCGATGTTAAAGCCTTATCACTCCCAGTTGATAAGTTACTTTTTATTTCCTGGTGTTGAGCAAATAGCCCAAGCTCCCCAGAAATACCTTGCTCAGAGCTATTAGAATGAAACGATAAGAAAGTCATAAATATGCTCACCGTTATAGGCAGTTTCTTTTCCACAGTTTTCTCCAATTATGAAATACACAAAGTGGACCATCGCCACATGCAATAAGAAGGGCCCAACAAATTCACAAAAGAAATATTTCACAATGCAGAATAAAAAAAGTGTCCCAAATTGCTGATTTAAGAGATAAAGAACAGAACGTCGTTCACTTTTTATAAGGTTACTGAATGCGGTTTTGGCGAGATCACCCTGAAAAAGAAACTGTCGGGAGCAGTAAAATCAAAGCGAATTTTCAGCTATTTTCTATACAAAAAACGAAGTAAAACTTACACATCAAATAATTAGACAGCAAACCAATCTACGTACAACAAATCTACACAAATGAATCAAATTTGCACCATGTCACACTAAAGGTTATAGTTGCGCCGCAAAAATTACTTTGAACTCAAAACAAATGGAGGGCGCTTTTAGTGTTTTTCTTGAAAAAGTGAAACACATTATAAAAACGTAAACCTTGTATTTATGGAAAATGCATTAAAAAAATACAGTATCGAAACCACTGATTATCAAGTTGGACAAGACAACGTACAAAAGTGGGGATTCGATATCCACAATCCGGTATTTGGGATTAGTGCTGGCCTTGTGATCCTTTGTCTACTGACTCTTTTAATTGTTGACCCAACTACTGCTCGAGACGCTCTCAACGGTCTTAAAAACAGCATTATTGTAGATTTTGACTCCTTCTTTATGTGGTCAGCAAACTTCTTCATTTTGTTCGCTGCAGTGCTCCTACTCTCCCCTCTAGGTAAGATCCGTATTGGTGGGATCGATGCCAAAGCCGAGCACTCGACCATTTCATGGTTATCCATGCTGTTTGCAGCTGGTATGGGAATAGGGTTACTTTTCTGGAGTGTTGCCGAGCCAACGGCATACTTTACTGATTGGTACGGTACGCCGCTTAACGCGGAAGCATATAGTGAAGAAGCGAAAGCGCTTGCTATGGGTGCCACTATGTTCCACTGGGGTATTCACGGTTGGGCAATCTACGCTATTGTGGCGCTATCTTTAGCCTTCTTTGCCTTCAATAAAGGATTACCACTTTCACTACGATCGGCTTTCTACCCACTGTTTGGCGATAAAGCTTGGGGTTGGCTAGGTCATGTAATCGATATTCTCGCCGTCCTCGCTACTTTGTTTGGCTTAGCCACTTCTTTAGGTTTAGGCGCACAGCAAGCCACCAGCGGCATCAATCATGTATTTGGTCTTGATGGTGGCATCGGCATGCAGATGATCGTGATCACTTTCGTGACCTGCATTGCGGTACTCTCTGTTATTCGCGGTATCGATGGAGGCGTTAAGCTTTTAAGCAACATCAACATGGTGATTGCTTTTGCTTTACTTGCGTTCGTATTGTTCATCAGTTTTGACACTGCAATGCTGTCACTTTGGGACACGACTATTGCCTATGCGCAAAACATTCTTCCGCTAAGTAACCCTCACGGCCGAGAGGATACTGGCTGGATGCACGGTTGGACAGTGTTCTATTGGGCTTGGTGGGTATCTTGGTCACCATTTGTTGGTATGTTTATCGCGCGCGTATCAAAAGGTCGAACCGTACGTGAATTCCTGTTTGCGGTGATCATTATTCCAACCACAGTGACGCTTATTTGGATGTCGGTATTTGGCGGTATTGCTCTTGATCAGGTCGTCAACCAAGTCGGTGAACTTGGTGCGAGTGGCTTAACCGATATTTCGCTGACCTTGTTCCAGGTTTATGATGCTCTGCCATACAGCTCAGTCATTTCTGTACTTTCAATTGTCCTAATTTTGGTGTTCTTTATTACCTCATCAGACTCTGGTTCACTCGTTATCGACAGTATCACCGCTGGTGGCAAAATTGATGCACCTGTCCCACAACGTATCTTCTGGGCATGTATTGAAGGCTCGATTGCAGCGGTTATGCTTTGGATTGGTGGTAAAGAGGCATTGCAAGCGCTTCAATCTGGAGTTGTTGCAACAGGTCTTCCTTTCACTCTTGTTCTACTTGTAATGTGTGTTAGCCTGATCAAAGGCTTGCGCTCAGAGCTACCGGCTTATCAGTCTTCGACTCGACAAGTAACGGCCTAACTCTAAGCGAGACAAACTCAATGGGCGCTATTTCTAGCGCCCTTTTTTATTTTTCTCAATCGATCACCTCTTCCACTACTGCGTATACTAAATTTATTGTTTTAGAGGAGGCAGCAATCAATGAGTAAACGGCCTATCAACATCATCGCACTCGATCATATTGTGCTGCGAACGAGCCAGCTCAATAACATGGTGCGCTTTTATCAAGACATTCTTGGCTGCGTGATTGAACGAGAAAAGCTCGATATTGGGCTTACCCAACTCAGAGCGGGGAGCGCATTAATTGACATAGTGACTGTCGATAGTGAACTAGGTCGAATGGGGGGCAAAGCGCCACAGCAAAATGGTAGAAACGTTGACCACTTCTGTCTTCAGGTATCAGCCTTTAATGAAAATGAACTCATTGAATACTTAAATCAAAATGGGATACAGACACCAACTTTCACGGAGCGATATGGCGCACAAGGCTACGGGCGCTCGCTCTATATCCAAGATCCGGAGGGGAATACCGTAGAGCTGAAACCATACCGTGAAAACCCTATTTTTGTCCGCCAAGATAGAGCTTAATATAAAAAGAGCTAGCACCTTTGCTAGCTCTTAGACTCTCACTTGATACGGAGACTACTTTTTACGGATCTCCGCGATGTTACTGTAGCCAGAAACCTCAGAGCCTTTGATCGCTTTGACGCGATAACCATAATTGCCATTAGGTAAGTTGCCAAACTCAGTATCAGTATATGAAGTGGTTCCAGTATGGTTCGACTCGATCACTCCAAATTCGAACTGCCCTTTACGTTTCAATCCGCGTTCAATGACAAAGCTATCAGCATTAGCGTTGTCCACCCAACTTAGGCTTACACTACTGCCCCCGCCCGAGACCTGGAGGTTACTCGGTGCTGGTAAGGTGCCTGGTTCTGGTTCCGAGGAGGACTCGACCGTTACTCTAATTGTTTCTGAGGTAGCTTGGTCGGTCGCGTTTTCAACCGTAACGCGGTATCTGAACTCACCAGTATTTGGCACGGTATCTACATACCCTGTCGAGTCTGGTCCAAGGGTTGCTACACGCTCAAAGCTTATTCTACCTCGACGCTTCACCCCTCGCTCAACGTAATACCCCGTCTCGCTTAGGCTGTTGTCTTGCCAAGTCAATGAGACATCCAATCCATCGACCGTCGCGGATAGATTACTTGGGGCAACAAGCACGGATGAATCAACCACAGAGACAGTAACATTGGTGCTATTTGGTGCTCCTGCATTATCAGTAACCGTCAAGGTGACTGTGTAGTTACCTGCTGCACCATAAGCATATTCAACATTGGCCGATGAACTAGAGTCGCCATTGTCGAAATCCCAAGCGTAACTGACGATCGAGCCATCAGAGTCCGATGAATTTGATCCGACGAAGAAAATGCTTTCACCAATATCATAACTTGGTTGAGGATTCGTGATCTCGATAACGGGAGTCGGCAATTCATTGGTAACCTGAATCGAGGTTACTTCTGCGTCAGACAATCCATCATTATCTGTTACCGTCAAGCTGACTTGAAAACTTCCCGCTTGCTGATAGGTATGGTCGACAATCGCACTATTCGAGGTTGTCCCGTCACCAAAGTCCCATTGATATGAAACGATCGTCCCGTCAGGATCACTTGAATTGGTACCATCAAAGTTAACCGAGGTACCAAAAGGTACAGAATTGTCACTCACAACAATGGCCGCTACAGGGGATTGAGTATTACCCAAATTCTGCGCGAAAGTTACGGCAGCAAAAGCGTCAACCAAACCATGACCAAACACATTGTCATCTCCCGCTGCGCCTATATCGACCGCAGTAGAGAAGAGACCATTTTCGATTTCATCTGGTGTAATCGCCGGATTAGCCGCAACCATTAATGCCGCAATACCTGCAGTCAGAGGCGACGAAAAGGACGTACCGCTATAATAAACGTATTGATTATTCGGGTAAGTAGTAGCGATCTCTACCCCAGGAGCCGTAATATCAACGTAAGCCCCCCAACTGGAAAAGCTTGCTCTGTTATCATTGCGATCCGTTGCGCCGACACCAACTAAGCTAGTGTAATCAGGGTATGTTGGGTGCTCTTGACCACTGTTACCCGCCGACATAAACAACAGGCCATTTCTAGCTCTCAAGTACTGCGCCGCAGCATCGATCGTTGAGTACTGAATACCACCATAGCTGAGGTTCACCACACGAGCGTTATTGTCAGCAGCATATTCAATACAAGTTGCCATGGTCGAAATATAGGCTGAGCTGTTTTGATCACTAATCGCAATTCGAACAGGAATAATATCAACGTCCCAATTGGCACCCGCGACCCCAATCCCATTGTTACCAACCGCACCTAACGTACCAGCACTCCCTGTACCATGTCCGTTGGCATCAAAAATATAGTTGGACCCATCATGGGCGTTGAAAGCTAAATCGGTACGTAGATTTGGGCCTAAATCAGGATGATTCACATCAAAGCCCGTATCACAGACTCCGACCAACACTGAGCTATTACCCGTGGTGAGATCCCACGCTTGGCGACTATTTACGTTAGTGTGATGCCACTGATTACCAAACAGTGGATCGTTGGGTTGTAGCGTCGGTTCCATTGCATAATCGGGTTCGGCAAACTCTACATAGCCACTTTTATCTAAAATCTTAGCTATGGCTTTTTCGCGGCCGTGATGCTCAAACGTCGCAATCACAATTTGACTGCCTTCTAATGTCCGCTCTGAGACCAAGCCGTTACTTTTCAGCAAAGCATTGAGGCCTTTTAGGTCACTCGGTGATGCATTGGCACTAATTTTATAAATTACCGTACCAGGTCTTAGTGGTTCGGTATCGTTGATTTGCGCAAAGCTAGGCGATGCGAACAAAAAAACCAACACCATAAGCAACTGATTTAATTGCAAGTCCATGAATTTAACACGACGCATAACTCCCCTCCAATGCATACAACTGGCCACTAATTACAGTTTGGTCAATAAGTATTAGTATGTAAAATTCCCGACAAACGTCAGTCTAGTTTCAATGCTCCCCTGACTTCTCATCTAACCAGTAGAGCTTTTTTATAAGCCAAATGAAATCAGAGAGATAAATCCGCGATACAGTGAAGAGAGAAGAATCTAGTCGATTAGACTCTATCTAAGCAAAAGGTTTAGAGGTACTCGCGCACACCTGTTCTTAAACACCATTTATCATGGGTTTACAAAACAAAAACTAACGAAAAACGTCTTAGCTGGATAAATATGAACTTTTCATGACAGTTTAATAACCACATGGAACAAAGCGTTGTTTAACTCTAGCGTTTAGCTATATTGATGGCTCTGATGTCGCAGATTGTTGCTGCTCAATCTTGTCGCAAATGTAGCCGCCTATTGGGATAGAAGAGGTCGCTGCGGGTGAAGGGGCATTGCACACATGCAAGCTACGTAGACTTTGGGCAAACAAAAAATCGTGTACTAGCGTACCATCTTTTAACACAGCTTGAGCTCTAATCCCCGCTGGATAGGGTTCAAGATCTTCAACTCTAATTTTTGGGCAGTATTTATTTACCAATTTCAAATACCCTGCTTTCCACCAAGAGTTTTTCGTCTCAATTAACCCCGTTTTTAGATGCTTAGCCGTCACTTTCCAGAAACCACTGAACGAGAGCATTTCGCACACGTCACGAAAACTAAAGTTAATGCGTGCGTAACCTTCCCTTTTCCATCCTTGCACCGCATTCGGTCCAACAGTGACACTGCCATCAATCATACGAGTGAGATGAACACCAAGAAAAGGTAAATCAGGATCAGGAATTGGGTAAATTAGATGGTTGACGATCTGGTTGTACTTAGGCGCAAGGCGGTAATATTCACCGCGATAAGGAATGATCTGAAAATCCGTTTGTAGCCCCATCATCTTGGTCATGCGATCGGCCATTAACCCCGAACAGGCGACCAAAAACTGACCTCGAAGTAATTGCGCCCGGCCGTCACTGACAACCGAGACCTCTACCCTATCTGAGTACTCTTGTAAGTTCACTACAGGTGTTCCAAGACGCACCTGCCCACCCGCTTGGCGGAACTCTTGTGCCATCGCCTCGGTGACTTGGCGATAATCCACAATACTGGTGGCTGAAACGGCAATAGCCCCCAACCCAATAATGTTAGGTTCGCGCCTTTTAAGCTCTTGCTGATCAATCAGCTCAACTTCTATGCCATTTTGCTGACAACGGGTATACAGCGCTTGCATACGCTCTACTTCAATTGGGCTTGTTGCAACCAGCAATTTGCCGCAGTTCTCGACCTTAATATTATGTTTGTTACAGAAGTCGATAGTAGCGGCAACCCCGGCCTTACAAAACTCCGCTTTCAAACTTCCAGGCGCATAGTAGACACCAGCGTGAATCACACCACTGTTGTGCCCGGTTTGGTGAGATGAGAGTTGCTGTTCTTTTTCTAGCAAGAGAATGGACTTGTCCGGATAACGATTTTGCAATTGCCAAGCCGTCGATACACCGACTATCCCACCACCTATCACAATGTAATCGTAACTCTGATCCACTCTATTGCTCCTTGCCGCCAAACTAATCCTAGTCACCAATATTAATCTTGGCGTTAAGCGATTGAAAGATCGACTGATATAGAAAAAACTTATCGATAGATACAATTCATACTCAATTAAACGTCGAAACTTTGTGAAACATGGTTAAAATAGCCCGCTTAGATTTTCTAACCCTATTGGTTGTTTGAGGAAGAGACATTGAACACGCAACACCTTTTGGCAAGTGACAGCAAAGATATCGAACAAGCTAAAGACATTCTCGCATCTGGCGAGCTTGTTGCGATTCCGACTGAAACCGTTTATGGCCTTGCTGCAGATGCATCAAACCCAGAAGCGGTGAAAAAGATCTTTGCCGCCAAAGGTAGACCAGCGAATCATCCACTGATCGTTCATATTGGAGAAGTCGAGCAACTGTCTGAGTGGGCAAAAGACATTCCTCAAGAAGCGTACACCATTGCCAAAGCGTACTGGCCTGGACCTGTGACTGTACTGCTCAATAAAGCTGACCAAGCAACACCAGTGGTAACCGGCGGTTTGGACACCATAGGCATTCGCATGCCCGCTCATGAAGTGTTTGCTACTTTGCTGAAATCTTCAGGTATGGCTGTTGCAGCGCCTTCAGCAAATCCATATAAAAAACTTAGCCCCACATCAGCCGAGCACGTGCTCAACTCTTTAGGGGGCAGAATTGCGGCTGTACTCGACGGCGGTAACTGTGCTCATGGTTTAGAGTCAACCATTATTGACCTAACCCAAAAACCTTTCCGTATTTTGCGCAGCGGTCCGGTGACAGCAGCGCAGCTATCAGAAACGCTGGGCGAAGAAGTGCTGTCACCGAAGGCACACACTGTTGCCGTTCCGGGGAATGTGACTAGCCACTACCAACCTAATACCAGAGTACGTTTGGTTGACCTTGCTGAGATTGAAAACGCAGAAGGGAGTAACATTGCCTGCCTGCATATATCGGCGATTGAAAATCAAAGCTTTAAGTCGAAACAAATGCCATCAGATGTGGCTGACTATTCTCACGATCTTTATCGCGCGTTAGATGAAGCAGATAAATGGGGCTGCGAAGAGATCTGGGTTGAACATCCACCTATCTCAGACGAGTGGTTGGCTGTTCATGATCGATTAAGTCGAGCACAATCTAAGCTTTAAGCTCAGGCCTAAATGCAAAAAAACGCCCCATCTCTCGATGGGGCGTTTTGTTATTGTGAGTATAAGCTTCGAATCGGTTCTGGCTCAACATAGTCGATGTATTGACTGGATGTCAGTTTATCCACTTGCTGCTGGCTGCCCGATACTACCAGCACTTGTTGGCTGTCTAACGTTTCGACAACGTCTAGCTGGTAAGATTGAAGAAGCTCGCGAGTCTGCTGCTCAGTGCCTTTATGATACTTCACAAAGAATCGGGTTGATTGAGCCTCAGCTTCTGCCTGTCTTTCATCAACAGGTGGAAACGCTGGGTTATCAGCATGGCTCAATGTCGCAACCGCACTCATCAGCAAGACAACTAAACCAACGCCATAAAACACTTGCTTCTTCATATTCACTCCTTATTGAAATGACAGTGACCAGCTGTTGATCGTACCTGTATCTTGGCGAGCACTATCTACCGCTTTCAGTTTCCAGTTACCTTTTGACTCAAAGCCAGTAAAGTTGGCTTGGAAGCTAGTACGAATGTCATTTGCTGAACCACCTGTATTTTCATGCAGCACAACTTGACCACCGGTTGGTGAAGTCAGCGTGACTTTAAGGTCACCCACATAGCTATGGCTAATATCAACTGCAACCGTCACTGTACCAGAATCACCAGAACGCAGTACATCGATCTCACTCGTTGCACCTAGCGCGCTGTTGTCTGGAATCGCCATTGCATTTTGGTTGCTGTAGTTTGATGGCGCTTGACCACCATTGTCAGAACCGTTGTGCGTAGCAACAAGCGAAGCACCTGAGTACGCCGAGTAGCCATCGATCAATACTTGGTATGTGCCTGCTTGAGTGACATCAAGAGAACAAGATTCGTTGTTACCGCTTTCCCATGAACGGCAATCGTATGTTCTTGTTGTCGGTGTACCGTCAAAACGAACATACATATCCGCATCACCGCTACCGCCAGTTAGCTTGAATGTCGCTTTTGTCGCACTTGCAGGGACTTCAAAGGTGTAAACCGTACCTGATTTGCTTGCGCCAGATAGAGGGCCTTTCGCCACACCGTTTTCTAGTACAGTGCTTGTATCTACAGGACCATTACAGCCCACATCTAGGTAAGTTTTTGCTGCATCTGCATTCACCAGACCATGACCCGTGCGATCGTCGCGTCCTGCTACATCAATATCTGTCGCACTTGCGTTTAGTGCTTTACGTACTTGCGCTGCTGTACAGGTTGGGTGGTAACTCCACACTAGCCCTGCAACACCTGCTACGTGTGGCGTCGCCATAGAAGTACCATTGTAGTACTCGTAGTCTTTACCCGTTTCCGTAGAAACCGTCACGGTATCACCAACTTTACCTGCTAGCTCTAAACCAAATGCTCGGTCAACAGTAACTGAAACCATACGGTAGCTATCGTTGTCATCCAGAACAAATGGGTTCTGAAGACCAGGTAGATCTTGATTACTGTATACAATCGCCGCTTTAGCGCCCGCATCAGAACATGCTTTCACTGGGTTTATTTCAGGTCGAACACCCGTTCTTTGGTTTTCGATACGTTCAGTTAGACAGATCTTGTCCGTCATATCACCACAGTTGTAGCTGCCTGAAGAGATATCACATGCAGCGATAGGAGCGGTAAACGAACCTGCCACTGGTGCTGACTCGTAACTGCCGGAAGTTTTGATTTTACGGTTATGTGGCACAACGCCGCGATCAAAGCTGCTCGCACCGTTGATGGTAATATCAGACAGAACACCTTCACCTACTGTCACAGTTGAAAGTACCGCCACACCTGGCGCAGCAATATCTACTTGGTCAGTTGCCTGAGAGAACGCAGCGTGATCGTTGTTTGTATCAACAGCTGCAACTGACATTACCGCATCATAAGATGCTGGGTAGCTGTGTGCCGTGTTACCTGAGTTACCTGCCGCTGCGATAAGCAGAACACCTTTGTCGTAAAGGTCTTGCATCGCGTTTTGTTCAGTAATACTTGAACGGCTACCACCCAAGCTCATGTTAACCACATTGGCGCCATTATCCGCACAGGTTTGAATTGCTTTAACTAAGCTCGATGAGTAACCCCAACCAGATTCGTTGAACACTTTAACAATGTGTAAGTTCACATTCTGGTTCGGCATTACCCCTTTAACACCTTCGGTATTGGCAATCGCCGCAATCGTACCAGCCACGTGCGTACCGTGGGCATTGTTATTGCCCGGAGAACTCCATGAGCCTGTGCCGCTATCGTTGGTACCGTTAACGCGGTTGCCACTTAGGTCATTGTGGCTGATGTCATAGCCAGAATCGATAATACATACCGTGCGATTGCCAGCATTTGAATCATTCAAAAGCTGAGCGTTCACAGCATTGTAGCCCCACGGCGTAGTTTCACTTAGCAGATAACGAGGAGGATCGACCTCAACGTATTCCACTTGCGCGTTAGTACGCAAAGAAGACAGCTCGTTGTCATCCATTTCAACGCTGTAGATTGGCTCAGAGCCTAGCTTTTCGACCTTACGAGCTTTAACTTGCTGAAGCACCGATTCGCGAACTTCACTAGCAGCCATAACTGGCTCTCCGGCACGAGTAAACGGCATAGGTGCGTCTTGTTTAAATTTAACGATGTACTTAGTTGGTAGATCAGCCTCATTGAATCCCATTGAAGGCGAAGCATTCGCCACCGAGATTCCAGCCATAGCCACTGCGATAGTTGAAAGGGTAAATAACCCTTTGGTTTTACTTGTTATGTTGTGCATCTGCTCTATTCCTTATTGAGCTATTTTTATTCACTTTTTACTCATGAATCATCATTTGGAGTGATGAATCACAAGGAACCTAGCATTAAAGGATGATTATAAAACCGCCAATATTTTATAAAGTTATTGCTCTATTTTACGCTAAGGGTCACCAAATAAATCTAAAAAGTGAACACTCAATAGATATTTTATTTCCTTATAAAGCAATCACTTAATAACGAAAAAGCCAAGGTAACACCATCAAAAACAGATAGAAAAACCAGATGATTAACCCGATTCAATATATCGAATCAATTCTCAACAAATAAACTAAAGAACTAGAAAAAGAGACATGATTGAAACCGCATAAATTGGTGAAAAAAATTGAGACACTTCAGCTTTGGTATGCAATTAAAGCAATATGGATTAGCTTATTAATGTCAGGGAAAGACTAGGTTTATCAAATATGTTTAAAGCGGCTGTTAATGCACTTATCTCCACATTATTACTAGTAATCACGATAGGGGTTTACGCACAAGAGCGATTCCCACTCGCCCCGCCAGACACCAGTAGCCCCAAAGCCACATTTGATAGCTTTCATCAGCTTGTCGATGCGGCAAACAACCAACTCGCTCAATTACCAAACTTACCGAGTGAGCAGCAAGAAGGCGCTCGTCAGTCTGTCTATGCGCTGTTCAACAAAGCAGTGCAATGCTTTGATTTCTCGCAACAACCTAAATCTGAGTACCCACGTATCTCTTTAGAATCCGTCATGCTGATGAAAGAGATCCTCGATCGAATTCCAGCGTTTGATCTTAACTCTATTCCCGCTACAAATAGCATTGAGCGATGGACGATCCCCAATACTCAACTGTCGATTGAAAAGCAGCCAAACGGACAATTCCTTTTTTCTGCTCAAACTGTCGAAGCGCTGCATTCCAACTATCAATTGGTCAAACATCTACCCAATCGTGATGGCACAGTAAAAGATTTCTACCGCTACTTCTCGCTGTCTGCTGGTAAGCTCGTGCCACCCAATTGGTTTACTTGGGTTGAAAGCTTACCGCCGTTTTTCATGCTAGAAGTTGCCGATCAAGCGGTATGGCAATGGATAGGTTTAGCGGTGTTATCTGCCGGATTGGCACTTTATGCCTTGCTCGTTTATCGCGCCAATAAACTGGTGCTATTGCGCCCGCTACTTATGGCGGCAGGTATTGGTTCGTTTGTCTATTTGAGCAACCACCAGCTCAATCTAACGGGTAAGTTAATGTCTGTTATGTCGATCTCTGGCGAGCTCATTGTTTGGTTATTGGTCGCACAGGCCGCCTACTTGCTTGGCTATAAAACGTGCAGTGCCATGGCAAAAACTCGCAACGCCTCCAACCTGCGCCAAAGCATTACTCAAATTATCGGCACACTGGTTGGTTCAGCATTAGCTGTCAGCATTTTCGGCTATGGATTGCACCGAATCGGCGTACCTGTGTATGGCATCGTTACTGGACTAAGTTTAGGCGGGATGGCGATTGCACTTGCCATTCGACCAACGATGGAAAACCTGATTGGTGGTGTGATTCTATTCTTAGACAAGTCACTCTCGGTCGGTGATTACTGCCAGATGGGCAAAGTCTCGGGTGTTGTTGAGCGTATTGGTGTGCGTTCAACCCGAATCCGCGCCAAAGACCGTACGCAAATCACCATCGCCAATGGCGCATTAGTTAAAATGGAGATCGTTAACTACAGTCGCCGTGATCGATACCCGTTTAAAGCTGACATCGCGCTGCGATTTGGTACACCAACCACCCTAGTTACAAAGATCACGCACGAAATTGAAGCGATGCTTGTCGCTCATCCAGACACACTAGAGTCCCCCGTTCGCGTGCATTTCTCGACATTCGATAACTATCGCATCAACTTAGAGATTCTTGCTCACCTAGATACCACCAACCGAGAACGTTTCTTGGAGCTGCAACAAGAACTGCTGTTTAGCGTCGAACGCATCATCAAACAAAACAACGCCGAGTTCGCCATCCCAGTTCAAGCCACGATTTTGCAGATGGAGAAAGCAAGAGACTCTCATTCTAAAACGCAGTTGGATAGCAATAGGATCACTGTAGAGAACTAAAATATCAGACTTAAATAAGTTAGTGATTCACATCTCTTTCCTTAAGAGCGAGTCATAAGAACACTTTCTAAGCAAAATACACATCTGGTAGCATAAAAAGAAAAAGGCCAGTTGTTATGATAGTTAAAACCCGAGATGGAAAATCCGCGAACAACAAGAGACAGAAAAGCGGAGAGAAGGTAGAAAAAGATGTTTCTTTCTACCTATCCAGAGAGTTTGCAGATAGAGAAGACATTTTTGTCTTCAATGATTTAAGAGTTGAGCACAATGAGCAGTTTGCCCAAATTGATCACCTAATCCTGTATAAAAAAGGCTTTATTCTAATTGAATCAAAGTCGATCAAAGGCAAGGTAAGAGTAAACAAGCAACTAGAGTGGCAAAGAACATTTAACGGCCACTGGCAAGGTATGGCATCTCCTATTGCTCAAGCACATCTACAGAAAAAGCTTTTAAAGCAGTTACTTAATGAGAATGCAGACATCATGCTCAACAAGCTCGCTTTGATAGGAATACAAGCGTATTTTGGCGGAAGGTGTTGGGATCTCGTTTGTGCCTCTTCAAATGAGACTTTGATTGAAAGGGATTCAATGCCTAAATCCATTTCTAATCAGATAGTTAAAGCGGAACAAATAGCGAACAAAGTTAGTTCTCTGATTTCTTCAAGCAGCACAATGTTTAATACTAACCCTAATTTTTCACCCGAAGAAATGATGAAAGTACGCAATTTCTTGCTTGGTCAACATAAGCCATTAGGATCCGCACAAAACCAAACATCACCTAGTTGCCCAGAAGAGTCTTTAAGCCAAAACCTTGAAACCAAGTCAGATCTTCAACCGCAAAAAATCTCTTCTAACAAACAAAACTCATGGTTTAAGTGCCGAGCTTGCGGCAGTTACCATACAACAGAAAAATCGGGACGATTTGGTTACTATGTCCAATGTGAGAACTGCCAAACAAATACATCAATGAAGCAAGTGTGCCTCTCGTGTGGGGGAAAAGCTGTAGGTGTCTCGAAAAACAAAAGTGTCTATACACTAACCTGCGAATGTGGTTATAAGACTCAATACACATCGCCAAAGGCATCACCACTCACTAACCAATAATCGACTCTTAACCCCTCTTACCTGAAGGCCAAGAGCTTCAAAGACTTGTTCAAAGTCGCGGCATTGGTTTGGGACATTCGGTAAGGCAAGCGTGGCTTCCGAGAAAAAGCATTGTTGTAATTGCTCGTTCTCACCCCAAGCTAATTGCCACCACTCTAAAATCCTTTGGCGAGATGAGCAAAGACGATGGTGAGTAGGAAGACGATCTTTTTTATCAAGATTCTCTTTTGCCGTGGTTGGCAGTAAGTTCCACTTATCGTTATTCGGCCAATGAGCAAAAGGTAAGCAGTGATCAATGTGGTAGTCACTTTTGAGGGACTTACCACTCCAAACACTTTTCATCACTAAACTGTCTTTACGTAATACCTCAACCCTAGTTCGAACATCGCGCGTATTATGCTTCTGATCTATCCAGACAAGGCAGTCATGGTATGTTTGCAAAGAAATATTGCGCTGCTTATTCCTCTCAAAGCGCTGCATTTCTAAGATCCATTGATTTACAACTAATGGCTCTATCCAAGAATGGTACAAACGGAAACAGTCCCACAGACTCTCGTCCAAAACAAACTCACCGTAACTTTCTAGGAAATCCAAATCGATAATATACGTGCTAGTTTTCTTAGACTTTCTACGGTGCATATGAAAATAGGGATTTGAAATATCACTTTGGTAAGTGTATTTGACCGGACCACTCTTCAATGTAGCTAAAGTGTCGCGAATGGCCTTGTCTAAAGCTTTTGCCTCTTCACCCGTAAAGAGTGAACCAACAGCGAGATCTTCAGCAGCTAAGTGAGTTAGCTTTTCCCAGCCTTCAGGTTTTACAAAACCAAGTCCAGCCGAAGAATTGGCACTTTGCTGAATATCTTCAATGTCTATCAGGCGCTTAAACTGACGGTTCCAGTAAAGAGCAACCAAACCTAAGGGGATAGCTACCTTGCCGTCACTTCGATCTATAACCGCCCCCGAGTGTGCGTCAGCGATACGTAGCAAAGTACGTAGTAACGCCAATTTGTACGTGGCTGACTTAGTGTCATTAACGATGATATGGCGGACTTTATTTAAGTCACCAGAACCATCATCAGGTAATGTCATGACAACAGTTTGCCATGAAACATCAGAACGATTGAGTTGATCCGATTGGTCAGTAACGTCGCGCACCAATAGAGCACTATCTTTAGAGAGTTGTTCCAACTCCTCAACCGAGACGTCATAGCTCACCCGACCATCATCAAATTCACCGTGACGGAGAGAAATGATCAACTTTCCATTGGGTGCGAGAAGGTTGGCGAGCTTTCTGAATGCGCGCTTTCTGTGTGTCGGAGCAAGATGCATCCAAACAGCACTGACCAGAATCACATCAAACCGAATACCTAAGTTGGTTGTGCGAGACAAAGCGGGTAACGAATCATCAAGCCAAACAACAGATTCCCCTGTGTGTTCACTGCCTAGATTACGTAAAGCCTGACAAGGTTCGATGGCATACACTTCACAACCAGACTCTGCCACCCACTTCGCATCACGCCCACAACCCGCACCGACATCAAGGACTTTATCCCCCGAAATAGGCCAATAGAGGCGCCAAGCGCTATTCACTGATCCCGCTTGGAGAGCGTTATATTGAGCGCACAGTTGTTCCGCATTTTGCTCGTAAAAAGAAGAACTTGAAGACATAGTTTTGCTACCGAAGTGGAACTTACTGCATAGTAATTGGCTTTATAATTGATTACCACCCAAGTGCCAGCAAAACTTGTTGCAATTTAGTTAAATAGAATTAAAACTCTAACTGTATCAACCAGATTGACCACTCATACGTGGGTTGGATAACGGAAGGAGCGCGTTTTGTTAAGTATTCTTCGCCTTGTATTGGCTGCTATTTTTATCGTGTTTATGACCCTCTTCGCTATGGTTTATTGCCTGTTTAGCCCCAGAAATCCGCGGCATGTGTATTTCTTTTGTCGTTGGTTTAACCAGCTGCACAAACTGGTAGGTTTAAAACTGATTCAGCGCGGGTTAGAACGAGCGCCTACGCCGAAAAACAGTGTTTATATTTCTAACCACCAAAGCGTATATGACTTTGTTACTTCACCGGGAATGCTAAGACCACGTACCGTTTCATTAGGTAAGAAAGAACTGATTTGGGTACCTTTTTTTGGTCAACTATATTGGATCACAGGCAATATTTTGATTAACCGCCAAGATAAGTCCAAAGCTCGCGATACGATTAAGCAAGTTGCGGAAGCCATCCACCAGCGCGATCTGTCCGTTTGGGCCTACCCGGAAGGTACCCGCAGCAAAGGGAGAGGATTGCTACCATTCAAAACCGGTGCCTTTCGTATGGCAATTGAAGCCGGTGTGCCCATCACACCTATGGTAGTGAGCACTACGCACAACAAGATTGACCTTAACCGTCGTAACAATGGTGTGGTGATCACTGAAATGCTTGAGCCAATTGATACCACTCAATACAACCTGAGTGATGCCCGCGCTCTTGCTGAGCATTGTCACCAGTTAATGGAAGCTAAAATCGCAGAGCTAGATAAAGAAGTGGCAGCGCTCGAAGCGCAACAGAACTGTGGCGTAAGTACGCAGGATAATACGATCAAAGAGTAACTCAGTCGCAGATAAACCACTGAGTACTCTATTACTTACTGCCAAAAGTGTTCAATCCTCGCAAATTTGGCTGGGCTAGTTGTCGTAAAATAGCTTTGTCGGCACAGTCAGCTTGAAACGGTTGCGAGGATTTAATATGAAGATCATTCACCATGGCGGCAAACAGACGATTACTGGCTCTTGTCATGAGCTAAGATCAGAGGCCCAAGCCATTCTTATCGACTGCGGGCTGTTTCAAGGCGCTGATGCTCGGCCATTGGATATTGAATTTGAAACCTCTCACTTGACCGCGATTGTCATTACCCACGCCCATATTGACCACATAGGTCGACTGCCGTGGTTACTCGCAACTGGTTATAACCAACCTATTTACTGCACTACCGCAACAGCCGAACTGATCCCGTTAATGCTCGAAGATAGCCTAAAGCTGCAACTCGGTTTAGATCGCAAACAAACCGAGCGCGTGTTAAACAAGATACGTCGACTAATTAAGCCATTGGACTACAATTGTTGGCATTGTCTAGACGAGATTAACTCCCTTGTTTCGATGACGATACGTTTTCAACCTGCGGGGCATATACTCGGTTCCGCCTATGTGGAAGTGCGCTTGGCGAATCAAGAAGTGGTGGTCTTTTCTGGCGATCTCGGTCCAAATAACACCCCACTCCTACCTGATCCTAAACCTCCACAGCGTGCTGATTACCTACTGATTGAAACAACCTATGGCGACAAACAGCATGAAGACATTGCAACACGCGGTGAGCGGTTAAAAGCCATCATAGGTCGCTCTCTTGAAGATGGAGGAGCGATCTTGATTCCTGCGTTTAGTGTTGGACGTACTCAGGAATTGTTGTTCGATATTGAGCAGCTCATCCACCACCATCAAATTGATGTTTCTATCCCTATTATTCTCGATTCTCCCATGGCCCAGCGTGTCACTCGTTCCTATCGCCATTTCAAACAGTTATGGGGCAAGGAAGCGAAACAGCGGCTAGAGAGGCATCGCCACCCACTCGCATTTGAGCAATGTATTACGGTCGAAGATCATCGCACTCATCAGCGCTTGGTTAATCGTCTCCAATCAACCCAAGAGCCTGCGATAGTCGTTGCTGCCTCTGGAATGTGCCAAGGTGGTCGTATCATGGACTATCTGAAAGCGCTACTGCCTTTGGAAACAACCGATGTTCTTCTAGCAGGGTACCAAGCGCAAGGGACTTTGGGCCGAGAAATTCAAGCTGGCGCGATGGATGTGAAAATTGACGGTGAAGAGGTCGAAGTCAAAGCGCAGATTCATACCATGTCAGGCTACTCTGCCCATGCAGATAAACACGATCTGCTGCGCTTTATCCAGGGCATTGCTGAAAAACCAAAGCAAATTCACTTGATTCATGGTGAACCCGACACACAAACGCAGTTTGCATCTGAACTTAAAGCACTTGGGTTCGAAGTGAGAAGCGACTCGACTAACCAAAGCGAACAGCCTTGAGCTGTTCGCTATATAGCCATTGATATCGGCTAAACGGCTGTTACCAGCTCGCCTCTTTCATGTGGACCTGAGCACCAAGTTCTAGACTAAAATCTGAACCGAGTTTGGGGTAGTGGTTAGTCATCATCTTAATCAGTTGAGCGCTGTTTTTACTCTGCTTTTTCGCTTCAACAAAGCGCTCTATCCATGTATGAGTATAAGCAATGGTGCTGGCATCTAATCGACCCGATTTTTGCATATGTCCAGGCACAACAAACTCTGGGTTTAGCGCCTGCATCTCTTCCAACTGTGCTAACCATGTTTTAACTTCTCGATCGGTTTGAGTGTCAGCCATCCACACATGCATACCTTGAACAATGCCAACGTTACCTAATACGGCTTTTTCACTTGGCACCCACAAATATGGTCGATGCGCTAGCACTCCCTCTGTACCACGTATTTCGATCTTTTCACCATCAATCGTTAACTCGTTACCTTTAACCACCTCTGGCAGAACAGGATCCTTCGGCGCATTTAAGCCCATTTTCGGCCCCCAGAAGCTGACTTTTTTCTCAAGTTTTTTCGCAATCGCCTCCCTTACCGCGGCCGTGGTGACCACATGCGCATCAGGGAAGATGGTGAGCAATTCAGAGGCGCCAAAGTAATAATCTGGATCGGCCTGACTGATAAAAATGGTTTTTAGCGGTTTACCTGCATCCAATACTTTAGCTGCAATACGGAGTGCGTCCGCGCGGGTGAAGCCAGTATCAATAAGTAACGATTCTGTTTCTCCAACAACCAGAGTCGAAGTGACGTTGAAGCTGTGCTCATCGGCGTTGTAAACCTCAAAGTTCAAATCGGTTGCCGCCATCGCAGCTGAAGAAGTGGTAAGTAATAAAGCGAGTGTTGTTAAGGCTTTCATGCTGTCTCCTAGTGGATTGCTTGTTTTGTTGCTTAGCATGTTAGCCTCTGGTTTTATTTCCAAATATAGCCTATTCTTTTCATCATTGTTTCGTAAAACGATCATATCAATGGATAAGTTAACCGCAGCAAAGGTGCTACTGGATGTGGCCCAAACAGAGAGCTTTACCGCCACTGCCGACCGTTTAGATATTTCTCGTCCTATGGTTACTCGCCATGTTGAAGCGGTAGAAAACTGGCTCGGTGCGAGGCTCTTGCAACGCACCACCCGCAAAGTCTCCCTGACCAATACCGGGGAACAAATGCTGCCAGACTTACAGCGCTGGGTAGAACAAGCGCAGCAAATTGAAGAAAGCTTAATGCCTACCCAAGCGATACAAGGCTTTGTGCGTGTGTCAGTCAGCATGTCGTTTGGATTTTCAGAACTAATGCCCGCTTTGACGGTTTTTCGCCAACAATATCCGGGAATAAAGCTTGATATTGATGCTCAAGACAGAGCCGTAGATATGGTCAGCGAAAGAATCGATCTTGCTATTCGCACCACTAATGATCCAAATCCTGCCTTAATAGGACGCCCGTTTGCGGTATGCCACTCTAAGTTGGTGGCATCTAAAGCGTACTTAGATGCGCGATCCGCTATTACCCATCCAACAGATTTAGAGCAGCATGCTTGTCTTGGCTACAAAAACTTTGGTCGACATATCTGGCAATTGACGAAAGGTGAGCAGAAACATCAGGTCGAGGTAAATTGTGATATCACCGCTAACGAAGCCACCGTGCTACTCCATGGCTCACTCTCTGGGTTAGGAATATCTATGCAGCCAACCTACCTAGCCGATAGCAAGATAGCCAGTGGCGAGCTGGAATGGATACTGCCAGACTGGCAACTAAATACACTGCAAATGTATCTGCTCTACCCTTCTCGCAAACACTTATCTCACCCTGTTAGAGCCCTAATAGATTTCCTTGTCAATCATTTTGAGCAACAGCAGAATGCCCGCTAAAAGTCACTCTGCTATGGATCAAATATTTTAATCCATACCATAAAAACTATTCGCCAATATGCTGATATCTTTTAACCTTAACTGAGGCTATTCTGAACAAGTGTTTATCACTGGAACTCTCAATGGACATATTCATACTGGTGGGGCTTATCACCCTTAATGGCTTATTTGCCATGTCAGAACTGGCGCTTGTTGCCGCTAAATCGAGTCGTTTAAAAAGCCTAGCTCAGACTCAACCTTCCGCACAGCTCGCTCTTGAGCTAAAGAACAACCCAACCCGCTTTTTATCAACCATTCAAATTGGTATCACGGCTATTGGTATTTTGAGTGGTATTTTTGGTGAAGCGACCCTTTCAGCACCTTTTTCTTTGTGGCTCACACAGCAAGGGCTTGATGCTGAATTGGCTTCTATCGTCGCAACCGCCAGTGTCGTGGTATTAATCACTTATTTTGCGATTGTGGTCGGTGAGTTGGTGCCAAAACGTTTTGCTCAGCGAAATGCAGAGAAGATTGCGGTTATTGTCGCCTACCCGATCCATTGGCTAGCCATTATCACCACACCTTTTGTGGTTCTGCTGAGTACCTCTACCGATGCGTTACTCAAGCTTTTTCGTCAAAACGGCGGCGATAATGACCAAGTCACCGAAGAAGATATTTTTGCTGTGGTCAATGAAGGCTCCGAGTCCGGTGCAATTGAGCCACAAGAACAAGAGATGATCCGTAATATTCTGCACTTGAATGACCGATTAGTGACTTCTTTGATGACGCCGCGTTGCGATATGGATTATCTCGATATTGAGCAGCCCATTGAGTCTTGCTTAAAGCAGATTCGTCAGACTCAGCACTCGGTTTGGCCGGTTTGTCATGGCGGCTTAGACAATATTATCGGGACGATTTCCTCTAAGGTTCTGCTCGACCAATATGAATCGCTTTCGATTGAAAAGATCGCTCGCTTAGTAAGAAAGCCGCGATACTTCCCCGAGTCAATGAAAGGCTTGCCTTTGCTCAATCAAATGCAGCAAAACAACTGTGAGATGGCGTTTATCGTCGATGAATATGGAGACATTCAAGGACTAGTCACCCACTACGACATTCTTGAGTCAGTCGCAGGAGAACTCGGCTTAGCGCCCCAACACACATGGGCAAGGCAACATCAAGATGGTAGCTGGTGGATGGATGCACTGATTCCACTCAATGAGCTAAAACGACGTTTAGACATCAGCACATTCGAAGGGGAAGAGAGCGAAGGATTCCAAACCCTGAATGGTTTTCTAACCTGGTTAATCGGCCGAGTCCCTGAAGTGGGCGAAGTGATTGAGTATCAAGAGTGGCAGTTTGAGGTTTTGAAGGTACAAAACAACCGGATATTGCAGGTTAGGGTGAGTTTAAGAGCGGAAAGAGATTAGAAACGAGAAACGAGAAACGAGAAACGAGAAACGAGAAACGAGAAACGAGAAACGAGACAATTCTATAGGCTGACGTACAACATCAACCTTTAGTGCTTTCATCTCAGAGCGTAGCGTTCTATAGGACGCAGTCCGTTCTCGTTTCTCGCAGGGCGAAGCCCGTTCTCTCTAGGCCCTAAGCGCCTGCTCCAAATCAGCAAGAATATCGTCGATATGCTCAATACCTACAGATAGGCGGATCATCTCTGGTGAGACGCCAGCTTGTTTCTGCTCGGCTTCACTTAACTGACGATGCGTGGTTGAGGCCGGGTGGCAAGCGAGCGACTTAGCATCGCCAATGTTGACCAAACGCTTAAAGATCTGCAGTGCATCATAGAAACGCACACCGGCATCGTAACCGTCTTTAAGACCAAAAGATAAAATCGCTGAAGGTTTACCTTTCATGTATTTTTCTGCAAGTGGGAAAAACTCTGAACTAGGCAGACCTGCGTAGCTCACCCAGCTCACTTTCTCGTGCTGCTGTAAGTACTCGGCCACTTTCATTGCGTTCTCAGTGTGGCGCTCCATGCGCAGAGATAATGTTTCTAGCCCTTGCATTAGCATAAAGGCATTCATCGGTGACAAGGCAGCCCCTGTATTACGCAATGGCACGGTGCGCGCACGACCAATAAAGGCCGCTTCACCAAAGGCTTCTGAGTAAACAACACCATGATATGAAGGCTCCGGCTGATTAAATACAGGGAAGCGATCTTTGTGCTGAGCCCATGGGAATTTACCAGAGTCGATAATGATTCCACCAAGTGTCGTACCATGACCACCAACATACTTAGTCAGTGAGTGTACGACAATATCAGCACCAAACTCGATTGGCTTACAAAGCGCTGGTGTAGCAACGGTGTTATCGACGATAACAGGCACACCCTGAGCATGAGCAAGCTCTGCTACTCGCTCTAAATCAATGATGTTACCTGCTGGGTTACCGATACTTTCACAATACACAGCCTTGGTGTTTTCATCGATCAGCTCGGCAAGGCTCTCTGGCTTATCATCTTTGGCAAACTTAACATTGATGCCCTGACTTGGCAGCATATGCGCGAACAGCGTATAAGTGCCACCGTAAAGCTGAGGTGTCGAAACAATATTGTCACCTGCTTGAGCCAAAGTCAGGATTGCGTAGTTGATTGCCGCGCTACCCGCACTCACAACAAGACCAGCGATCCCGCCTTCTAAAGCTGCCATGCGTTTTTCCAACACATCATTGGTTGGGTTCATTATGCGCGTATAAATATTGCCCGGGACTTCTAGGTTAAATAGATCGGCGCCATGCTGAGCATTATCAAACTCATAAGCGACCGTTTGATAGATAGGTGTGGCAACAGATTTTGTTGTTGGGTCAGTTTCGTAACCAAAATGGATTGAGAGCGTTTCGTCTTTCATTTGCCTTCCTTGCGTGAGTAACGTGAATTATGTGTATTGTCATATCAGCAATCATCACTAACTTGTTCATTAATTACGCAAATATGTGGATTCATTCACATTCATAGGCACATTATTTTCAATGTCACTTTCGCTACAAAGGTTAAGCTTTGGTCAATATCATCTGGATAGACCATTTAATTGCATAGCTTCATGTATACTGCGCGGCAGTTATAGCCACATGAATAAAAGTATGTTTCTGACACCGTATTTTTCACAAGATAACAATCAGTTCCAGTTCACTCGCCAACAAGCAAGCCACTTTGCTAAGAAGGTCGCGGGTGACTTTAACCCTATCCATGATGAAGACAACAAACGCTTCTGCGTACCTGGCGATCTGCTATTTGCGGTATTGCTAAGCAAAGAAGGCATTAGCCAAAAAATGCGCTTTGACTTCTCTGGCATGGTTAACGATGGAATTTCGCTATCAATTGAGAATAAGTGTGAGAAAGAAAGCGCGTTGGTCGATGAGAACGCGAAAGAATACCTGCACATGTCACGCGAAGGTGAAGTTAGCCGTAATGCTGCATTTATCGAACATGTTGTTACTAGCTATGTTCAATTCTCTGGCATGAACTTCCCTCACATCATGGTGCCGCTCATGGAAGAAGCGCAAATGATGATTAACTGCCAACGCCCACTCGTGATTTACGAAAGCATGGAAGTGGAGTTTGATCGTCTTGATCTGACTCACCCTGAAGTTGAGTTTGCGGGCGCGACCTTTGACGTAGAAGGCAAGCGTGGTGTTGTTACACTAAACTTCAGCTTTAAAGAAGATGGCGAAGTGGTTGGCAAAGGCATTAAGCGTATGGTGGCAAGCGGCTTGAAACCTTATGACCAAGATGCGGTTGACGATCTTGTCGAGCGTTTTAACGCGCGCAAAGAGTGCTTCTTAGCCGAGTTTGCAAACGCCGCTTAATCAGCAAAAATTTCTGCATAAAGGGTTACCCTCGGGTAACCCTTTTTGTTTTCCGCGACACTAAGTTCAAATAATTCAGATGACTCACTAGCCTCGCTCTCCTATCTTAGTTAGCCTCTGCTTTTCTCTTATTTACCAATAAACTAAGATGACGTTACACGCCCAATATTTCGCTTCCATTCTCGATTTTGTCCAATCTGAAAACTCAGACATCTGCGCGCAGCTTTCACACTCGACTTCAGACTGGAGGACAAAAATTGACCTACTTAAACAGCAATTTAATCAACTGCCTCATTTAGCGGGCGATATTGTTTTGGGTTTGTCGCAAGCAGATTCTAATGTGGGTATCGAGGTTGTTATTCTTTATCGCGGTTTGGTGTTTCCAGTCGCCATTGACCTTGTTAACCAAGACTATACTGAAGAGTTAAAAGCTAATATCCACCAGCAAGCGAGGCGACTAAAAGAGTGCCATCTTGAAAGCAAGTCGAAGTTTATAGTCCCAGTGCAGATAGCGACAAACGCTACTCCTCTAGGCGGCGCGATTACCGTCTCTGAAGATTTAGTTGCTGACACCATGTGCGACACAGGCGAGCACCTTGCCGCTTTAATTGAGCACTTTTCTAACCAGTACAAAGACGACCAAATAATCCTCTCTGACTGGCTAGATAGTGACTACAAAGCAAAGTAGTTGGTTTAACGAGTCATTTTCTTAACAAACACCACCACAAACAACGCCATGGTAAAGCTGCCTAAGAAGGCTTCACAGGCAGCGATAAACCTCGCGACCCCGACGGGCGATATATCTCCATAGCCTAAAGTGGTAAAGGTCACGACGCTGAAATAGAGCGAATTGAAAAACTCTAAAGCGTAAAACTTCCACCCCGTGACCCCTTCATAAATAGGATGTGCTCCGGTCGTGTCTAACAAGAAATAAGCCAACGCACAAACCAGTATCAAGAAGATAGAAAAGCCGACGACTCGCACAGGATCTTCACCATATCCACAAAAGACGTCCACCAACTTGGAAATCATTCTTTTCAAACTGAACAATGGCATTTGATAGCGCCGATATCGCATTTCGCGCTTAAAGAAGTCACCAGCCATTTCAAATAGCCCCTGCTTCTCACACTGCTTGCGAATGTTACGGCACACCTCTTCGGCTTCCTGACACAGCATGACAGACTTCTTTCGGTCCCTCTGCTTTAACGCTTTCTTCGCTTCAAGTTCTTGCTTTAAACAACCACCCCATTCGATGTTTTCTAACTTGGCTCGAGAAAGCTCTGCCCCAAGTAAGTTGCAATTGTCTAACTTGGCACAATGTAAATTCGCGCCAATAAGCTTGGCTTTCATCAAAGATGAACCACGTAAATCTAAGCCAAAAAAGTGAGCATCAGTTAAGTTTGCTCGATAAAAATCAACATCTCGACATAGATAACCTTCTTTACAGCCTCGGTTTACTAAATCTATGTCTTCGAGGTTTGTTTTTGCCAACTGAAATCCGTCTAAAGGTTTACCCGCTGCGGCCCATTCTTCAACCTGGTCTTTTATATCATCTTTGCTTTTATCGACTTTTGGGTCATGCCAGTAACACAAGCCTGACTCCCCACACGGTTGATCGCAGCACCAGCCATCAGGATTTTGATAGCTGCATTTGCCTTGGTGAGATTCCATATGCGCTGCCCCTAACATTATCTATCTCGGCAGAAGCCAACATAGACACATTACTAAGTGTAGTGGGTGCATATGGTCGCGCCATTTTTATTTACAATTTAATTAATAACGCTTAGGCTTAATGACTGACTTTACGTAAGAAATTTAGTTGACCTGCTCTCTCAACCATTGTTTGAACAATCGAGTGTAGGGATCATCGATATGAGTAAGAACAAAATAGCCCGCATTGGCTTCGATGGCAGCAAAAGGCGCAACCAACTTCCCCTGTTCAATCTCATCGCCTAATAGCGCAACCCTTGCTAGCGCTATCCCTACTCCGGCCTCTGCTGCAGACATCGCCATGTCGGTACGATTAAAAAAATGGCCGCGATTGGTTTCAAAATCTAGCTGCTGCTGAGACGCCCAATAGAGCCATTCATAATCTTTCGGCGCACCATGCCAAGGCATCACATCATGTAATAGTGTCACTTGTTGCCACTCGGTGTTTCCCTCCGTTAGCTGCGGATGTGAGCGCAAGTAGTCACGGCTCATGACCGGGATCAGCGACTCCTCCATCAACAGCTCGGCATCTGAGTGCTTGTAAGGGAGCGGCCCGTAATCAATCGCAATATCGAAGTTGCGCTTGTCACTGTCGACTAGCGCCCCTTCTGCAAAGGTATGAATTTGAATGTCTGGATACTGTTTGTGGAAGTTTTCTAGTCTTGGCACCAGCCATTTAAAAGCAAAAGAAGGTGTTAGTTTGAGGCGGATCTGCTTACGCTCTGAAACCTGTGTCAGCTGAAAGACATTTTCTTCAATCGAAGCCAGATGATGGCTAGTCGCATCAACCAATTTCGCGCCCTGCTCTGTTAAACGGATTCCACGAGCATGACGTTCAAATACACTAAACCCTAACCGTTGTTCGATTTGCTGTAGTTGTTGGCTGACAGCTCCGAGCGTCAGGTTCAGCTCTTTAGCAGCGCTTGTTAGGCTCTGATGGCGAGCAACAATGCAGATTAAGTTCACCCCGTGCAGCAAGGTCGATTTCATATTAAGCCTTTAGAAAAACTAAAACCTAATGTCAATTCTTATCGATTGTTAAGCAGATGTAAATTCTTCATCCTTAGCAAAATTTCAAACTGTGAGTAGCGTTCGTGAAGGTTATTGTTTTAGGGAGTGGGGTCATCGGATTAACCAGCGCTTGGTACTTAAATCAAGCTGGATTCGATGTCACTGTGATAGACAGACAAGCTAAAGCGGGAGAAGAAACCAGCTTTGCCAATGCAGGCCAAATCTCATATGGTTACTCTTCACCTTGGGCAGCGCCCGGCATTCCTACCAAAGCCATTAAGTGGCTGTTTGAACAACATGCCCCGCTGAAAATTAAGCCCTCTCTTAGCCCTGATTTGCTCCATTGGGCGAGCCAAATGCTCGGCAATTGCCAGTTGGATAAGTACCGCGTCAACAAATCTCGCATGCTTACCATCGCCAATCGTAGCCGTGAGTGTTTAGCCGCATTAAACCAACAGTTTGAGCTCGATTACCAAGGACGTACTCAAGGCACGCTGCAAATATTCCGCACTTCTACCCAGCTTAAAGCCGTAGAAAAAGATATGGCGCTGCTCGAAGAGAGTGGCACCCAATTCAAATTACTCGATGCCAAGCAATGCCTCAATCAAGAACCTGGGCTGGCTAATATGCAAGGTGAATTGGTTGGCGGGCTTTACTTGCCCGATGACGAAACCGGAGATTGCTATCTGTTTTGCCAACAGCTGCATAAGATGGCAGAGCAAGCCGGAGTTGAGTTTATGTTTAACACCGATGTTGAGGCTCTGCTGACGGAAAGCACTAAGGTGGTGGGTGTTAAAACCTCTCTAGGGACGTTAAGTGCCGATCACTTTGTGGTCGCATTAGGCAGTTACTCGAAAGCTCTACTTAACCCGATCGGTATCGATATTCCGGTTTATCCGGTTAAGGGCTACTCATTGACCCTGCCAGTCACTAACGAGCAGCAAGCCCCTTCATCCACCATTATGGATGAAACCTATAAAGTAGCACTCACCCGCTTTGACCAAAGGATCCGTGTCGCAGGAACTGCAGAGTTGGCAGGGTTTGATCCTGCCTTACCCGATAAGCGCCTCGCAACACTGAACCACGTCGTCAGTAACTTGTTCCCACAAGGTGTTGATTTCTCGCGGGCTGAGTACTGGACAGGGTTTCGCCCCATGACACCTGATGGAACGCCAATCATAGGCCAAACAAAGTTCAGTAATTTGTTCACCAACACAGGGCATGGAACATTAGGCTGGACGATGGCGTGTGGTTCAGCCGATATCTTAGCGGAGTTGATGGCATCAAACGGTCAGAAGCCTCTTTCAGAGCTCAGTATGGAGAGGTATGCCTAAAAGCTAAGCTAGACCACACTTTTCACATCAACACAATTAACTCATTTACGTTCTATTAACAAAATATATAGCAACGTATCTGGGTTATTTGTCGTACGTATAAACCACCACCAAACCTCCCCATTCGACCATATAGCGTTCCAATTGAAGCCCAGTAAGTAATCAATCGCTACTATTTAACAATTTTTTAGCACTTTGTGTTTTGGGTCACGCTAATTAACACTAACAAATAAATAAATTAACAATTACATTACAGAAAGGGTAATATCCTGTTCAGAAAACAACCACTACAAAACAAAACAGGGAAAATACTTATGCAGTCATTAGTTGATTTTCTGAATGGAATTATCTGGAGCCCGGTATTGATTTACCTTTGCCTTGGCGCTGGTTTGTTCTATTCGATCATGACTCGATTTGTTCAAGTTCGTCACTTTAGCGAAATGTGGCGCTTACTTCTTTCAGGGAAAAGTTCTACTAAGGGTATCTCATCATTCCAAGCTTTAGCGGTTTCGCTATCTGGTCGTGTGGGTACAGGTAATATTGCAGGTGTTGCGGCGGCTATCGGTTTTGGTGGTCCTGGCGCAGTATTCTGGATGTGGGTTGTTGCCTTCTTTGGCGCAGCAACAGCATACGCAGAGTCAACACTGGCACAGATCTACAAGGAAGAAGACGAAGGTCAATTCCGTGGTGGTCCGGCTTACTACATTGAAAAAGCAATGGGTCAAACTTGGTACGCATGGATCTTCGCAATCGCGACTATCTTTGCTTGTGGTTTCCTACTACCAGGCGTTCAGTCAAACAGTATCGGTAATGCGGTTGAAGCAGCATTCGGTTCTGGTGAAATGATTGAAACAGCTATCGGTACATTCAGCTTTGCGAAGATCTTCACGGGTACACTGATTTCAGTCATCCTAGCGTTTATCATCTTCGGTGGCGTTAAACGTATCGCTAACTTCACGCAGATTGTTGTTCCTTTCATGGCGCTTGCGTACATCGTGACGGCGTTCATCATCATCCTTCTCAACATCGGTGAAGTACCACGCGTATTCTCTATGATCATTGGCGACGCATTCACACCTATGGCGGGTGTTGGTGCTGCTATCGGTTGGGGTGTTAAACGTGGTGTTTACTCAAACGAAGCAGGCCAAGGTACTGGTCCTCACGCAGCGGCAGCAGCGAGTGTTGATCACCCTGCGCAACAAGGTCTAGTACAGTCGTTCTCTATCTACATCGATACACTACTAGTATGTTCTGCAACTGCATTTATGATCATCATCACTGGTGCATACAACGTTCATGGCGCTGAAGGCTTCCTAGTACAGAACGTTGCTGCTGATATTGCTGCAAACGGCCCTGTATTCACTCAGATGGCGATTGAAAGTGCACTACCAGGCATTGGTAAACCATTCATCGCAATCGCACTGTTCTTCTTCGCATTTACTACGATTCTTGCTTACTACTACATCGCAGAAACTAACGTGGCTTACATCCGTCGCCACATCAAAGTTAATGGCCTGATGTTCCTACTAAAAGTGGCACTAATCGCAGTCGTGTTCTACGGTACAGTTAAGACAGCAAACCTTGCATGGGCAATGGGTGACGTAGGTGTAGGTCTAATGGCGTGGCTAAACATCGTTGGTATCCTAATCATCTTCTTCATGTCTAAGCCTGCTTTGAAAGCTCTGAATGATTATGAAGAGCAACAAAAACAAGGTGTTACAGAGTACACGTTCAACCCAGTAAAACTAGGCATCAAAGGTGCTGACTACTGGGAAGACAAGTACCGCCGTAAGACAGGCAAAGAGCCTTCGGCTGAAACTGAGTCTAAACCGGTTGAACAACCTTCAACCTAATAGCGACACGCTATAAAAAATAAGAAAATGCAGTGGTAAAAAAAGGGGTTAGCCAATGGCTAACCCCTTTCATCTTATCGTTCCCAAAAATTTACTAAGTTAGATAACTTAGGTTTAGTCAATGTTGCTTCAGGCACACCATCAACCAAATTCTTTTTAATTATGCAGCTACCTGTTCTAGCGGCATGTCTTGGACCGGCTTCTTCTCACCAATTGGCAGAATAGTGCGACCGTATTCGTTGTTTAGTACTTGTGCCATAGCGAAGTAAATCGCACTCGCGCCACAGAAGATACCTTCAAAACCAGCAATAGTGCCGATAAGCTGACTTCCAGTGAAATCACGCGCTGCCAGTAAGAAGAATAGGATTGTTAGTGAGCCAAATACCACTTGCTTTGCTACTGGGTAGCACAGTGAGCCAATAAACATAAAGCCTGTGAAAATACCCCAAAGCGCTAGGTACCAACCCATAAAGCTTGCTGGGCTTGCAGGTAGCCCCATGTAAGGCATAACCAGAATTCCAACCAGTGTTAGCCAGAACAGGCCGTAAGAAGTAAACGCCGTAGTACCAAAAGTATCACCACGCTTGAAACACATCATGCCGACAAAAACTTGGCTCAGACCACCATAGAAAATACCCATTGCTAGGATCATTGAATCAATAGGGAAAAAACCTGCATTGTGGATGTTTAGCAGGATGGTTGTCATACCGAAACCCATTAGGCCCAGTGGAGCCGGGTTTGCCAGTTTTGTTGACATTTTGCGCACCTTTAAAAAAAGTTAATAAAATTTACGCGCAAATTTTAGTGACGTTCAATAAAAAAGATAGTGTTCGGAATCGCAATCTAAGGTTGCGCAAATCATTAAGTTAGAACTTTGACCGTATTTGAGCCGATAAGGGATGTAAAACACGTGAAATCCGTACAACATCGAGCAATAAAAAATAGGCCCTGAAATAAATTCAGGGCCTATTCAATCGATTTAGCTTGTTTTAAAGACTTACTGGCAAGAAATTTCGTCCCAGAACCAGTTTGCTTGAGTTGGTGTATCCCACGTTCCTGGACCATTTTTGGCAATAAAGCACTTGCCGTTGTAGGTCACTTTATCGCCATTCGCGACCTGAGAAACACCCGGTTGCCACTGAATAAACGTATTTGGATCCGGTGTTGGTTCTGGGTCTGGAGTTGGTGTCGGCTGCGGATCAGGCGTTGGGGTTGGGTCTGGAGTAGGCTCAGGCGTTGGCTCTGGTGTACCAGCCACTAGCTCCCATGGGCCACCTAAGCTTGGATCATCACCTTGCGTCCACCATTTCGCTTTATAAGTTGCCCCATTGAATGTCACTTGATCGCCCGTGTTATATACCTTAGTCGCGCTCCAGCCTGTTCCATTGTCTGGGTTAGGATCGACGGGGTCTAACTTGTCGACAACTCGGACTTCAGGCCAGCTAGCGTGTGAGCCGTAGAGGTTGGTTACACACTTCTCGTAGTCACCCGGAACCAGTGCTGAATACGCAGTCTGGAAGCCCACCAGTTCACACTCAAACGAGTACCCACCCGGTCTGTCTGCATAGTATTTCCAGTTACCATCCCAGTTGGTGTAAAGCACATCCGTTGCGCCATTAAGATTCAGGCTGCCGTAAGGCGTTTGCTGCCAGCAAGTGTTCTTTTCATCGGCTTCAATAGGAATCTGATAGTGCGCCGACAAACCTTCCCAATAGCGGATACGGTTAACTGGCTGACCTTTGTCTCTGTTTTGCTCACCACACTCAATACCACCGTTAATAATGTTGATAGTGGTACCAAAACCGTAACCAATACCAGCGTCAATTTCGCGCTGAGAAGGCGTCCATGTTTTATCAATGACATGCAGCATAGCTGGCTTAGGTGCTTGTGGTGTCAAAAAGAACCAAATCGCAGAAGCTAGGTTTAACCAAGAGTCGGCAACTAAGCCAGGATTGTTAAGCAATACTGACGCGTCACCGTCAAACATGACTTCAGAGAATGCACCATAGTTGAAGTGATAAGAAAGCTGTTTAGCCCCGCGGCCAAAATAGCCCTGCCCTGTAGCACACGGCCATTTTTTGTTTTGCCAATCGTTTTGACCACACCCGGTTGTGTAGCCTTCCTGACCTTCAGACCAGCCCATTTCACGTACATGTACTAGGGCTTGTTGCCACTCTTCCAACGCTAACGGGTTATCAGAGGTATTATCTTTAGCGATGTGGCCACCTGTTTCTTGCGCAAAGTGGGCAAAAGCGGTCACGATCGAACGTTTACAGATGGCATCAGAATCACGTCCATCCGTGTACTCTGCACAAAATGCCGGGAACTTACCAATTGCGCGCAAAAAACGCGTGTAGGTGTATTCCGGCGCGGCCATGTGGGTCAGAAAATCCCATTCCGCTCTTGGAAAGACACGTTCAGCCCTTTTGACGTTATCTGGGTTGGTTGCTAACCCAGAATCAATCGCTTCAACAACCGAGTTGGGTGCAGTACGCAGCGCTTGAGACCAGATTTGGTACATTGGATCCGCCGTTTTTTGACTCTCTGCTGCTTGGATATCAGCACGTGAAACGACATAGCCAGTAGGGTTTTGAGGATCGGGTTGGATATTCATCGTCGCCCAAGAGGTAGGTGCCGCAGATAGCATGACCATTGCAGCGAGATAGCTTGTTTTCTTCATCAGACAAGTCCTTATGTGTATTTCTGATGAAAAGACTAGAAAACTCGAGCACTAACTTCACGGCTAGCGTGATGTAGCAAGTTCAACTTGCGAGTGACTCTTAAGTTGCAACGGAATTTGAAACTATAGGTTTAGTAAAAAGTGTCTAGTGGGTTCAAAAACCGAAAATACTAAAACTGCCCACCTAAATAGTGTGATCATTCGGTAAAATAACAAAAGCCACACTTTAAATCTTCCAGAATAAAAAAAGCCAGTCTGATGACTGGCTTAGCTTATCTATTCAAACAGGGGTTATTCCCATTCGATTGTCGCTGGTGGCTTACCTGAGATGTCGTAAACCACGCGAGAAATACCGTCAACTTCATTGATAATGCGGTTAGATACCTTACCTAGGAAATCGTATGGCAAGTGTGCCCAGTGCGCAGTCATGAAATCGATAGTTTCTACAGCACGTAGAGAAACAACCCAGTCGTACTTACGGCCATCGCCCATTACACCTACAGAGCGTACTGGTAGGAATACCGTGAACGCTTGAGATACTTTGTTGTATAGGTCAGCAGCGTGCAGCTCTTCAATGAAGATAGCGTCAGCACGGCGTAGCAAATCACAGTACTCTTTCTTGATTTCACCAAGAACACGAACACCTAGACCAGGACCTGGGAATGGGTGGCGGTAAAGCATGTTGTAAGGCAGACCTAGCTCTAAACCAATCTTACGAACTTCATCTTTGAACAGCTCACGTAGTGGCTCAACAAGACCCATCTCCATATCGTCTGGCAGACCGCCAACGTTATGGTGAGATTTGATTACGTGTGCTTTGCCTGTCTTAGATGCCGCTGATTCGATAACATCTGGGTAGATAGTACCTTGAGCTAGCCATTTCGCATTTTTCAGCTTCTTCGACTCTTCATCAAATACGTCTACGAATACGTGACCGATAGTTTTACGCTTCTCTTCTGGATCAGACTTACCTTCAAGAGCTGCAAGGAAGCGCTCTTCTGCGTCAACTTTGATAATATTTAGGCCGAACTTGTCGCCAAACATATCCATTACTTGTTGGCCTTCGTTAAGACGAAGCAGACCGTTATCAACGAATACACATGTTAGCTTGTCACCAATTGCGCGGTGAACCAGCATCGCAACAACCGATGAATCAACACCACCAGAAAGGCCTAGGATAACTTCATCATCACCCACTTGCTCTTTAATACGTGCTACCGCATCTTCGATGATTGACTCTGAAGTCCATAGACACTCACAGCCACATACGCCAAGAACAAAGTTCTCTAGCATTTGTAAGCCATTTTTGGTGTGCGTTACTTCTGGGTGGAACTGAACGCCAAAGTATTTTTTCTCTTCGTTCGCCATCGCAGCGTAAGGACAGGTGTCTGTCTCACCGACTTTCACAAAGCCTTCAGGGATCTCGACCACTTTGTCGCCATGGCTCATCCATACATCTTGAGAAGCTTCAAGATCTTTAAAAATTGATGATTCGCCAGAAACTTGTACTGCAGCGTAACCGAATTCACGCTCATCAGAAGTTGAAACTTTACCACCTAGCTGCTCTGCCATTGTCTGCATGCCGTAACATACACCAAGCACAGGAACACCTGAGTCAAATACATATTGAGGAGCGCGAGGAGAGTTGTCCTCGGTAACACTTTCAGGGCCACCAGATAGGATGATGCCATCTGGGTTGAATTCACGAATATCCGCTTCTTCTACATCCCAGCTCCA
>WJXF01000055.1_pt1 | contig 44649 bp, 59 predicted proteins | sample 9263211 | NCBI WGS metagenome assembly WJXF01 (sample SAMN12697362, study PRJNA563984) | aquatic metagenome | isolation source: water sample from a prawn hatchery tank treated with erythromycin, plated on... | place: Australia | collected 2018-10-17
CTGGCGCAGACATTAGAACTGTTCAGGAACAATTAGGGCATACTGATGTAAAAACCACGCAAATCTATACTACAGTTCATCATGTCAACCAAAAAAATGATTCGTCATTGGTAGATTGAAAATAAATCAATAAAAATCAATAAATTAAGAAAGCCAACTCTACATGAAGGTTCTCCTAGTCATTTCATAGATGACTAAAAGAAACCCTAAACATTTAAAAATGTATGCTTAACTCGCCCCATTATTGCCCCAAACTTGCCCCATTTATCAACTAACTTAAATTAGTCTGAATGCAATATGTCAGTTTCTTTATCTCGATGTAACTAGGTTTGACAGGTTGCCCTAAATCGGCTCTGCCCCAAAGCTCGTTACGCTTCTAATCAAGTTGCTGTGGGTTAGTAAGTTTTAGGATGACAAAAGCAATGCATAGCAAATGCAAGCCCCCTAGCTATATTTGTATTAAAATATTCAATTCAACTAATAGTTAACTTCCTTTATGAACAAGTACCATCAACTAAGTGCTTATACCGCAACCTACTTTGGAGTTTGATACTAAACTCACCTAAAAGCTTACGGAATACTAGGTTGATGTTAATGGAAACTCTTTTTGAAGCATGGTCGTTATGGACGACGCAAAAACTAAACAACGATTACCTTTTGTGGGGGTATGAGATTTTTAAGTGGGGCAGGTTAGGTAAGTTCCTTCAAGCTATATCTATTACAACTATTGCAATTGAAATAATAGGGCTTGAGCGTCTGTCACGCTTTGCTAGCACTCTCAAAAAAAAATATCCTAATCCATCACCACGACGCTTCATCGCACAAGTAAGGTACTTTAATCGGAGTTACGCAACTGTCATGCGGGAACAGTTTGCAAGTCCCGAAGAAGACAAAGCTCAACAACAAATGATGTCAACCACAGTCGGAAAAATCTTCATCCTTACGAAACTCATAACCTTTTTTGGAACGGCTTATTTTATGTGGTCGGATTTTAGTTGGTGGCTCACTACGTTAATGCTTAGCCTAATCCTATTCCTAAACCTGCCTTTTATCATACTGGCTATTTCTGCATTTACCATAAATACATATTTGGTGAGAGCATTCTACTTACTTTTCCTTTTGCCATTCGTCACAGCCCTTCAATCACCTCGTATCGACAAATGGGTAAAAGCTTCTGCCCTTTCCTTGGGGATCATAGGACTTCACTTTGATTTCTTGGCATCCTAAACTGAAATCAACAAGAATTTCATCATGAGCAGTTTCGTTAAGCGCTATTACTTAGCTCGTAGTGGATAAGAAATTTTGGCCAACTATCTGTTCGATTCTGATACTTAAGGTAATCTGAGTTTACGGATTTGGCAAAGCCTATGAAACATTTCTGTCCAATTGTGAGTTTTGACACCAGCAAACCGACTGTATGATCTAGTCGTGGCTAACCCGCGAATGTGTAAGATCGAGTATGAGTCACTACAACTAACTTTACCTCAGAACAATGTGAAGTTACTAAGGGTACTTATCAGCGTTCAAACTAAGCACAAAGCGATTTGATGCGCTGATAAGTTTAGTTACATCTAAAACAGCTGATTAATAGTCAAATACATCCAGTAGATCTAAATCGAATTCAACACCACGCAAGTCATGTTCATTACACAAGTTCTTTAGCTTGTCATCGCAATACAGCAAGTTACACCCTTGCATAAACGACTTAAAAACGTGCTTATCTGTAACACTAGACTCGACGAACTTGAGCATTTCCAATCCTGCCGGATGGCCATCAATGTATTCGTGTTTCGTGTGTTCCTTGTCTTCTTCGCCAAAGCTCATGACATTGAAAACCTGAAACTTCTCACCATCTATCACGATAGGTAAAAATTCACCATCTGTTTCAATGTATGGCCTCAACACTTCAACCGCTCGAGGCGTTAGTACCAACCATGATCCCCATACGGATATGTCTGGAATCTTTACAGACGTTTTGTAGTGAGCGGTAAATTTAACACTCTCTTCTACCCAAACGTCGGCCAGCCCTAGTGCTCTTACTGGCTCATTAAAAAGCCTATCCAACAGAGCTCCATCGCCCGCAGCCATAGCCCTTTGGAACGGGTCATGCTCAAGAACTTTAAAGTAACGATTGAGATTTCTTATTTGGTATATACTCATTCAGGTGGGTTCCAAGTTGGGTCTTTCTTCATAAGGATTTGGGGAGGGTAAGAACCATCCTTTAACTGAGACTTGATTCTCACAAGTCTAGATCTAAATGCGCTTTCATTGTGACGAATATCGGCCAATCTACCAACCCATCTCTGATAATTGTTGCCATGTATGCGCGAATGCGTCGGTGAATTTGGTGTAGTGTAATGCCCCTTGTAGGCGGTAGAACGTGGTAGCCAAATACCATTCATAGAGTCGTTAATGCCTATCCCAAATATGAACATTTGCAACCGAGCGTCAGTCATGGCCCTAACTCGACCATTACCCATAACGATATGATGCGCCGCATGATTTGGGGATGGTTGCGGCTCTGAAACAGCATACAAGTTACTTACCAAGCGATTTGTAGGATGGTGATTTTCCATCCCCAGCTCAGGACTAGATTTACCTTTGTTATCATCTCGATACGCTTCCAAATCTGCAAGCAACTGCTCTTGCAACTGTGCATGCGCATTAATCTTGGCTCGTTCTCTATTCAAATGAGCAATTGTTTCCTCTGCTTCTTTAACCTCTTTAGACGAGGTTTTATCTAGATCCTTTATCTTGTGGTAATGCTTGTACGCTTTAACCTGAAATCTATATATCGCCATCTCCAATCCTGACGGGTTCTTTGGCCTTAAAGGGAGCTTCAGAACGGGAGACTTACCTAAAATAACCTTTTCCATTTTCTTTTTAACTCTTCAAAAAGAATAATGCTCCCCTTAATAAGCTAACTCGGTCAATGAGTTAAACCCGTTTTTGTGCTTAGGTTAAAACTGTCACAAATTGACGAACATATTAATTACATAAGGGACTTATGTACAATTCTTTAATTCACAGCTGTCTGCCATTTAATCTTCAACCAACTTCCGAAGAAGAAAATACTCTGTATTTACCTATGCGCTTAGGCTACCTTGAGCAACTCAAAAAGTATGATGTTGATTTCGGCTAGAGCTCATTAGTCAAAACTAGCAAAACGAATAGAAGAACTATTACGAATTTAGGGCGCTTCTTTAAGCCACTTTTGGGTATCCCTGTTCGTCGGGTTCGTTGCCATCATCCTCATAAACCCGCACATCATAGTTCACCGCCTTAACGCCGCACTTCTCAGTGCCTTGTGGCGTCACATCATTAATGAGCGCTGGATAACACCACTTATCCGCTGGACCAAACAGCCACAATGGTGGTTCCATTTCGCTGTCTAGTGAGGGCGTAAAGCCCAAGTTACTGGTGATGATGACTTCGTTAGGATGACTCCCTTTAGTGCAAACATGCGGCCCTGATGCCCTACCATCGGGTTTTCGGACGGTGATGTGATGCACTCCGCTTTCCCATTCCAGTGGCAAGTCCAGCCATAGGTGCGTCTTGCCGTTCTGAATGCTAAACCCTTCTAACCTGCCGCTTTGCGCGTAACCTGGCACATCGTCACCCAAAGCAACGTAATCGAGATAGTTAGAGTTAAAGGCATCCATCTCGGTTTGGAATGAATACTGAAAGCGTCGGTAGCGCTTCTTACGTCGCACTCGCATACCAAATTGCCACGCCTTGGTTGGGTCGGTCACTCCAAACGCTCTGACTTTCTCTGGCTTGATGCCGAGGTCACCAGGCAGCAAGCACATTATGGTTTCCGGTTTCCATGTCAGAGTGGAGAAGTATTCCACCTCCACACCGTCGGGCTCTTCTTCGCGAATAAAGCTGCCTGAGCGCTCCAAGCCTTTACCAAGCATGTTGTCCGGTTGGTACTGAAAATCAAAAGTGGTTCTTGGCTCATCCCGTACCGGAATGATTTGACCGTATTTGAGCGTTGGCTCGGAATAACCGACGAGCAAGACTTTCTTCAATACCTCGAACAAGGTACTGCTGTCGGTGAATACTGCGTCGAACGTATCCCCTCTGGCTTTCCAAACCTCATGCAAACGCAGCAGCTCGTAATGACCGATGTGAACATCACTCAATCCACTATCAAGAATGATGTAGCGGATAGCCGGTGCTATGTCTCGGGTCGGGTAAAGATCTTGCGTCCAACCTCCTAACCCATCTGGAATTTGCAGTTTACGGGTTGGCACCACGCCCAGCTTATTCTCCGCGCTACGTGAGAGCGAGTTACTGCCACGGATTTTGAAGGCGATGGTGGTGAAGTCGTCATACTTGGTGTTGCTATCAAGTCGCGCTTTCAATCGGCGGTACTCGATGCGATCCAAATACTTGAGGTCTTTATTGTCGTTGGTGATGCGATACACGCGTACTTCAGGGCGAACTTTACGACCTAAGTCAATTTCGATAGTTTCCGCAAGCTGATCTCGAGTGCCGTCTCGGCGTTCGTACTTGACTTGGTTCCACTCAGTTTCTCCCTCTCCGCGCCATTCAATCATGGCCTCGACAGTGAGCGCGTTGGTGTCGCCATTCTTGTTCACGTATCCAAGGCCGTCAGGGTGTTTGAAGTCGATGTAAATCTTATCGGCCACCTCTGAGGCTGGGCAGGCAAAGTGTGGACCTGCAGGTTTACCAGGCAGTGCCACTTCGGTTTCAAGCGTCCACCCTTTGTTCTCGCCTTGATGCGTGAAGACATCCCACCACACCTGCGCTTTCGTCCCTTCGGGATACAGCCTATCGACTCGGCCTTTCGGGTTGTTCGCTTCACGGATTATATAGCGGCCATCGTCCGTGCCGTGAAACTTGATGGGATGATGGCGCGTTTCTGACGGTACGGTGTCGACCGTTATCCAGTAGCCCTCACCATTTAAGATGCGCAGCGCATAGAACGTCTCGCCATTGACCTCGAACGTCTGCTTAATGTCCACCATGCCCACGGAATATTCCACCACAGGGTCGGATTCATGTGGAACGTAATAGTTGGTCGGGTATTCAACATAATCGCCTTGTTTGCAGTTATGCAAGTCAGGATCACGCGACCAAAAGTTAAGAATGTTTGCCCCATCTTCGTTTCGCCAGCCACCATCACCACTTGCTTCGGTGATCTCACGAATACCAGGCGAACCGGATATTTTGATGATGTGGCCAGCTTCCCATTCAACAGGCCAGTATTCTGTGGCGAGTCCATCCACATCGCTCACCACACCGAGCGTATCGTCCACCACATTGACTTGACTCGGAGTGATGGAGTTAATCGGCCCTTCTAGCTCGATCCCTGCCGTGGAAGACGTCGAACCGACCTCGCGTGAGGTGTAAATGTTTTCGTGCGCTGGGTGGCTGGTCACGTCCTCCCCTGGTGCAAACACTTGATAACTGATGTCCCCTGCGTATTTCGACACAGGCGTGTCACTGATGGTGATGTCGTCGCCCGTAAGCTCAAACTCGCCATTGCCAATGGCGGTCATCATGAGCAGGTACTCTTCATCTTCTGAGAAATACCAATGCGGCTCACTGATGATGTCAGGGAAGGTTTTGTGGCGCCCAAACAGCTCAGGGATTACCCCCATCAGTCGCACTCGGTTGCCTTGTGCGTTGGCTTCATAAATCGGACTGCCTTCTGGCATAGTTTTCTGGAAGTTGTCAGGGATTTGGTTCATGGCGTAGATGGCCGCGCCAGCCGCCACCACCGCGATCACCGCATAAGCGATACTTGCAGGGTCTTTCGGCTCGGCAACCAACTCCACTAAGTCACCATCTTGCCAAACATAATCAAACCAATCTGAGGAAGTGCGCTGCTTTTTATTCACGAAATAAGAAAACGGCGGCGTTTCTGATACGTAGTAACCTTTGATGTTCGCAGCCATCCAATCATTGAGCGTTTGCCCAGGTTTGATTGGGGTAAACTCGCACTTACTACGATTGAGCTTGTTGGGATAAACCGCTAGTACAGTCATGTTCGATGTAGTACCTCGTAATTAGTGACATACGCTCAAAATCAGACAGGCTACAGAGCCAAGGTCGGCCCATTTTTCGCCCTGTTTGAGCCACTTTCAGCCCGTTTTCATTCACCACGACACCCACATGCACCAAAGTATCTTCAATCAGATGGCATGCGATTGCGCCGTCTATCGGGGCAGTTTCAACATACCCACCCACCAATTGGTGATAGGCGTCGGTCATGCCTGCTTTGTCGTCTGGGTCCACGGTCCCAAAACTGTCCAATAGGAGTAAGCCGTGATGATGGTGGCGAACCAAACGAACAAAGCCCCAACAATCCAGACCATGCTCGTCACGACCATGGTCAAGATAAGGCACCGCCATTAACTCATTTAAAGTCATTAGTTCCCCTGGTACTTGAGTCCTTTGGTGATTGTTGGCGTGTAGCGGCGTTTCGGCCATGCTCGGTTCACCAAGTCATGAAACGACGCGACAACGCCAACGGTTTGGATGTTGTCTTTTTCACTGACCGCCGTCAGCGTGAGGGGTGGCTCGGCAGGTGCCGAGACATGGGGATACAAGTAAAAGCGATACGTGATGGTCACTTTGCTGCCATCTTCCATGGCTTTATCAATAAAGCGACGGGCCTCGCCCGTCACGTTATCAATCTGGAATTGCAGGTTCTGTTTCCCTTTGACGCTTTTACCCGGTAATGACACCCCGAACGCCGACGCTCGAAAGAAGGTCTCTCCCCCTGTTTCTAGCCCAAGATAAATGCCTTCCACACCGTCGACTTCAAGATGATAAAAACCGTCAGCCAGACGAATGACCGATTCCGGTTCGCCTTTCTGATACGCATCTTCATTTTTGATTTCTAGGGTGTGGATGGGGATTTTATCGACAGGAGCAGAGGCGTAGTAGACCTCTATAGCTTTCATGATTTAGATCTCATAGTCAAAAATAACGCACCAGTTGTGCAGTGGAATATCATCAAACAACCTGCCTTCACCGGCGCTGTCGCATAAGTTACCAGCAACACCAATTCGACTCCCAAGGCCGACCACCGGCGTGCCATACTCTACTACCCAACCAGGCTGAGGAGGTTCAGAAAGTCTAATTCGGACTTCATTAGTGTTTGAAATATCGACGCTATTAATTGACTTTTCGGTAAGTCCATCTTTTACAGCAAAGCCATAATTTGTCTGTAACGGGAGCATATCCGTATTGAACTGTAAGCCTCCGCGATTAAACGTCATCGTCACCGTGTTTCCCAATACTCTTAGCGCAATGGGCTTCAATGGCTCAAACGGAACACCACGAACAACAGTGTGATGTATGGCTTCAGCAAAATACGCACCGATCAATCGCTCCCCCTGCGCTCCGATGTGGTTTTTATCGTAATAAGCGAACTGATACATAGGCGATACAATCGTGATGTTTTGGTATTCTTCATGCGCTTCAAGTTGTGTTAATGACATTTTTCGATATGTCGAAAGTTGATAAGAATATAGATTAACGCCAAAGTCCTGACCTGTAGCCTTTTTTATATCTTCGTTGTAGTCATTCGCCATCGTGTGAAGCCTTTGCTTCCACTCATCAAATGGCCCACCGTCGACACCTTCTGTCTCACCCTGCATAAATATAACAGCCAACACGCCAGCATCTTTGTTATCGACAATACTTTGGATCTTGCTCGCCTTGCTTATTCCCATTTCAAACATCCCTGTATCACCACCTTTATCTATCTGATCAAGGCGACGACCGTTCCAACCTTCGTTAGATATAACAACGGTATTGCCAGGTGAATATGGATTGATGTTTTGTTGAATGGATAACAACTGCTTTAAACGGCCCGCACATCCAAGCCCTGACCACTCACCTCTTGTTCCAACCTGGGTGGTTGCGACAGTTGCTGGGGCAAGTACGCCATTATCAATCCGACCTTGAAAACCCAAAGTGTCATACTCTTGAACTAGGGTGATAGGCTGTTGCAGGTCTAATCCATTTGTGTACGAGCCCTCCATCAATGACTGGCCGGCACCTAGTATGAGGTTGTAACTAAAAGGAAGCCCTTGCTTGCCTGATTCGAGATGACTAATTCTTTTTTCGTGGTCTTGTACCACAGAGTCTAAAATGTGGAAATCCCACCAAAAACCAAACAAACTCGAATTTATTGACGTAAAACTGTCTCCCAAATCAACAAAAGATCCAAAATACACAGGATAACGAACAGCTTCACCTAGACCGTCTTTGTCATAGTTCCAAACATCTCTAGGAGCTTGAACGCCGACATATTCACCAGGTAGAAGAGACAACGATAGTGGTATCTCGTTATACCCGACACTAACATCAACCACTTGCTCCCTTTTTACCGTCCAGATATCACCATCTCTTGAGTAAACTCGAATAGAAAATGTGCAGGGCGATAACACGCCATCACAACGAAACAACGTGAGTTCAGTGTCTTTTGTTGAAGGTAGACCTAAAATCCAGTTTCCAGGTGAAGTTATAGGTACTCCAGTGCTATTTAAGTTCTCGGTTCCTTTGAATCTTACCGTATTAAATAACTGTTCCTTTAGGTTGGTTAAGTCGTTTGTAATGGTAGTTCTGCAGTTCCATTCAATCGCAATTCGAACCGTGGTCGAACTTGGAATTGAGCTTTCGAAAATATCTTGATTACCCTGAGCGAAAAAATAGCCCTGGTCGATATAATTTGTCTGTAGCGCTAGGCCATTATTGCTATACCACCCCAAATACTCCCCTTTGGTTATATTTTTGCCAACGTAAAGCGTGTGCTTGCCTATCGGCAATAAACCAAAGTCTTTTTCGCAAGAGGCGGTAAAAGTATCGCCAACTCGATTGAAGGTTTTAAAGACAAGGTGAGTATCACTATTGGTGACTAACACTGTCACTGTTTCGACAAAAAAATCTTGCTCGACAGCCTCTTTCTCAACCCATGTGTAATTTGCTGATGAGTTACCATCTGGCGTTGATGGAATGCCACCTAAAGTTATAGGGGCTTGGTATAAAAGGTTTTCAGAACTAGACAGACGATCTGAAAGCTGCATTATCTCGTCGCTGTTAATCGACGATTGCGTAATTTTTCCAACCCACTCAATCGCCACTCTCGCATTTTGCGCAGATGGCGTATCGTCATTCACAATTGCAACATCACCTGATGCTGTGTAGTAGCCTTGACCGGTATAACCGACGCTAACTGACAGACCGTTATATGAATACCAACCTAAGTAATCACCTTTTTTTACTGGAATAAACGTTTCAATCTTATGTAATCCAGCATTAAAAGTGCCCAGGCTAACTTCATTGATTAAGCTAAATGTTGAGCCTGTACGCTCGAACACTTTTAAACTAACACTGGTGTTGCTGTTAATAACGTATATATTGACTTCCTGCACGATGGAAGGAGCACTAACTGGGTCTTTTTCTATCCATGTTGTATTGGCAGATGATGCAGTAATGTTTTCTCCTGGGATACCACCTTTTTTAAATTCCACGCTTCCTGCTTCCAGGCCACCCAGTTGTTCAGTACTTTTAGTGGCGGAGTTGGCAATCGCTAACGCCACTTTAGAGACATCGTAATCAGACTGAAGCCATGAGCCTTGCCCCTCACTCCCTAACTTTCCATACAAGCCGTTTTGTTCAGCAATTGGATCGTTCCATACTTCTGCTAAAGTATTTTCTTTGTAATTAAGATCAGCATCCATTTCAGCTTTAGTCGCAAAAGTTTTTCTACCTTGGACCATGGCCTGGAGAGCAGAAAAACGCTCTGCAAATCGCTTGTCTATCGAGGGTTTTTCTACACCATTTATGAGTGCGCTATCAGTTTCGCCACCGATTAAAATTTCATTTAACCAGTCGATATTTTTTTTAAACCATTCAGTTAAATAAAAAAAGTTATTGCTATCTGTCATTGCTTCCAGCTCTCTGTGTAATAACAACTCATGTCTACGCCTGCCACAAACTCTTCGAGCGAGTGTGGTGCTAACACTTGGCCAACGGTGATTTCTTCGCTCTGAATTGGGTACTGGCGAATTTCACATTTCACGGTGTAATAAAACTTGCCACCTTTTTGCTTGGCGTCTTTGAGTGGGTGGTCTTTCATTTTGATTTGTAGGGGAACCACGCCCAGCTCGGTGCGCTGGTTTAAGGTAAACCAACGAATGCCACCACTGAGTGCATGGTCTACCCAACCAAGAAACGCCGCTGCTTTGTCCTTTGGCATCCGAAACACGAGGGTTTGGAACGTCGGCACGATGACATGCCGACGACGGTCCCGAGTACGCCCTGTCGACATTTCCGTGGAAATACGATTGGACATCTGTTCGATTTTGTCGGGAAACTGAGGATGTGGCAGGTAGCTTGGGTACATCATTGTCATGAGTGCTTATACTCCCACTGGCTTGAGGTCAAAGCGCTGCGCGATCCCTTGAGACATTGGTCCGTCAGAATCGAGGTCTTCCAAAAAGACATCGGTGATGTTTTCACCATTGTCACCTTGGCGCTCTCTCACTTTCGCTCCCTCTGGTGCGCCGTAAATGTTCACCACGTTACGACCTCCAACGGCCAACCCTGCCTTGGCTGAATCCAGGCTCGGATCATTCATCGCGAACTTCTGACGCTGCATGGCCATGATGGCGCTATACATTTGGTCGATTCGGTTCGCGGATTCGTTGGTGTAAACGCGCTCACCTGCTTTCAGCGTCCAGTCGGATTCCATTCGGCCACCCAACATCGGCACTTCGGATATCCCGTTGTGCGCCATGTTCGAGACTGAATCGACTTTGCTGGCCATGGAGATACCAAAGCCCATAGCCGTGCCTGCCGCTGCCGCTGCAAGACCAGGACCGACATAAGGAATACCAACCAAAGATTTGTATGCCGCTGACGCTGATTCGTAAGCGTTAAGCATGATTTGGACACGCGCTGCGGTTTTACCAATACGAGCGGCGTTTTTGTTTTCACTGCTTTGCAGCTCGGAGATTTGACCGAGGAAGTTGCTCATGCCTCGAACGCGTTCTTGCATCAAGCGCTCTTCACGATACGCCCGTTTTTCCGCTTCGACTTTGGCCTTTTCGGTTTTGGCGTTTTCACTGCGAGCGAAGGCATCGACAGAGCGTTGCAGCGCCGCTTCTTGCTCTGCTTCAAACTCGGCTTGTGAGGTTCTAAAGAACTCTTTCTCGCGATCACTGTACTCGGTTTTTAACGCTTCTAAGGTATCAAAACCACGACGCTTCAACTCTTGCTCGGACACCTGCATTTCTTCGATGTCACGCAAGCGTTGATCGTGCGCTAACATGAGCTTTTCTCGCTCACTTGCGTACTGCATATCGAGCGATGCTAGGCGCGATGCGCCAGATGCCTGTGCTTGGTCAAGACTAGGATCGCTTTTTAGACGTCTAATTGGAGGTTGTTCTGGGTATTGTGGCTTATCACTTTTGCCATCTCTATTGAAACCTAGAACATCATCTTCATACTGGCGATGGTATTTATCTACCGTCTCTAATAGCGATTCATATTCTTGTTTGAGTTTATTTACTTTCGTTTCAGCTTTTTCGACTTTTTCGCTAAATCGCGAGTTAGCCATACGTGCTTGAACTTCAATATTTCCAACAGCGCTCTTTTCTGTTGCCTGCAAGCTCTCTAAAGCTTTTTGTGCTCTCTCTAACTCTATCCTTACAGTTCGTGCATCATCCTGAGCATCATGCTTTTTCTTTAGAATACCACTAGCGGTTTTAGGGTCGTCACTCATGCTATCTAATTTGGTACTCCAAAAATCGATAGCGATGGTTAACTTTTTAGTAACCCAATCAATTTGCTCACTAGCACCTAGAACGCCATTAGCAAAAGAACGTTGAAGTTTAAGACCAACATCTGTGAGCTTTTGGTCCATCTCTTTGAATTTCTCAATGTCATATTCCGACATGGAGACGTTCAAATCGTCGTATTTTTTGGTCAGCTCAAAGAGCTTTTGGCCTTGATTGTCGAGCAATGGCATCAAGGCCGAGGCATCGTTCGCGATACTCTCCAGATAAAATATCTGGCTTTTCATTGGAACGTTGGCTTGGTCCATCGCCGTTTTGATGGCAATCAACGCATCGGGACCCGACAGCTCTTGCAGCTTCTCAATGGTCAGTCCGACTGTTGGCGCGATGTTCTCCATGAAGTCGGCAAATTCACCACCTTCATTTTCGGTAAAGTCGCCCAGCTTATCGTTAACGTCCTTGAGAATATCAGCCATGTTTTCGCCGCTGATATTGTATTGCTCAGAGGCATACGCCAAGGCTTGTATTTGCTGGACCGATACCTGAGCAACGGTGGCCATCTTTTCGATTTCACGCGCTTGTTGCGCCTGCTGCGTGATGAGGTAAGCCGTGGCACCTGTGACGGCACCAATGCCTGCCGAGACATAACCTGCAGCATCTAACACGCCGCGACCTGCGTTTTTGGCGCGGTCTGCGGTTTGCTCTAAAGAGCGGCTTAATGATAGGTTTGAGTCGTTCGCCGCTTTGGCTTCTTTTGTGTAGCCGCGCAGCATCTTTTTGGCGTAATCCACATCCTTCTGAAACTTGGCGGTTTCAGTATTGAAGCGGATATTAAAATCAGCTATTTGGGCACTCAAGGCGAACTCCTCCTGCCGACGCGCTCAACGCCATCAGCTCTTCGTCGGTGTATTTTTTGGATTCTTCTTCGGGATGTTCTAGGGTTGGCAGGAAGTCTTGGTAGCTTCTAAGGGCGCTGTCGTCCTTGCAGCCTGCGGCCATGGCCGTGACATTCCAGTTTGAAGAACAGGTCACGGCAAAGCGCAGATTGTCCATCTGGTGCTTAAAGCCGTGTTTTGAAAAGTATTCACGCCACTCCACAACGGCTTCGCCGCTAATGGAAGCCAACAAGGTGCGCCAACAGACTTGCCCGAACTCTCGGGCAAGGTCCATGGCAAACTCAACTTCATCCCGAATTAGACTTTTGGGTCGGTGGGTTCCTGAGGAGTAGTCTCTTCAGTCATGGCTGTGTCAGTGGCTGTTGTGGTTTCCGAACCATCAGATGGCGCCGTTTCTGGTTTCTCTGGTACTGGTAAGCCTGAGAAAGAAGCAATTTCATAATGAAGCATTTCAATTTGCTCTGGCGTCATAATTGAGATTATTTCATGAAAACGCTCTTCAATGTTTTCGACGTTGTTTCGATATCCATAAGCAACCAAACGAGCACGAATAAGAAAATTTATTCTGAACCATTTCTGAGTGTACTTATTTAGCTCTGTAAAGTATTTCTCTTGTTCCAATTCAGTTGCATTCTCATCCGGCTTGATCGGCCGAACTGGCTCTTCCACTTCGGAACAGTAGTCCATAAACTCTAAGCGTTCCAAACCAGATAACTGAGTAATGGTCACCATTACACCATTCACATCAACGTCTTTCGTTTTTAAAAAAGGCTGAGTCATGATTATGCTCCTGCGCCAGCGGCTTGTTCAGCAATGAGCATTTCCGCGAGTTTTGGCTTGCCAACGTTTTTGAATTTAACTGAGCGAGTGATCTTTTCTTTAATCGTCACCGCTTTGCCCAATGAGTTGATGTAGCCAGAGTACGCATCCACCGTGCCATCAGGGTATTTTGCGCGATACTCGGTCACTACCCCTTTATCTACATCATCAATCAGCTTTTGCTGAGCCGGATCACCAGATTTCCAATCGAGTGTTAGGTTGGTTTCACCTGCCGACTTTTGTCCTGGTGTGGTCTTTGTCCACTCCGCATTAGGATCGTCTAGGTAGTTATCTTCTTCGTCTTCCACGGTGATTTCACCTGGTTGAAGCTCTTTTACGCCGCCTAACTTGTCCCATTTGGCGTCATCAAGGTAATCTGCAGGCGCTAGCAGTTCTTGATTGTCTTTCAATCGCCAGAACGTGGTGCCAGCGCCTTTGATAGCTTTAGTTGGGTCCGACATGATTAAACCTCTTCGGTGTATTCAATAGTAAATGCCAAGTCCAGCGTTCCCCATGGCTGTTCTTCGTCTTGTGCGTATCCAAACGATTGACGATTACAGAGGTCGAGAAGACCGTTGGCGGTGTAGTGTTTGGTGATGATCTTGAGAACTTCTTCACCTAATGCGTCGAGCTCTTGCTCCGTGTTGTTGTCTGCAACCAGGTAGATTCTGATAGTCAGCTCAGAGCGCCATGTGATTTCTTCAAAATCTTCTTCAACGCACTGGCCTTCAGAGACGGAGACTGAAATGGCAGGGATGTCCGTATCATTCTCTTCAGCTTCAGATTCGGGAACCGCGATGTATCTTGGGTTGCCATTAAAAAACGTCGCGATGATTGACTCGCCAGTCTCATCGACTAACCCTGCTTTCAAGTCAGCTACGACTTGTTTGCGTATGGCGTTGTTAATTTCCACGACCAACCTCTCTGCGAATAACCAAGCGGATTTGTTGCTTCATCGCGCTGGACAGCTCTTTTTTCATGTCCGTTCGAAGCAACTCATCGCTGTGCTTTTTAAATGCTTTGGTGATTTCATTCACGATTGGCACCTTGCACACTTTGATGGGATGCCTTGCATCCGAGACACGTTGCATGATGTGCCAGCGACCGTTCTTCAGCTTTTGTAAGAAGGCGTTCTCGAATCGGTGCCGACCGACAACAATGGCGGTGTTACCGGATAACTCTCGCTTTTGGTAACGACCATTTCGTCCTCGGTTAACTCGGCTGATTTGGTATTGCCCTCGCTTGCGCCGAATTTGGGTTCTAGCCGTATCGATAGAGATGGCAGGAACATCGAACCTGCGCACTCTGACAAAAGCCACTGGCATTTTCCCTGTGGCCTTTTTTGTTATCGACGCGCGAGGGCGAATAACTTTTTGCTTGATACGAACGGCTTTTGCGGTGTCTTTCACTGACCGAGAAACAGCTCGAGCAGCCACACGGTTAATCGCCATTGCACTGGCTTTCGGTACCGCGTTACTTTGTAATGAAGAAAGGTTTTTAACGGCTAGCGCCAATTCCCGATCAATGCTATTCATAAGATCACCACAATATTTCCGTCTTCTGGATAAGGGCCGCTGGTGACAGTGAGCTTTCTGCCCGAGGAAACGAACTCGATAGGTGTTCCCTTCTTCGGTCTGACATTATCTGCTTTCTTAAATGTCAGCTTGCGAGCGATGCCTGCCATAGCGTCAAACTGGTTTAGGGATTCGTCATAAATGGCTTTGATAGGTTCTCCACCATTGACTTTCACCCAAACACCAAACGCTTCAGAAACCGTGTTATCCACCTCTTCCATTAACTGGTCGAATTCGTTATCAAACATAAGCGGCCTTACATCGTCGCGACGAAATAAGCCAAGCCAGAGTCCACCGCTTCCATCGCGGTTTCTTCATCTAAAAACGGCTTATCGCCACGTTTGAGCAGCACTGTCTTTTGGCCTTGCAAACACTGAAACGGCTTATCCACGAGAACTTGCACATTGCCTTTTTCATCGGCATTGACTTCTGGCGGCTCACCATCGTCTAGAACCGTGGCATCATCGGGTAATTCGACCGCAGCACCGATAAGCACTTCCGATTTTTCGCTGGTTTGACTCTCGGTTTGTTCGCTTTGATCACCGGCAGTATGGTTAGCGTCATTTCCTTGCGTTTGCGACTGTGCTTCATCATCGGATTCGTCCATGTCTGGTAACTTGGCTTCCAAATCGTCAATGACTTTATTTAGCTGGGCTTCGGTCGTTTTGTCTGAGTATTGCGGTTCAGTAATACCGAGCTCCTTGCAAAGCTCATCAACACGTTTTTTCAGGTTTTCTTTTCGGCTCATGATTGGCTCCAAAGTAAAAATGGGTCCGTGGACCCATTTTGCTTTTCGTTAGTGGTGGTCAGGATTAACCGACTTTGACGACAACAACTTTGTTAACGTCAATGAGGTACATCGCAGGGGCGGCTTCCGTTTTGGTGTAGCGAACTTCTGGATCGCCATTTTCCGTCCAATCTTTCACGTAGCGTTCGGCTTCATCAAAGCCTTCACGCTGAGCGGATAAGTCTTGGATTTGACCGTACAGACGCGCACCGCGCAGTTCGGTATGCGCCAAAATCAACGTGAAGTCGCGTTGAACTTTCTTCGTTGTGCCGTCACGGTCGATGTACTCTTCATCCACCACGATGATGGTGACATCGCCAAGATTGCCTTTAACGCTAACCGTTGCACCTAAGTCTTTTAGCGCGGTTTCCAGCTGAGAGTTAGAGCCACGGCGAGTTTCCAGCGCGTCATTGAACTTCTCGAATTTGCGCATCAACGCCCACGTTTTAGGATCGGTAATGATGACATTCGTCAGGCCTTCAGAAATCGCCGCCCAAGTTTCAATGTCACCAACGATGTCGTAGGTAGCAAAGTCTTGATTCGCCCACTGAGCCGCCGTAAGAAGCGTGATCATGTTGTCCGCATTTCGGCCTGCATCAATTTCGTAAGGCTTATCAATGTAAGGGCTGTCGATCACGGTTTTACCGTCGTAGACCATCTCGGCACACATCAGCTCTTCACGGTCACGAACCGCTTGCTCTTCGATGTCGAGGTTTTGCATCACAATCGCGTTTTGACGATCACCTGCCGACATAGAGCCTGTGATTGGCTCGCCTGGTCGGCGCTTAACGCTTTGGTTTGCCGTTACTGCGTGTTTTGACTTCACGTATGCAGGCTTAAAGCTTGAGGTTTTAAAGCCTTGATTGCGGTCTATTGCGGCACCAATCATCGGTGAGCAAAATGCTGCAATCTTGGTTTTATTTGGGATCATGTCGAGGTCGACTTTTTCCGTATCGAAGGTATACATCTCACGGAAGAAGAAGCGCATGAAGAAGTTGTCGCGACGAATACCTGCTTCTTGAATGGCTCCAAGCAGTTCGCGAGTGGTGTAATTATCAGGCATAAGAAGCTCTTTTTTTTCTGAATTCAAAGAAAACGACGAATTAGTATTCGTCGTCTACGAAAACTGGACTGCCAAGGAAAGCAGCGCGTTTTTGCTTGTTGGTTGTGACCGTATCTGGCCAGTTCACAAAACCGATACGAAAGCCACCCTGTAGGTAAACTGTCGATTCTTGGTCGCTGCCTGTATTCGTCACATCACGAGCCGAGATAGCGATGGCTTTGCCTGGTGTACCGTCCCATTCCACCAACGTGGCGGCGTCAGTCGCGTCGACCATTAATGGGGTTCGAGCAGGAAAAGATACGCCCGTTTTGATGGTTGCTCGCGCCGTGACTGGTGCGCTAATAAACAGCTCATCTGGTGTGTATTCTGTTTGTTCTAACATGCGAGTTTCCTTGTTAAATGCGTGTGTATGAAGACGCTAGCGCTTTGATGTTCTTTTGTTCTTCGGTGACATCACCGGAACCAACATCATCACCAAGAGGTTCACCGTGCTCTGAGGCCAGTGCCATTAATGCCGACTCGTTTTGCGCAGTGGCACTAACAGGTACTGAAGCAAGTAAGGCCTTGGCTTCATCGACGCTAATTTTTGGGTTACTGGCAAGTTGCTGCGCGAGCGATTCACGCCCTTTGGCTTCTTCTAGGCCAATAATGCCCATGCAGCGTTCACGCTCTTTTGTGGCTGGGTCCGTGGACTCATCACTTTGCGCGCTCGCTTGTGGCTGTTCTGGAGTGGATTGCTGTTCTTCAGCTGGAGTTTGTGGAGTCGCTGGAGCGGCGGCTTGTTGTGGATTGCCTTGCTCACCCGTTGCGACAGGTTGTTGTTCTGCTTGCACCGTCATAGCGGCTCCCATATCAAAGGTGGTTTGTTGTTTCTTGAACTGTTCAGCCATTATCTGAACGGCATCAAGACCGTTAACGACTTCGTTTGCGAAGCCAACATCCACTGCGGCTTGGCCTTCGTAGACCTGCGCCTCAGTCGATAGAATGGTTTTAATGTCGACGCCCATGTACTCGGCGGCTTTACCTGCGAACATTTGACGTGTGCTCTCTGCTTCGGATTGCCATTTCTCTCGCACCTCTTTCGGCAGAGATTGGTAAGGGTTGCCATCGGCTTTATGGTCACCTGCCGTCACAAGGGTGATTTCCACGCCTTGCTGATCCAGCATCTTCTCGATGTTGGTGTGCGCCATAATCACGCCCACCGAGCCTGCGATGCCCGTTTGAGTTATGAGGCGCCTTGAACACGCACTCGCAATCATTTGGCCTGCACTGCAGTGCATATCGTAACCGAGGGACCAGATAGGTTTGATTTTGCGCATCTCTGCGATTTTGTCGGCCAAGTCAAAACAACCTGCGACCATGCCGCCTGGTGTGTTCATATCCAACAAAATGGCTTTGACTTCGGGGTCTGCGACCGCTTCTCGCAAGCGGTGCATAATGCCGTCGTACCCTGTCATCCCTGAGTAGGGTTTGATGTGGCCATACTTATGAACCAACGAACCATCAATCGGAATGATGGCGATACCCTGAGAGACCTGATAGCTGCGGTTACTGCTGCGAGTCCGAGAAAAGCCAGAAGCGACTTTTTTCATGTCGTTCTCGCGCAGGATTTGCCCTTCGGTGTCGGTTATCTGGACCACATTGCCGAGACGTTGGCTGAGCGCCGAGAAAAATACCCGAGCGTAACCAGCTTCTAAGGCGAGCGGCCTGTTGAATGTGTTGCTGATTAGGTGTTGTAAATTATTCATTTGAACTCTCGCTTGGGTTATCCGGTGCTAACGCTTGTAGCTTCATCCAGCTTGGCGGTGGCAAACCTTTCGATTTGCGCTCTTCCATCTCTGCCAACTGTTGATCAAAGATTTCTTGATAGTCTTCACCGAGAAGCGCGAGCTCTTTCTCATACGTCGATAGACCTGAGTCGATACGCAACACGGCTTCTTTGACTTCTTTCAATCCATCAATGGCCAGTCGACCAGAGCCAATCCAGTCACACTTGGTCCAAGCGTTGCGGCGTTCGTAGAAGTTGAATCGCGCTTTGCTTGGTAGCTTTATGTAGCCACGCAAGATCATTTCTTCGAACATGAGTGCGAAGATTTGGCTGGCGAATCGGTTAGCAATGATTTTTCGTCGACCCATGAAGTAACGCCATGAATCGTTGTGCGAAGCACGAATGGTGCTGTAAGACATTTGCGCGTAATTGCGCGACAGCTGCGCGTAATCCACGCCCAATCCAGCCGCAACGTAGCGGATGATGGATTGCTCCAAGGCCGCGAATCCGTTATCAGCATTCCCTGCGCTGTGCAGGTTGATTTTGTCACCTGGCATGAGGTGAGGCAGTTTGACGCCGTTGAACTTGACCTCGTTGGTGGCGTAGTAATCGCCGTAGGTCATTAGCATCTTTTCGACCGCGCCATTTTGCTGCGCACCGAACAAGTACTCCATCGCTTGGTCCGTTCCAAGCTCTGACTCGATACTGGCGGCGTACATGGCGTTGACAATCGCTCGCTGTAACGTGGTGTTCTGTAAGGTGTCGAGCATTTTCAATTGCTCTAAACACGATAAGAACTTGTTCACGCCACGACATTGCCCACCTTCCGATGGCTCAAAGATATGCAAGAACCCCATGCGTCCCGAGCGTAGACGCTTCGGTACTTCACGCCATTTCTTTGGCGAGCCAAAGTTATCGGCTCCTTCTTCAATGAAGTAGGAAATGGCTTCGCCATGTCGATTGAAGCGCATCCCACCACGCTGATGGGGTTTGTCCATCATGTAGTTGGGGTTGTTAACCTTGCGTGGCGCGACCATGCGAATGCAGGTTGAAAAGTGCGAATGGCGACGGTCTATCCATTCGGGCTTCGCCATGATTTCGCCCGTGTGAGCATGGGTTTCAATGCCCTCTCGCATCATCATGGTGAACGTGCGGCGACCTTCTGCGTCGATAAAGCAGTTCGGGTCTTCGGCGATGTCACGAAAAATAGCTTCCACTTCACGCACGAACCCTTTGTCTGGGTCGATGCCGAGCAATAGCCAGTTTGGTTTGTAACTGAGGCGAAACTCAGAGCCAATGATGTGGTCTTTGTGTAGCTGGATGCCGTTTGCAGCAATACCGTTATTGCGCGTGACATCGTCTGTTCTGGCGTTCGCCTGTCTCATGACAGGCAAGAAAGCAGCGTCTACCGATTTTGACGGTGGGTTCCAATCGCTCATCTGGCCACCAAACCCTGAACCGCCAGCTCGATACACCGCATCTCTTAATGGTGTTTGACCATCTGCAGCCAGTAGTCCGGTGTGTGTCATTAGAATGAAACTCCTGCTGGGCCGCGACGACGTACTGAGCTCAATCCTAACTGACCACGCAAGTCATCAATGTAGGCGCGAAGTTCATGGATGTTGGCTCGACTGTATTCAACTTTGCGGTCTCCTTTCTGTACGGAAACCGCCATCTTTCCTGTTTGCAAGCTATGAAAGGCGGCTTCGGCCTGTTGCAACATTTCTTGTTTTGTCATCTTGATCCACCTTTCAATCTCGCGGCCAATTCAGCGATGCTGAGACCGGATGTTTGTGGTTGTTCTTGAGGTTGTTGGGGTTGCGGCTCTTCCAGTTCGAGACCGAACCGTTGAGTGAGAATGTTGAGTGCCGCATACGCATACACCCATCCGTCCAACGCTTCATCAAATGGGTGGTATTGCTTCACCCATCGCCAAACTTGTCGCCCTGACTTGTCATGCTCTAACTTTTTATTGGCTGAGCAGAGCTGCTTGAAAAACTCATCACCGGCTATGTCATCGTCCAATGGAAAGTGAACACATCCAGGCACAGGTTCATCACCTTTCGGGGTTAAACCTAAACGGCTGTAAAGTCGTTGCTTGATGCCGTCGGTACCTAACCTAGTGAGGTAGACTTTTTTGTTGTTTTTCTTGCGAGGAAAGTTTTGTATCGGCTTGCCGTATTGGTTCTCACCTTGGATTGGGATCACCCACATCACGCCGTGCGTTCGACTCATCTGGTAAACGTCATCCGTTTTATGACCCATGGCGTCCCAACACCAAAGCTGAACGTCCATCACTTGGCCACTGCGCTTTTTGTAGGTCCGATACAGCGCTTTTCCGGCGGCATCCTTTAATACTTGGCTCGATAAATCCCCGAGAAGAACGATGTGCTCGACAAGCCAACACTCTTCACCGGGTCCCCACGCCCACACAAAGAGTTCGATGCGGTCATCCTGAGTATCAATACCTCCGGTCAAAACCACGACTCGCTCAGGTACTGGGTTACTGGTGCGACTCTCGGCCCACCAAATTTCACGGCGCGACTTGAGATGCTCCCAATCCAGCTTCTCTCCGTTCTCACCATCCCAAAGCTCACCGAGCGTTAGGTTGACGAACGTTTTGAGCTGACTTGGGTCGTCTTTCTTGTTGAGGAAGTCACGCACTATGCCGCGCCAACCTGCACTCAATTTGGTGTTGTATCCTGACCAAATGTGAATACCGACGCTGCTTGGCGTTGGCGCTGGGTTGTCGTCTATATCAAAGAACTCATGGCCATCGCGTGTCCATGTGCCATCTTCGGCAATCCAACGACCTGCAAGCTCCATCTTGTAGAGGTGCTTGTAGTAGATAGGGTCGTCACAATGAACGCAGCTGTAATAAACCGTCTTTGATTTTTTCTCGATACTTGGCTGAGTGTTGTCCCACTTGAAGCCGTGTTTATCTTCTTTACTGCCCCACTCTAAAACCTGCTCGGTTCCGCAGTGTGGGCATGGCAGGTAAAAGCGGAAAGTCAGCTCCATCTTTGCCATTAGGCGTTCAACGTGCGACTCGCCTGTATTGGTTGGTGTGGTTCCCCACCTTGCCATCGGGAAAGCGGCGCCTTCCAAACGCATTCGCGCAAGATCGATAGGGTTACCTTCTTTACCGACCTCCCAATCCCATCCGTCAATCTCATCACCGAACAGCGCGCCTTTAGTCAGAGCGCGCATGTTTCGCGGTGTGGATGTGCCGAGAACATGCAGCGACCATCCTGTTCCCTGTTTGTAGGAAACGGTGTTTCGGTGGTCCTTAGCGAATAAGGCTGGAAAGATTTGGTGCATGATTGGCATTTCCTGCCAAGCTGCATCAATTTCGGTGACAGAGATGTTTTTTGCGTCGTTCTCTGTCGGTACGTAAATCACGGTGTTGGTTTTGAACTGAGCATGCAGACAAGAGTTTGCTGCTATGACCAACTTGGACCAGCCAACACGAGCCGACTTTTGCATGGTCAGCTCGGATATAGCGCGGTTACACATCATGTTGAGTGGCACAACCTGTAAAGGCAGTGTTTCCCAAAAGCCTTCTTCCTGAGAAGAACCAGCGGCTAACCGGAAATGCTTATTGGCCCACTCCGCTCCCTTGATGGCGATTGTTCTCCTCATCCCCATCAAGCCACGACGGACTTTCGTCTGGATCGCTGTCAATGTAATCGGAGAGGTTTGGTTGAACATCGGCACACTCATTTAATACGGCAGCAATCACGGCCTCTAAAACTTCCACCGCTTCGGGTGGCATGTCGGGCCATGCGTTCTTTAGTTTCGGAAGGAGGGTGTCGAGGCGTGTGCCCACTCTGGCGCATACCTGTTCTAAGGTGTCGACGATGATGTCTATTGGTGCGTAACTCTTTTCAAACAGTACGCGCTTGGCTTTTAGCATCGCCAACTTTTCGCGCCGTTCCTCTAACTTGAGATCGCGCTCTAATTTCGCAAACGCTTCCTCATCTTCTTGCTCGGTTTCCGGTTTTGAATCGGAGGCTTTTGATTGCGATTTATAGGTAATATAAGCATGGATACACGCAAGAGGATCGATACCATTTCGCCCTTTGGCGACAGGCAGAACCCCTTGTTGCGTAAGGTTTCGGACCTGTCTAGATGAAATGCCAAGAAGCGTCGCTATGTCCAACTGCGTGAACTTTTTGCTCGGGTTGAATAGTTCGCTCATTCATGGTTTTTGACCGGAAACCGGAAACCTCCAAAAATAAAAATTTTTTTAACGAGAGCTTTTCTGCGAGGTCGAGCCCCCGTGGTCGCTCAGGGTGCCCAAAAGGACCCGCGCTCATGATTGATCTTCTGCTAGGCATTGAGTCCTGATGTAATCTTGCAAATACTTTGTCTGCTGCTCGTTCTCAATCATCATTCGTCTGAGACGTAGATAATCTCGCTCAGCTGCTGCTCCAAGTCTTGGGGTGTTTGCATTGCCCACGCTTCTGGTGCTGGCGGCTTCGGACACTGCTGGACAATCTGCCTGGACATACACCCGCTCAGGGCCATTGCTGAGACTATCGCTAAGACGATCAATCTCTTCTTTTGCTGCGGATAACTCTGCTGCATGCTTCTCTCCCAATTGGTTGAAGGATTGAATTTGAACTCGCTGCTGGTGTAACGCTGCGATATAGCCCTGAATCTCGCTCTTTACCAAGGTTAGCTGGCTTTCAGCGATATCAGCCCGACTGCTTTCCACAAACAATGCTGCCGAGAGTGTCGCAACCACTACTACCGCAATAGCTGTCGCCCATGCTGTCAGCTTTGCATTAGGCATACTTCCCTCTCGATATCTCGTCGGTTCATCAATCCTTTCCACGGTTTGCCTGCTGCATACACCCATCGTTTAAGCTGGTCACATGCTGCATACCACTCACCTTTGTTGAGCAGCTTTAGTAACGTCGAGCGTGAGAATGAGCCAATGCCAACGTTAAACGTGAAAGAGTAAAGAGCTGCTCGTGTCGTCTCAGGGATATCAACGTGAATCATCGGGTCGACCATTCGCTTAACATCAGCCAAGTCAGACTCGAGCAATTCATCACACTCGGCTTGTGAGTAGACTTTGTCTGAAATGATGCCTGCTCCTGTATGTCCGTAACAAACAGTTTGAACGCCAGCGACATCGATGTAAGGAGTATACCGAACACCTTCCATTGGCTTTACCATTGCTGTCGCCATAATAAGAGCCGAAGCTCCTGCGGCTGCTAACATCTTGACTGCAGAATTAAGGTGCTTCATCGCCATAGTCCTTTTCAAAACGCTTTTTCTGCCAGTAGTTATTAATCCAGGCAGTAATTAGCATGCCAGCCAAAGCAATCAGCACCGTATAACCGTCTGCAGATATAGATCCAAACACTCCTATTATCCCATTCCAAAAATAAGATAGGGCGCTGGATATCTTTTCGTTCATACGCATACTCACCCCCTTACTGGAGTGCCCTTTTGCTTGGGTGAAAATGAAAAAACCCCGCCGAGACGAGGTTTTCGAGAATTTATGATAGGCACAAAAAAACCGCCTAAGTGGCGGTCATTTTCAATACTGTGTACTTATCCATAATGGATATATATACATTAAATTGCCCCGTTTTTATTTTCAAGCTCTTTTTTGAATAATTTTCGCGCAGACTTGTCGTAGTTAATCAGCAAGGTACGAATCACTTCAATGTGTTTTTCCCATTCAGACCAGTGGTTTTGGTAATAGCGAGTGCGTTTCTTTCTGAACCCATCAGACTCAATATTCTTGTCTTTACAATCTACTTCCACCAGCGCTTTGATTAAGAATTGACGGCTAACACTGGGCGTATATTGAATACCATCATGATCGAAGTGAGTCTGAGCGCCAGCCATTTGCTCGAGCGCAATATTACCAGCGATAGTACTGATGAGAGCCTTAACTTTAAGGCAGGTACGCTTTTGAACAATCATGCCTTGCTCAGATGAAACAACAACCCAATCATTCAAAACACTTTCCACAAGGCGCTTCTTGTTTTCTTTGGAGTTCCAGAGCGGAGATGCGTAAGCGTACAGGCTCCAATCGGCCAAATGCGCTGCTTTCTTCTGCATTCTATCAATCGTTAAAAGCACTTTTGCGCCATCAATTAGAGATGCCATTTGGTAGTCAGCAGCCCCGAAACCACCGCCACCACCAGAACCGTCATTATACTTTGCCTTGATGCCTTCCGTAGCCATACCAATTGCTGCAGGCATTTCCCAATACTCAATATTTGTAACTAGCCCCATAGTTCCTCCAAGAATCAAAGCAGAAATCACTGTCTTTATAGACAGTATTTAAGGCTATCACAAGATTCTTAATATAGGACTACTTCAAACCTAAAGCATAAACAATGAAAAGACCGCAGAACAGCGAGACACATACAGAAAACAACGTCCCAACCATGACATATTCTGTAAACTGCCTATCATGCTCGTCTCTCAAATCACCCATTCGAAATATAGATTTAGCAGCAAGAACAAAGCCTATAGCAGCATACTGAGATGTTAAGACAAAAGTCAGTATTAAAACTCTTTCTATATAGCCGATATATTTACCTGCGTCTTTCAGCCCTTTATCTGCACTACCATTAACCTGCAGAGTCCACTTGTTTAGCACTTCACCAACCAAAACGGCTGTGGGCTTAAGCATTAACAGGTAGGCAATCAAGATCGGAAGGACTGCCGAAAAATCAATAGATTTAGCTCTATCCAAAAGATTACCTAACTCTCGATGGTAAACCATTCCATATGTAAGTATCGCGAGAATCAATACGTGCAACATTTGATCAAGTACAAACCATATATAGCTACGATTCAGATATGTTTTCATCACATCGATACACCAGTGAGAGAATGAAACGAACCCGAAAACAAAGAGAAAATTAATAATCGAAGAACTGGAATTATTCCAAAGCAAAACACTAAAAATTAATCCCGATACCAAACCGTGAAGAAGAGCATGAATAACTAAGTATTTGGATTTGATTTTTTTATCTACTTTGTCTTTTACCCAATAGTCTGGCTGAAGAAAAAAATCACCGACTATATGACCAAGAAAGAGGGACAAGAATAAAACATTAGCATCATCACTGACCATCAAAGATTCCTTTAAGCTCTTTTTCAATAAATTCTATTGTATCTGTCAACAGCTCTGAGTTCGCTGCCTGTAGACGGTTTGAAATGGTTCTTCGTGGTATTCCGGTTTCATCAGATAACTGCTCATGTGTTCGGCCTGGAAACAACAACTTAGGGATTAGTACTTCCGCTTGTTTTTGACTTAACCCAGTAACAAGACTATCCAAATGACGAATTAATAAACCTATAGAGCAATTCTGAACATCGACATTTGCCAAAGAAATTTTCAACCTCTCATCTTTAATATCACTTAACCCACGCCCAGAGAGCTCAAAAGCTTTCCCTTTTGCGGTTTTCCTTAACTCGTCGTTGATATCAGTATACTGGCCGATTCCTAGTGAAACTCGTGCGTCTGCGTTTTTAACAGTGAGCATAATGCACAACCTTAGTACGACCGCATACCTCAAAGAATGCCAGTAATCTGGAACAAATAGTTGAAACTCATCTCCACGAAACACGTCTCCTTTAGTTCCGTATAAATTCGCAAGCTTTTCAATCATTCGGTCAAGGCTTGCTAAACAATTTTTATGTTCTTCTTTAGACAAACCATCAGAATTAACAATATCACCTGTTATCACACCAGCTATCAAACTACTTTCTCCATAATCCCAGCTAAATATTTTCTGTTCACTGCTTTATTTTAGATTTTGCCGCAAAAAACCTGACATTACCATATCGGCCGTTAAAAACCGGCCAAAGACGCCTTGGCCACAATAAACCGGCCAATCACTCATTGGCCAAGAAAAACCGGCCAAGCACATTTCGGCCGTAAAAAGCCGGCCAAAGAGGAAATGTAGTTTGTTCTAAAATAAATCGATACTCATTTTTGTAGTGCTCGCAGCTTGAATGCTCTGTTTATTACCTGCATCACATAGAATAACAGGAAACCGTAACTACCTTCCCGACGTTCATCACTAAACTCAAAACACTCCCAATACCGATTTGGAAACACAACTAGATATAATTATACTGTATATATAAACAGTATAATTCTGAATTTAAAACATGTACAAAACGATTCAACGCTTAGTCGGACACCGTATCTACCGCATAGGACCAGATGGTCCATGTGGGTACAACAGCACCGAAGATAAGGTGTCTGTATTGATGGCTAATGGTGACTGGAAGACCATTCCTTTTGGCGGCTTTATGGAAGTGGGCAACGTTGTGGGTGTAAGGCGTCTGAAGATAATGGATGTGTCTGCGCTATGCTCTGATAATGACGGGCATAAAGTCGTTTATACCATTCCGAGAAACCACTACCTCGTGGGAACGTACCTAAACGGGAAGTGTTTCATCCTACTCTATGATGGCGAAGTGAAACACTACCTGGACAAGAACGCAGATCAAGATACTAAGAACAACGTGGTTTGGCTGTGAGTTTAAGTTCAAGTTTTTCTAACTTATCCCTTTAAAAGCTACACATACTGTGTCAATTTTTGACACAGTATGGTTTAAATTAACATGCAACTAAGTTATAGTTGCACCCCTCTAAAGACGGACTACATTTAGATGAGTAGACAACAAAAACTCTTGCAACGCCTGCTCAGCAAACCAAAAGACTTCACTTGGAATGAGCTTAAAACATTATTAACCCACTACGGTTATGAAATGCTCAAAGGTAACGGCTCAAGAAGGAAGTTTATACATAGTGGGTCTAAGCAAGTCATAAGCTTGCATGAGCCTCACCCTCAAAACATCATAAAAATGTATGTTATTGAGGATGTCATTAGCAAATTAACAGAGTTGGGTTTAATTGATGAGTAACTTACTGACGTATAAAGGCTTTTATGGTTCAGTTTCACACTCTATCGAAGAAGAGATAATTCACGGTAAGATTGAGTGCATCAATGATTTGATTACCTATGAAGCAGAATCAATTAAAGAGCTGAAAGCAGCTTTTCAAGAAGCTGTTGATGACTATTTAGAGACATGTGAGTTAATAGGTAAAAAGCCAGACAAAACCATGTCAGGATCGTTCAATGTGCGTATTGGTCCAGAGCTTCATAAGAAAGCATTCATAGATGCCAAATCATTAAACATGTCATTGAACGAATATGTAAAAACCGCTGTTGAAGATAAACTTCGAACGCAGCCAGCAGTTCACATGCATTTACATTTAGAAAAAGCTAAACCTGCAAAAGAGCATATTGAGTTCGTTTCCCCTTATAGCTTTAAAGCAACAGACAATGTAATTAAATGGCCTCAGAGTGAAGGCAAGTTGGAATTGGTAGGGTGTCATTAATGTTGAAAGATACTGTTTATCTTGGTCATACATTGTATAACGCAAATTTTGAAATGCTGATTGAAGAACCTACCGGAAATGGTTTCTTTAAATACAATGTAAACTTAGAACCAGATATAGAAATCACTGAAATCACCACAGAAACCGATTCAAAACATAAGCTAATACGCTTAAATGCTTCAACTAAAGCTTATGGATTCTTAGGTGATGAATCAAACCCAGAGGAATATGAAGAAGTCTACCGTCTTAAACTACGCTTCTGTATGAATTTTGAGTACAGTAACGATAAAGCGTCTATAGAAACTTTAGTCGATGAAAATCAATGGTTCTTTGAAAACTACGCTTTCATGGCTTCAAAGGAAATTGCTTCTTCGATCATTAAACACAATCCGGTATTGGTGAACACTTACTTCCCTCCTCATCGAACAACAGATTAATAAATAGCCCCGGCAAATGACCGGGGCTATTTCTATCCAATTACTTTAAATCGGCCTATCGTAGTCTTTTCATTTCTATATAGAAGTTCTCGTGTGGACCAATACTAAGCAGATAAAGTCTAATTTATCCTCTACCCATGAATAGCCCAACAATACCTCTTGGTTTTCTAATTTGAACTTATGTGCCCACAATTGGGATAAGTCCTCTCGCTTTCTAATACCAAGATTTAGACCTTGGTGGTGTGAATGAGAAAAGAAAGCGTGATTCTTCTTACTCAACGATGGCGAACTTAAGCTTTACCAACTCAAGCTCGCCGCTCAAATGAAAGGGATCGTGCGGTATGCATTACTTACAATGGCATTAAACAAGGTGCTGTAGCGGACATTACAAATTCGGTTCATGTGATTAAACCCGAAACATACCAACCGTTAGTGTTAACTGCAGGAGCCCCAAATCGGCTACAGGCCTCGACTCACATATCTCAATATACTGATGATGTATACCCTTCCGTTGTCAAGATACGTCTTTGGGTTCAAATCACGCCTACCACCAGAGCAATATTAGCCGTATCTTTCACATGCCACGGCCGATATCACTACTTAAACAATAGTGCGGAACAAGGCACTAAGAACAACGTTGTTTGGTTATAGGTGACTATTTGAATATCTAAATTGTGATCAGCGTTATCAAAGCAAGCCTAAACTATGCAATCTAGTTCAATAGAATGTAGTCTAACGTACTGATATTAATTTATATCTTAATATTTGAGTTTGGCTAAGTTCCAACAAACATCATGTGCTTTCTAATTCAAATTACTATATTTAACTCGGTTGGTATGTATGAAAAATAAATCTCTACGACTCGCAACTTTTTTAGCAGCTTCAGCAATCACGTTATCTGGTTGCGTTTATAAATCTAATGTTGATTACGGTACGCAATTCACATCGGAGCAAGTAGCGAAAATTGAAAAGAAAGTTACTACTAAAGCTGATCTGATAAGAATTTTTGGTGAGCCCTCAGTAAAATCAGTAGTCAGCGAAACTGGAGAGAAGTGGGTATATTCCTATACTGGTGGAAGCGCATCATCGCAAGCTTTTACAATGAAAACAACATCAGACATATCAACACATATGCTTGATATTCTTCTGGAGAATGGCGTTGTTGTGAACTTTGCAGAAACTAACACCAAACATAATATGAACATGTCGGTGGAATAAGTGCATACTGAACAAACTGCTCCAGAGGGAGATGTACTCAGTGAAAACGTGTGGAATATTAGATCGTTAAAACATCATCTTGATTCACTTGGAGAGCAACCAGAACATTACATTGAGTACCTTGATTCTGTAACTCGTGCTATTGATATATTCGAGTACCACAAAGCTGAAGCATTCAGTCTAATCAGTAAATTAGATTCAGACGATCCCGAAATGGCTATGAGGCTAGTTTTTACATTGGACTCTGAAAAAAACGATTTAGAGAATGAAGTGATCGGTGCGCAAGCGCATTTGCATGCAGCTCTTCAAAATGCACGTTCGATGTATGATATTCTCGCTCAATTACTAAATGCTCTTTTGGTACATGAACCTCTACCAATTCACACATGTGACATTGGTAAGGTGTACGATGCTTTACCCGAAGGGAATGTTAAAACTGAACTAGAAAAAATCTTAGCTAGTTATGAGTATCAGTATGTAAATAGCTTTGTTAATACAATCAAACACCGAAACCTTGTTCAATTTAATCGTCAATTAGATTTACGTGAAGGTCGAGCATCAATAAGAATTAAACCTTTTTCTTACTATGGCTGTTTTTATGGACGAAAATGGGCGGTCGATGTGTTGAAATATGGGTTCGACGTAAAAAATCGACTTATAGAAGTTGGTCAGTTATTAAATTCTGAGTGTGGTGTCAGAAATACGTAACAAATTTGGGCCTTCTGCCTGTCAACACCTTTGTCTGCGCAGCTTAAAGCCAGGCTACCCTACGCAGGAGTAAAGTAGCCTAACTAATGCTTTAATTTAACTTTTCAAGGAAAGCTTTCCTAGCTTTGTCCCATTGTTCTTCGTTGTTATAGTCTTCAACCATTATTTGTAAATCGTACAAATATATACGATCACCAAATGTTTCTCCCGATTTGCGGAAAAAACAATTAGAGACACTAGCCGAACCAAAGATTGGGTTAACTCCTATTGAATAAGCTTCACAACCCACGTCATAGCGCTGCTTTTTACCAAATGGGCTTGTCGAGGCCACAGTAAGTACATTAGTTATTCTGAAATCTTCGACAGAGGTGCTGGAATCAATAATTTTGATTTCAGCAACAGCATCATTAAGAAATTTGTAAAACTTGTTTGTAAAAGATTCCAATGGTTCAACTGCATTCACTAGGCCTAACTTAGCTCGCTCTTTATGCAATGCTTCAAACTCTGCCTTTTTTTCATCCGGCAGTGCTCTATCTAGGGAATCAAAAATTACGTACTTCTCGCTTTCAAATGACTCGTCATCCAATTCACAAGAAAATTGATCAACAAGTTGAGAAATTTTGCCTTCTAACTCTTGCTTTCTACTAATATAAACAGCGTCACGAAGAGCATCACGCTCTGTAATCAACTCTTCTTTTGTGTATTCGACTGATTGCCTGTGCTTCTGTATTGCAAGATACTCTTCAAGTGAATCTTTCATGTAAGACATATTTTTGTAATCAGCAATCCGCTCCGCTAAGTACTCATCACTTTGCCATCCCCAATCACTGATTTTCTTATTAATTTTTTCTATTTCATCGGTATCAGCTAGCACCTCATTAGAAGTAGCAACGATTTTTCTGAAAGATGCAGCCCCATTGAACTGGTTTTTTACTCGTTCAACTAACTGCTTAGGAGTTTCGGTGTCCTCAATGATATGCCCACAATAGCCAACCATGCCTTTATCTACGACAAGATTTTTGTTTACTTGTGTCTGTAAGTACTTTTCATAGATAGCATCTTTATTTACAAAACCAACTGCACCTAAAGCAATAACAGAGGCGATAGGAATCATAACTTTATTCATTGATAACTAAACCTTAATCACGACGTATTGAAAATAGGTTTTATATTACACGATAAGAACCAAAACGCATATAACCATTTAATAACTAGCGTTTTTTACATTACTTTACCATTTAGTAGAACGGCGAAAGCGAAAAACTATTATCTGTGTCCTTTAGGTTTATATTGTAGTGGTCAACTAAAATTGGCCACAGTTTTAGAGTTTTCCCAATACAGTCGTTCAGACTCATTGGGTGTTAGACCACCATTATATTGATGTGGCCTGAGTTGGCTGTAGTAGCCCGTGATGTATCGAGTTATATGTTCTCTCGCTTCGCTAAAACTCCGATAACCCGACACGGGTATCCATTCTGTCTTTAAGCTTCTGAAGAACCGTTCCATCGGACTGTTGTCCCAGCAATTACCTCGCCTAGATAAGCTTTGCTTGATTTGATAACGCCACAACAGTTGCCGATAAGAACGACTGGTGTAATGACTTCCTTGGTCGCTGTGGAACATCACGCCTTTCGGCTTATCTCGTGATTCAAACGCCATAGAGAGTGCTTTCCCTGTCAACTTACTATCAGGCGATACTGACATCGCCCAACCAATTGGCTTTCTCGCGAACAGGTCGATGACAACAGCAAGATACATCCAGCGCTGCCCCGCCCAGACATACGTCACATCACCGACCCAGACTTGGTTGGGAGCGGTAACGGCAAATTGTCGAGACAGATGGTTTGGGATCTCTACGTGCTCTTGTGATGCCTTTTGATAACGTTGCTTCGGTGTTTGGCAGCTTGCCAACCCTAATGACTTCATCATCTTAGAAGCTCGATACCGTGTCAGTTTTACACCTTGGGCCGTTACCATGTCGGCAATGCTTCTTGCCCCAGCAGAGCCGTTGCTTGCCGTATGAACTTCTTTAATAAGACTTTTTAGCTTCACCAACTCTGGAGAAACACGCTTAGGGCGACAACGCCAGTATTTATAACTGCTGCGGTGGACACTGAACACATGACATAGGGTTGTTACGTTAAAGCTCTGCCTGAGTTTCTCGATTATCGAGAGTTGTTCAGTGAGTCCGACATCAAGAGAGCTGTAGCCTTTTTTAATATTTCATTGTGCTCTTCAAGGCGTGCAAGTTTCTTCTTCAGCTCTCGTATCTCAATTTGCTCTGGTGTCATTGGTGAGGCTTGAGGTGCTACTCCCATTCTTTCTTGCTTGAGCTGCCTTACCCACTTATCCATTGTCGATTTACCCACACCCATGGCTTTTGCGGCTTCAACAACGGTGTAGTTTTGGTCGAGAACAAGTTGCGCTGCTTCGAGTTTGAATTCCGCACTGAAAGTGCGTCTGGTACGCTTGGTCATAGTTTCACCTGTCATGCTATGAGGTGTATCTTAACACCTCTAATCAGGTGGCCAAATTCACCGTACCACTACATATGCAGTCATCCCACCGCCCCAACCAACGGCGACCTATTAATTGTCTCCTTCACATGTCACGGTTAATACCACTACCTTGTATGGAGGTACCTAAACGGAAGTGTTTCATCCTGCTTTATGATGGAGAGGTAAAGCATTACTTGGATAAAAACGCAGATCAAGACACCAAGAACAATGTGGTTTGGTTGTAAAAAGAATACTACCTATACATTTTACTAAGTAATTTATTCGAAACGTGAGTTTTACCTCAATCATGAACTAGGTAACCGGACATAGGTCAGGCAATTTATTTACCACCTTTAGTATAATCTAGTTGCATATAGTTCTCTTTGAAGATTAGTTACAAGTCTTCGAACAGCACATACACTTAAAACAAGGGAAACTCATGAACGGAATGTTTAAGATCGATTACCAAGGTGTACCATTAATTGAAAAAAACCTCACAAATCAATTGCTGAGGATGTCTTCTGGAGATGTTCTTGAATGTAAAAATGAAGAATGCTGCCTAGTTTTTTCTCTCAAAGGAAAAGAACATATTATGGAGTACCTTGATACACCTTCGCTTAGAGCCCAACCCATAAAGATAACTCAATGTGACAAAAGTGATTTTAGTGCCAAAGAAATTCAAGATTTCTTCGAACGCATGGAAAAAGCTCTAGAGAACTTAAATCTCAACAATTCATTTTATAATAAAAAATAATAACTTACAGGTGGTTTATGAAAACACTTGGACTTTTACTGCTATCAACTATTGCTTTGTTTGGATGTGGCCAAGAAAAAGATTTAATCCCGGTAGGTGATGAATATCAGCAGCCCTATACATATATAGGACAACAAGCAAATACTGTAGCTCAAAAATTTTCAACAGAACCCAATTCAGTTGGCAACGTTATCATTGACACTGATAATCATCACTTTCTGTTCGAGTCAAGTGACGGAGTTGTTGTGAGTTATGTTGACGTTAGCTTTAATGAAACATCACCATGTGACCAAACAAGAAGCTTTAATTCCAGTAGAATTTTACGCGCCTTAGGTATAGATCCGAACAGTTTAGAGTTAGTTCGAGAACGGAAGCACTTCCATACCTATTATGACCATAAGAACAAACTAAAAGTTGGCGTCTCTTGTCTTTATGATGGCGGGCCTTTAAATGCTAGCTTTAGTAGAAAATATTACGGGCAATAATAAACAAGAATATTCAATTGGCTGCGATAGCAGCCAATCCTTCTTAAATAACATAGCTCACCCCAACGCCCCAACAACCAACGCCCGATTAATCGTCTCCTTCACATGCCAAAGCTGATCGCCGTGCTGGCGTTCCCAGGTGTTCATATCGCGGTGTAGCTCTTGGTGGTGTTCATTACATAACGGGAAGGTAAACATGTCCGAAGCCTTGCTGCCCATCTTCCCTTCTCCGTGGCCTATTAGGTGGTGAGCAATTCCTGCAGTCTTACCACATACGCGACAGGGTAACTTACGCACGAATGACAGGTACTTCTCACTCTCCCATCGGATTGGCTTAGGTTTTCTCAGGTACATCGCTGGTGGATCGTCATCAATCGCGAGCTTGAGTACTGGTTTAGCTAATCGTTTGAGCTGGTCACTCTGACTCTCGGCAACATACCTGGCATCAGTATCAATGTTGCCCTTAACACCTAATCGCTTAGCCGTAGCCTCTCGTTTGAACTGGCGATCTATAACGGATTGGGGAAGCAGCTCATACACACCATTTCGTACCGCCCACCAGCAGAGGTCAACATCCGTAATCGGCTTTTGGTAACCATGTAACTGGCGAGACACCGCTTGCAGGCCATGGACAACATTGTTCATTCGGGCAATGTGATAGTAAAGGTTTGGGTCGCTATCTCCTTGAAGATCATGATGCCAGCAGAGCCTTACCGCACCTTCGCCTGTTTTCCGGGTCTTCAAGTTGTGGTCACAGTAACCCGAGTCCTTTAACTGGCATTCGTTAATAGAATCCACAAACTGATGCGTTGGGCCAATTCTGCTTTGGACTTCCTCGTGTGAGAAAAATGCCACTAGACTCGAATCTGTTGGTTTTAAGGCTTGCCTCTCTTCCGGTACCAATTGCTGTGCTGGGGACACCAAACCAATCTTACCGTCCACCAGCAGTGACTTTAACGATTGAGTATTTGGTGTCAGAGCGATCACGGCAGCGTTAAGAGTGGGCACAATATCGATATCTACCTTAATCACGTAGTGCCTCCTCAATCATCTGTATCGCTAAACCCTTTTTGATCATGTCCCCGGTAAAACGCAAAACAGTCCAACCTCTCAATGCTGCCGTGTTGTATTTCTCACAATCCGCTTCATACCCCTTCGCTCGATTATGGCGACCATTACTCCAGGTCCCACCTTCTACTTCGATAGCCAGCTGCTGATCGGGATAGGCAAAATCAAAGCGCCATCTGCGTGTCTCGTGAAATCGATACTCAGACACGGGTGCTTCCAACTTCAATGCTCTTATATGTTGCAATAACAACTTCTCTAACTGACTCACGCTGCTACCGCCTTAAGGTGACCTGTTTCCAACAGCTTTTTGCGCAGCCAGATTTCACCCTTTCCAGTAATCAAGGCCGTGTGGCTGATCCGAGTTTGGGAGTTAGTTTCGTAAGTACCCTGCTTCACCGTAAAGTAACCACGCTCTACAAACTCCTGATACGGCAAGTTGTAAGAGTCACCACGGCTCATAAAGATCTTTAACTCGCGAAGTACACGGAAAATAGTGACAGGCCCCAAGCCTACTGTTTTAGCAAATTGACCAAGCTTCACACCTTTATCCGCTCCAGCAATAGCATCTGCAAACTCGGCTTTTGGCTCTGCGATAGCTAATGCCTGGTTCTTTTCTTCCAGTTCTTTGGCTTGGTTAGCAGCTAGCTGCAATGCTTCAGCATACGTTGTCGGTATAGATGGTTTACCTGCGCTTTCCAACTCATCCCAACGCTTAATAATGGAATGACGTAACTTGGTGTTGTAACCAGAAACCAACGTCAACGTTAGCTCGCGATTCAAGTGATATTGAGTGTACTGATTACCTTTATGCCAAAACTGGGAACCCTCCAAATTTGGATGGTTCAACTCAGTCACCATTCGTTCAATATCTCGTTTAACGTGCGAGTGTTGCTTACCTGTCAGTTCCGCAATCTCTCGACTACTCATTGTCATCTCTGTTTGGGCGCTGATACTTAACATTCGACTCCCTCCGCTAACCAGTATTTACTCGAGAACCCCGTCAGTTCACTACTCTCATGCCGAACATCCACACCAGAACGGCGAGCCGCCTTAACCAATCTAACTAAGTCACAAATGTGAATACCCAATTCATCACACAGCTCGCTCGGAGACCAAAGCCGACGACGAGATTTCATTACATCAACCAAATCCTTTTTACTTGCCATTCTCGCCCCCCTACACTGCCTCTAGGTTCGCAACACGCTCCAGTAACTCTCTGCGCTTAGCCGACAAATCTGCGATCTTTCGCTTTGATGGCTCCACTTCATGTTGAGGTCGCTTAGCATCAATCAAGTACAGCATGCGCTGATTTTCTGAGTTGATAGAGCTCTCTAGCAAAGCCACTTCACGCTGAATCACGGTCACTTCGTCCTGAGTATCCACTGAAGCATCACCTTGCTGTGGTGGCAGATAACGCCCCTTGTCTTGCTCTCTGCCAAGCCAACCTTGAATAAACTTCTCAATGCCCTGCTTGGTTTTCCGCTTACGAGGATTGGCATCGCACCAAGCGATCATTTTTTTTAGCTCAGCACGAACATTCACTGCACCAAACAAATCCGAATAGCGGTCGATGTCTGGTTGAGTTACCCCATGAAACAGCCCTTTCCTGTTCAAAGGAATTTCAAACAGTGCTGGTTCGGCTTCGAGCGGTTCGCTTGGAGCAAGATCTTTACTTGATGGTTCTATTGGTGGATCTATTGGTGGTTTATAGCCGGATTCCGACCTACCCCCAGCCGGAATTTGACCTACCCCCTCAGGTTGTTTCGTCTGTTCGAGTTTCGAACGTTCGACTTTTGAACAGACGAAATTCGACTGTTCAAAATCTGTCTGTTCATCTGCTTTCTTCTTCAACAGCATCACAGGCAACTGGTACTGATTATTCGAACGGACCAAGCGACCAGTATCCGCCTTTTTGAATTGGTTCTTTTTGAATAACCATCCGGCAGCTTCCAGTTTCTTAAGCGTCGATTTTACAGTGGTAGGTGAAACACCTGACTTACGAGCAATGGTATCGATAGACGGCCAACAAAGGCCGCTGTCGTCCGCATGGTCAGCTAGGCAAAGCATCACCAACTTGTCAGAACCTTTAAAACTCGGTATGTCCCAAACGTAGCTCATTACCTTAACTGACATTATTCCACCTCTTCTTTCTTCAACGTCCAGAACGCAGGGCGTTTAATACGGTTTCCTCTATCCCAACAAATCCACGCATACTCAGAGTTATCGCTTCCACCATGAACAAAGCATGGTCTCGGTGTTAGGATCAGTAGATTTGTCCAGGGGAAAGAACGCCAGAAGTCTGCACGACCTTTGCTGCCCAACATTGAAAGGCGAAGCAGAAAGCACATGGTGCCGTCATGCCGTAGGTCGCGAGTCATCGCTGTTGCGATAAACTCCAACGCCAAACTAAAAGGTGGATTAGTAATGATCACATCTGCAGACATGTCTTTTTTAGGGTTTAGGTAATCAATACCCTCAGCCAGCTCCGCGTATTTGATAGTGTGTCCACTTGGTAGCTCGTTCGTTACACGGCCATCACCACGGCAAGGCTCAGAGATAACATCACCCTCGCGAAACTCGATGCAGTCCAATAAGGCTTTCACACACCAAGAAGGTGTTGGATAGAAATCTCGTTCGATACGTTCTTTAGCCACGGAGCACCCCCTCATAAACAGCAGTTACGTAAATGCGCTTTGCTTCAAATAAGTCTGCTAATTCATCATGAGTGAGCATGGCGCTCTGCCCCTTCTCCACCTTGTAAAACTGGTTTTGGTGGTACCACAATGAATAATTGAGTGTTATTCTTTCCATCACTCCTCCGTGATCTTTGCTGGTGACTGAGTGAGCTGTGATTGTTCCTCGCGAGAATCATCACAACCCGGCTTTAGACCGTTGCCGCGGTTTAAAGCCACTTCCTCATCTATTACTCGTAATCGACGTTCGCACTTTGCTTTCAACAGCTGGATTTGCTCACGTTCGTAAGCTTCTGAAGATTGGCCTTGCGCCACCATTAGCTTTGCCGAGCTGCAGGTGATGTCTGCCATCTGTGAAACGGTTTGCCAAAATATTTCTGTCTTCATACAACCTCCGCATACAACGCATCGAGCTTCAGCATGAAGGCTTCGAAAGTCGCGTGGTATTCCACTTTCAATTGAGCGATGAGCGCACGTTCGCGAGCATCAAACACACCATCTGCTTTTGCTTCTTCAATGGTTTTATCCAAAAGCCCTTTCACTGCATTAAGGTGTAAATGGCAATCGAACATATCCACGGTATCCAGTTCTGCGACATCAGGTTGCTCTACCACCATGCAATGAACACGGTTAGCAAAGTACTCTGCTACATATGGGGTGTTGGTTAGCTCAGCCATTTCCACCAGCTCATCAACACTAAAAAAGCGAGAACCCTTCTTCTCGTATAGGTGATTGTTAAAACTGTCGATCGACATACCGAGAACAGCAGCAACCGCCTCTTTACCACCAGTGACGCCTGCAATGGTTTTATTCACCATCTCTTTCTTATTCACCATTTGCTCCTTTGATTGGTGGTTTAACTTCTTGCCCTTCTGTTCCACAATCTTCTTGCGGGTCTGGGAATACGTCATCGAACGTACATTCAGCACCAAGCTGATTAAGTGCTTTAACTATCTTCCAGCACATCTCGACATTGATGTTACGGATACCCGACTCGTAATTGCCGATCGTTGATGGTGTTACGCCGATAGTTTTTGCTAAGCCTGCTTGGCTGACCTTTGCTTTGTTTCGATATTCTGAAATTTTGTTCATGTTGTTCCCTCCATCAGCAAAAGTACACGATTCGTGTTTGTAAGTAAACACGAAAAGTGTGCATACAACACACACGGAGCGTGTTAAATTTTTTCTTATGACAAAAAAAATTGAGATAGGACTGCGACTTAAGCAGTTCCGAGAAGAGAAAGGCCTTAGCCAGAGAGCCCTAGCCACTAAGTGTGGGTGGGGGCCTTCGCGTATCAGTAATTATGAATCGGGAATAAGAAGCATCAGTTTGGACGACGCCGAAACAATTTCCAACGCTCTAAACATTTCACCAAAAGCTCTACTGTTTGGTGATAGCTCTAATATCGAGAAACAGCCTCAAGCAAATGCAGAAATTCTCGGGAATATGCAGGTTTGGGATAGCAAGACTCCTATTGGGGATGACGAAGTAGCAGTGCCATTCTTATCTGAAATAAAACTTTCTGCCGGAAATGGATTCGTAAACGACTTAGAGCACGACAACGGTTTCCGCTTACGTTTTGCTAAATCCACCCTTCGTCGCTACAACGTAGCACCCGAGAACGCTGTCTGCGTAGCTGTCCATGGAAACAGTATGGAACCTGTTCTACCTGATGGCTCTACTGTGGGTATTGATTGTGGTAACAAAACACTCATGGAAGGAAAAATTTTTGCCATCAACCACAATGGTGAGCTTTTTATCAAGAAGTTATACCGACTACCCGGGGGTGGCCTCAGAATATACAGCTTCAATGAGTTAGAATATCCAGCTCGTGAATACACCGAAGCGCAAGTGTTAGAACAAAAAATCACTATTGTCGGACGGGTATTCTGGTATTCAGTAATGCTATAAGGACATACAAATGAAGTATTTAAAAATGATGGCCGCTTCTTTGGCGATGCTATCATTTACTGGCTGCGTTAGTACGCCAGAAACTAATGCTAACGCTCAGTCAGAAGTTACTCCAATAAATAACCCGATATATAGCGATCAAGATTTTTTGGACTTAGTGACCAAGTTAAACACAGCAGGACAAGGGAGTATCACTAACTGCACATTAACCTCGACTTCCAGTGTAATAAAGACTGGCTATTCTAATTCTTTCGACCGAGAGAAGCTTTTTGTGACAGTAAGCGATGAATATGGTGTTAACTATATTTTACTTCACCTATACCCAGATGATCTTAAGGTATTTAGAGAAACCCTAATAACAGCATCTGATAAGGCAAAAAGTAATGAGTCGTTAGAAAACCTAACTCTCGGTCGTTACAGTAGTTTTCGTACTGAAGTAACCTTTATTTCGCGTTACGGTAAGTTATTCGGTTTTTGGACGAGGTCTCCTGACCGAGTGTTAACTCCTATCAACGCAAATAACCTATTGCAATGCATCAACCAAGTATCTAAACAGCTTTAATTTATTCATACCGCCGTCCGGCGGTTTCTTGTCCATTTAAATACAACTATCTCCTCAGATTTCTTTGCTTTTTAACTCGCCGCTTGGCGTTTTTTTTGGCCCAAACAAAACAAGTACACAAAACGTGTTGACACGATAAACACAATTTGTGTACTTTATTGATACACAAAACGTGGATCGCGAGGAAATCACATGTCTAACCAAGAAGCAGGAAACCTCAGTCTTGAGGACCGTACTACTAACTTCCCAAAACTGATGCAGGAACTGGACGGCGGCGTTGTCTCCAATGTCGTCGGTTTGGCGTTATCTAACGTAGCCCGAGCTGTGTCCTATAGCGATAAGCAGGGAAACGTGAAGATGGATCTAAAGCTCAAACCAATGGGTACCAACAACGAGATGGTCGAAATCACCGTCAACATGTCGGTAAAAGAGCCAAAAGCCGGATTCGGTACCAAGTCAGAAGACTTCCAATACACCTCAATCGCGTATGTAGGCAAAGGCGGCAAACTTACCTACGACCGACCAAAAGAAGATATTCACGGCCAAGCCGTTATTGAAGAAGGCATGCTGCGCGAAGTACGCGGCTAGCTCATCCACCAGCAACTCACTCAAAGAGAGAATAGATAAATGGATAAATCAGCAATCCAGCAGATTCAAGAATCAGCGAATGCACCGCAGTTTTTAAAACAGTTAGAACAGGCAGGCTTCCCTGTTGCGGCTCTGCCTCAGTCTTTCAATCTGCATGATTTAGAAGAGTACATGCCAAACCGCAATTATTTCCGCGGCACAATGAAGACGGCAAATATCGACGAGTTTGTGCGTTACCACGAAGAGTATCAAACCGAAGGCAATCAGTGCTTTATCAATGCAGACCGTATGGCTGCAGTGACTATTTTTGACCTTGGTACTCATAACTTCCCTGGGCACTGTAAGCATCAAGCGAACTTGATTCTGCGCCGCACAGCAGCATTTAACGCCCTACTAAACATTAACGAAGAACGTCTTGGCCAAAAGAAACTGGCTGAGTGGGTCGAAGACTACAGCGAGTTTGTTCAGGTCTTTTCTACCACAGGGGAAGTCATTGAAAACTCAGTCGCGTCTGCGGCAATTCGCAATATGAAGTTTGAAGCGAAGGCTGGGCGTGAATCCAATGTAGATGACTTCAGCCACCATCAATCTGAATACGAGTCTGTAGCGGTTCGTACTAAAGAAGAGTTCCCAATGCCTGCGGTGTTTAAGTTCACGTGTGTGCCGTACTTGGGCTTAGCAGAGCGCACTTTTGAAATGCGCATGAGCACAATCGGTAATGAAACCCTAGTCCTTCGTATCAAGAAGCTCGAACAGCACGAAGAAGAGATGGGCGAAGAGTTCCAAACCAAGCTTCAAGCCTGCTTTAAAGACGGCGAGATCGAAATTGACACTTTCATCGGCTCATTCAGCTCTTAACTAATTGGCGCCCTCTTCTTAAGGGGGCGTATCTTGCGAGGAAATATCTATGGCGGCAACCATCGATACTCAATTCGGGCAGGTCACGACATCGGCCCCTTACTTTAGTCACCAGCTAGGATGTGAAGTGATCAACCTAACTCTGATTAAGCCAGAGAACGAGAGCAACGGCTGGGGCATCAGCAAAGAATGTCCTTCTAATGTCTCGCTCACCAATCAATTTCTAAACATGTTCGCCAGAGATGCAGCACAAGTAATGTAAGGATTTCGCGATGAGCATGACACAAGAAGAGATCAATAGAGCGGTTGATGGTGTGATGGAACTTCGCCCAACTGGTGCGCGTTTACCAAAAGAGCAACCCAAGGACTCAGCCGTTAAACAACGAATGAATGATGTGCAGTTTCAGAAGGAACTGGCAGCAATTATGGAAAATGAACCCGTGTTAGGTTCCGCTTTCTATTTTTGTAATCAGGACATAACGAAAGGTGGTCGTAAGAACCTGAACTTCAATCGATATCCTGGTGGAGTGAAGTAATGGCCCTCATTAACTTACATTATCTGTCACTACTTCACTGCTGTTAACCCGTCAACCACCAAATTAAGAAGAGTAAGGTGGTTGCCCTGCTCTTCTCTCAATTCAACTATATAGGAGTTTACCGATGAGAACATTTACGGTGATTCAATTAGAACCTAGCCGCTGGGTGAAAGAAGATCTTTTGATGGATTTAACAGGCATGTCGACCAATGAAATCAAAGACTATCGTCAGTTTCGTTGGATTGAAGGCGTTCATTTTAAAAAGTCGTCCGGTAAGAGTAGTGATGGTGGTAAAGGCTATAAGTATGACCGAGTTGCCATTGATGAGTTTTCAGCAAGAGAAAGGGTTGCATAATGAACACACCAGAAGGTGTAGAAATCCGCGGTAAGTCTATCCGCATTAGTTTTACTTACCGGGAGATGCGTTGTCGGGAGACACTCAAAGGTTGGGAAGTCACCAAAGGCAATCTCAAAAAAGCAGGTCATCTACGCGCTTCTATACTTTCTGAAATTTCATTAGGCACATTTGATTACTTATCTCGCTTTCCAACATCAAAGAAAGCACAACTCTTTGCGACTCCAGAACAGAGAGGTAAGAACCTTACCGTTCGCGAGCTGTTTGATGACTATATTCAATTGAAGCAAACGACAATGGCCTCACAGTCACTCTATGTATTGAGTACGACAGCAAGAGCATGCTGCTTGTTTGTTGGGGAGGAACGTACTATTTCTACCATCACGATCATGGATGCACTCAAGTGCCAAAAGTTAATGGTCGACACCCCAACTCGCAGGAATAAGCCGCGCAGCGCTAAGACGATCAACAACATGATCAAGTTATTGCGCCGATGCTTTGACTTAGCAGTAAAATCAAAGTTTATTGATGATAATCCATTTCTGCATGTCGATCTGCTTAGTGGTGGCTCTGGTGAGCCGGACCCACTAGAACTGGAAGAATTCCACCAGCTAATAGAGTCAACGACCAACTTACAGCAGCGGAATATGTTCACCTTGGCCATTTACACTGGCATACGAACTGGTGAACTTTGTGCGTTAGCGTGGGAAGACGTCGATCTTGAGAAAGGTACGATCGAAGTTACTCGCAACGTCACGATTGAACGAAAGTTCACAACACCGAAGAATAAGAAGTCAGCAAGAACCATTCATTTGCTAGAGCCTGCCCTTAATGCTCTCAAGTCTCAAAGAAAACTAACCATGTTTAGCCCGGTAAGAGATATTTTTGTGGAAGTAAAAGGATCGAACACATTCCGACAAGAAAGCGTACGATTTGTATTTATTCCTGATCGTAACAACGGAGAAGATCCAAGCGAGACATACAAGACAACGACATACAACCGACTCTGGACGCGCGCACTTAAGCGAGCTGGTATTCGCCATCGCTGCTCATATCAATCTCGACATACCTACGCTTGTTGGTTGATCACCAAAGGGGCAAACCTATCCTTTATCGCGGAACAGATGGGGCACAAGAGCACGATGATGTTGGAACGTGTTTACGGCCGATTCATGAAGTCTCACTCTCATGAGCAGATCGAATACTTAAATGGGATCATGGCTTCAAATAAATAATGGGTTCTAGGAAACTAACTGTCATGAAATTAGCACCAGAGCCTAAGTATAAGACCTTATATTCTCAACTTCGCAAAGAGCATGAGGCACTAAAGATTGAGTGTGAACTACTAAAAGATAAAGTGTTTCGCTTAAGCGATATGGTTTTATCTGGGAACGTTGGAAGTGTAGTTGTTTCTAACGGTGATTTCATGCTCGAAGTACCCAAGCGCATTGCTGAATGGATGATTGAATATGACTTGCCTTGGCAGGTTTTTAAGTGTGAAACGCATGGCGACTGGATCACTGAACTTGATTCCAGTTTTCCTTATCACATGGAAATGTGCAAATGCGACAAATGTAAATAATTTTAGATTGTCCCACCAGCGCCCCACTTTAGCAGGGGCGTGATGCCTACCAGTAAAAACAATCACTTACAGAGTGGGTGTATATACCACGCAAATCTATACTCACGTTATCGAGCGCGGGGCTGGCGGTGTGTTGAGTCCATTATCCAGCCTTTAGAAAAACAAAGCCACCTCGAAAGGTGGCTTTGCTTTACAACTCGTTATTGACGAACACCGAGTTTCACATTGCCTTTTGAATCAAACCAAAGTGCTTGCGAACGGCGACGTCCTATTAGTATCGGACCATCGTCATAAAAGAGAAAGTTCTTCCA
>WJXF01000056.1_pt1 | contig 43560 bp, 38 predicted proteins | sample 9263211 | NCBI WGS metagenome assembly WJXF01 (sample SAMN12697362, study PRJNA563984) | aquatic metagenome | isolation source: water sample from a prawn hatchery tank treated with erythromycin, plated on... | place: Australia | collected 2018-10-17
CCTAGCGTGCGTACGCGTTGATAGTGGTGTTACCCAAGGCGATAGCATCAGCGAATATTACGATCCAATGATCAGCAAACTGATCGTCTGGGGGCAAACTCGTGATATCGCGTTAAAGCAGCTTAAGCAGGCGTTAACTCAATATCACGTACGTGGAGTAACGACAAACATTGGTTATCTGCACAGCATTATTTCGCAGCCAACCTTTGCCGAGATTGAGCTCGATACAGGTTTCCTCGTAACACATCAACAAGGCATAAATGAGCAGCAAGACGTGTCGGATTCAATCTGGCTTACATTGGCGGCGGTTGCTCGTTGGAATGATCTCATTTCAAAATCAGACAGCTCAACGTTACCCGCGCCAACCAAACGAGGTTTTAGACTGTCAGTTGACAACGTTTACCGATTTAACTTCACGGATGCCAAAGCCAACCATCAGGCACGTTTGCAACAATCATCGCAAGATACAGGATCTCACTTCACTGTCCGATGTGGTGAGGAGCTGCATCAGGTCATCCTGCTTGAAAGTGACAACCAGTTTATCGTCGATATTGATAATGTGCGTTACACCTTTAATGCACTTAGCAATGAACAAAGAACAACACTATTTTATCTTGGTCAGCAGCGCACGTTCGCTCATCAACCTAACTTTGACTCTGCAAAAGATGTAGATGATGAACTAAGTCCAACCGCACCACTCAACGGCATAATTTCAGCAGTTATGGTGGCTAAAGGTGACGAAGTGGCGGCGGGCGATCCGCTTTTGGTACTCGAAGCAATGAAAATGGAATACACCATCACGGCTCCGGTCGCAGCAACAGTCGACGAATTGTTTTATCAGCACGGGGACCAAGTACAGCACGGTTCCATACTGCTGAATTTGTCTTTGATATCGGATAACGTCAGTGAAGATAAGGAGCGCGAATATGCTACCAGCGAAGGTTAATATCGTCGAAGTCGGCGCTCGTGATGGTCTGCAAAATGAAACGGCAGTGACGCTGGTTGATAAAATCCGTTTGATTAACCAACTAAGCAGCAGTGGCTTAAAGCATATTGAGGCGGGATCTTTCGTCTCTCCAAGGTGGGTGCCTCAAATGGCCGATTCCGATCAGGTGTTTGCTGGTATCTCAAAAAAGCCTGAAGTGGTTTATAGCGCGCTCACACCAAATCTCGCAGGGTTAGAACGTGCGCTGGAAAGCAGTGTAAAGCGAATTGCGGTGTTTGGCTCCGCTTCAGAAACGTTCAGCCAGAAGAACATCAACTGCAGCATTACCGAAAGTCTCGCTCGATTTGAACCCGTTATCGAATTGGCGAACCAGCACAACATTCCTGTACGCGGGTACTTGTCTTGTACCATGGTGTGTCCATATGAGGGAGTAATCAAGCCAGAGCAAACTACCAAGGTCGCCAATACGTTGTTTGATATGGGATGTTATGAGATTTCGCTCGGTGATACTGTCGGTAAAGCAACGCCTAATCGCGTTATCGCCATGCTGGATTCGTTGTTAACGCTACTGCCAAAAGACGCGCTCGCAGTACATTTTCATGACACTTATGGACAAGCATTAGCCAATATCTACCAAGCCTTGTTAATGGGCATCAACACCATTGATAGCGCAGTAGCGGGGCTCGGCGGCTGCCCTTACGCGAAAGGAGCCAGTGGTAATGTTGCAACGGAAGATGTACTTTATCTGTGTGAGCAACTTGGGATTGAAACGGGCGTTGACCTTAGCGTCATCAATGAAGCGGGTTGGCAAATTTGCCATGCGTTAGGAAAGTCTCCTGCTTCTAGGGTCGCATTAGCTCTGGGCGATCCGTATAGCTTGTAAATCATCAACAACCAATCAGGTAATGTATTTAAACGGGCATGCAGACGTACGTGCCCGTTTTTTATTGTTACTCATAAAAACCTTAACGCTCAACGGTCTTCATCACATTAATTAGTGCCTGATTTCAGCTACAATTTAGTTTCAAAGCGAACATATAAAACAGGATCAGGTAAATGCTCATAACATTTCGTTGTCGAAGCCACTCAAACGTCACAATGTTTGGTGATATTGCATTAGATATGCTCAAAATGATGGGTCACAGCGGCACGGTGCCGGGATCAATTTCCGCTCAAGATGTTCCTGACGCGTTATCAAGATTAACTTCTGCTCTATCTGCGAAAAATGCAGCTGAAGAAAACCTCCCTACTGATGTAGACGAAGAGGAAGAACAAGCAGAGCCCGCGGTAAGCCTAGGACGCAGAGCGTTTCCACTGATTGAGTTGCTAAAATCAGCAATCAAAGAAGAATGCGAAGTCATGTGGGACAACCAATAACGCCTTCAAACTGGTTTCTAGCGAGGTGAATCCGTGTTGTGACCGCCTCGCTATGGTTACTCGACACCAAGATAAGAACACCAATACCGCTTATCGCCCTATCCGTTTCTCTCCCTAGACAACTTGATTTGCCCATCAATGTGCACATCTCGTTGTGGAAACGCGATTTCAATGCCGTGCTTTTCGAAAGCTTCGTAGATTTCAAAACGCATGGCACTTGCGACCGAGCGAATACCGCCCTCAACCGTTGAGTTAATCCAAAAATAAGATTCGAAGATCAAAGCATTGTCACCAAAGTCTTGAAAAAACACATCTGGCGCTGGCGAACTCAGAACTTGCGCTTGCTGCGAAGTCACTTCCGCCATTAAGGCAGCAACCTGTTTGACATCGCTCCCATACGCGACACCGACGACGACAGAGCCACGAACTAATCTGTCGCATAACGTCCAGTTGATCACCACGTTCTCAATCAACTGACTGTTGGGTATGAGCATATGAACACCATCGGTTCGTCTGATTCTCGTTGAGCGTGTATTTATTTGCTCGACAGTGCCTTTGGCGCCCTCAACCTCTAAAAAGTCCCCAATTCGGATTGGCTTTTCACCAATCAAAATCCAGCCACTTATGAAGTTGTTAATGATGTTTTGCGCACCAAAACCGAAGCCGATAGCGATGGCACCAGACAGAAAGGCAAACGCGGTAATTGGCACATTGATCATCGAAAGTGTGGTCATAAAAATAATGGCGAGAGCGATGACAAATAATATCCGTTTAACCAAATGAATCACGTTTGGGTCTTTCCCCGATGAGGACATTCTTGACGTAACGGTTTTGATCAAAATTTTTGATAACCATAAAGCGACAATCACCCATGTCGGCACCATCAATATCGCCCATAACGTGATAGGTTGTTCGTTAAAGGTAAACAGCGTTGTTTCTAAAAATGAAATGACCCGTTCGAACATAAAGTGTTCACTCTTGATTCATCGTTGCCAGCAAGCCAGAGCGCATAAGTCTTAAATTTTTAGGTCAATCGATAGCGCAAGCGGCTCAACTAAGTTCTTCTTATTAACTATATTGTAATCTACGTAAAACGCTTCGAGTGGTTTCCCACTTTGGCTTCAACCGATTAAGCCATTTAGGGAGCACGTCTTTGTGAACTAAACGAGCCAATCAACCAACTGGATACGCAAGGCAAATCAGTGATAACTTTCTGATTTTTAAGCGTCAAATTTTCACTTCGAATCACTCTCACTTATTATTATGCACCTTATTGCAATTTATATTGATGGAATGATTGTTATGTCAGAACTGACTCGGATGCGCTCTGGAGAAACCTATAATTGTCTGGATGAAGAACTAAAGCTAATGCGCGCCAAAACTGCGCAGCTTGTCTTCCAGTTTAACCACGAACCAAACCCAGATATCCGTAGACAGCTATTGGCGGAAATGGGCGTCCAATTAAAAAATAGCGCCTGTATAGAGCCACCGCTACAACTTACCTACGGTTGTCACTTGTCCATCGGAGAAAACACCTACATCAACTGGGATGCCATTATTCTGGACAATGGACAGGTTGAGGTTGGCGCGAACGTCATGATTGGGCCTAGAGTGCAAATTTACACAGCCGCTCATTCACTCGATACGCAAAGACGCTTAGCCGGAGATGAGATCGCCAAACCGGTAAAAATCGGCAATAACGTTTGGATTGGTGGGGGCGCTATCATACTGCCAGGCGTGACCATTGGTGATGAGGCCGTCGTCGGCGCTGGCTCTGTCGTAACCAAAGACGTTGCGCCGGGCGATCGAGTTGTTGGAAATCCGGCGCGCTCCATTAAACCAAAAAACTGAAGAAAGTCGCTATTTCGCCAAATGATCGCGAATAATATTAGCGAGCAGATTGAGAGCATGAACATATTTGTCATTGAGCTCAAAAGAAGCGTTAAGACGAATACAGTGATCGTATTGTTCTGTCAGGCTGAACATCTTTCCCGGTGCGATGCTGATATTACCTTTTAGTGCTTCTCGATATATCGGCAAGGCATCAATATGCTTGGGGAGCTCTAACCAAATAAAGTACCCACCGCTTTGGCTTAACACTTTGACTGCTTCAGGTAACAGCTCACTAAGCAGAACAGTCATCTTACTTTTACGTTCAAACAGCTTTTTCCGTAACTGCTTCAAATGCGATTCATAATTGCGGCTTGTTAAATAGTGCACCAATGTCATTTGCACTGGTGCACTCGTCGCTAATGTACTCATTAGCTGTAACTTTTGTACCTCTAGCGCCCGCTTTCCCGCCGCAACCCAACCAATACGTAGCCCTGCGATTAATGATTTTGAAAACGAGGAGCACAACATGGTATTACCCGTGTCATCAAACATTCTTAGTGGGTAAACCGAGTCATTCTCGGCATGCAGTTCGCTGTACACATCATCTTCAATTACTGGCACGTTATATCGCTGTGTCAGTTCAATCAGCTTTTGTTTTTTCTCGTTGGAAAGCGTAAAACCCAGAGGATTCTGGAAGTTCGACATCAGCCAACATGCTTTCACATCGTGTGTTTGCAGCGCTCGTTCCAATGAGTCTAGGTCAATGCCCGTGACTGGGTCTGTTCTTACTGAGAGCGCTTTCAAACCTAACCGCTCTAAGGATTGCAAAGCGCCATAGAATGCAGGCGACTCCACAACCACCCAATCTCCCGGTCTTGTACAAGCTTGCAAACTGAGCGTTAACGCCTCCAGCGCGCCTGCCGTAATGACAATTTCATCGGGTGAAATTTCAATGCCTTTCGCAGCATAACGCTTCGCGATGATGGTGCGTAATTGTTCGTTTCCCGGCGGTAAGTTATCAAAGGTGGTGGAAATCGGCATATTGCGAGCGGCTGCGCTCATCGCCCGATTCACGTGATATCGTGGGTACAAACTTGGGTCTGGATAGGCAAAGCCAAAATTGATCATGGATGGATTTTTACTCGCCTGCAGAACATCAAAGATAAACTCATTGATGTCTACCTGCTCTGTCCACGAAACCGCGGCTGGCGCTTGGGGTTCATTTGAACTCTTAATATTGGGAGCGACTCGATAACCAGAGCGCGGCTGTGACGTTACCCAGCCTTGAGATTCCAGAATTTGATAGGCATGCAACACCGTCATCAAGCTTAAACCCGAGTGTTCAGATTGGCGACGCAGAGAAGGCAGCTTGTCACCCGGATGCCATATCCCCGATTTTATCTGCCTTTTAAGCTGTTCCACTAACTCTTGATACTTCGCCAAACGCAAATCCCCTTCCCTAAAGCCGAATTCAAAATAATAACACTTCAATATTTAATCTGTTATAGGTTTATAGTCACTGTCTGTACCTACTTCCCTCATTCCGCTCCTTTTAAAATAGCTCTCTCATAAAACTTAAAAGATCAAAGGAAGTTTAATGTTTGGCCTCGACGCATTTATGCTTGCACGGATACAGTTCGCCTTTACGGTATCCTTTCATATTATTTTCCCCGCTATCACCATAGGTTTGGCCACCTATCTCGCCGTGCTGGAAGGCTTATGGCTAAAAACACGTAATCCCGATTACCAAAAGCTCTATCACTTCTGGTCGAAAATTTTTGCGGTTAACTTTGGAATGGGTGTTGTATCTGGTCTTGTCATGGCCTATCAATTCGGCACCAACTGGAGTGGTTTCTCCGACTTCGCTGGTTCTATCACAGGCCCATTACTGACTTATGAAGTGTTAACGGCTTTCTTTCTCGAAGCCGGATTTCTTGGCGTAATGCTGTTTGGGTGGCGTCGCGTCGGCGAAAAGCTGCACTTTTTTGCAACCTCGATGGTGGCGTTAGGAACGATCATTTCGACGTTCTGGATTCTCGCCTCCAACAGTTGGATGCAAACGCCACAAGGCTATGAAATTGTCGACGGACGTGTGGTGCCAACCGACTGGTTTGCTATCGTTTTCAATCCTTCATTTCCTTATCGTTTGGCGCACATGAGCGTCGCGGCTTTCGTCAGTTCAGCACTCTTTGTAGGCGCGTCAGCCGCTTGGCATTTATTGAGAGGCAATCAATCGACTGCGGTAAAAACCATGTTTTCGATGTCGCTCGGGATCTTAGTGTTCCTTGCGCCACTCCAAGCCGTGATTGGCGATGTGCACGGGCTAAACACTCTGGAACACCAGCCCGCCAAAATCGCTGCCATCGAAGGACATTGGGATAACAGCGATGGCAAACCAACCCCATTGATATTGTTCGGCATGCCAAACATGGAACAAGAACGCACAGACTATGCCTTAGAAATTCCTGTTTTAGGAAGTTTGATCCTACGCCATAGTTTAACTGAGCCAATCCCGGCGCTGAAAGACTTCCCGAAAGAGGAACGACCGAACTCACCTATCGTCTTTTGGTCATTTCGAATCATGGTCGGGCTAGGACTTCTGATGATTTTACAGAGCTTCTACAGCATATGGTTACGAAAAAAGAACACGCTTTATACCTCGCGTTGGTTCCTCAAGTTTTCATTATTTATGGGGCCATCTGGTCTTATCGCAATACTCGCTGGCTGGTTTACGACAGAGGTTGGTCGGCAACCTTGGGTCGTTTATGGCGTACAAAAAACGCGTGATGCGGTTTCTGCACACGGAGACCTACAAATGAGCATCAGCCTGCTGTGTTTCCTGGTTGTATACAGCTTGGTATTTGGTTTTGGTTATTACTACATGATCCACCAAATCAAGAAAGGCCCCGATGCAATCGAACACGATGAGCACGACATGACGACCGTTTCAGGCCGCATCTAGAATTTGTCACAAAGTTAAGGTAAAGAATATGCATTTTGATTTATCCGTGATTTGGTTCGCGATCATCGTTTTTGCCACTTTGATGTACATCATCATGGATGGCTTCGATTTGGGTATTGGAATACTGATGCCCTTCATCAAGGATGAAAAACAAAAAGACGTCATGGTCAACAGTGTCGCGCCAGTTTGGGATGGCAACGAAACTTGGATTGTGCTTGGAGGCGCATCTCTATTTGGCGCTTTTCCGATGGCTTACGCGGTGATTATTGAAGCGCTAACCATCCCTTTAACGTTGATGTTGATTGCTTTGATCTTTCGTGGCGTCGCATTTGAGTTTCGCTTTAAAGCATTGGAAAACCACTTAAAGTTCTGGGATCGCTCTTTTATGGTCGGCTCGATTTTAACCACGTTTTTCCAAGGCATCGTTGTTGGCGCGGTAATTCAAGGCTTTGCGGTGGAAAACCGCGTCTTCGTAGGTAGCCAACTCGACTGGCTCAGCCCTTTTCCCATCTTTTGTGGTTTGGGTTTAGTCGCAACGTACGCGCTGCTTGGTAGCACATGGCTCATCATGAAGACGGAAGGTGAACTGCAAAACACGATGCACCGCTTCACTAACAAAACACTACTGGCGATGATCTCCGCATTAGTCATTGTGAGCGCTTGGACTCCACTTGCTTACCCTGCCATTGCGGAAAGATGGTTTTCTCTGCCTAATTTGTTCTACTTACTGCCCGTACCTGTCATTACTGGGCTGGTATGTTTGAAGATTGCCGACTCCGTTAAAAAGCGTAAAGAGCGCAGCCCTTTCGTGATGGCGTTAGTGATCGTGATTCTCGGGTTCGCTGGGCTTGGCATCAGTATCTGGCCAAATATCATTCCTCCTAGCATATCAATATGGGAAGCAGCGGCTCCTGCAAGCAGTCAGCGCTTTATGCTCGTTGGAGCAGTGATCATCATCCCGATCATTCTGGCTTACACCTTTTGGAGTTACTACGTCTTCTCCGGAAAAGTAAAAGAAGGCGAAGCGTACCATTAACGAGTTGATAAGGAGTGAGTATGAAAATCAAAAATTGGTGCCGCCAATGGGCTTGGATGGTTGGAATTTGGGTCGTTAGCGTCGCTGCATTAGGGTTAGTGTCTATGTTATTTCGCGTCATGATGACCGCTGCCGGGTTAAAATCTTAGCTCGGCACTTTTAAGTCAATAAAAAATGGATGCCTCTAGATCTTGTGTAAGAGCTAGAGGCGTTTGCATTCAAGTCCGACTTTTCACGTGTGCAGACAATACGATCGTAGATTCTAAACCGCGAGCCACTTCAAAATAACCACCAGCACGAGATAGCTGACGAGCCGTCAATTTTTCTTTGCCTAGCTTTTCAAACCAATAAGGCGCCAATGAGCACTGAGCCGAACCTGTGGCAAGATCTTCTGAAATACCGATTTTAGGTGCAAAGTAACGCAGCACATAGCCACTATCAGAACTTTGAGCCGTCACGATGACCGCATGAAACTCATCAATTTTAATCAGCTCATCAAAGTTAGGTTGATAGAGAACAACATCATCTTCGGACTCGAGAACAACAACCAAATCACGCGTTGTAAAAGCATCTACGGGGCGATTGGAAAAACCTGAAATATCCAAGGGGATGGCATGAGGCTTGGCTTGCCAACTTGGCATCACGATCCTGTACATTCCATCAAGTTCAGTAACGGTAATATGGCCATACTGGCTTTTTAGAATGATCTCATTCTGATGATAGTTGGAAATGATTGCAGCGCCTGCGCCCAAACTTCCGTGTCCGCATAGGTTGATCTCTCCTTCTAGGCTAAACCAGCGAATGTGGTAGTCAGTGCCAGACCGAACCACAAATGATGTGACAGGTTGAGCGACCTGATGAGTGATTTGAAGTAATTCAGAATCACTCAGCCAGTGATTTAGTTCGACAACGCCACATGGGTTACCTTGAGCTAACTCATCACAAAATACATCATATATTTGTGCTTTAATCATCCATCACCCTTGCGGTTTAACCATGCATTAAATCAAGGTCCTCGTCATTATCATCTCGATAAAAACGAGAGTTCAGCTATCAAGTCAACTTGATGTAGGTAATATATACGACAACAGAGTCGCAATCTTCAGTAAGTTTTGTTCGTTGGGTACAATCGACAGGTTATATGACAAAGCTTTAAGCCTCAACATGACCGATGTGCATGGCTACTTTTAGCGCTTGTTTATTGAGATTAGATGCCTCCCAAGCAACGACAACACGACTGGTTAGGGGGATATCATCAATCTCGGCGACTGTCGCGGAATCATCGAGATGTTCAGCCAGTGAGCGCGGAACGAGAGCAATACCTAACCCAGCCTGCGCCATGGCAATCGTCGTACGAAGTTGCGGTGCTGCGAACTGTGGTTCGAGCCTTACTCCTGCGTCGGCAAAAAGTGTACTCATGCCATCAAACAGTGCGGGTCCAGTCTCTCGTGGAAACAGTAAAATTTTATGGCCTCTCAACTGTTTCATCTGGATACAGGGATATTTTGCCAGTTCGTGCCCCGCCGGAATCACCGCGACAAACGGGTCGTTAAACAACACCTTGTGCTCAAAAGGCTCACTGGCGTAACAGGGTAGCCGCATGATTGCGAGATCAAGTTGTTTGCTTTTTAACTGAGTGGCAAGCTCTGGCATTGACAGTTCCGCCGTCTGGAAGTGAACCCCATTCTCTTGAATTCGCCCCACCCTCTCTAATACCTTAATGCAAGTTGATGTTGACGTTGCGAACGCGATTTTAACCTGCGTATTTTCACCACGGGCAATCTGTCGAGCTTTTGCTTTAGCGCGTTCCACATCAGCAAGAATATTTACCGCATCCGTATAAAAGACTTGCCCTGCATGGGTCAGCTCTACTCCTCTAGACAAGCGCTTAAATAGGTCTACGCCAAGCTCGTGCTCTAACTTTTTGATTTGTTGACTTAAAGGAGGTTGCGCAATCCCTAGCTGTTCAGCTGCTCGGGTAAAGTGACGAGTCTCGGCGACCGCGACAAAATACTTCAGGTAGCGAAATTCCATATATTTTCCATATCAAAATAAATCTTTTTTATATTGGATTTAGCACCGTGTAGAAGTCAATCTAAATATACTCTTCATTGCATAACTGGTCTTACTCATGCGTGGATTTTATAACCCTCTATGTGCTTGTTCGCTTGAAGTAGCGAAAGAATTTTCTGAATACCATCACGTTACCGGAGATGGTGAGATTTATCAGACTTCGTTAATGAGTGCTTTGATCGCTGGTGTTTACGAAGGCTCGACAACCATAGAAGAACTGCTGAAACATGGGGATTTTGGTTTAGGTACGTTCAATGAATTGGATGGTGAGTTGATTGCGTTTGATAAGGAAGTTTTTCAACTCAAGTCGGATGGCTCCGCAAACCCGGCAGACCTGGCGCAAAAAACGCCCTTTGCTGTCATGACTTTTTTTAAGCCTGATATCGAGCTGCCACTGACATCGCGCATGTCACGTCATGAAGTCCATAGCATCATAGACGAGATGGTTCCAAGCGATAACCTATTTTGCGCAGTGCGCATTGATGGCGTTTTCGATTCAGTTCGTACTCGCACCGTACCTAAACAAACACGCCCTTATCGGCCAATGCTTGAAGTGGTCAAAGAACAACCAACGTTCAGCTTCACGCATAAGCAAGGCGTGGTCGCCGGCTTTCGCAGTCCTAAATATACGACTGGCATCAATGTGCCCGGCTATCACGAACACTTTATTACCGATGACCGCCAAGGAGGTGGTCATATTCAGGATTACAGCATTTCGTCAGGGTTCCTCCAGATTGGCAAAGTCTCGCGGCTAGTGATTGATACCCCGGTATCGACAGACTTCCTCAACGCCAATTTGGCTCCGGAAGATATAAATACCGCCATAGAAAAGGCGGAAAAGTAACAAAGTCAGGCAAATAATAAGGACAACAAATGCAATCCAAGCCTTCAAATAAAAATGGAGCTCAGTTGATCGCTCAACAGCTAGAGTCTCTCGGCATTAAGTACATTTTCGGTATTCCCGGTGCAAAAATCGATCGACTGTTCGATGCGATTGAAGACACTAACATCCAAATGATTCCGGTACGCCACGAAGCTAACGGCGCATTTATGGCGGGCGTTATGGGAAGACTAACCGGCAAAGCAGGCGTCACCATGGTTACGTCAGGCCCTGGCTGTGGAAATCTAGTTACGGGGGTGGCAACAGCAAACTCCGAAGGCGATCCGCTGATTGCTATCGGTGGTGCGGTGAAACGAACTGACCAGCAAAAACAAACACACCAGAGCATGGATACCGTCAGTATTTTTCGCTCTATAACTAAGTTCAGTGCTGAAGTGCAGCATGTGGACGCCGCAAGCGAGATTATGGCGAACGCATTTCGTATCGCAGAGTCAGGTCGTCCTGGGGCTTGCTTTTTGAGTCTCCCCCAAGATGTTTTATCCGAGCAAACCCAAACGGACATTATTGTCCCCTCGCCTTACACACAGCCTGGTTGCGCTGACATCGCAGCAATCGAAGATGCGGTCAGTCGAATCAGTAAAGCAAAGCGCTGTGTGGTTTTACTTGGCCTTCACGCGAGCCGCAGTCAAAACGCTGCTGCTATCGCCCGATTTCTTCAAAATACGCAGCTACCCGTTGTCGGCACTTACCAGGCCGCCGGCACGGTAGACATCAATTACTATCATCACTTTGCTGGGCGTGTCGGTTTGTTTAATAACCAACCTGGCGATGTTTTACTGCGGGACGCCGATTTAATTCTCACCATCGGCTTTAGCCCAATAGAGTATGACCCTGAGCTTTGGAACAGCCACCGCAACCCAGTGATTCACCTCGATATTGAACCAGCAGAATACCAACTTAATTATCAACCTTGTGTTGAAATCGTCGGAAACATTGCGCAGTCATTAGACAAAATGGGCAGCTATATCTCTGAATATGCTCGCCTTTCCCCAACGGCACTTTCAGTACTGGAAGAGGTAGCACTGCAACGGCAAGTGATCAAGACCTATCCCAATGTCTATAACAAGCAAGGGTTTCATCCACTGGCGCTAATTAAAGCCATGCAATCTATCATCACACCAGATACCACGCTATGCCTTGATATGGGGAGCTTCCACATCTGGATCGCTCGTTACTTAAGCTGTTTTCGAGCTCGCCAAATGCTGGTGTCTAACGGCCAACAAACGATGGGCGTTGCACTCCCATGGGCCATTGGTGCCAGCCTACTAAAACCTGGTAGCAAAGTGGTATCGATATCAGGAGACGGCGGTTTTATGCAATCGAGCATGGAGTTAGAAACCGCGGTTAGACTGAACTGCAATATCGTCCATATTGTGTGGGTTGATAACGCCTACAACATGGTAGAAATGCAAGAGATCAACAAATATCAGCGCTGCTCTGGTGTGAAATTTGGACCAATTGATTTCAAGGCGTACGCCGAATCATTTGGCGCGAAAGGCTTCGCAGTGACTAGTCAACACGAATTACTACCGACATTGAATAAAGCCATGGATGTTGAAGGACCAGCAGTGGTGGCTATCCCCGTAGATTACAGCGACAACGACAAACTGATGTTGCCGCGCACAGAGAAAAATCAAGATCCCGTTTTTGTAAGTTTCGAAGGAGAAATCGCATGAGAGGATTAAAAAATAAAGTCGCACTCGTGACTGGCTCTGCCAATGGCATTGGTTTGGCCATCGCAAAACGTTTGTATGAAGAAGGCGCAAACGTCGCTCTTGCCGATTGGAATGAAGAGCAGTTGGCAAACGCCGTTGAGGGCTTTGATAAACAGCGTGTGTCGGCACATTCCATTGATGTTTCTGATCCAGACAAAGTCGCAGCACTGATTTCTGATGTTGTTACCCGTTTCGGTAAACTGGATATTTTAGTAAACAATGCTGGCGTACATGTCCCTGGTTCCGTGATTGAAGGTAGTGTGGAAGACTGGAAGAAGATCTCTGGTGTAAACATTGATGGTGTTGTTTATTGCGCGAAGTTTGCTTTGCCTGAACTCTTAAAAACGAAAGGTTGTATGGTAAATACCGCGTCCGTTTCCGGTTTGGGTGGTGACTGGGGTGCCGCATTCTATTGCGCGAGTAAAGGCGCAGTGGTGAACCTTACCCGAGCGATGGCATTGGACCATGGTGCGGATGGGGTAAGAATTAACGCCGTATGCCCAAGTTTAGTAAAAACCAACATGACAAACGGCTGGCCGCAGGACATCCGCGATAAATTCAATGAGCGCATTGCGCTTGGCCGAGCAGCCGAACCTGAAGAAATTGCGTCTGTCGTGACTTTCTTGGCAAGTGATGACGCATCTTTCATTAATGGCGTAAACCTACCTGTAGACGGCGGTGCCACCGCATCAGATGGTCAACCTAAAATAGTGTAAGCATTAACACTGATTGAGCAGAATTTTTAACTGTAAGGTATCCACGCAAAAAAAGAGCCGAGTTTGTACTCGGCTCTTGTGTGCCTGTTCTTAAGCCTGCGATGTTGCTAAACCTGCCGACGCGCCGCCTAATAACACATGATTAAATTCCATTCGAGATTCTTGGGCTTGCTCAGACAGTTCTTGTTTCTTCTTTTGAGCCAACTCAAGCGCTTCGGTTAGTTGCTGTAGCTCTGTTTGCATCTCTTCTGGTAAATGATGGTCCGAAAACCCAGATTCACAGCTGTGTTCTAAGGCAAATGCGCGAATTCTCTTACGCATGCTCATCAGGGCCGCCATTGCTTCGCGCTCTTCTTCAGCCGCCTGTTGAGCTAAGTCTTTAAAGCGCTCAAATTTCGCCAAAGCCATTCCCTCTGTTGACCAAGGGTCAATTTCCGGCAGTTCTTCAATGTTAATGGTTGGCTCTTCGTATTCTGCTTGATGTTTAATATCTAGGCTCGCCGCGCGGACAAAGGACACCATCAACATCACCGAGATAACTAACAACGGTAAACCTCCCACGATCGCAGCGGTTTGTAATGTCGATAAACCTCCCATGAACATTAGGACGGTTGGCAGAAAAGACAAAGTAAACGCCCAGAACAAACGGTTCCAGCGCATCGGTTCTTCCGTCACATCATTTTGAACCACAGACGCAAGAATGTACGAGATAGAGTCAAACGAAGTCGCCGTAAAAATGATACACAATAGTGTAAAAACACCAATAACGATTGGCCCTAACGGTAATGTGTCTAACGTTGCAAAAATAGCCGCTGGCGCGCCTGATTCGTTGAGGATTGCAATGACATCAAGCTCACCCGTCAATTGCAACGATAAACCATAGTTACCTAAAACAATGAAGAATAAGAAACAACCTAAAGAACCGTAAAATATAGAACCTACGACCATCTGTTTGATCGTTCTTCCACGCGAGATACGCGCAACAAACAATCCCATACAAGGAGCAAAGACCAACCACCATGCCCAGTAGAAAATAGTCCAGTCTTGCGGGAAGTGTGTATCTGTAAACTCACCATAACCACCAAACGGCTCCGCCCAGGTAGCCATAACAAAGAAGTTAGACAACATACGACCAATTGAATCTAAGCCCGTTTCTAACATGAACACGGTTGGCCCAACGGCAAGTATAAAGAGTAACAAGCCCATCGCACCCCAGAAGTTAATGTTACTAAGGAATTTGATCCCCTTCTCAAGCCCTGCATACGCGGAGTAACCAAAAATAGCAGTACAGAGAAGTAATACAGCCACTTGGCTGAAGGTATTGTTTGGAAGACCGAAGATATGATGTAGACCACCATTGATAAGAGGCGCTGCTAAGCCAAGCGTAGTCGCCGCGCCACCCAACATACCAAAAATAAACAACACATCAATAAACTTGCCAATACCACCGTTTGCACGCTTTTCTCCTAATACAGGCATTAACGCACTAGAGATTTTCAAAACAGGTTGTTTGCGTACATAAAAGAAGTAAGCGATAGGCAGAGCAGGAATAAGGTAAATTGACCAAGCAATCGGTCCCCAGTGAAACAGACCATAAGTCGCGGCCCAGCGAATGGCTTCTTCACTGCCTGCTTCCAACTGAAATGGTGGTGATTGATAGTAGTATGCCCACTCGATACACCCCCAATACAGAATACTTGCGCCAATACCTCCACAAAATAGCATTGCAGCCCATGAGGCGTTACCAAATTCTGATTGCTCGTCGGCTTCACCAAGTTTGATTTGGCCAAGATCGCTGAACACGGTGTAAATCATAAAACACATTGCTGCGATACCCAGTGCGAGGTATAACACACCAAGCTTATCGGTCATGAAAAATTTGGCCGAAGCTATCCAATCCGCACCTTGTGTGGGAAATAAAATTAAGGGTATAACGACGCTGAGTAAAAGAAAGAGTGAGCCTAAGAAGGTAGGCTTATCGATGAGAGAAAATGATTTGTCCATATTATATATCCTTATATTTTCAAAGGATATGATCCACATTTCTCGCAACTTCGCCAATTCACAACACTTATCGTTACCACAAGAATAATTGTCTTTAAAAGATGCATTATGTGACGCTGATTTTGTATTCATTATTTGATGCCATAGCGTTTAAATACGGCAACTTTTCTGCTACACCATCCAGCGCTCCTACCTTTAAAAACCTCAACACTGTTTGCCACCACTGAGGATTCCACAAGCTTAAACATCGGTTCTAGATAACCCTCCAACTCCTCACTTCGCAAACAAAATGGAGGGAAGCGAGAGTGGTAATCATCATCTATAACGAAACAACCAATTAACAAACCGTCTCTTGTCAGCAATTTATCCACCATAGCAAAGTAATCTGGCCACTGGTCTCTCGGTAGTGCAGCGAGAAAGGATTGATTTTGGCGCAACATGGATGGATGCCGAACTCGCAGCCCCAGCCAATGACAGCGCTTGGCAGACGTTCAACGCCAAAGTGACATTCCCCCAAGCGGGCTACTACGAAGTTGGGGCAAAGGCGACTGATGACCAAGAGGTGGGCCAACCTTTTGCTATCACATGGAACCCGAAAGGTTACCTCAACAACACCTTCCACCGAATCGCGCTGATTGTTAAGGGTTAAACATGAAGGGGGAATAACAGTGAAAGCAACATCCTTAAATAAGCGGGTTTTCCCGATCTCGTTTACTTTTCTCGCGCTGTTAAGTTACTCAGCCTTAGCAAACAATGACGAGTTGATAGCCGCAGGCGAACAGCAAGCGATGGTGTGTAAAGCTTGTCACCAGTTTGAAAAATGGAGGAAGTGCTTGTGGGGCTGCCTCTTTGGGGCTTAGCAGAGCGTGATATTGCCGGCTTTACAGGCTTCAATTACAGCGAAGCCATCAAACAGCATCAAGGTCAATGGGACGCAGAAAAACTGGATGCTTTTTTTGGCGTCACCACCGGAGTTTGCTCCGGGCACAAACATGGTCTTTCCCGGCGTAAAAGACCCGGGTGCGCGAGCCGCAATCATTGCATGGCTAGCAACCCAAAACCCTACACGCCACCAGATTGGAATACTGCTTCATCTGAAATGGAGGTCAAATCAGCTGGTGATGGGATATTAGCGCCAGGAGAGAATATGGAACTCGTCGCGGCAGTCTGCTCAGCCTGTCATTCGTTACACATGGTCACACAACAATGACTAAGCCGCCAACGATGAGATGAAACCTTAGACTGGATGATTGAAGAGCAAGGGATGGATGAACTGCCGGGTGATAATCGCGAAGCCATTCTGAAATACCTTTCGACCTATTATGGGGGTAACTCCCGCCTTTAAAACTAACGCTTATTGATATTTTACATACGTATTCTTTCTGTGTGAGTATCCCCTCAACAGGAATAGAGTGAAGTAACCTCTGTTATTTCACAGTATGTATCGATGAGGTTTAAAAGATTGAAGGCAGAAGAGTTTTTTGACAACCATTACCTTTCTATTTGGGTTTTTCTTGTTGGCGTGGCAGTCATTACCTTGATTATGATGGGAGGCGGCATGGCAGTAACGTTGCTGGCAATATTGATTGACCAGTCGTCTGAGCACTTAACTACTGATACTTTCTTGGCTCTAAACTTTTCTTTTGCTGGGGTCATGACTCTACTGCTTGTTATCCCAAACATGATGATTGTTAGAGGCAAACCTAAAGCGGCAGAAATCAACTTAATCAATATTTACTTTCAGTTCCTTGTTTACGCTCTTGGCCTATTCCTTCTTGAAGATGAACATAAACTTTTTTTTGTTAGTTTTGTACTTTTTCCTATTATCGCTCTCTGGCTCATGGCATCGACCAAATATCATACATTTGTGACTTACTTTTCAGCGATTAAAAAAGAACCAGACAGTTTTCGCGAATACTTTCTAAAGAAGTCTCAGTGACGACTAACACTTCTGCCACACCATCCATTGCTCTCTGCCTTTAAAAACCTCAACACTGTTTACCACCACTGAGGATTCCACAAGTTCAAACGTGGGCTCTAGAAAAGATGCCAGTTCCCCACTTCTCAAACAAAATGGAGGGAAGCGTGATAGGTAATTATCATCAATGACGAAAAAACCAATTAGAAAACCTCCGCTTGGCAATAATTTATCCACCATAGCAAAGTATTCTGACCACATGTCTCTTGGTAGTGCTGCGAGAAAGGCCCGCTCGTAAATGACATCAAACGAGTGAGAAAAATCGGCATTAAATACATCACCCAATACGACTTTATCTTTGTAGTTACCTAACGCTGATTGCGCCATTTTTACCGCTTCTTGGCTGTAATCCATCGCGATCACGTCATGCCCATATTGAATAAAAGTGCTCAGTTCATAAGCGGCACCACACCCAGGAATAAACACTGACTGGCCTACATGAAGTGAATTGTCGAGATAGTCCTTGAGTTCTTGAGGTGTCGATTGGGCATCCCAAGGCATAGTGCCTCGGATAAACAAATCATCCCAGAATTGTGTGTTAATCATTGGTGCCTGTTTCATTTACCCGCTCCCTGATTGCGGTAGTAAAAAATAAAGGGATACGCAGCGCAATGTGATATCCCTTTTCTAGCCTTTTGTCTGACGTTGTTAGTTTTTTATGACAACCACTTTCTACTGCACTTATGCCACCAATGAGTTAACTGCGAAGATCATTGATTAACGGCTGCTCCGCTTGGTTCGGTACAAACTGGACATTGCCTTTCAGTTTAGTGACAGACTGGAGTGTTGCTTGAATGTCCTCTGCTGATACATGCACATCATGACAACAGAAAGTAATGGCATCGTTGAAGCCATCGCGCTCAATTTTCAAGGAGCCTTTAATATCGTGGCGACGACAGACTTCTTGGATCTGATGCGGATAAACAAACAGCCCTTTTACTTTCACCGCGGAGTCTGCTCGTCCCATCCAGCCCTTAATTCGTGCATTCGTGCGTGAAGAATCAGAACTAATCTCTAGATATGCCGATAAATCTCCCGTTGCGTAGCGAATCAGCGGGAACTTCTCATCGAGCGACGTTACAACGACTTCACCGACTTCTCCCGGTTGTACAGGAACACCATCAGGATCAACGATTTCAACAATAATATCTTCGGCAATCACTAATCCTTGTTCACCAGACACTTGATAAGCAATCAAACCAAGCTCTGCACTTGCGTAGGCTTGAAATACTGCAATGCCTTTTTCCTCAAACATCTGTTGCATGTCTGCTGTAACCGCTTCACCAGAGACCAGAGCTTTCTCAAAGCTAGGCAGCTCATTGTATTTCTCTTGATACTTTTGTAGCAACGTCAGCAAATACGAAGGTGTACCAGTGTAACCATTAGGTTGAAGCTGTTTAATTGCCTCTATTTGCGCTTCGGTATTGCCTACTCCAGCCGGAAATACCGCACAGCCACAAGCCCTTGCGCCACCATCCATAATAAATCCGCCAGGAGAGAAATGGTAAGAGAGCGTGTTATGCACTAAATCACCCGCACAGAACCCAGCAGCGTGAAACGCGCGCCCCATACGCCAGAAATCGGCCTCATCCGTTTGAGCCTCATATAAAGGCCCAGGAGACTGAAAAACACGCGCCATTTGACCAATGGCAACGCTATTTAAGCCACCAAACGGCGGTTTAAGTTGCTGCTGATTAGGTACATTGAACTTACGTGTAATCGGGAACTGAGCAAGCCCTTCACGATTGTTTGCCAATGTAGGCTCTAACCCAGAAAAATGCGCCGCGTAATGTTCGCTATTGACTTTCGAATTTTCAATCAACGTTGGCAGACGTTGAAACAACGACTCTTCTCGCGCCTGTAGAGACAACGATTCTTTCGCATCAAATAGTTCGTTCATCCTTGCTCCTTACAACCAACGCTTACGACGTTTGTAAGATTTCAGATTCTTAAAGCTCTTGCGATCTTCATCGCCGCCGCCAAGGTAGAATTCTTTTACGTCTTCATTGTTTAGCAATTCGTGCTTGCTGCCATCTAGTACGATTTTGCCTGATTCCATGATGTAACCGTAATCGGCCGCTTGAAGAGCGAAGTTGGCATTCTGTTCAACCAAAAGCATGGTAATACCTTGCTCTTTGTTGATCTTGTTAATAATGCTGAATACTTCTTTAACTAGCAGTGGAGAAAGCCCCATAGACGGTTCGTCCAACAAAATCATCTTCGGTCGAGCCATTAACGCTCGGCCAATCGCTAACATTTGTTGCTCACCGCCAGACAAATAGCCCGCCAGGCCAGTGCGCTCTTTGAGTCGCGGGAAATAGTCAAACACCATTTCGATGTCTTGTTCAACTTCGTTGTCAGTGCGTGTATAAGCGCCTAAGCGAAGATTTTCTATTACCGTCATATCTTCAACAATTCGGCGACCTTCCATAACTTGGAAGATGCCCGAACGGACGATCTCTTCCGGGCTTTTGTTGTCTATGCGCTCGCCCATGAAGTTGATTTCGCCGCGCGTTACTTCACCATCTTCGGTTTTCAATAGACCAGAAATGGCTTTCAACGTTGTGGATTTACCCGCACCGTTGGCCCCCAGTAAGGTCACAATCTGCCCTTTTGGAACTTCTAAACTCACACCGCGAAGCACTAGTATTACTTCGTCGTAGACGACTTCAATGTTGTTCACTGAAAGCAGTATTTCTGCCGGTTCGATATTCGTTGCTAATTCAGCCATCAAACTACTCCTTGCTAGGGTGAGAGTGTTCTCTCACCCATCTTTATTTTCAGTAGGCTTTGTTATTAATAAGTCGTAAATTAGTAACCTAGCCAATCGTCACGACGTGACAATGTCACCTGAGATACTTTCTTAATATCAACTGCGCCGCCATCGTTGTTGCCCATAAAGACGTTCACGGTTGTTGTGCCTCGGTGATCTTCCGGTTTCCAGTTCGCAGGGACACAAACACCTTCTAAGCCTTGTGGTACCCAGTTGTCATGGACATACATGCCCTTCTTGATGTTTTCACCTGTGATACCACCGTTGTCTTTCGCCCACTCCATCGCTTCTTTCATATAGAACGCAGAACAAATACCGCGAATGTAATGGTGAGTTCTGAATTCGCCCGGCTCTGATTCAGACTGCTTAGAAATCTCACGAACCAGCTTCATGCCTTCGTTATCGTCTCCCCAAAACGCCGTCATACCTGGGAAAACGTAATCTTTAAGGCCATCGCCTGCTGCTTCAAGCACTGGCTTGTCGCCGCCCCAAATGTTTGCCATGTACTGGAACTCTGTCCCAACCGTGTTACAAGACTTCACTAGTGAGATAACCGAGCTACCGATATTGGCAATGTAACCGTAGTTGGTGCCTGACTCTTTCAGCGACAAACATTGCGCTTTAAAGTCCCCTGGTTTTAGTGACACAACGACTGGGTTTTGCACATCAAAACCAAGCTCTTTAGCGTACTCTGCACACGCTTCTTTTGGCGCATTCGGGAATGGATGGTTATCGCCAATGTGCGTAAATTTCGGCGCACCTTGATTGCCCTTAGATTCCCAATCTTCTTTCGCCCACTTAACTAGCGCACGGCACGCATCTGAGTACGACGCACCATAAAAGAAATTATAAGGCGCTGGTTTCGCGGTTTTTGGGTTTTTGCCAGTTGGGTCAGTTAAGTGACCAGAGTAAGAAGCAGAGAACACCGGCACTTTGTCTTTGGTGACAAACGAAATAAGTGCTTCGGTATCCGCCGTACCCCAACCTTGCAGCGCAACCATGTCTTTACGCGCCACCCAACGTTTATAGTTAGAAATCGCCACTGGTACTTTGTACGCCATGTCTACTGTTTCAAATTCGAGCTCGGTACCGTTAATGCCACCGTTTTGGTTAATCCAACGCAATGCGTCTCGCACGCCAGAACCATAAGGCTTGCTCACATAGGCAGTTGGTCCAGAAAAGTCGACTAATTGCCCGACAAACACAGAATCTTTTGCCCAAGTTGCGGTAGTAAACAGTGCAGATGACAGCACCAACGTTGTCGCTAAATGTCCTTTGTTCATAACTCGTTGTCCTTGTTATTGAGGTATATTCCACTTAATTCCACGTTAATATGAGAACGGATAGTGTTTCCAATATGCTCGAATCTGTTGCCAGCGATGCGATAATCCTTGAGGTTCGAAAATGAGGAACAGCATGATGACTAAACCAATCGCCATCTCTTTGAAGTAAGCCAGACCATCAGTGAAAGCGGTGGTATCACCAAACGCTGAAAGCCCCGTTACGCCAAACTCTAAAACTTCAGGCAGAAGTACGATAAATATCGTCCCCATCAGCGTACCTTTGACTGAGCCTAAGCCACCAATGATGATCATGGCCAAAAACTGGATAGACATCATGATGGTGAAACCTTCTGCTGATACAAACCCTAGATAATGTCCGTAGAGTGCGCCCCCGATGCCTGCATAGAATGCACACACTCCAAATGAGAGAAGACGATACTTGGTTAGGTTGATGCCCATGATCTCTGCTGACAGATAGTGATCTCGTACTGAGACAAACGCGCGACCGTCACGAGAACGGATTAAGTTTGATGCCCACATATACATGAAGATCAGCGCAAACAGAGCGATGTAGAAGAAGCTTTCGTCAGTCGTAAACGCAAAGCCAAACAAATTAATTGGGTTCGCGCTTGCACCGTATGAGCCGCCACTGAACCAATCTGCGCGAGCAAAGAAGTCCTCTAGAATAAACTGCGCCGCCAACGTTGCGATAGCTAGGTATAAACCTTTAATTCGAGCCGCTGGCAGACCAAACAGCATCCCCACAATCATGGTTAAGTAACCCGCAAGCGGAATCGCAAACACGACTGGAATGTTAAACTGGTTATTTAGCCAAGCCGATGCAAAGGCGCCAAAGCCAAAGAACGCACCGTGACCTAGCGAGATTTGTCCGGTAAAACCAACCAAAATGTTTAAGCCCAATGCCGCGATACCGAGGTATGCAATCTGAATAAACAGGTTTAGGAAGTAAATATCCAAGACCAGCGGTGCTGCCAGCATGGCGATGACACCTGCAATCGCAAGGCTTCTGATGGTTTTGGTTTCAAAAATTGGCGTATCGCTTTTGTATGTGGTTCGAAAATCCCCACACGGGCGCATGCTAAGTTGAGCCATGTTATTTCTCCTTAAATACGCTCAATATCTTTGGTACCAAACAGGCCATATGGCTTGAAGGCAAGAATGATTAACAGCACATAGAATGGTGCGATGTTGTACAAGTTACCCACTTGCAGGTATTGGCTATCAAAAAACTCAGCCAAGTTTTCTAGCACCCCGATGGTGATACCACCGACAATTGCGCCGACTACCGAATCTAAGCCACCTAAAATAACGGCTGGGAAAACTTTGATACCAATAATGGATAGCGCGTCAGATACGCCGTTAACGATACCGATAACAATCCCTGCTGTTGCAGATACCATTGCCGAAATGGCCCAACTGATGGCGAACACTTTCTTGATGGAAATGCCAAGACTCTGGGCTACTTGCTGGTTGAATGCCGTTGCGCGCATTGCCAGACCCATTTTGCTGAATTTGAAGAACCAGTAGAACGCGCCCATGATGAGCATTGAGAAGATCAAGCTCAGAATGTAAGCAAACTCAACATTCAAACCTCCGATATTCACCACGTTGGTTTCGAACACTTGCGGGTACGACACAGCAGAGACACCGAATATCCACTTCATCAGCGCTTGGAAAAACATCGATAGACCAATGGTCACCATGATCACAGAGATAATCGGTTCACCAATCAACGGTCTGAGCACAATGGTTTGCACGGCGATACCAAAAATCATCATGAACGCGAGCGTGAGTAAAAAGCCTATAAAAAACGGTAACTGTAGGTGTACCAATGCCGCCCAACATACCCATGCGCCAATCAACAGGAACTCACCCTGAGCAAAGTTGACCACCTGGGTCGATTTGTAAATCAATACAAAGCACATGGCGACAACGCCATACAACATGCCAACGATCACGCCATTAATGACGAGTTGCAGTAATAAATCCGTATTCACTATGCGATCCTCCGTTGTTCGCTATCCACTAGTGTTGGCTCATGCTCAATAAGCGTTTCAATAACTAGCGACGTTTGAATGCGTGTTTTGGTGCCATCTTGATAAGTGATCACTGTATCGACATCGACTTTTGGATCGTCGCTGTAGATGGTTTCGATGATGTCTCCGTATTTCTCTGCAACCACACCACGGCGTACTTTACGTGTGCGAGTTAGCTCTCCATCGTCGGCATCCAGCTCTTTGTAAAGTAGAATGAATTTGCTGATCTTCTGTGCATCCGGTAGGGATTCGTTCACTTTTTGAACTTCTTCACGAATCGCTTGGTACACTTCTGGTTGAGCAGATAAGTTGGTGTAGTTGGTAAATGCCAAGCCGCGTTGCTCTGCCCACTTCGCGACGATCGCATAGCGAATACAGATGATGGCAGACAGCCAAGGTCGACCTTTACCTACCACCACGGCTTCTGCAATAAACGGCGAGAACTTGAGTTTGTTTTCAATGAACTGCGGAGAGTAGCGGTCGCCGTGGCTGGTTTCCGACATATCTTTCAGACGATCAATCACCACCAAGTGACCGGAATCTTTAAAATAACCCGCATCGCCTGTGTGCATCCAACCATCTTGAACATCTTCATCATATGCTGCTTGGTTGTTTAAGTAGCCAGTAAACATGCCTGTACTTTTCGCGATGATTTCACCAACGCCATTGCTGTCCGGGTTGATGACTTTCACTTCTGCATTATCAAACGCAACACCAACGGAATCGTAATCCACATCATCCGCTTGGTGCACGGTGTATGCGCCACACATTTCGGTCTGACCATAAAGCTGCTTAAGTGGCACACCAATAGCTTGTAGGTAACGGAAAGTGTCAGGCCCCATCGCCGCACCGCCCGTTGCAGCAGATGTTAGGTTCGAAAAGCCTAAACGGTCTCGCAAAGCACGCAAAAGAATCCATTCGGCGAGTTTAGAACGTTTGCCCTGCTCTAACGCTTTGTTGGCTAAGCTCATGCCCAGTTTGTACATCTTTTGCTTAAACGGTGTCGAATCCATCATTCGTGCAGACACGTCTGCCACAATGTTTTCCCACACACGTGGCGCTAACAGCACAAAGTTTGGACCGATTTCACGCAAGTCGGACATCATGGTTTCTTGTTCTTCCACAAAGTTAACGATTTGACGAGAAATCAACGCCTGACCAACCACGTAAACCTGCTCCATAATCCAAGGCAAAGGCAGAACAGAAACGTAGTTGTCGCCTGGGGAACGAGGGTCTGCACGCAAGTAAGCCGCACAGTGATCCAAGAACGTGCCACTGTGTAGCTGAGCCAATTTTGGTTTAGAAGTCGTACCCGACGTTGTACAAAGAATTGAAAGATCGCTGCCTTTGGTTTCAACAACCATATTGAGATATTTGTCTGGGTCCGCTTTATCAATCAGCTGACCTTTTTTGTAGACCTGTTCAACATCAATCAATCTTGGATCATCGTATTTACGCATTCCACGAGGATCGCAGTAAATAATGTATTCAACGCTAGGAATTTCATCACCAAGCTCAAGCAGCTTGTCGCATTGCTCTTCATCTTCGGCAATCACGACTTTTGCTTTGGCATAGTTGATAAGGTACGCCACCTCTTCGTGCATAGAATCTTGATAGATGCCCAGCGAGAAACCTTTGATCGCATGTGCCGCTAACTCGCCCCATACCCATTCCGGGCGGTTATCACCTAACAAACCAACGACATCTTGCTCACCAATACCCAAATCTCGTAGTGCCAGTGCCATCCACTTGACGCGGTTTTCATAATCCTTCCAAGTGAACTCTCGCCATATACCAAACTCCTTTTCACGCATTGCGACTTGTTCGGGCCAGTTCTTGGCATTGTGTTGCAACACTTTTGGAAAGGTATCTAAGCGGGTTATATCTGCCCAATCATTATGTTGCTGTGCCATTATGCACTCTCCTCTAATGTCGGTAACTCTTCGCCTAAGTACGCTTGTTTCACATGTGGGTTGGCCATCACTTCTTCAGGCTCACCCGTAGCAATGTGTTTACCGAAATCCAAAACCAAAACGCGATTAGAGATGTCCATGACCACGCCCATGTCGTGCTCAATCATGATGATCGTGATATCTAATTCTTCATTCAGATCCATGATGTAACGTGCCATGTCTTCCTTTTCTTCCAAGTTCATACCTGCCATTGGTTCATCAAGCAGCAGTAACTTAGGTTTTAAGGCAATGGCACGAGCAAGCTCTACACGCTTACGTAAGCCGTAAGATAGGGTGCCTGCAGTCGCTTTTCGGATGTGCTGGATTTCTAGAAAATCGATCACGTCTTCCACATATTTGCGGTGCGCCATCTCTTCTTTCTGCGCATTAGAGAACCAATAGAGTGGCCCCGTGACGAAGTTGTTTTTTAGTAGGTGGTGTCGGCCAACCATGATGTTGTCCAGTACCGACATGTGAGAAAAGAGCGCTAAGTTTTGGAAGGTTCTTCCCAACCCTAACTCAGCTCGTTGGCTAGGTGTCCGTTTAGTTACATCATCTCCAGCGAAGATTACAGAGCCTTTGTTTGGTGTGTATCGACCAGAGATGCAATTGAGCATTGAGGTTTTACCTGCACCGTTTGGGCCAATGATTGAAAAAATTTCCTTTTCATTCACATGGAAGCTCACGTCAGTTAAAGCTTTCACCCCACCAAAAGCCAATGAAATATCGTTTACCTGCAACAGAGGCGATTCCGATACCATAGTTGATCTCCCTTTCGTTATTTTAAGTGCGTTCCATTGAGCACTATTTGATCAAACCTAACTTTGATACTGGTAACCGCTTTTACACCTATGCATCAACTTTGTATTCAGTTTACGTAAACGTCAATTTAAAATCAGAATAGTGCCTGAAAGATTAAGTTGCAATCGAGTTCATCGAGAAAGATTTGAACTAACGCAAACTTTAAGTAAATAAATTGTTAATAAAAATTATTCTCAAACGCTTACATATTTGGATAGTTCGGACCACCACCACCTTCTGGCGGAGTCCAGGTAATATTTTGACTTGGATCTTTGATGTCGCAGGTCTTACAGTGGATACAGTTGGCCGCATTTATTTGCAGCTCTGGCTGCTGCTCCCCCTGTACGATTTCATACACGCCAGCCGGACAATAGCGCTGTGCTGGCTCTGCATATAATTCAAGGTTCTGCTCAATAGGGATCCGCTGGTTCTCCAGTCGTAAGTGGCATGGTTGATCTTCCTCATGGAAGATATTGGATAGATAAACAGAAGAGAGGCGATCGAAACTTAACACGCCATCAGGCTTCGGATAGACAATTTCATTGCTGCTTTCCGCCAATAACAGAGACTGATGATCAGGCTTATCACAGCGGATATGCCACTTAGCTTTGCCTTTTAATACGTTATGTTCCAGCAGCGCTAAACCACCGCCCAGCCACGATCCAAAGCGGTGAATGCCACTTGAGAAGTTACGTGCTTGATAAAGCTCTTCATACAGCCAAGACTGTTTGAAATGCTTTTGATAATCAGCAGTAACTGACTGACTCTCAAGGGCTTCACATACTGCTTCAGCGGCAAGCATGCCAGATTTTATTGCCGTGTGTGTGCCTTTGATTTTAGCGCCGTTAAGTGTTCCTGCATCGCATCCAATTAATAAACCACCAGCAAATTGCTGAGTGGGAAGCGAATGAAAGCCACCCTTGGTGATCGCCCTTGCGCCATAGCTAATACGCTTCCCATTTTTGAGGTATTGCTCAATCAACGGGTGGTGTTTAAAACGTTGAAACTCATCAAATGGACTCAAGTGCGGATTCTTATAATTCAAGTCAACAATCAACCCGACGGCAACTTGGTTTCCCTCTAAATGGTAGAGATAACTGCCACCTGTAGCTTCATTTGATAGCGGCCAACCTAATCCGTGCACTACTAAACCTTGCTGATGCTGCTCTGATGGGATTTCCCACAGCTCTTTAAAACCGATAGCGTAATGTTGAGGCGTTTTCTCTTCAGCAAGATTAAATCGGTTAATCAACTGCTTACCAATATGCCCCCGTGCGCCTTCAGCAAATAAAGTAAACTTCGCTCGCAGTTCAATACCAGGTTCGAAATTTCCTTTTTGTTCACCATTTTTGTCTAACCCCATATCGCCCGTGATCACGCCACAAACACGACTATCTTCATCGATGATCGCTTGACTGGCGGTAAAACCTGGGTAGATCTCCACCCCCAAGTTCTCAGCCTGCAACGCCATCCATCGGCATAGACTGCCCAAACTTATGATGTAATTACCTTTGTTATGTAACGTATTAGGCACCGCCCAAGAAGGCAGTTCATGACCATTGATGTCATTGCCTAGATAGTAGGTTTTATCTTGGTTTACTTTGGTATTGAGCGGAGCGCCTTTCTCTTCCCAGTCGGGAAAAAGCTCATCCAAACTCCGCGTTTCAAACACCGCACCCGATAAAATATGCGCTCCAACTTCAGAACCTTTTTCTACCACGCAAACAGAGAGGTCTTGTTTTTTTTCTGCTGCTAATTGTTTGATTCGGCATGCCGCAGACAAGCCTGCGGGACCAGCGCCTACAATCAGAACATCAAATTCCATGCAGTCTCTTTCCATGATTGCATTCCTTTTTCTTTGCATGTTGCCAACTTGTTAATCAACAATATATTTAAAGTTGACGCAAACGTAAAGGTAAATTAACATCATTTTAAAGACGTCATCACATCGTCTTCACTGTAAACACATAGTCTTCACTGTAAAAGGAATCTAACGTGAAAATACTAGTGCCAATCAAAAGGGTCATTGATCCCTACGTTAAAGTTCGCGTGAAAGCGGACCATAGCGATGTTGAAACCAATAACGTCAAGATGACGATTAATCCATTTTGCGAAATAGCCGTTGAAGAAGCCGTACGACTAAAGGAGCAAGGTATTGCAGATGAAGTCATCGTTGTCAGTGCCGGCGGTAGCCAGTGTCAGGAGCAACTACGTACTGCGCTTGCGTTAGGTGCCGATCGCGCTATTCATATCGATACTGAAGACAAAATAGAGCCATTGGTCGTCGCTAAGCTGCTCAAAGCTCTGGTTGAGCAAGAACAAGCACAGCTTGTGATTACGGGTAAACAATCCATTGATACGGACAACAACCAAGTGGCTCAGATGCTGGCCGCCCTACTTGACTGGCCTCAAGCAACTTTCGCTTCCGACGTGAAGATAGAAGATCAAAAAGTTCAGGTCGTGAGAGAAGTGGACGGCGGCTTGATGACGGTCGCGATGAACTTACCTGCGGTGATCAGTACTGACTTACGCCTGAATGAACCGCGTTTTGCCTCTTTGCCTAATATCATGAAAGCTAAGCGCAAGCCGTTAGATACCATCACACCTGACAGTCTGGGTGTTGAAGTGGTATTTAGCCAAACCATTCAAGAAATCACACCGCCAGCGCAAAGAAAAGGTGGCATCAAGGTTGAATCTGTCTCAGAGCTTCTCGATAAGCTGCGTAACGAAGCGAAGGTGATTTCATGAAGAACTTAATCATAGCAGAGCATGACAATAACCAATTGCATGCTGACACACTCAAAGTGGTTAATGCAGCAAAACAAGTCAGCCAAGACAATGTTTTGATCGTAGTGGGCCACCAGTGTGAAGAAGTCGCTCAACAAGCTTGTCGCGTTGATGGTATATCAAACGTAATTTGTGTCGATGATGAGCAACTTAAGCATCAATTTGCCGAGAGTATCGCACCTATTGTAGTGAGTGTTGCTGAAGGTTTTGACGCAATCTGGGCTAGCTCATCATCAAAAGGGAAAGATCTTGCACCGCGAGTAGCAGCGAAGTTCGGCGTTGGGCAAATTTCCGATATTGTCCAAGTTATCGATGAAAACACTTTTATCCGCCCTATTTACGCAGGAAACGCATTTGCCAAAGTGACCACCAGCGACAAGGTTCGCGTCATCACCGTGCGCGCGTCTGCGTTTGAGCCGGTTACTTGTCACAACCAAGCTGATATTAAGCATCAGCAGGTCACTATCTCAGCTCCAATGGTTGAATTGGTTTCTGTCGATAAAACCGTGTCAGAACGTCCTGAATTAAGCGCGGCAGAGGTGGTTGTGTCAGGTGGACGCGGGGTCGGTAGCAAAGAGAACTTCGCGTTGATCGAACAAGTTGCCGATAAACTAGGTGCTGCCATTGGCGCTTCTCGCGCGGCAGTTGATGCCGGGTTTGTTGCCAACGACTTACAAGTGGGTCAAACCGGTAAAATCGTTGCACCTAAGCTTTATATAGCGGTTGGGATTTCCGGTGCCATCCAGCATCTTGCAGGAATGAAGGAATCCAAAGTGATTGTCGCGATCAACAAAGATCCAGAATCTCCTATCTTTGAAGTTGCCGACTATGGATTGGTTGGTGATTTATTTGAGGTACTACCTCAGCTTGCCGAACAACTTTAAACGATCAGATAAGGGGCGAACACCGCTATGTTCGCCCCTTTATTTTGTTTTTGGTCATATTCAAAAGAATTGAAATTAGAGGGACCTATGCCAAATTCTGCACCTATTTGGTCACCATCTGCTGAGCGCGTCAGCAATAGCAACTTATTACGGTTCATCGAAAAGGTTAATAAAGACAAAGCCGAAGGTACCGTAATCAACAATTACACGTCTCTACACCAGTGGTCCATTGAGCACAATGATGAATTTTGGCGACATACTTGGCAGTTTTGCAACGTAATCGGAGATATAGGTTCGCAAATCAAGAGCCTTGGCAGTCCCAAATGGACACAAACAGGTTCTAATCATCACCATGTAAATAGAGACACAGTATGGTTTGCTGACGCCACGCTGAACTACGCAGAGAACCTCCTATCTCAGGCTGAGCAATCACCAGAGCGTGAGTTTATTGTTTTTAGCAATGAAAGCGGTGAACACCGACAACTCACCGGTAAACAGTTGCTTGAACAAGTTTCTGCCATTCAACAATGGCTACTCAATTGTGGTGTCGGTAAAGGCGATGTCGTTGCGGGTTATTTGCCCTACCTTCCTGAAACCGTTATAGCCATGTTGGCTACTACAAGCCTTGGCGCTATTTGGACTTCAACCTCTCCTGATTTTGGTATCGATAGCGTCGTAGAGCGTTTTGGTCAGGTTAAGCCGAAAGTTCTTTTTTGCTGTGATGGCTACCAGTTCGGAGGCAAAGCTTTCGATATGACGGACAAGAACACCACTCTTAGTAGTAAGTTAAGCAGTGCCTCCGAAGAGACTACTATTAGCGTATGCCAAATCGAATATTTACAAAACGCTAAGAGAGCTACCACTTCTGACTTTGTCTCTTGGTCCGATATTACTCACCACTTTTCTCCACAATCAATTCAATATCAACCAACGCTGTTTAATGACCCATTATTCATTTTGTATTCTTCTGGTACAACAGGTCAACCTAAGTGTATTGTTCATTCCGCAGGCGGTACCTTGCTCAATCACCTCAAAGAACATCAACTGCATTGCGACATCAAATCGCAAGACAAGGTTTTCTACTACACAACATGTGGTTGGATGATGTGGAACTGGCATGTTTCCGCTCTTGCGAGTGGTGCAGCCTTAGTGATTTACGACGGTAGTCCGGTTTACCCTGATCACTCCGTCTTATGGCAATTAGCAGAAGAACATAGCGTGTCGCTGTTTGGTACTTCAGCGAAATACTTAGAAGCACTGGAACAGGCAAACTGCTCTCCAAAACTAGAACATAACCTGAAGTCACTCAAAACTCTTTGCTCAACTGGTTCGGTGCTTTACCCAGAACAATTTAGTTATGTCTATCAGCACATCAAGCAGGACTTGCATCTCGCTTCTATCGCTGGCGGCACGGATATTTGCGGATGCTTTGTACTGGGAAACCCTATCTCACCAGTTTACAAAGGTGAATGCCAAGGCGCAGGGCTGGGAATCGACGCACGTGTTCTAGAGGATGATGGACATACTATTACGCAAAAACGCGGCGAACTGACTTGTAATAACTCGCTACCTAACTTCCCTATTGGCTTCTGGCACGACAACGGCGAACTTTATCACAACGCTTATTGGAGCAAGTTTACCGATATCTGGCACCATGGCGACGATGTGATGCAAACCGAACATGGCGGCTTTATTTTTTATGGCCGTAGTGACGCAACCTTAAATCCAGGCGGCGTACGCATCGGTACCGCTGAAATCTATCAGCAAGTGAACGCGTTACCCGAGGTTGAAGACTCCATCGCTGTCGGCAAGTTAAACCAGCAGTCTGAAGAAATCTGGTTACTAGTAAAACTCGCTCACAACGTCGAGTTAACCCAACAACTCACCGATTCAATTCGCCAAACATTGAAAACAAAATGTTCACCGCGCCATGTCCCACGACAAATTTTTGCTATCAGTGATATTCCTAAAACGCGCTCAGGCAAATTGGTTGAGCTAGCAGTGAAACAATTGGTAAACGGACAAGCTGTAAAAAACATTGGTGCTATTGCTAACCCAGAAGTGCTGGAAGAAATTAAAACGCTTTTCAACATAGAAAGTGGCGCCACTGTCACTTAGAGACTCAACAAGTCTTCCAACAATACAGACGGGTATAACCTAACTGTATTTTTAGCTCGCTCAATAACTCCTCCCCACTTTCGTGGAAACTGCGCGAAATATGCTTCATGTACACAAAAAAGGTGAGATAATTCTATCTCACCTTTGAGCCATATGAGCTGGAGCATTAGTTTGGGGGTTAAGCTTTTATCAGTTGGCTCATATCTTCGCGAACTTGTGGCACCGTTAAACCAACGATGATTTGAAGGCTCTCTTGATTTCTAACAATATTCACCGCTCCGTGCTGTGTGAAAAATGCGTTCTCCTTTACAAGAGAGACATCTTTAACTTTAACACGCAAACGCGTCGCGCAATTAGTTAACAATTCAATGTTTTCTTTTCCACCCAGACCTTCAATAAAGGCACTAGCTTGTGACGGACTTGCGCTACTGTTATGGACCGCTTTCGCTTCTTTGTAGTCAGCTTTGGAATACAACTTACTATCTGCACCTTCACGTCCCGGAGTAAGTATGTTGTATTTTAAAATAAGCGCGCGAAACGTAACAAAGTAAACACCAGTAAACATGAGACCAATAATAATCTGAATCACGTATGTTCCTGCATGGTTACCAGCCAAAGGCAACCAGTTTTGGAAAATGAAGTCTATCAAGCCAGTCTGAAAGTTACCGGAAACACCAAACATAAAGGCGATCGTTGCCATTGTCGCAGATAACAACGCATGCAAAGCAAACAGCGCAGGTGCGATAAATAAGAATGTAAACTCTATTGGTTCGGTGATCCCTGTAAGAATTGCTGTGATTGCGGCTCCGAGCACTAACCCCATCACCATCTTTTTATTTTCTTTTTTCGCAACTGAATAGAGTGCTAGTGCGATACCCGTACAACCAAACACTTTACCCATTCCCGTCAACATCAAACCACCCTGAGGAAATTGTGTCGTTAAACTTTCCGAGCTCTGGGCGAATGTCTGTATATTTTGAATCCAATAGGCAACCGTTCCGCCATCGACTGCAACTGGCCCATAAAAAACGGGACCATATACGAAATGATGCAACCCCGTTGGTATCATGATTCGCTCTAAAAACGTAAATAGCCATACCCCTAACGATCCAGCAGAAACCAAAAATGATTGCAGATTGTTAATACCATGCTGAATACTTGGCCAAGTCAAACAAGTTAGAATTGCCATCACGACCATAATGGGGAAACTAATGATCACAACCAATGGCGTTCCGCCAAATACAGCCGCCCAATCCGGTAGCTTTTTATCAAAGAATCGGTTGTGAACCCAAACAGAGAGACTTGCAATTAAAATGGCACCTAGTAAGTTGGTATCAAGCGTTAGAATGCCACCAACTTCAGTCAAACCTCGCTCACCTTCCGTATAGTTCACGCCCAGTTCTGGTCCCCAAAATTGAAGGATTCCACCAATAACGTAGTTAAACGTAATGTAGGAAACGAGTGTTGCAAGTACAGCGCGACCAGATGCTTTTTTAGCTAAAGCGATAGGTAACCCAACGGCAAAAATAAGTGCCATATTTTTAAATACAGCGAGAGATGCCTGTAAAATGATCGTCGAGACTTTAACCCAAGCACTCCCCTCTAGTGCCCAAGGAAACACTTCTTGATTTAACAGCACAACAGAGAAACCCAATAACATGCCCGCTGCTGGAAATAATAGAACGGGAACAAACATCGCGGCTCCGAACCTTTGAATAATGTCTTTCATATAAACCTCTTGTTTCATTCACGGAGCCTACAAGTAGGCCCCGAACGTCCAGTTGTTATTGAAAAAATTGAGGAAGGTAGGCTTTATTTTCTTCTAGTAATTGTTTTGTTATTTCTTTAGCTTTTGGCACATTAACCACGGTACGGTTAAGTGTGAGTGCATTAATCAGCTTTTGCTGACTTCCTTCGTACCAAGCATCCACAACTAATTTCTCGTAACCAAGTTGGCTCTCAATCATGGCTTTTTGGAAGGTTGGGATTTTTCCTACAGTAAAAGCTTTCGGTCCATCACTAGTTAGCGCAGCTGGAACTTCTACCATGGCGTCATTTTGTAAATTTGTAATAGCACCATTATTCGGTACGATGACGAGATACACATCGCTCAAGTTGTAGGCAAGCGAAGCCGCAACTCTCACCATGTATCGACCATGGATATCGGCATGCAGTGTTTCGTGCTTCGTGGTGCCCGCTTCAATTATTCTTGCGTTCAATTCGAACACTCGTTTCTCACGGCCGTTAATTACCTGCCTTGCGCGGGTATTGTTGATATCCTCTTTCGCCACCATTTTTTCAGGGTACAAATAGTACTGAAGATACGTATTCGGCAAAAACTCTGGATTATCAGCAAGCATTGTTCTCATGTTTTTGAATGTGGCTTGCCACGATGGGTCATCCGCTATTTCCGCATCAACCGCACTGATCCCTTCTTTTAGGATGATATTTTTAATTTTGTCCGTTAAGTCTTCACCCTGTTTGTTACGAATTTTGGTAAACCAGCCATAGTGATTAAGCCCAAAATATTCAGGAACGAAGTCCCAAATTTCACATCCTAACAATTGCGCATAGCTGACCATAATCGCTGCTGGCATATCACAGATATTTAGAATTCGCTTATCATGCGGAAATTCACGATTTAAAGCTTCAGCGACAATTGCCGCCGGGTTGGTGTAATTAAGAATCCACGCATCTGGACACGTTTGTCGGATCTCGTTCACTAGCTGGATCATGTCGCCGATAGAGCGAAGTCCATATGCCATTCCTCCCGCGCCACATGTCTCTTGCCCAACACAAGAGTTGGATAGCGGGATTTGTTCATCGCGCTCGCGCATGGCCAACCCACCAGTGCGGATCTGGATAAAGAAAAAGTCCGAATCTGCGAATGCGACAGATTTATCCGTTGTATAAACAAACTCTTCAACTTCTGGATAGTGTTCTCGCAATAGAATTTCAGTAGCTAATGCATTCGATTCTTGGCGTTTCTCATCTATGTCGTAAAACACGACTTTTGCGAGTGGAAAGTTATCTTTTTCGGCAATAAGGCTGTTCATCATACCAAGTGTGTATGTACTGCCAGCACCAACAATCGTTAATTTTTGACGTTTCATTTCGCTACCTCAAATGTTTATCCTGAAAATGTATAAAATAAGTATTAATACTTTTATGATACATTTAAAGTGTAAGCACAAAGATACGAGATAAAAATCACACAAAGATCCTAAGGAAAAGTATTAACTACATCTCAGATCACATTCTTGCTATCATGATCCAAGACTTAGCGAGGTATTATGAAACCCAAATACATAGACATTGCGGAACGATTAGAAAAAAAGATCAAAGATGGGGAACTACAACCTAAATCGATGCTTCCAAAAGAGAGTGATTTGCAAGAAGAGTTTTCCGTAAGCCGCGTAACCATCAGAAAAAGCTTACAAATTCTGGTCGACAATAATTTAATTAGTCGGACAAGAGGTAGTGGAACTTATGTAAACGATCTAAAAGCCCAACATGATGCCTTACATTTGCTGGGTTTTATCGAGGAAGTCAGTAAACAGGGGAAAACGCCTAGCTCTCAAGTCATAAAGTTCGAACTTAAAAAACCGAATGAACAGGTTGCTAAGCAGTTAAATCTCTCGCCCAATGATGATACATATGAAATACATAGACTCAGATGTATTAATGATGAGCCTGAAATTTACGAAGTCACTCATATGCCAGCAGTGTTATTTCCAGACTTGAGCATAGCCATAATGAATGGTTCTAAATATGAGTACATTGAAAATAGCAAAGGATTGAAAATTGCGAAAAGCAGTCAGTCTGTCAAACCGTATTTGTTAGATGCAGAGACGGCCTCATACCTGAATGAATCAGAAGCTTCCCCTATTCTAAAAGTTGAGTCCACTGGTTACCTAGAAGATGGTCGTGCATTTGAATATACCGTCAATTACTTCCGACTTCATCAATACAGCTTCGAGTTTATTTCAACTAGGACGTAGTACTATTCGACGCTAATGGTTAATCATTGCGCCAAATCTTATATCCGACCTCTCGCATTGCTCTGCCGAGCAGGTGGGAGGCGACTGGCGCAGTGAGAACGATAAACAACATCGTACCGATAACCCGAGAGATCACGGTAACTTCAGGGAGTGAGAAAGCGACCGCTAATAACAAGCAGCTCACTCCGACAGTTCCAGCTTTGGTCGCTGCATGCATTCGGGTATACAAATCAGGAAGCCTCAGGACACCTAGACTTGCAACCAAGGTCAACAATGTTCCTAAGCATAAAAATAGTCCAATCAACACGTCCATTATTCTTTCTCCTTTCTTTTAACGATCAAACGTGCAAATGCGATCGTGCCGAGAAATGCGACCAAACCTAATGTAATGGCGATGTCTAACAGAGCGTCCTCACCGCTGTCTAAGGTGTAAACCGTAATAAATCCGATAGTGATAAATGAAATCAGATCTAACGCCACAACTCGATCAGCTAGCGTTGGTCCTAGAATTAAACGAGCAAAAGCCATAACAAAGCTGAGTAGTAGCCCAGAATAGGCAAAAGTGACCGTTATTTGCAGCCAACTATCCACGCGTCACCTCCAAAATTCGATGCTCTAACCCATCTTTAATTCCGCGAATAACCTCTTCATGTTCAGGTGCAAACATGGCATGAACGATAAGATACTTTTTATCAGCCGTAACATCCAAACTAAGCGTGCCCGGTGTTAAAGAAACCATGTTCGCCAGTAATGTGATTTCTAGATCAGAATCGACCTCCAGAGGGACATAAACGATATCAGGCTGACTCAAATGAGTAGGTGTCACGACGTCCCACACCACTTTCGCAACCGATATAACCATTTCATAAGCGAAGTACACCAATAACTTCAATGCAGATGCAAAACGTTGAAAATAGCTCGTTTTCAATCCAAATGGTTGACTCAACCTTAAAGCAAAAAAACCGACCGTAAATCCGACAACAAAATTCAGACTCGAATAGCTGCCATTAAGCATCATCCACGCTAACGCTAAGAAAAAATTGAGGAATAGATAGATCATGTATTTCCTCCTAACACCACTCTGATGTATTCAGTCGGATTTAACAGTTGTTCTGCAGCTTGAACGGAAAATTGATAAAAAGGCTCCGCCACTAAGCCAATGATTAGCGTCAACGTTGTCAATACAATAATTGGAACGCAGTACAACCAATGTACTTTGGCCTGCAGAGTCTGTTCTGGCTTCTCTCTAAATGGCTTTTTCCAAAATGCCTCACTCCAAATTTTCGTCATCGAGTAGACGGTAAGCAACCCCACCAATAACGCGGTACCTGCTAACCAGTAATATTCAGCCTGTATGCTCGACTTGATGACCAATAGCTTTCCCCAGAAACCCGATAGCGGTGGAAAACCGGCCAGAGAAAACGCAGGGATAAGAAACAAGAACGCCAACCAAGGCATAGCTTTGTATACCCCACCCAAATGTTCAAGTTGACTAGAGCCATATTTGCGCTCGATGAATCCACCTATTAAGAACAAATTCGCTTTTACAATGATGTGATGAACAATGTAGAAAATGGCACCGGCTAAAGCTAAGGGAGTGTAAATAGCCAACCCCATGATCATATAGCCTATTTGGCTAATAATATGAAAAGAAAGAATTTTCTTAATGTCGAATTGGCTAGCCGCTCCTAAAACGCCCGTTAACATGGTTAGCCCTGCGACCCAAATTAACGTCGGTTGCCAGCCACTCTCGGCGAGCGGAAATACTAAGGTGAAGACTCTTATCAACGCGTATACACCGACTTTAGTAAGCAACGCGGCAAACAGTGCCACCACACCGCTTGGCAACGTGTGATAAGAAGCGGGCAACCAAGCAAATAAAGGAAAGAGTGCCGCTTTAATAGAGAAGGCAAACAAAAACAGCGCGGACAGCATCATGTTGATGCTCAATTCATTTCCCCCAACTTTGGTGTAGAGATCGGCCAAGTTCAAGGTGCCTGCTGCGCCATACAATAAACCGATAGCAAGTAAGAATACCAGCGTCGAAATCAGGTTCAACATCACGTACTTTACTGCACCATCAACTTGAGTTTTCGTTGCATCTAACACCATTAAACCAAATGATGAAATGAGCATGACCTCAAACCAAACATACAGATTAAAAATATCTCCAGTCAAGAAAGCGCCATAAACGCCAGCAAGCAACACGTGCATTAGCGCATGGTAATTGCTATAGGAGGGCTTTCGGTGAAGGTCCGCCATCGCGTAGAAAACACATATCGCACCAATCACCGCCGTTATCATCACCATAGCAACGCTGAGGTAATCTGCGACAAACACGATACCAAATGGCGCACTCCACTGACCAAAAGCAACGGCTTGAATACCATTATTTATGATGTTTTCTGTGAGAAAGCCCGCTACGAAAAGGTTCGAAATCGCACTTACACCGCTCAACCACTCAACACTTTTTGTTGAGCGACGGACGAAGAAGATAGTCAACGCCGTACTCAGCGAGAGAACAACCGGTAACGTAAGCAAAATCGAACTCATTGACCCTCCTCAGAACGTTGCATTTCATCGACGTTTGCAGTTCCAGTGTCTTTATAAGCTCGATAGAACAGCATTAAAGCAAAAATAAGTAGTCCAAAACCGATGACTATCGCAGTTAAGATAAGCGCTTGAGGTAAAGGATTTGCCGCGCTATCTGGTGGTAAAAGAGCATTATCGCCAATCAATGGCGGCTCTCCGGGCGTCAGCCTTCCAGCGGTAAAAATAGCAAGGTTAACCGCACTACTGAGTAACATGATGCCGAACAAAAGGCGCAAGATATGCTTTTCAAGCATTAAATAAACACCTGCTGCGACAAAGACTCCAACGACAACACTCCAGACTATTTCCATCACTCTAGCTCCTCATTAATACGAAGCAGCATACCCATCACGCCACCTATAACGGCAAGGTAAACACCAACATCAAAAACCAATGGCGTCCCTAGTGGTATCACGTCTTTCCACCACAGTCCGGTCAAAAACGGTTTATCAAACGCAAAGCTCAAAGCACCAGAAACTAAGCTCAATGCGATGCCAGATAACGCAATGAGAAACGGTTTGAAATACAACCTAGAACGAACGTATTTCGGTGATTCCGCGAACATGAGAAGTGATAAACCAATAACGGCAATCAACGCACCAATAAAGCCACCACCCGGTTCGTTATGACCACGTAACAACAGATACACTGAAAATACGAGCATGAGTGCCGAAACGATGTGTGCCGTGGTTGCAAAAATTAATGATTGGATACGATTTTGCTTTTTCGCTCTTGTCTTAAGCAAACTCACTGCCGCAATCCCAGCAATAACAACGACGACAACTTCTCCCAATGTATCAAATGCGCGAAAGTCGACCAGAATAACGTTAACAATGTTTCGCCCATGTCCACCCGGGACACTGTTTTCTGCAAAGAAATCTGACACCGAAGAGTCCATCGGCTGAGACGTGATTCCTAACAAAAGTAAAGTAACCGAAACACCTATCACACCTGCTATGCAAATATTCGCTACTTTACGTTTTATTGAATGCTTGGGCACGGTGGTTAGACGTGGCATATGACGCATTAACAATGCAAGAAAGACCACCATTAATGTTTCCACTAACAGTAAAGTCTTCGCAACGTCCGGGGCGCTATAAATCATAAAAACAAGCGTGGTCATGAAGCCAATCATACCAAGCGCAGAAATCGCAAGAAGTCTTGCGTGGGACAACGTACATACGAGCGCAGCACCAATCAACAATAAGGCAATACCAATCTCATAGAAAGTGACACTTGAAAGTTCGCCAACCAAAGGCAGAGGAATAAGCGCTACCTGACTCAGTAACGCAACGGCAAGTACCGTGAAAAATAATAGGACATAGCGACTCAATTTCTTTTGCTGTAACCGCGCCGTTTGCCACTTCGCCACTGTCATCATGCCATCTAATAGTCGTTCAAAAATATTCTCCGCTTTGGGGACGAATAGATGTAACCGCTGAAAAAATGCAGACACAGTAGGATAAACACGGTACACCACATACCCCAACGCTAGCGTAATAACGCTTAACACTAACGGTACATTCACGCCATGCCATAATGATGTCGCTTTAAGAGCTACTGTGGGCAGAATGTCAGCAGAGCCCGGAAAAATAATATTGCGATCTAACCAATTTAAACCGAATAACGGGACTAGGAGACTGCCAAGAGCCAGGAGCAAAGGCGAGATCCACATGGCTTTTTTTGTCTCAACTGGCTTAGTTTCAATCGGCACGAGATCACGGCGAGCAAAGAATGGTCTCGCAATAAGCATAATGGTTAGCGCGACCATCAGTATATTCACGATTAAAAGTACAAAGGCGATCCAGTTATTGAGCTCTACTGCGGATTTGTACATGTATTCTTTGCTCAAAAAGCCTAACAACGGCGGGAACCCCGCTTTAGACAATGCGGCCAAACTCCCCGCAACCATGCTGATGACGAGCACTGACTTCAGACCGTACAATTGATCAATATCTCGTGTTCCTGTCGCTTTGTCGATATTACCCACCACCATAAACAGCGCAGCTTTATAGAAAGAGTGAGCGAGAATAAACATCAATACCGCACTAACGGCCAAATCTGTGCCCATACCTAGTAATAATGTTAATTTACCCAAAGCAACATTCGTGCTGTAGGCTAGCATCAGCTTCAAGTCAGCTTGTTTTAATGCGACAAATGTGCACCAAATGGCCGTGATACTCCCAGTGATGACTAAAGCATAAAACCAGATCTCGCTGTGGGCATAAACTGGCGATAAACGTGCTAATAGGTAAATGCCTGCCTTTACCATTGTTGCCGAGTGTAAATACGCACTGACCGGAGTGGGAGCTGCCATCGCGTTAGGTAGCCAAAAATGAAACGGGAATTGCGCAGATTTAGTAAATGCACCGAGTAGTATGAGCACTAGAGATGGGATAAACCATTCATGCTGCGCAATAGTTCCTGCCTGCTCGATAATGGTATTTAGCTCATAACTCCCTGCCATTGCTCCCAGCAAGATAAGACCCGCTAGCAACGCTAGTCCACCAGCACCGGTAACAATCAGCGACTGCAAGGCGTTTTTCCGAGACGTTTTATTTTCGTGATTAAACCCGATCAGTAAGTAAGAAGTGATGGTGGTGAGTTCCCAGAAAACAAATAACAACAGGATGTTATCGCTCATCACAATCCCTAGCATGGCAAGCATGAATAGGGTTAGATACAAATGAAAGGAAAACCGGCTATCACTTTCTCGTAAATAAGCCAAAGCGTAGATTTGAATCAGTGCGCCAATCCCACTGATCAGTCCCGCAAAAAGAAATGAAAGACCATCTAATCTAAAGCTAAGGTTGATATCGAGGCTTGGTATCCATTCCGCATTCCAGCTCACGCCTGCAGGAGTATAGATATAGAAGAGAAAAGAGAAGATTAAAACTGGCAGCGCAGGGAAAATCAGTAAGACCAACTGATTATCTAGGTTTTTCGGCAGGTTTTCTTTACCCGTTATGTTATTCAACATCGCAGCCCATTCGTTATTATAAGAAGGTATGCGCTAATCGGCGCAAATGACAAACTCCACTGTATTGTTTTAGCCCAAGCGCTTCAAAAACGATCATGAAACCAAGGGAAAAGTAGCAAACAGTAATCACTGAGTGCTACTTAGAGGAACGCCGATACAAACCGCTATTTGCTGTCTGCTACGGCATAAGAACGTAGGTCACTACTTACGTGTTCTTGGCTGAATGTATATGGATTATCGTCATCAGCTAACTCGAATGCATCGTAGGTGCAGTCACCGATATCATTTCTCGGACAAACATAAACATTCGAACGTTCTATCATTTCTGTGTGGCATTTCGGGCATAGGTTTTTCATGTCACTCTCCTCTGATAACTTATTGATACATTGATAATTCCATGTTCTAGAGATCCATCTCCCTCCTTTACCTAAAACATCACTTAAACCCAACTTTGTTACACCCCAATTACTGAATCGGTGAGACAAAACCATCGGGCTTAAGAGCGACCAAACTACAGTTAATCGATTGCAAAATATTTTCAGCCGTATTACCAATGACATAACCAGATATACCAGTCCTCGCTAAGGTACCCATGACCAACACGTCTACCTCAATACTTTCTACGTAATCTGGAATCTTTTCGTCGGGTTTTCCATGCAGGTGGTGAATCACAATTTCACCTGTAATCCCAGACTCCTCCAACAGCTGTTGCAGAGCTTGTTTATGATCGGCTTTTGCCTTATCGAGTTCATGTTTCAACTCAGCATCATCGACTTGAATCCAAGCGTTACCATTAAGGTAGTTTTCTAAGTAATACTCCCAGCAAGAAATCACGTGTAAACGACTATCGCAGGTGTCGGCTATCGAACGCGATAATTCGAGTAAACGCACGGCTAATGAGTGCTGTTCATCGCTTGCCGTTAATGGGTCGATAGCCACAGCAACACGGCGTTTATCTCTTGGCTTATCAATTGGTCGGTGCAACCAAAGCGGACAAGGGCATTTTCGTAACAGAGTCATATCAATAGCTTTGAAACCCTCAGCACCTTCACCGAGCGGTTCAGCTTCTTTGATGATGAGATCTTTGTTATCAGCTAATGCTTCTTGAATAATACAGACAGCGGGCTTTTCACTGCTTTTCACAGTAAGAGGAAATGCGAGATCCTCTTCAGAGAGTCCCAGCTTCTGTCTGTATTCGTGAATACTTTGTTTGAGGGAGTCTTGCAGCGATTGCTCATAACTTTGCTGATACTGGATCATGTCTGTTGGGAAATCAGGACACGCTATTAGCCCTGAGACAGGCACTTTGTTGCTAGATGCAATCCTCATCGCTTGTTCGAGGGCGTCACTATGGCCTGGCAATCCTTGTGTTGCAAAAAGTATGTTTGCGAATCGTTTCATACACACCTCCTTGTTTGGTTAAATATTAACCACCCACAAAGTATAATACCTAACGGATAATTGTAACGGCTTGTGACGTTGATGAAATCAATTCTCATTAAGAGACGGATATTGCTTCATTTTGTTTTACGTCACACTCTCCTTTCTTCACAACTATCGCCTTCGACCTAAATAAATTCCGCTACCTAAAGTTGAGACCAAATAAAAACCCAAATTACTCAAAGTTTTTTCTCACCTTGAGTAACTTGGGTATAAGCAATAACACACTTAGTGTCCGGATTTAAATGGATGACCTAAATTTTCACGCAACTTAGTTTAAAGATGCCATCTCAATCACGAATCGATATGCAAAGTTTTACGGCTTTAGTGACCTAAAATCGCCGTAACTCA